>Ga0209091_10000802_pt1 | contig 29372 bp, 24 predicted proteins | sample ArcticOcean_MG_C_6_FD_187438 | JGI IMG/M metagenome (GOLD analysis project Ga0209091, IMG submission 187438) | Marine microbial communities from western Arctic Ocean - ArcticOcean_MG_CB8_128 (SPAdes) (version 2) | ecosystem: Environmental > Aquatic > Marine > Oceanic | place: Arctic Ocean...
AAGACGCCCTTGTTTATTCTGACCTTTGTCACTCTTTCTTCGATTCTCCTCGCAGGAATGGGTTTCACTCATTGGGCAGCAGATACCGAATACAGTTTCCTCTCTGAAAAGAACCTCATCGATGGAATCCTCTATGAAATGGGGCACGCATTTGCAAACAGTGATGCTTTCTTCTTCATCCTCACCTATGTTGCCATCTTCTTGGGTGCCGTTATTGGACCAGGTATTGCCATGGCACTCTACGGCGGGAAATTAGCCGATGGCGAGGATACCAAGCCTTGGATGCGCCCAGTTATCAGCCTCAGTGCATTTGTCAACAAGCGTTTCCACTTCGATAACACCGCCCTCAGAGAATCGAGTTTAGCGATAGCCCTTGAAAACAGGCTCTACATTGATGAGTACTATGACAAAGCAATGTTGAATATCGTTGCAGGCTTCTCGAACAAGGTGGCTGAAGCTGATACAGAAGTGATTGATGGAACCATCAAAGCAATTGAAAGTGGTTCTCAATCCCTTTCTTCAGTCGTTCGTTCACTCACCACAGGCTCCGCCCGAGATTACATTCTCATGGTTGCAGTTGGCACATTAACAATTTCTCTTTTGATCTGGGGGGTGGCTTGAATGGACGATTGGATTTCAATGCCTTTAGTCGGATTCCCATTGGTTGCAAGCATTGTCTTGCTGGCCTTTGTTTCGAATACCAACGAATCAATGCGTAGACGTCTTGCCAACCCAATTCGCATGGCAACCCTTGTGTTCTCTTTGGTGCTACTTGTGATTACCACTGGTATGTTTTTCCAGTATTTCGGCAACGTGAGTTGGGAAGGAATCTCTTTCAATAATTACGAATTCCTCCATCGCTATTCTTGGATGGAATCTCTTGGAATTCATTGGTCCGTTGGTATGGATGCTCTTTCCTTCCCAATGGTTTGGCTTACGACCTTCCTTCTTCCAGTTACCATCATCGCTACTTGGAATGAAAAGAACGGTGCAACCTATTTCCCAATTCTTTTGGCTATGGGCGGCGCTTTGATTGGCGTCTTTGTTTCACTTGATTTGTTCATGTTCTACGTGTTCTGGGAATTGACATTGATTCCAATGTTTTTCCTGATTCTCATGTGGGGCGGAGCAGACCGAAAGTATGCATCACAGAAGTTCTTCATCTACACGTTCACAGCCTCTGTGGTTATGTTGCTTGGTTTGATTACACTCTACTTCTTCCAAGACCCCGTTAATCCCTTGGATTATGCGGGCTCAATGACCGGTCGAACCTTCGATATTCCTACGATTACTCAACATGCCTTGATGGAGAACAGCAATGGAAACTGGTATCTTGGCGCAAATATACAGAAGGTCCTGTTTGCAATGTTAATGCTTGGATTCCTCGTTAAACTCCCTGCAGTTCCGTTCCACACTTGGCTGCCTGATGCACACGTACAAGCTCCAACTGGTGGTTCAATGCTGCTGGCTGGTGTCATGTTGAAGATGGGTGCATACGGAATGTTCAGACTTCCAATCAGTCTTTTCCCACATGCTTTACAGTATTTCCAACTGGCACTGCTGATCATCGGTATGGTCTCACTGGTTTGGGGCGCTATCGTCTGTCTTGGACAAACGAATCTCAAGAAAATGGTTGCCTACTCATCCGTTTCTCACATGGGAGTCATTCTCGTTGGTATCGCAACAATGCAGCCAATGGGATGGGCAGCAGCACTGTTCATGATGTTCGCTCACGGTATCATCAGTCCAATGCTGTTCGCAGTATGTGGCGCATTCAAGCACCATTACCACAGTATGGAAATTGGTGCTATGCGTGGAATGGCAAAGCATTCTCCTTGGCTTGCAACATCGATGATGTTCGCATGGATGGCCTCGCTTGGCCTGCCCCTCTTGGCTGGTTTCGTCGCTGAAATTATGATGTTCATTGCACTGTGGTATTTCCTCGCAGCTGAAGGATGGAGCGTCTTTTGGATGGTTGGACCAGCATTGGTTCTAGCCGTTACAGCAGCCTACTACCTTTGGTCGATGCAACGCACCATCTTTGAAGGTGGAGATGAAACTCAACCTCCAAGTTCTTTGCATGGTGAACCTGTTCCAGATATCGCTAACCCTGAGAAGTTGGCAATGCTCATCCTTGCATTCTTCACTATCGTCTTTGGTGTCATGCCATGGATTGCATTGGATATGATGCACGACTGGACCATTCAAATCTTTGAAGGATTGATTTTGCCAGTTCTTGGCAATTTTAATGGAGGTGCCTGATATGTCGGAAATCACCACAATCGAACCGTTCACTGAAGGATTCGTCGAGGCACTTAGTCCGGAATTGATTCTATTTGCAGGAATGTTATTGTTGATTCTCGTTCCAAACTTGGGTAAAGGTACTTTCCGTATCCCAGGCACTCAAATTCGACTTCCTTGGCTCTTGGGCGGAACTCGCTTCAAGTTCTCGAGTGACCCACGTTTGCCGGCTTGGATTGCTTCAATCACGCTTGGTGGCGCCTTTTTGAATGTTCTTTACGTCTTTAGTCAAGGACTTGATCGTATTCTTATCGTTTCAGAATCTGGTAAGGAGTTGCTTCTCATCAATGGCTTTAGTCGTATCTTTGAAATGATTTTCTTTGGTGCTTTAGCCCTCGCAGCCTTCTCAAGTATGAATCGCCTCCAAGTCAAAGGAATTGGTTCAAAGATCTCTGAGAATGAGTTGTATAACAACCGTCGACAGGCAGATTTCTACATCCTCATGGTTACCTGTGCTCTTGGGATGTCTGTTGTTGCACTTGCCCAAGACCTGTTTGTTTTGTTCATTGGTCTTGAACTGGCTTCGTTCTCAACCTACGTTCTTGTTGCTTTCCTTAAGGAATCCAAAATCGGTGTCGAATCCGGTATGAAGTATTTCATCGTCGGTTCAGTTGCATCTGGCGTTGGCCTCTATGGTCTATCGATGCTCTATCTTTGGGCAGGCTCCCTGCAATTCAGCGTGCTTGCTGCTACATTTGCCGTATCTGGCACAACTGCCTTACCATTGATTGGTATCGGTTTTGTTTTGGTTGGATTCGGATTCAAAGTGAGTGCAGCTCCGTTCCACTTTGCTGCACCTGATGCCTACGCTGGTGCAATGAGTCCAGTTGCTGGTGTTCTTGCGACTGCGAGTAAAGCCATGGGAATGATTGGTCTTGTTCGAATGCTGTTAATTGTTGCAGCACCAGAATCCAGTGATGGCAGTGCTGTTTGGCTTGTTTGTCTGGGTGCTATGGCAGCGATTACCATGACATGGGGTAACTTAGCGGCACTTGGCAGCGATAATCCAAAGCGAATGCTTGCTTACTCTTCAATTGCACATGCAGGTTACATGTTGGCTGCTCTAACAGCAGTTGGGGCATGGAACTGGGATGCTGCAGTCGCTGGTGATGCAAGTGCAGCAGCCGTTGCAGTGATGACGGCTCTTATCTTCCATCTGGTGGTGCTTGTCGCCTTCAAACTCGGTGCTTTCCTCGTACTGTCGATTCTTGAATCTGAAGGCGGGGCCTCTCGTCTTTCTTCGCTCGGTGGATTAGCCAAGCGAGAACCTCTGCTTGCAGTTGCTATGTTCATCTTCATGATTTCACTTGCAGGTGTTCCACCAATGGCAGGTTTCCTCTCGAAGTTACTCGTCATCATGGGAATCGTTCGTGTCGCAGTTGGTGACATGGGTGCTGAAATTACCGATGGTGGAATCTATGCTCTTGGTGACATGCATTGGGTCTGGTGGCTTGCCTTGCTTATGGTCATCAACTCAGCCATTTCCGTCTTTTACTATCTGCGTGTCGTCGTTGTGATGTTCTTTGATGAACCCGAAGAAGGTCGTGAAGGACCTCTTCCACGAGGATGGCAAGTACGTGTTGCAATTCTTGCTTGTGTGCTCACCACTGTTTTGGTCGGTGTTGCAGGTGATTCACTGATCCGCATCTGTGAAATGGCAGCTCAAAGTCTCAACTATAACTGGTGAAGTGCTTAAACGGCTTATTGCGTCACAGTTCGACGCTTTTTTTGGGTGCTGTATTCAAGAAGGGTCGGCTGTTGGGGTGATTAGGTGAGACTGATTGGGTCGACGGTATGAAGAAAAAGTGGACGTAGAAGAGCTTGCTCGTCTTGAAAATCCTGAGAATTCATCAGGCGGTAAGATCCGAGTCAAAATGCCAAACCGTAAAATCAACGAAATGTTCGCATTTGCTGAACAAATTCTTGGTGGTCGTCGAGTCACAGTTCTTTGTGAAGACGGTGAAACTCGTATGGCCCGGATTCCTGGGAAGATGCGTCGCCGACAATGGGTTCGCGATGGCGATTTGATTATTGTCTGGCCTTGGGATTTCCAAGATGCCAAAGCAGATGTTAAACACCGCTACTCCAAAACACAAGCTATGTATCTCTCTCGTAAAGGCGTCTTGCCAAAGGAACTCGATTTCTTTGGTATGAATACTGCTAACGATGATGATGATGATGAATTCGCTGATACCTTTGGTATCGTTGACACTCCTGAAGAGGAAGTTGCTGCTGCCGCTGATGATGCTGATGATGACGAAGATGTCGATGATATGTTTGGCTCTGATGACGATGGTGACGATGATGGTGACGATGATGATATGTTTGGCTCTGATGATGAAGAAACCACTCCAGCAGAAGAAGTGGTTGCAGAAGTTGTTGCCGAAGTTGTTGCAGAAGTCCCTCACGTTCCAGTTGAAGAATATCCTGCAGAAGATGAAGGCGGCGAGAGTGACGACGATGACGACGATCTCGAAGCCTTATTCGGTTGAAGTCATATGAATGCATGACCATGAGGTGTGCGTATGGCAGATGAAGACGAATGGAACGACGAGTTGGCCTCAAACAAACGCCAACGTAAGCGCCGCCGTCAGCATCGTGATGCCCGTAAGACCAACAGTTCTGAAAAAGGCAAAGACGATATGTTTGCCCGTTCTGAAGAAGACCATTTTTTGAGTAATCTCGAAGCCAAATCTGGTGCTTACAATTGGATGAAAGAAGACCGCTACAAGCGGATGTTCCGAGATATTGAATCGAAAATCCAAGGTGCAATTGGAGAAGGAACCTATGATTGGGTTGACCGCCGAGTCTTCGACCAAGTGTTTGATCGGATGACATTGATGTCACTGTACAAGTTGATGCAAGCAGGAACCGTCGATACGATTGATTTCCCAATTGCTCGAGGGAAAGAAGCACACGTATTCCACGCCACTGATATTGATGGCAAGACCATCGCCGTCAAGATTTTCCATACATCGAATGCGGTCTTCAAAAATTTGATTCAATACATCGAGGGTGACCGAAGATTCGGAGGCCTCCGCCGCCGTCATCGAGACCTTGTTGATATCTGGGTGCGAAAAGAACATCGTAATCTCTCAAGACTAGCGCGTTGGGGATTGAATGTCCCTCGACCGATTGGTATTCACAAGAATGTCTTGGTAATGGAATACCTCGGAACTAAAATTGCAGCATCACCGAAACTTCGCGAAGTAACTGTTGAAAATCCGGAAGTTGTTTTTGAGGACTTGCTTGAGTTTTTGGCAATTTGCTGGCAAAAAGCAAGTCTTGTCCACGGCGACTTTTCACCGTACAATATTCTGTGGCACAACGATGCACCGGTCGTTATTGATGTCGGTCAAGCGGTGATTAAAACGCATCCGAGGGCTCAAGAGTTCTTAGTTCGTGACGTAACTCGTTTAGTTGAGTGGTCCAATAAAAACGGTATTGAAGTTACATTGGCTGAAGCAATGTATGAAGTTCTCAACATGAACCTTGACCATGTGAAGCAGATTACCTTTGATGAAGAAGAGTAATCACTCTTCGCCCCAACTGACGCCTTCATCTTCTTCGAGTTCCATCATTTTGGAAACTGCTTCTTCATCTTCAGGGTCGACTTGTGAAGCACGCATTCTACGAGAACGGCGTTTAGCGAGGTCGGAAAGTCCAGGAACTAATTCTTCAAACCCGGCATTGGACACTGGGAGGTCTTCTCGTACTTCGATGGATTCGAGTTGGCGGTTGGTTATACGAGATCGTCGACGGTCTCGCTCAAGGAAGTTCAGAACAGTTCCATGCTCTGCACCGCCAGCAATCATCTCGACCGCTTGTCGAGCAGCAGACAATCCTTCTTCTTCTCCAACCAAGACCACAGTTGAATTATAAATTGTAATTTGAGTATCGGTGAGTCCTTCAATCAATTTTCTGATTTTACCATCGCTTCCGATGATACGTCCTCGAATACGGCGTTGCTGGTTCGATTTTTTACCGACAAACTTTCGGATATCAACCAATTCAAAGAAATGGTGGTCATCAAGCAACTGAATCGCTGCTTTTGGTGCCATTCCACGGCCAATTGCTTTAATGACATTTGGAAGTTTCATTGCTTTTACTGGGTCATAGGTTCCTGGTTCGCCCCAGAGAACTTCGACATCCCCAGTTTCTGAATCAATATTGAATTCTTTACAACCTGCTGCATATCTCAACGATTTTGCAGTCGCTCCTTTGACTCCAATAAGAACCGCAATACGATTCATGGGTACTCGAGGTAGCGGTTGGCGCATGGCCAATCCTGCGGCCGACCTCTTTTCAATCTCTTGTTCGTCGTTGCAGTATGGTAATTGCAAATCCAGTCAAGATTAACAGCACTATTGAAGGGGCAAATGAAGGCACTAATCCCGGAGAACCGAGGGCTGCTCCAGTGACGACCATGTGGTTGTAATTATTTCCTTCATCGTATTCATCGATGACATTGACATAATCGATCACCAGGCGTAAATCGAACTGTCCAGTTTTCGGTACGGTATAATTCCAAATCAATTCTTCTTGGCTATCCCCCAATGTTCCTGAATCTAATGTGCGAGATTCCATAATGGTCCAACTTACCGTTGAGGTGCGATCAGCAGGTGCAGATTCGAGGCGTACGACAACGCTACCGCCGTAATTTTGATTCGATTCAAGCACACTGGTGATGGTGATGTTCCCATCGGTTTCTCCTGGTCGTACGATGAGGCGGTCAAGGTTCGTTTGAGTGGCATTCCAATACAAATCCAATCCTGGAAGGATTTGGAACGAACTTGGACTTGAGGTGTATTGGTTTCCAGCGTTATCCACTACCACTGCTTGGAACATCAAGTACTGACGGGATTTTGTTGCCCAACTGGCAAGTCCAATTGTGCCTGTCAATCCAGAAGTTCCCAGTTGCATCCAATTGCTTGAAAGGTCAGGTGATTGACCAACACCATTGGAATCAAATCCAAATTGAATATATGAATTTGCCAAGTCAACTCCTGAACCATCATCGATGGCACTGAAACTCACGTTTGCAGGTCCTACGCGACTTGTTGTTAATTCATCAACCGTCCACCCAGCAGCATTAGGGAGGGTTTCATCGATTTGAACAGCTACTTGAATGGTCGTTCCAGTATTTCCAACTCGGTCAACTGAACGGACTGAAAGTGTATGGATTCCTTCAGCGAGGTTCAGTGTTAATGAATCAGAAGAAGTCGAGTTCCAAGTGGTTCCATCGAGAGAATATTCTGCAAGAGATACTCCACTCCCTTGGCCATCATCTGCATTGTTGATCAAACCACTGAACGTAACTTGAGTGGATTTTTGCCAGGTGTTACCATCACCAACAGTCACACTGGAAAGTGTTGGGCCAGTGCGATCGATTCCGATGAAATGGGTTTCTGATGCTGAAAGACTTGAATCATCATACACCGTGATTCGAGAGTTCCATGTTCCTTCGGACATTGCACCACTGCTCCAATCCCATCCATAGGAAAGGCTGTTTGGGCCATCATTTGCAGGCGCTCCTGGCCCAGGAACAACACTGATTGATGCATGACTGATGTCGTCATCACTTGCACCCCAACGATATGCTAGGAATCCATCCGTGGCAATTCCAAACCATGCACGGTCTGAAGCAGAATCGCCCGTTCCAACTGCAGCATTCAATACGGTGAATATAGTAATCACTGGGACTTGGTTCACAACATTAAATGTTCCAGAAGAGGCTACAACCGTTTCATTGACATCATCGTCCCAAGCAGTTGCTCGAAGCGTATAGGAGTCATTGGTGTAGGCAGTTGAATCAAAGTAAGATGCCCATGGAGCCGAAGTGATGTTCTTTACACTGGTCCAAGTGGTTCCATCTGCCGAGATTTCAATGAGTAATGAAGAGATATTCGCATCGCCAGACATTCCAAAAGTCAGGCTGTGAAGGCCCGTAATGTCTTGATTGGTGGTTGGGCCATTGGTGAAGGTGAGTACTAAGTTCGAGGATGAGAAGTTGATGTGCTCCAGTTCATCTAAATGATTTTCCATCATTGGGGCTGAACTCAGGCCAAGGAGAAGAACAACGAGAATCGCGCTCGACCAAGTTCTGCCCATGAAGGCATGACGGGTGCGGTTATCCTTCAATGCTCCCCTTCTTCTCTATCCTTTCATAGAATATTCTTGATGGCTTCGACGTCGCGAGTGAACGATTCTACACGTCAACCGAGGTGGAGATAAACACCTTTGTCGGGTCAATTATTCTCGTCTTGTGAGATGGGTTCAAGTGCTTTGCAAGTAGTCGATTACCTACATGGCGAGTGCGTGGAAGCCGGTAATTGCGATTCTTCTTCTCTGTATCGCGGCGTTGCCAATGACAATTTCAGCTGAACAAAGTGGTTCAATTCAGGCCTCAGAGAATACTGTTGCTCTTCTACCAGCATCACCTGAAGCCGGTGGTTCAGTTACTATTTACCTTACATTATCCAACAGTGGAACCTATGCTGATGATGTTGAGTACGCCTTTTATCGTGACGGTATCGGTCAAAATAAACTCATAGAAAGTTCAACAATCGACATTGATACAGGTGAGTCAGAAGAAGTTTCTGCAGTATGGCAAGGCCTCACTGAGGGCGACCATGAAGTCCATATTACCTTTGAACACCCCCGAAACTCTGGCAATGAAGTCGACTTTTATGTTGAATTTACCGTCACAGGTCTACCAAATTTGAAAGTGACTGAAACGTACCTCACACCCTCATCGGGGATTTTTGCTGGTGATACGGTACAACTTTCCTCATTGGTCCGTAACCTCGGCAGCGAGCCAGCCGATGCAAGTACGCTTCACATCGACCTCGGGGCGACTGACCTTGACGTACCTACGCCTTCAATTGCTGCAGGGTCAACTGAATGGGTCAATACTACCTTTACTGCACCTCAAAGTGGCTCGCACATCTTGATGATTACTCCTGATTACCAAAATGCAGTTCACGAATCTTCGGAATTCAATAAAATGGTTGAAGTTCAATTTGTGGTTGATACTCGAATGGACTTGTACCACATTGGAGACTTAACCGTTGAACTTGAAGCCGGCGCTCTTGAAGGTCCTTGGCTCATCACGGGTAAAATTGGTCGCTCCAACGGCACTGGACTCACATCAGTACCGCTTTGGTTGCAAATTCCTACAGCAACAGGTGGAATGGTCACGACCGCTCCGTTCATCGTCAACCTCACCGGTACAGGTTATGCAGAAATGCAATGGAGTCATGAAATCACCTCTTCGGTTTTGGATGCATTACCTGTCGGCCTCCATATGTTGTCGGCAAAAATAGATCCTTTCGCAAATGGAGGTTTCATTCAAGAATCCGTTTCGAATGATGTCATATCTGCTCAACTCTCAAAATACGCAGTTCCTGATGTTTTCATGGATTTGAATGCGATTGCATCCTCACCCTCTGTCAATTCAGGAGATTCGGTCGTTTGGAGTGTAAGTATGATTAACACCGGCGATATTCGAGTTTCTGGGAAATTACACTATACTTGGGAAGGTGTTGAAGCAACCTCACCAATCATCTATCTCGACTCTGGACAAGATTACACATGGTCCGTTGAATTGACAACTGCAATCGGCGCTCACAATGCTGCATTTGAATCGCAATGGGTTGCTTCGACCAACAGTTGGGATTCAAATCCAACCAACAGCGTTGCATCTGGCGTCGTCTCTGTCGAAGCTGAATTACGATTGTCATGGGCTCTTTCGACCCTCGAAGTTACAGGTTCTGATGGAAGTGCACTTATCTTACCGATGACACAAGGAGAATCGTATACGCTTCAAGTCGATTTGACAAGCATTGAAACTGGAAATTTGACATACGATTGTCTCGATGGAAATGATGCAATTCTTTCGACCGTTTATGCCGAAGTAACCGGCCTTGGCCAGAAGGTGACCGTCACATGTGAATTTAATGCGACAGCACCCTCAACAGTCGTGCGGCTTATTCCTTCAGATTCAACAATCTCCAGCACTTTTACTCGAACCTTTACCACGATTATGAGCGATAAAGACCTTGAAGAATTGAATACAAATTCGGATTCCGGAACCTTCACACTGATTGGTCTTGGGGCTCTTGCTTTGATTGGAATTCTTGCGATCTCAATCTTCCTTACTCGTGAATCAGAAGAAGAAGTTGAACGTGACATTTTCGAATACTGTCCATCTTGTGATGGACAATTAGAGGGTGATGAAAATCGTTGCCCACATTGTTCCTTTAATCTGAAGAAAGCTCGCAGTCAATTCCACGATTGTGATGAATGTAGTGAATCGATTCCAGACTTGCTTGACAATTGCGTCTATTGTGGCGCAGAGCAAGATGTATCTTCGTACTTCGAACAACGTGAACGTAAAGAGAAAGTGGCAAAGGTCATTGTCGATATTCCGGAAGAAGTCGATGACGATGCTATCGTCACTGGATCGGAGAACTTCGCTAAGACTGCCCAAGAGTTCGGTTTCGATGAAGATCAACTCACTGATGAATGGGATGAAAATATCTTGACTGCTGAAGCAGAAGTAGAAGCCGCCTATGACCGTAAGAATGCGGAAGAGGTTATGCGTGAAGATATGACCGAGGAAGAACTCGAAGCGTACCAAAACACGGTAACAACGACGCTCAAGAATATGACTGACCTTGGTCATGAAAGTAATGATATCGATGCCATTCTCGCCTCGAAGGGTGAGATCATATCTCACAAAGACGATGGCAAAGAGCTTTCAGCAAGTGATGCAGAGATTCGTGGTCGCTTGTTTGAAATTACTGGTGAACAGGGAACCATGCCAGGAGATAAGGTACATGTTGGGACATTGACCGATTCCTCTTTTGCAGGAAATGAAGTCTCTGAAACAACTTCTGACTTTTCTGTGGATGATGGTGATGATGCACCAATCGCAATCGTGGATGAATTATCTCCGGAAAAAGTCAAATCAAATCGCCGACGTGGCACTCGACGTAAAGCAGTTGATGAAGTATCTGATGTTGCTGAATGTGGTGCTTGTGGTGCAGACCTTCCTGTTGAAGCAACAGAATGTGGGACCTGTGGTGCAAAGTTCGAGTGATGTCCGTCGGCTTTCATAGGGTTCGTCATCGCTTTTGCTCAGCAACCACTTTACGTCATTCGGACAGACCGTGCTAGAACTCGAGGGTATCAAACCCTTGCATTCCTATCACTGAATTGATATGTGGGACAAACATAGGGCCAACCGATGAAGAAGAGTTGGGGTCTACCAATCATGCTCATGATGATTATCGTTATGAGTAGTTCATCTGGATGCTTAGGGCTTTTGCAAATGCGCGAAACCATGGAAGATTTACGAGAGGCTCCAAAACTCACGAAAGAAACCATAAAAATCACTCACCTCAAGGTATTTGATAACCCCATCGACTTGGAAGAATATCAAAACACTTCATCGGTTTATATTGATGAATCCGTCATTGATATTATGATGTTTCAGAAAGTGAAAATCACGGGTTCCAGTCTTGTCGATGGCTGCTTAGAGGATTTCACTCGATATGTCCGGGCTGAATTGTTAAGTCCTTCCGGGGAAGCAGTTTGGGCCATAGATGTCTGTGAAGATGTAGAAGCGAAAACCGATCAAATCTTGCCAGAACCTACTTTTGAAACCGGGAATTGGAAATTGGTCATCACTGCACGGGGCCTTGGGTCTCAAAGTTCATTCTTACAAGATCAATTTCAGATTGACCTTACCATTCATCGAACATGTACGACTTACCCACTCGAAAATGACAAGTGTATCTGAATCACGCCAATGAATCAGTGCATGCATAGAGCCTTGAACAGTTTCGGCATTTCCCGGGTCGGTCGTGGTTTCGTAGAGCGCCACCCTCAACCATCAATCGTTGGACTTCCTGAACCGCTTCTTGAAGTTCATTCTTGGCAACATCATTCCAAGGGATTTGGTGAAGGCTTTCCTTGCCATATCGAAGAACTCCATAGGGGGAACTTTTCTTCGTACTGATTTCAACTAAATGCAGATAGGCGAGTAACTGCATTCGATGAGATGCGTGTGGCTTGAACGGGACTTTGCCTGTTTTTTGTTCGACTGGAATAAATTCACCATCGACGATTACAATTTGATCAGGGCGGCCTCGTAAACCTGTATTTTTGTCGATGAGGAGATTTGAGGTTGAATCATTATCTGAATAGGCAATTTCAACTTCTTCTTCCAAATCAATATCTTCTTTCATAGTTTGAAGGGTGTTATCAGATAAGAGCATCCGTTGGAGTTGCCAAGATGCAGCTAATGTCCAAGCCATTGCCGTGATAAAGAGAATAAAAGCCGCTTGTTCTCTGTTTTGTGCAGCCCTTAAGGCAATGGCATGTAATCCCAGTACAATAGAGCCAAACAGCAAACTGGCTTCGACTCGCCCTGCTTCGAACCATCCACCGATGAATCCCTTTGGTTCCCAAAAATAGGTGAAGTCATCAGTAGTTGCCAAAAATTTGGATTTCTGGCGTGGAATTGTTTCTTTCAAACCAATCCATGAGCGCCATGGAACTGAAATGGTGATAAGTCCCGCTAAAAGGGTAGTAGCACTCCACAAAGCGAGGTATCGAGCCATTTGTAAGGTGGTGCCAATCTGATCGATGTAACTGAAAGCAAGAGCGTCCACACTCAATGCGATGATCACTGAAAACCACCACGTCCAAATCGTAACTGAACGGCGCATTTCAGATTGGATGGTTTTGAAATCCTCCATCTTGTTGTGAATTTCTGTGTGTCTTTTGATTCCGGCGACAAGGGCTTCCCCCTGGCCAGAATTCCCTTCTCGCGATAATGACCAAGACAATGGGCAATATTCGTGACGTTCCAAATCACTTGCGCTGATTGGAACAGCAACTCCTTCAGCATCTCTCCAAAAGTGGTCATCTGAAAGTGTGGCGTTCAGTAAGGCGTTTTTTTCTGTTTTTAGTTCCAAATCCGCCCCCCCTACGACCTTACACAGTGCTTTTAGGATTTGAGTTCTTCCTTGGTAATCCCATCGATTTTGGCTTGAGGTCGAAGGTGAATTCATTCCGCCTCTCTACGAAGCGGTTTAATATGGAGTCCAAGTCGGCAGACTGCTGTGAATTACCATGTCCGAGGAAATGAGCTTACTCTTACCCTTTGAATCCTATGAAGAGAACGCTGTCAATATTGGTACTCAACAAAAGAGTGCGGATATGGCTCGCTTCATTGAACGTGTCCGTGAAGATGGATTATACCTTTTGGATGTCAATATGACTGACTCTCGAATTCGCATGATTGCAGAGTTCCTTAACAAGTACGACCCTGCTCGAATAATGGTCGTTTCTGCTCGTCAATACGGCCAACGCCCTGCTCGTCTCTTTTCCGAAGCAATTGGCGCAAACGCTGCTGTAGGTCGCTTTATTCCAGGTTCTCTTACAAATCCAGTTCTTCGTTCCTATGTAGAACCAGATATCTTGTTTGTTACAGACCCTGCTGCTGACCAACAAGCACTTCGTGAAGCTGTCAACTCCGGTTTGCCAATCGTCGGTATTGTCGATGCGAACAACAACCTTCGTAACGTCGATATCGCACTTCCAGCGAACAACAAGGGTCGTCGCTCACTCGCTTTGGTTTACTGGCTCCTCGCCCGTGAAGTTCTCAAGGTTCGAGGGAAGATGACCGATGAAGATTGGGCTGCTTCTCAAGATCTAGAAGAATGGCAATCCACTTTCTGAAGTGTTCAACTGTTCCAGTTAGCCTTTCTTTAGAAGGCCAACATCTTTTGTGAATACAAGTGATTGTATTTCTCGTCAATCTTCAGTATTTGGCGCTAAATAGTTTGAAATTCCGATTGCAAAATCTTCAGGCGTAGGTGCGCCATGCATCACATTGCGGATTTTTTTAGCCCCGGGTAACCCTTTGGTAAAGGCAATTGCATGACGTTGCATCCATCGGGGTTGCAAGCCAATCGTTTTCTGTGAATGTTCGATGTATTTGTCCCAGCACCATTTACGCGTTGCAAAAGCACGTCCAATTTCTGAACGTTCGTACCAATCATCGCCTAATTCCTTAATCCATGGCAACTCCTCTTCAGTCATCCAACCCAACCCCACTTTGATTTCGCCAAATATAGCTGGCCGTCCAATAGCAGCGCGACCAATCATCAGGCCTGCGGCCCCTGTCGTTTCCAAACATAACTTGGCACTTTCAGCATCGTTCACATCTCCATTGGCTACAACAGGTACTTCCACTGCATCGACGATACGTGTGATTGAATTCCAATCGGCTTCTCCAGAGTATCGTTGTCGCAGCGTCCTACCATGAATGCAGAGCCGGGATGTTCCAATGTTCTCGAGTTCCTTACAGATTTCTAAAGCATTGTTAGCGCCTTGTCCAGTTCCTAAACGCATCTTGGCTGTAACAGGTACATCGACGCGCTGAATGATTCCATCAACCATGGAGACGAGGTTATCTGGTTCACCCATCAAAGCAGCACCTGCACAAATCTTCGTCACTTTAGGTGCTGGACAACCGAAATTCAAATCGATGATGTCTGCTGTAGGGGCTAACATTTCAGCAGCAGTTGCCATATCCCCTGCATCGCCTCCAAAGATCTGCGGAATAAATGGGATTTCTGTGGCATGGGATTCCATCTTTCGCCATGACATGGCAGCCTCTCGGGTAAGGGCGGTACTGTTGGTGAATTCGGTGATGGTTACGTCCGCTCCACAATCTTTGGCGAGCAACCGAAACGGGAGGTCGGATACACCTGCCATTGGAGCAAGAAAAAGAGGACGGGCTTCGCCTTCCCACGCTCCGGGCTTGGCGCCAATATGCTCGCTCATTACCAATGCCTCAGAATCCTTGTTTTTCAAGGGTTGGCTCTTTCTTGTAATGAGATGACGCTTAGGATGCCATTGATTGTTCAAGCAATTGGGCAACTCGACGCATTCTTCGAAGAGTTCTGTCGATTCGAGAACTGATTTCTCTGTGAACTTCATCAGAGGTATAGCCTACCATTCGATGACCCAAGGGTAGCCTGCCACCGAGAAGATTAAGCAGCAACATTTGGTCATCTGAGGAAATATCTTTACCTACTTTTTCAACTTCCTCTACCTTGAGTTTTCCTTTCTTTAGACTGGAGAGTATTGATGACTGTTGCTTCGAGTTGAGGAGACGCTGAAAGCCACCTTTCTTCAGCATCCAATCTTCACCGCGACGTTGGTACTGAGCGGTCATTGCAGACCAGAGGGCGATATTGAGCCGATCAATTCGAGGAACGCGTTGAACCATTCCAGTACTTCGGAATCGCTCAAGAATACGACCAATTCGGGGTTTTTGTTCATCGAGGAGTTCACTTGCTTCATCCAGTGAAAGAGGTAGATCTCGGTTCAAAAGCAATTCAAAGAGTTGTACTGAAATTGACTCTGCATGGGCTTCTTTCCCAGGTCTTTCTCCAAGTAATCCGAAATCTCCCATCCATTGTGATAAGAGACTTTCTTCACTGTCAGAGAGCAAAGGTCGGTGGTCTACAATTCCAATGAGAAGTGGCGGAGTCTCAGTCGGTACCGGTTCAGAACCGAGATTTGGATTGCCGCGATTCCATTTGGAATCGAGTAAAGCCATTCGTTGTTTTACAATTGTTTCACATTGTAAACCGAAAAATTCGATGGCATTCGTTAACGAACCACCGCGTAAGAAGTATCGCCGCCAACCCTTTCCTTCATTCGAAAAGCCAATGATTCCCGCTTCAACTAATCGTGTAAGGTGATGATTCAACGAAGCCGGTGTGAGTGCCAATTCATCGGCCAACATCTGTGCATCCCAACTGACCTCTGGTTGAGCAAACAAATAGTCCCTCAAAAGCCGATGAACCGGGCCTGCTCTTCCTTGGTCAGCAGTTGCTTCCCCGCGCTTTCGAACCAAACATAAGGTGTCGATGAACCAACCGACCAAATTGTCAATTTCACGTTCACTTGTTGGTAACGCTATCTCGGTTAAACGAACACTGAACATTCTACTCAGCAATGGTTTTGGACGAGGGTCTTTGAAGGCTATGTATTATTTGCCTCTCAAGCGGCGAAAAATAGAGTCGCTATCGTCGGTCATCGTTCCATTCATAATCGACGCCTTTCGAACCGTGCCATTCAATTTCCATGTCGATATGCGGCATCATTTCAATACGGTCTTCACGTAGAATTCCTCTTCGACGGAGTACTTTTACTGCCGAATGTACAGTGGCTCGGGAACGTCCAATACGGCGAGCAAGGGCTGCTTGGGAACGCGGAACACCTTCTTTTTTGATGTCTTCAATAATTAACTTCTGAACCAGCGATAAACCGATTGGTAAAGCAGTTGCAGCCCGTTCTTCATCAACAGAAATACCGCGTAAGATCTCAACTTGACTTGGTGCTCCAGCAAAATAGCATGTTCGGCCATTGACTGGTAATACCGTCACGCTTCGACGGCTTTGTAAGACATCAAGGTGATGTCGTAGCGTTCCATTGGCGGCATTAAGGGTCGATTGCAATTCACGATAGCACAATCCTGGGTGTAATTCCAGTGTTGAAAGGATGCGTCGTCTCAAAGGGTGTTCAAACGCTTTTGCTTTCGTAGATACACCGCCTATGGCGAGTGCACCAACAGCGGTTGCAGCAGCAGCCACCCCGCTTGCAATTCCTACAACGCCTCCAGCTGCACCAGCAAGACCTGCAGACAACCATGGCCGTTGACGGACCCATTGTGCAAGTAGAGGCATAAAACAGGGTTCTCTTTCTCCTTTCTTAATCCATCCCTTCAGCGCATCGGCAAAGAGACAAATCAATCATGGGCTAAAACGGTGCCTCTATGGATTTTCAAATGAGCGACAAGAGGCGAAAGTAGACGTCCACAGGTACGTCCATGTTCGGTTAAAAGATACGTCACCCGAATCGGTGGGCCATCGGAAACCTGACGAGAAACAAGTCCTTCATCAGCCAGGTAGCGTAATTTATCAGAAAGTGTACGAGAGGAGATACCTTCGAGTAGATTTTTCATTTGATTAAATCGTCGAGGTCCTGAAATATAGAGGGCAGAAAGAATTTCAATCGTCCACCTCGAACCAAAAACGCTCAATGCTTCACCTGCTCGGCAAACTTCATTGTGTAAATCATTCATTGGATTCAAATCTTTTTGAGCGCCTAAAAGAGTCCGAATTTCGCCTCCAAGTTGAATGGCCGATTCGATCGAAGACCGAACTACATTGTAATCCTCACGCGAAACTTTAAGTGGTAGTATAGGCATAAATTCTCTCCTCATCTGTACGCTAACACCACCACTACTTAATTCCATTTTAACACCGAACCAGTCGTTTTGTTCGAAAGGGTGTTTTCATCATCATTTCATCTCACCTTTGAAGAAGTCTCACGGCTACGGGTGAATATGGCCAAACAGGTGTTGCTCGTACGAGGCGGCGCCCTTGGAGTCAACACTGGCATTGGAGGGGCTCACCATAACCTTGCCAATTCACTCACCCATGGTGAAATCAAAGGTTGGGGGAGTATTTCTACCTGTGAATACAGTATCCAAAAATGGATGAACCCTTTATCTAGAGTGTTTAAACGATGGTATTCGCATCCGAAACGCATCAGTAAACTACTCAAAAAAAAGCATGACTACAGTATTCTTCACGTGACGGACCAAGAACAAGCACATCTCATTCCAGAAGATTGCCCACTGCCAGTCGTTGTTACAGTCCATGATTTATTCCATATCTTCCCAGAGCGAATCAAAGTGGGCGACACTTCAATCGAAGTTGGAGAACAGAACCCTGGCTGGTTTCGTCGTCGAGATCTTTCTAAATTGCGAGCAGGGCTCGCTCGAGCCGACCTCTTGGTATGTGATTCGCAAGCAACCTTATCTGCATGTCAGAAGCATTTTCCAAAGGTACATTCAGTTTGTGTACCTCTTGGTTTGAATGTTGAGTCCTTCAAACCGAAACCTCAAGAAAAGACCGATATTCTTGGACCAGCGTCCCATCTTGAGAAGAAATGCCACTTGCTGATTGTAGGTAGCCATGCACCCCGAAAGCGATTGAAATTTCTCTGCCAAGTACTCGGTAATCTCGATGAAGATGTGAAACAGAATATCTTGGTTCACCATGTTGGCAATGATACGTGTCCATATGGTGGTCCTTCTGCATCCACACTAAGCAAAAAGTATGGAGTTGAGGGTTGGATTTCACACGGTGGTGAACTTTCCAGCGAGGCATTAATGCATCTTCGTCATGCCAGTGAAGCTTTGCTTTTCCCGAGTGCCAGTGAAGGTTTTGGGTACCCTCCACTTGAAGCAATGGCTTGTGGCACTCCGGTTTTATGCTCCGACCTCCCCTCTCACAATGAGTTAATGCCTGAAGAAACCTGTCTTCGAGCCGATGATCAAGAGGCTTGGAAAGAAGCGATACTCTCGGTCTATTCGAATTGGCAGAGTCGCACTAAAAAAGATGAAACTCATATTTGGCAGAAGCCTCGGTCAGGATTGATTGAATTTGCTTCTCGATACGACCAAAGTCGATTTTGTCTTCGGATGGCTGAAGTTTACGATTCATTGTAAATCATTGTTCAAACAATATGCTCATATGTAGATGCTGAGCGTCGAAGAATATGGCCGAAGACACTTCACCACAGTCCATGGATTCAATCAAATGGTTTCATTCGATTCCATTGGATGATGGAATTGTCACACCTGGTCTTGATGCATCGATGGCCAAACTCGAACAAATTTGTCTTCCAAAGGATTTGACTGGAAAGACCGTTCTTGACATTGGCGCTTGGGACGGATTTTTCTCTTTCCAAGCAGAAAAAGCAGGAGCTAAAAGGGTTCTTGCAACCGATAACTTCTGTTGGAGCGGCCCTGGATGGGGTACGAAAGATGGTTTTAATTTCGCACATAATGCATTGAACTCAAAGGTAGAATCACTCGATATTGATGCAATGGATGTTTCACCAGACAATGTTGGAGAATTTGACATCGTCATGTTCCTCGGAGTCTTGTACCATTTGCAAGACCCAATGGCGGGTCTTCGTGTCGCTGCGAGTGTCTGTAAAGAACTGCTCATCATCGAAACTGCGGTTGACGATCTGCATCGCTGGAAGCCATCGATGGTCTACTACCCTGGAGATTCGTTCAACAGTGACGATACCAACTATTGGGCTCCAAACGTCGGCGCAATGAAGGGAATGCTGATCGATTTAGGTTTCTCCCGAGTTGAAGTTGTGTATCCAAAGAATCCATGGATTCGTTATTCACTCCCTCTCCGATTGTTCTCTTCAATCAAAGGAATGTTCACTGGTCGAGGTCCGTTCCGACAGACCATCAATCAAGGCCGAATGTCCTTCCATGCCTACCGCTGAGTGAGAACTTCACTCCGCAGTGTTCTTGAGTGGAGTTTCGTTGGCAAGTTCATGCAACCTATTCAGCGTGTAGCGATTGTCGGTGCGGGAAACATGGGCTCCGGTATTGCTCAAAAAACGGCTCAAGAAGAATTCGATGTGCAAATGGTAGACCGAGAGCAACAATGGGTTGACAGAGGTCAAGGCATCATCTCCAAATTCCTTTCTGAAGCCGTTGAACGACGTATTTTCTCACCTGCTCAAGTTGAAGCAATTGAAAGTCGAATCACAGGCGTTGTCGGTGTCGAGAACACAGCAAGAGATACTGATTTAGTGATCGAAGCAGTGTTTGAGGACTTTGATATCAAAACTGCCGTCTTCAACACATTGGACAAAGCATGCGGTCCAGATACAATCCTCGCTTCAAACACCTCGTCTTTATCGGTCAATGCACTTGCAGAAGCAACCGGTCGAGCAGACAGGTTTGTCGGATTGCATTTCTTTTTCCATCCTGCAAAGAACCGCTTGGTCGAAGTCATCCCTGCTCATGCATCAAGCCCTGAAACTGTTGAAAAAGTCGTTCAGTACTGTAAGATGCTCGGCAAGGTTGTCATCGTCTGTGCAGACCGTCCTGGTTTTGTTGTCAATCGATTCTTTGTTCCTTGGTTGAATGAAGCCTGCTTATTGATGGAAGAAGGCGTTGCTACGGCGACTCAAATCGATGCAGTCGCTCGTAAAGCATTCCGAATCGGTCTCGGACCATTCGGTCTGATGAACCTTACAGGGCCACCAATTGCTCTCCATTCGACCGATTACTTGTCAGAACAGTTGCATACTCCTCGGTACAACGGGGCTCAGAATCTTCGAGATTTAATCGAAGCCAATGAACACTGGTCCATCGATGGAGATGAATCCTATTCCGATAAACAATATACCGTGATTTCAGAACGCTTGTATGGTGTTGTTTTCGGTGTAGCTGCTCAAATCGTTGATGAAGGCGTTTGTTCGATGGAAGACGTGGACCGTGGAGCCAAAGTTGGACTTCGTTGGGCTCGTGGACCGTTTGAAATGATGAACAAAGTCGGTGTTGCTGCCTCCAGTCGAATGGCTCAATCCTATGCTGACTTGGCTGCTGAATCCGATGCTGCCCGTGCATGGAATGTTCCACAATTCTTTATTGACCAAGGAGACAAAAACTGGAACTTTTCCTACATCGACACCTCAATTGAACAGGGTATTGCAACGGTAACAATCAATCGTCCAGAAGCAATGAATGCGCTCAATGAAACCGTCGTCTCACAACTTGGTGAAGCACTCGACCTCGTCAATGCTGATGATTCGGTTCATACGATTGTCCTCGATGGCGCTGGTAAGGCATTCGTTGCCGGTGCAGATGTCAAGTTCTTTGTCGACAAAATACGGGCAGATGCCATCCCTGACATCGTCGAATTTACCGCCAACGGACATATCGTTCTTGACAAACTCGAATCTTCTTCCAAAACAACGGTCGCTTTGACCACTGGTCTTGCTCTTGGTGGCGGATTAGAATTGGCTTTGGCGTGTGATTACCGAATTGGGACTCGTCGTACACAATTTAGATTCCCTGAGACTTCGATTGGGATCTATCCTGGACTTGGTGGCTCGCAACGGCCTGCTCGAATCTGTGGAATCCCAGCAGCCCGTTGGGCAGTTCTCGCTGGAAACTTCATGGATGCTTCAACCGCTGCAGACCTTGGATTACTCACGCACTTGGTCGATGTTTCTGGTGTCGGCGCTTGCGTCGCTGAACTTGTCAAGAACGGTAAGCCAGCCAACAAGTACCCTGGTCAACCTGCTCAACCAGAGAGCGCTGTTGCTGCTTTTGCAACCTCCTTTTTCGCCGATGAAAACATGCCGGATTTGATGGTTGGAAACTGTCCTGGCGGATTTGATTCAGCAGACCGAAACGTGAGCCGTCAACTCAAATCCTTATCTCGCACAGCACCAATTGCTTTGTCGATGGCCAGTGCACTGATCGATGAAAGTGCGAACACGAATCTTTCTGAAGGATTACAGTTAGAACTTGACAGACTCACTGAAATTTTCTCAACTGCAGATTCACTTGAAGGTTTATCGGCACTGATCGAAGGTCGAAAGCCGACGTATTCGAATGCGTGATTAAGCCCATTGAGTTTGCATTGCAGCCATCTCATTGATGAGTGCAGTAATATCAATTGATTCGTCTTGCTCATGAGCAAGTTCGATTCGATTCTGAACAGCGTCAACAAATTCTTCTTCTGGCTTTACACTGAGAATATCCTCTATGAAATCAGCCAATGAGGTACCCTTGCCTTGTGAAATAGCGATGCGTGCACGTTGTTTTTCAGCATCATCCTTTGGTTTACGAACTCCACTCATTGCATCACCTCTTCTGAATTGAAATGATTGGCATACCAATCTTCCCATTGGATGACTTCTTCCTCTGACCATTCGCTCAGTGGACCGGTTGCTGAGATTCGGAGAGAACTTGAAGAGACAGGAAGCATGGTTGCATTATGGGCGCATTTTACGCCAGGTGCTCCAAGTACCATCGCCTTCTCAACAATTCCGAGTCCGATGGATAAACTGCGAGTATCGGTCCCAGACCAATAGGCGGCAAATCCGGGGTGTGTATGGACCCAGAGTTTGAACGGGGCGATACAACCGACCGGTGGAGCGAGTTGAACTTGCCCTGAAGTCCCCCAATCAATGGAGATGACGTTTTCAGCATCGATGAGTACTGATGTCTCAAGACCTGCGAGGAAAGAAATGGCATAAACAACATCCCATCGTCCTTGTTCTGAAGCACGGTGTTGGACATCAAGGAGCACTTCATCATCGATTTGACGTTGTTGTGCTTTTTCAGTCACATGGGCCCAAACCTCTTCCGTGAGATCGAGTTGTTCTAAAGCAGGAATCAAAATCATGCCTTCACCTCCAGTGAATTCTTTTTGACCCGTGGAAATTCGAAGCTCCCATAGGTGAGGCTACCCATCGATTGAACCGGGCCACGCCGATCTCGTAAATTCTGAACGAGCCATTGAGCGCCAAAAGAACCCGCAACTGAAAATCCGAATTCAAGATTTCCAGCATCTAATGCACCTTCAACCTGGCAACTCATCGGTTCGTGGTCCGGAGTCATTTGCTCAACTAATGCAGCATCTGAATCCGAAGAGAGAATCATCCAACCATCGGCCGAACAACGGAGGTCAATCCATGGTGTTCGAAGTGCATGTACCAAGCGTCTGGGGTGAGGACGATCTACACAAATGACAACGAAATCATAGTCTTCAAGTTGTTGTGCGTCCCTCAAGTTTTCGTTTACTGCCGTGAGTTCAACATACTCCGTAGTTTCAGAATATCGATTGAAAAGAGCAGTCACTTTGTGGAGTCCCACATTCTCTTGAGAGAAGCGTTGGTGGCCAAGGTTGGTCGTTTCGACAACATCTCCATCCATCAGTGTAATGTTCGCTTTCAGTTGTATGCGTTCTAATGCAGGTACAAGCAAGTCGACAAGCGTAGTTCCGATACCACCAGCACCGACGATGAGCACGTTTTTGACAGTCATTTCTTCGTTCACACTAAGACACGATTCAACCCTTAATAAGAAATCAAAGCACGAGCATTTGCTCAAGAGCAGTAATTTGTGTCTCGAGAGTGAAGTATTCTTCCACATAGGGTCTTCCAGCCTTTGCCCAGGTCTCTCGTAGAGCCGGATCTTTGGCATCCAAGTAGGCTGCTTTCCAAGCACCGGCGTCATAGCGTGCGAGAAGCCGTCCAGAATCAACTGGCCCCATGGTGCATGCAAATCCACCTTCATCAACCATCAGTGCAGGAACGCCAATAGCCATGGCTTCAATCGGGGTAAGTCCGAACGGCTCATGATATGCATGACTCACCATTGCCCGTGCTCCTCGAATCAAGGCGCATAACTGAATCTGAGTAAGGCGAGGCATACATACGACTTCAACTCCAATTCGCTTCCCTTCAGCCAGTAGTGCCGCTTTGTCAGCATCGTCTCCGCCTCCAACTTGAACCAAAGCAAGTTGAGTCTTTACTAAAGATTGCAATGTGTCCCACGTTCCTTTCACATGAGAAATACGGCCGACTGTGACGACATACTGTTCTGGAATATTCTCTATTCCTTTGAGAGATTTCTTTTCTTCTTTTGTCGACTTTTCTGGCCAAAGATTCCAGTCGATGACATGCATGACGTGCGTGGCTTCGATTGGGCAACCGTGGGCATCTCGCCGTGGTGGTTGGCCATTTTCTTTGGTAGAGTCGCTGGGGATTCCATATACCGTGTTCAAACGCTTTTGAATCCACATTGAATTTCCTGAAATTGAAGCTTTAGGTCGTTGAATGAGTTTTTTGACATAGTCTCTATCGCGCTTACGTTGACGGGTAAACAACATTTTTGTGAGCCACAGTGGTCGCTTTGGAGTCCCATCAATATGGCGATGAAGCACATCTTCATACAACCACCTTGGAGGTTCTAAGCAGTGATAATGCACGGGGAGATGGGCGGGAATTAGGGGCAGAAGTTCAAGCGAGCCTCGACAAACGGAGATGTGAACAGCATCAAATTCGCCCCAGGGAATCTCGACGTTCCTCCACATTTTTTCAGCCGATGTACTTGCTTTTGCCATGACTTCAGCAACTGCACCATTCGGCCATTGAATGGGTTTTTCCGGTAACAATAGGCGGAGTGAGGCATCATCGAGTAACGCTTTTGCATCTTCAGTGAAATCGAGACTCGCCAAACTTACTTCCCAGCGTTGTGATGTTGCTCGAATGAGTTGAAGCAGTTCGCGTTCAGCACCTCCCAGTGAAGCGAATGAACCACGAACAATGAGGACGCGTAGACCGCTCTTCTCCTCATCCTTTGAAGCAGCCATGAACCTCGACACCCGGCGACTCACCTTCAAATCCTCCCTCGACCGGCCGAATTGTTACACAGTTTGGATATCCGAACACGCGACCGATTGAAAAAGGGAGGCGCCCACGGCAAGTCATGAGCGGAAAGACAGCCATGGTCACCGGTATCACTGGTCAAGACGGTTCGTACCTCGCAGAATTGTTGTTAGAAAAGGGCTACACCGTCTATGGTTTGGTTCGTCGAGTCTCTCAACCTACCTCTGGTCGAAGCCTCATCAATCACTTGATGACCAACGAAAACTTCAATCTCGTCAACGGAGATCTTGCTGACCAAAATTCAATCGACAATGCAGTGGCAATGTCACAACCAGATGAATTCTACAACCTTGGCGCAATGTCCTTTGTTCCTGAATCTTGGCGCTCTCCAATGATGACTGCAGATATTACTGGTTTAGGTGCACTACGTTGCCTCGAAGCCATTCGAAAGCATGCTCCAAGTTGCCGTTTCTACCAAGCAGGTTCATCAGAACAATACGGTAAAGTTCGAGATGTTCCTCAAACTGAAGACACACCCTTCCACCCTCGTTCACCGTATGGCTGCGCTAAAGTATTCGCTTTCGAGATTACCCGCAACTACCGAGAATCCTATGATATGTTTGCTTGTACTGGTATTCTTTTCAACCACGAAAGCCCACGCCGTGGACTTGAATTCGTGACTCGTAAGGTTACCATGACCGCTGCACGTATCGCTCATGGATTCGATGAATGCCTTTGGATTGGCAACGTTGATGCTAAGCGTGACTGGGGCTTTGCTGGAGATTATGTCGAAATGCAATGGCGTATGTTACAACAAGACACTCCTGAAGACTTCGTAGTTGCAACCGGCCGAACACACAGTGTTCGAGACATGATTACGCTCGGTTTCTCGCACGTCGGTATGGACCTCATATGGTCTGGCGAAGGTGTTGATACCATCGCAACCGACCAAAACGGAAACATTCGAGTTCGTACTAATCCCAAATTCTTCCGCCCTGCTGAAGTTGACTTGTTGATTGGAGACCCTGCTCTTGCCCAAAAAGAACTTGGTTGGGTTCCAGGAACGACTTTTGAAGAATTGGTTCAGATGATGGTTGATTCGGACATGGCTCTTGTCCAAGAAGCCGTGAACGGTGGCTATGCTCCTCCAATTCCACCAGAGTGATTTGGAGGCCATTTAATGGCTCAACAACTTCCGATTCTCTACTCTTTTCGACGATGCCCCTATGCAATGCGTGCTCGAATGTCCATTGTTCGAACGGGCTACCAAGTCGAACACCGAGAAGTCATTTTACGAGACCGTCCAGAACACATGATGGAAATATCTCCTAAAGGAACTGTTCCGATCCTTTTTCTTCAGAACGGAACTGTGATTGAAGAGAGCCTTGAGATCATGCAGCATGTACTCAGCTGGGAATTGAGTGAAGCAGAGACTCATTGGGTCGGGCGAAACGACAACGAATTCAAATTCCATCTGGACCGATACAAATACCCAAACCGTTACGAGAATGTTGATGAGGTTGAACAACGAACTGCAGCATCTAGGTACTTACATGACCTCAACACTCTTCTTGGTCAAGATAAAGCGATTCGCGTTGACCTCAGTGACGCCTTATTCCCTTTTGTCCGACAGTTTGCGAATCATGACCGAGATTGGTTTGATGCACAAGATTGGAGCAATGTCCACTCATGGCTTGGAGAGAACCTCGAAAGCGAGGCGTTCAAAACGTGCATGAAGAAGCACAAGCAGTGGGTCGCCAAAGACGCTACCTAAGCATGATTACCGTTCAATGTGCTGCAAAGGCGTTGGCTAGATGCCGGGTCAAGTGTTATACTTCCTTTACCAATAGTAAGAGCATGAGTAAAGAACCAGCACTCCCCATTGGCATCATTTTATCTCTTCTCGGCGTCATCATCTGGATGGCCAATGCAAATGCATCTGGTCCAGAAGCCTACGAAGAAATGTATTGGGCCTTCGGTGGTTGTTTAACAGGTCTCACTGGAATTATAATCATCATTGTTTCGTTACTCTGGCAGCCCAAAAAAATAGATTTGGAACCGAATTCAACTGTAAAAATAATATCGATCCCTGAACCAGTTCTTGTCAATGATGATGCTTAGCATCAATATTTCCTTCTCATTTAAGGGCTCCTCTGATGAGATGATTGAGCAATGGGTAGGCAGTGTACTGGGGGACTGAACACCCATTGTACATCTCCATAATGTCTTGAGGGGTTTGATAGAACCCTTGCGATTTCATGGAAATGATATGTCGGTTATCTGTATCAACCCACAAGAGACGGTGTGAATTTTTCTAGAATATTTGAGGGCTTATCCAAAGAAAAGGGCCAGGAATAAATTATTAGAACACAATCCACCTGTACCTCCTTGAAGTATTACGAAACAAAATATGGCCATGATGAATTGATAGAACAGAAATAAACTAATCAACGTCAAGAATAGATATGAGGCCAATATTGAAACCAATATACCAAGACCTGATGAAACAGTCGTGCCACTAACAGTTCTCACTGTTTCATTAGATGAACCTTGATTAATCGGAATCCAACTTTGGCCATCTTTGCTTAATTGTAAACCCTTTCTTCTGGCTTCATCGATAATCTTTTGACGTTCTTGAGCGGGATTAGGCGTGTGATATTTACTAGAAATATTAATCCCTTCGTGTTTGCGAACGTTTCTACCTTGAAAAGAGTTTAGCCGGCATTCATTATGGCGAGGTGTCAAATCATGAGCCCATCTGCATACCCTTTAGTGAGTTTTCCACGCGTCACTAGCGAGTGTACTGGGGGACTGAACACCCATTGTACTCTTTCATAATGTCTTGAGGGGTTTGCAAGAACCCTCGTGATTTAATGGAAATGATATGTCGGTTATCTGTATCAACCCATAAGATACCGTGTGAACTTTCAATTACAGAGGTCTCTACATCAGAACCTGCTTATCGACGATCACCTTCACTCATTACGACGAATAAATGCTGCACCAAGCAAGCTAAGTGTTGCCAGTATTCCTGTAAAGCCTGGAATCGATGAATCCTCATCGGAAACAGTATCTTTAGATTTAGTTGAATCAAGAGGGAAAGCATCGTCTGCATCTAGAACGTTATCTCCGTCATCATCAGTGTCGGCATTGTTCCCTGTTCCGTCATTGTCTGTATCCACGGATTCAGAGGAGTCGAGTGGGAAGGCGTCGTCTGCATCGAGAACGTTATCTCCGTCATCATCAGTGTCGGCATTGTCGCCAGTTCCGTCGTTGTCTGTATCCACGGATTCAGAGGAGTCGAGTGGAAAGGTGTCGTCTGCATCTAGAACGTTATCTCCGTCATCATCAGTGTCGGCATTATCACCGGTTCCGTCGTTGTCTGTATCTTCGGATTCAGAGGAGTCGAGTGGGAAGGCGTCGTCTGTATCTAGAACGTTATCTCCGTCATCGTCGGTATCGGCATTGTCTCCAGTTCCGTCATTGTCTGTATCTACTGATTCAGAGGAGTCGAGTGGGAAGGCGTCGTCTGCATCTAGAAAGTTATCTCCGTCATCATCGGTATCGGCATTGTCTCCAGTTCCGTCATTGTCTGTATCTACGGATTCCGAGGAGTCGAGTGGGAAGGCGTCGTCTGCATCTAGAACGTTATCTCCATCATCATCGGTGTCTGCATTGTCGCCAGTTCCGTCATTGTCTGTATCCACGGATTCCGAGGAGTCGAGTGGGAAGGCGTCGTCTGCATCCGGAACGTTGTCACCGTCTGTATCGGCATAGGTCATGTACTCAAGATTGTCATTGGTGGCGTCATAATAGGTCACGTGCAGGTTATCATTGGAATCTATCGCTAATGAGGAGCCATAGCCGACCGCATCTGTGCTGTCGAGCGAGACAGGTGTACTCCAAGAGAAGCCATCATAGGTCATGTACTCAAGATTACCATTGGTGTTGTCAAGATAGGTCACGTGCAGGTTATCACTGGAATCAATCACTAATGAGGAATCCCAGCCGACGGAATCTCTTGTGTCGAGCGAGACCGGTGTGCTCCAAGAAGAGCCATCATAGGTCATGTACTCAAGATTCTCATTGGCGTAGTCAAGATAGGTCACGTGCAGGTTATCACCGGAATCAATCGCTAATGAGGAATCCCAGCCGACGGAATCTCTTGTGTCGAGCGAGACCGGTGTGCTCCAAGAAGAGCCATCATAGGCCATGTACTCAAGATTGTCATTGGTGTAGTCAAGGTAGGTTACATGCAGGTTATCATTGGAATCAATCGCTAATGAGGAATCCTCGCCGACGCGATATGTGCTGTCGAGTGAGACCGGTGTGCTCCAGGAAGAGCCATCATAGGTCATATACGCAAGATTGTAATTGGTGGCGTCAAGATAGGTCACGTGCAGGTTATCATTGGAATCTATCGCTAATGAGGAGCCATAGCCGACCGCATCTGTGCTGTCGAGTGTGACCGGGGTGCTCCAAGAAGAGCCATCATAGGTCATATACTCAAGGTTGTCATAGGTGTCGTCAAAATAGGTCACGTGCAGGGTATCACCGGAATCAATCGCTAATGAAGACTGCCTGCCGACGTTATCTGTGCTGTCGAGTGAGACCGGAGTGCTCCAAGAAGAGCCATCATAGGTCATGTACTCAAGATTCTCATTGGCGTAGTCAAGATAGGTCACGTGCAGGTTATCACCGGAATCAATCGCTAGTGAGGATTCGTGCCCGACGTAAAATCTTGTGTCGAGTGA
>Ga0209091_10000809_pt1 | contig 29291 bp, 30 predicted proteins | sample ArcticOcean_MG_C_6_FD_187438 | JGI IMG/M metagenome (GOLD analysis project Ga0209091, IMG submission 187438) | Marine microbial communities from western Arctic Ocean - ArcticOcean_MG_CB8_128 (SPAdes) (version 2) | ecosystem: Environmental > Aquatic > Marine > Oceanic | place: Arctic Ocean...
ACAGTCTTTGGAGGCTATCACTAGAGCACGAAATGCAGGTCAGAAGGTATTTGGTGAGGTTTTAGCTGGACATTTATTGGTAGATGAATCAGTCTACTTAGATAAAAATTTTGAAAATGCAGCGGCCCATGTTATGAGCCCCCCCTTTAGGGCAAAGGAGCACCAAGATGCATTATGGAAGGGTGTTTTATCTGGTAATTTACAAACCACCGCTACTGATCACTGTTGTTTTTGTGCTGATCAAAAAGCAGCTGGTAAGGATGATTTTCGTATAACGCCAAATGGAACTGCAGGTGTGGAAAATAGAATGGAAGTGTTATGGCATCATGGCGTAAATACTGGACTTTTTAGTATGAATGAGTTTGTTAAATTAACTTCTACTAATGCTGCACAAATATTTAATATTTATCCTCGTAAAGGGAGTATTTCAGTTGGTGCAGATGCAGATATTGTTGTCTGGGATCCAGAAGCAACTAAGACAATTTCTGCTAAAACACACCACCAAAATATTGATTTCAATATCTTTGAAGGCATGAAGGTCAAAGGCTGTGCTTCGCACACCATAAGTGCAGCAAAAGTAGTTTATGCTCATGGAAAGTTAAAAGTTGAAAGGGGAGCTGGAAGATATATTGACCGTCCTGCATACTCTTCATTCTATCAAGGGCTAGATGTCCAAGCTGAGAAAAAGATACCAAAAGCTGTGAAACGTTAAAAGGAAATTTATTTTGTATTGAGGTTCTATTAATATAACCTGACCAAATGGTCAAATATTTTTTTTCGGAGGAAAATATGAGTGACAATAATATAACAAATAAGGCAATGAACATTAAATCTCATCGCCTTAGTAAAAAAGAGATTGATGATAATTTTTCAGATATTCATGCACCACTATCTGCAATTGAAGCTTTAATTGAGGCTGATCGATGTTATTTTTGTTACGATGCTCCTTGCACTAAAGCCTGCCCATCAGATATTGATGTTCCAGGATTTATTCAAAGTATTCGTAGTGACAATTTAACAGGTGCTGCAGAGAAAATTTTATCTGAAAATATTTTTGGTGGTATGTGTGCTCGTGACTGTCCAACAGAGGAATTGTGTCAACAGGCTTGCGTGCGAAATGATCATGAAAAAAAACCAGTTGAAATTGGATTGTTACAACGTTATGCAACTGATTCAGTATTAAACAATGGTGTTCAGTTATTTTCAAGGGAGGAAGATACAGGAAAGTCAATTGCGGTTGTTGGGGCTGGTCCTGCTGGAATATCTTGCGCACATCGTTTGGCTGTTTTGGGACACAAAATAACAGTTTATGATGCTAAAGATAAGTTAGGAGGTTTAAATGAGTATGGCATTGCAGCATATAAAACTCCTAGTGATTTTGCACAACAAGAGCTTGAATATATTCTAGATATAGGTGGTATAACTATCGAAACTGGAATGCAGCTAGGTAAACAAATTAATCTGGAAGCCTTGCAAGAGCAATATGATGCAGTTTTTTTAGGATGTGGTCTAGGTTCGGTCAACAAATTGAATCTTGATAATGAAAATATTTCAGGTGTTATAGATGCAGTTGAATATATAGCAAATTTACGTCAAACCAGCAATAAAGATGAGTTAATGGTTGGAAAAAATATTGTGGTTATTGGGGGTGGTATGACAGCAATAGATATTGCTGTTCAAAGCAAATTGTTAGGTGCAGAGCAAGTAACAATTGCTTACAGGCGCAGTAAAAAAATAATGGCGGCTAGTGAACATGAGCAGGCTTTAGCAAAAAAGCATGATGTCATAATAAAATACAATGTGTCACCAAATCGCCTGATATCTGATGATAACCATGTCACAGCAATAGAGTTTGATGTTATGCAGTCAAAAAATGATGGCAGTTTGGTGGAAAGTGGGGAAAATATTACATTGAAAGCTGATGTTGTCTTCAAGGCAATTGGTCAAAAATTAGTGACTGAAGGTTTGATTGAAAATAACAACTTAGAATTAAAAAAAGGAAGAATAGTTGTAGATGAGCATCGTAAGACATCATTAGCTAAAGTTTGGGCAGGTGGGGATTGTGTGCTTGATGGTGATAATTTAACAGTTTCAGCGGTTCAAGATGGCAAACTTGCAGCAATTTCAATTAATCAAACGTTAACACAAGGAGTCTAGCATGGCAGATTTAACTAGTAATTTTTTGGGCATTAAGTCACCTAATCCTTTTTGGTTGGCTTCAGCGCCACCTACAGATAAGGCGTATAACGTAAATCGTGCCTTTGAAGCGGGTTGGGGTGGTGTTTCATGGAAAACTTTAGGAGAGGATCCACATATTGTGAATGTAAGCGGCCCAAGGTACTCAGCGATGATGAGTAATGATGGTCGTGTTATTGGTTTCAATAATATTGAATTAATTACCGACCGACCATTTCAAGTTAACCTTAAAGAGATGCGCCAAGTTAAAAGAGATTGGCCAGATAGAGCTGTGATTGCATCTGTAATGTTTCCAATGAATGAGGCATCTTGGGCAAAGCATATTCCCATAATAGAAGATACAGGTATAGATGGTTTTGAATTAAATTTTGGTTGCCCTCATGGTATGTCAGAGCGTGGCATGGGCGCAGCAGTTGGACAAGTACCAGAGTATATAAAGCAAGCAACTGAGTGGTGTAAAAAGTATGCTACAGTCCCTGTAATTGTTAAGCTTACGCCGAATATAACTGATGTAATTTATCCAGCTGAAGCAGTACTTGAGGGTGGTGCGGATGCAGTGTCATTGATCAATACTATAAATTCAATTATGAGGGTTGATTATGACAGCTTGACTATGTTTCCAACTACGGGTGGTATGGGTACTCATGGTGGTTATTGTGGTGAAGCAGTAAAACCAATTGCATTGAATATGGTGGCAGAAATAGCGCGTAATGAAAAAACCAAAAATTTACCAATTTCAGGGATTGGAGGCATATCAACATGGAAAGATGCAGTAGATTTTATTGCTCTGGGTGCAAGTAATGTTCAGGTTTGTACAGCCGCAATGGTTTATGGTTTTAAAATTGTAGAAGATATGAAAACTGGGTTGAGTAACTTCTTGGATGAAAAAGGAATGAATTCAGTGGATGAGCTTATTGGAATAGCAGTTCCATCAGTTACTGATTGGAAGTTCTTGAATTTAAATCACATTGATAAAGCTGTCATTGACCAAGATAAATGTATAAAGTGTGGACGTTGTCATATTGTATGTGAAGATACTGCGCATCAAGCAATTGAATATTCAAATGATAGTGGTGATAGGGTATTTACAGTTAAGGATGATGAGTGTGTTGGATGTAACCTTTGTGCAAGTGTTTGCCCTGTGATAGATTGTATCTCAATGGTCGCTATGACATCAGGAACTGACCCTAGAACTGGAAAGGCAATTTCAACCCAAACATCTGATTGGACAACCCACCCAAATAATCCATTAAAGGTTTCATGAAAAATTAATGGAGAATTGAATGGGTATTGAAAAAGTTACAGTACAATCCAAACGCAGCACTCGAAGTAAAGAGAGAATTCGTGAAGAAAATGAACTTATTATTTTAATTGCAGCAGAAAAAGTATTCGCAAAGTATGGCCTTAAAGGTTCTACTACAAAACAAATTGCAGATATGGCAAAACTTCCAAAATCTAATATACATTATTATTTTCATACCAAACTAAATTTGTATAGATGTGTCTTAGAAAGCATACTGGTTGATTGGATGAGGGCTGCTGATACATTTAATAAATTTGATGAACCTCGTGAAGCTTTGAAATATTATGTTGGCGCAAAAATGAATTTGTCACGCACTAGACCATTCGGCTCAAAAGTATGGGCAAATGAAATTATTAGTGGGGCCCCAGAAATGGAAGAAATATTATCGTCAAGGTTAAAAAAATGGGTTGATACTTGTGTTAGTTCGATAAATAGATGGGTTGAGCTAAAGAAAATTGTTAATGTAGGCGATGCTCATACTCTGTTATATATGATTTGGGCTACTACTCAACATTATGCTGATTTTGACTATCAAGTGATGATTTTAAATAATGGAAAGAAACTAACAGATAGTGAGTTTGAAGAAAAAAAACAACAAGTTATAGATTTAGTTTTACGAAGTGTTGGTTTAAATCCTTAGTTAACATGAGATTAAAAAAGGTTACAAAATAATTCTTAACACTAAGACAAACACCAGATGATATTTACCTAAAATAGATAATTCATAGGAAATGTATGCATAATAGTTTTCGCGAAAGATGCTTATTACGAAGGTGACAAAGGCAAGATAAGGAGTATTTAAATTGGAAAGTAGTGGAAAGAAATTTAGAAAGTTAGTTAATGAAAATAAGCCGCTTCAAGTTGTAGGTACTGTTAATGCTTATAGTGCTATTATTGCTGAGAAAGTCGGGCATCAATCAATCTACTTGTCAGGTGGTGGAGTTGCAGCCTCTTCTCTTGGAGTTCCTGATCTTGGTATTACTTCGCTCGCAGATGTTCTTGAAGATGCCAAAAGAATTACTCAAGTAACTTCACTGCCATTATTAGTAGATGTAGATACTGGTTGGGGCGGATCACTTAACATTGCTCGTTGCGTTCGAGAAATGATAAATAGTGGCGTAGCTGCTATCCATATTGAAGATCAAGTTTCTCAAAAACGTTGTGGACATCGACCAAACAAGGCAATAGTTGGTACAAATGAAATGGTTGATCGTATCAAAGCTGCAGTTGACGCCAAAACTGATCCGAACTTTGTAATTATGGCAAGAACAGACTCATTGGCCATAGAAGGTATGCAGTCTGCTATTGATAAAGCGACAGCTTTTGCAGAAGCCGGTGCGGATATGATATTTCCTGAGGCTCTCAATACTATTGAACAATATAGAGAGTTTTCTGATGCACTTAATGTTCCTATTCTGGCAAATATAACTGAGTTTGGCCAAACACCATTATTTACTAAAGAGGAGCTTTCTGATGCTGGCGTAGATATGATTCTTTATCCGCTAAGTGCCTTTAGAGCAATGAGTAAGGCAGCTCTTAATGTCTACCAACATATCTTGCAAGATGGTCATCAAAATAATGTTGTAGACAGTATGCAAACAAGGGAAGAGTTGTATGATTTTTTAAATTATCATCAATATGAACTTCAATTAGATGAGTTATTTACCAAGGAGAAGAAGGAATGAGTGGAAAAAAAATGGGTGGTGGCGGTCTAAGAGGTCAAAGTGCAGGTGAGACATCAATTTGTACAGTTGGAGTCAGTGGTTCTGGTCTCACATATCGTGGATATGATGTAGTAGATTTAGCTAAAAATACGACTTTTGAAGAGGTTGCCTATCTTTTATTGAAAGGAAAACTACCTAACTCGCTGGAATTAAAAGCATATATAGAAAAACTCAAAACATTGAGAGGTTTACAACCTGAACTTCGAACTGCTTTGGAGGGTATACCTAAAACTTCACATCCAATGGATGTTCTAAGAACAGGTTGTTCAGTTCTTGGAAATTTAGAGCAAGAGGATGACTTTTCAAACCAAGCTGATCATGCTGATCGAATGCTTAGTGTATTTCCATCGATAATTACATATTGGTATCAGTTTTCTCATCATGGAAAAAGAATTGATACTGAAACAGATGATGACACTATTGGTGGGCATTTTTTACATCTTTTGCACGGTAAAAAACCTAGTGAACTTTACAAACAAGTAATGAGTGTTTCTTTAATATTGTATGCTGAGCATGAATTTAATGCCTCCACTTTTAGTGCAAGAGTTTGTGCATCAACACTTTCAGATATTCACTCATCAGTGACAAGCGCTATTGGAACATTACGTGGGCCATTGCATGGAGGTGCCAATGAAGCAGCTAGTGCTATGCTTTCTCAATGGAATGACCCTGATGTTGCTGAGGCAGAGTTGCTTAAAATACTTTCTAAAAAGCAACTCGTGATGGGTTTTGGACATGCAGTTTATACAGAATCTGATCCTCGCAATAAGGTTATAAAGCAGTGGTCAAAAAAATTATCTCTAGAAGTAAATGATAAATATTTATATGCTGTATCTGAGAGAGTTGAGGCAGTTATGATGAGAGAAAAAAAACTACTTGCAAACGCTGACTTTTATCACGCTTCAACATATGAGTTTATGAAAATTCCAACCAAACTATTTACTCCAATATTTGTTCTTTCAAGGGTTACTGGATGGTGTGCTCATATTTTTGAGCAGAGAAATAATAACCGAATAATAAGACCAAATGCTGATTATATAGGTCCAAGTATGCAAAAAGTCAGCCCAATAGAGACAAGGAGTTAGAAAAGTGAAAGCAGATAGAATGACTGCAGATCAAGTTCTGCAAGATATTGCTGATTATGTGATTGATTATAAAGTAGTATCTGAAGAGGCTATTAATACTGCTAGAAATTGTTTAATGGATACTATTGGTTGTGGTTTGTTGGCTTTGAAATATCCAAATTGTACTAGACATTTGGGACCAATAGTTCCAGGAACAACGGTAGAAAATGGCGCTAGAGTTTTTGGCAGATCTTTTGAGCTTGATCCTGTAAAAGCGGCTTGGGATATTGGTGCAATAGTGCGTTGGTTAGATTTTAATGATACTTGGCTAGCTGAAGAGTGGGGCCATCCCTCAGATAATTTAGGAGCAATTATGGCTCTTAGTGATTATATTTCACGTGTTAATGTTGCAAATCATAAATTACCATTAAGTATAAAAGATGTGCTTGAGTACATGATAAAAGCGCATGAAATTCAAGGCATTCTTGCACTTGAAAATAGTTTTAATAAAGTAGGTTTAGACCATGTTTTACTTGTAAGAGTAGCAAGCACAGCTGTTGCAACTCACATGTTAGGTGGAACCAGAGATCAAATTATTGCTGCTTTATCACAAGCCTGGGTTGATGGTTCTTCGCTTCGAGCCTATAGGCATGCGCCTAATGCTGGCTCAAGAAAATCATGGGCTGCTGGTGATGCTACATCTCGTGCAGTTCGTTTAGCAATGATGACGATGAAAGGTGAGATGGGTATGCCTTCAGTTTTAAGTACTCCAGACTGGGGATTTTATGATGTAAGTTTTAAGGGGAGAGAGTTTAGTTTTTCAAAAAGCTATGGCTCTTATGTGATGGAGAATATTCTTTTTAAGATATCTTTCCCAGCTGAATTCCATGCTCAAACAGCAGTAGAGTGTGCAGTATTACTTTATCCAGAGATTAAAGAAAAGTTAGATGAAATAGAAAGGATTGAAATTACAACTCATGAATCTGCACTCAGAATTATTGATAAAACAGGTGCTTTAGATAATCCTGCTGACCGCGATCATTGTATGCAATATATGCTTGCAGTTGCAATGATTGAGGGTGATTTAGTTGCTGAGTTTTATGAAGATTCTTTCCATCAACAGAATCCATTGATTGATAAGCTTCGAAATAAAATGATTTTAAAGGAAGATCAAAGATACTCAAAAGATTACCTTGCAGATGACAAGAGATCTATCGCTAATGCATTACAGATTTTCTTTAAGGATGGGAGTCAAACTGACAAAGTTGAAGTAGAGTATCCTATTGGACATCGGCATCGTCGAAAAGAGGGTATTCCATTACTTGAGAGAAAATTTTTTAATAGTCTCAAAAGTATTTATTCTAAAGAGCATAGTGACATGATCTACTCATTGTGCCTTGATAAAGAGAAAATTAAAAAAATACCTGTTAATGAGTTCATGGACATGTTTTTTCTTAAAGGTTAAGGAGCTATTAAGGTTTTTTTAGTTTTCATCTAAAAGTGAAGAAATGTTTCCTATAATTAGAAATAAAGAAGGAGTTGTAATGTCAAAAATTCATTGGTTGGGTACAGGTTTATCTGCAATTCCAGGTCTTAAATCTCTTATTGATAAAGGACATTCAGTGGTTGTTTATAATCGAACGGTCGAAAAAGCAGCTGAAGCATTATCAGATATTAAGGGTGATTATCAAATTATTGAATTTTCACTTGAAGCTATTAAAGCACATGCTAAAGCTGGGGACGTTATCGTTTCAATGCTTCCTGGTAATTTTCATGTACCGGTTGCCGAGCTAAGCCTTTCAATTGGTGCCCACTTTGTTTCAAGCTCCTATATTTCAGATGAGATGCAAAGTTTGCATGATTCATCAGTAAAAAAGAATCTTTGTCTAGTTAATGAAGTAGGTCTAGACCCTGGAATTGATCATAGCATGTCTCATGCACTCGTTGAAGATTATAAAAATTCAAAGGGTTTTTCTTTAGAAAATCAACATTCTTTTATAAGTTATTGTGGCGGTCTTAGTGATATTCCAAACGACTTTTGCTATAAATTTAGTTGGTCCCCATTGGGCGTTTTAAAGGCTTTAATGTCGACCTCTGTCAGTATACGTGAAGGCCAAATTTATACTGTTTATAAGCCATGGAAGTCCGTTGAGCTATATCCACTTCCGATGCCCTGGGGAGAAGACGAGTTTGAAGTCTATCCTAACCGCGACTCTCTGCCGTTTATTGAGCAATATCAGATGAATGAAGGGTTAAAGATTGATCAATTCGTTAGAGGAACCCTAAGATATAAGGGCTGGAAATCTGCCTGGACTGACATTTTTTCTGAGGTTGACTCACTTGAACCACATGTTGCTGAAGAGCGCTTAAAGATTATTAGTGATGATTTATGGCAGAAATATTCTTATAAGGAGGGAGAAGTTGATCGAGTCATTCTTACTGTTGAATTAAAGGTTAAAAAGGACTCTAAAATTGTTTGGCATAAACAGTTTTTATTAGATACTCTTGGCAATGCTAAAGGAAGCGCGATGGCGCAATTAGTTTCTTGCTCGGTCGCTTTGGCGGTTGAAGCTGTTATGAATCAAGAAATACCTTCAGGGGTTAGTGCGGCACCTCACCAAAGTGAGTTAGTTAATCGCTGGCTTAAACAGGCTGAAGACATAAGTGATAACTTTGCTTTAATAGACCATTTGAGTTGAGAGATTCACTAAATTAGCATGAGTGTTAATAAGGCGATTTTTGATCACGAAACCCGAGGTTGGGTTGATTTAATACCTCGAAGGGTTGCTAAACAAAATTTATCATCTGATCTAAAAACAAAATGGCTGGTTGTAGGTGCTGGATTTACTGGTCTTTCTTGCGCCAGGAGGTTGGCAGAACTTAACCCTCAAGACAAAGTTGTTATTGTCGATGCTAGAGAGATTGGGCAGAATGCCTCTGGCAGAAATTCAGGTTATGCAGTGGCGCACAGTCACTTTTCTGGGTTATTTAAAGAATCTCAATTAAGTCAGTATGAGAGGGTTGATCGAATTAACCAGGCAGGACTTAACTCTCTTCGATCTTTGATTGCTGATAATAATATTGATTGTGACTTTAGTGATTCAGGCATCTATCATACTGCAGCAGATAACAACTCATCTAAAGAGTGTGATCATTTTATTGATTATCTTGCAAAGCGAAAAATAAACCACACACCATTATCTCGAGTTCAGTTAGAGGAGCATCTCGGCACAAAATGGTATAAAAAGGGCGTTAAAGTAGAAAATGGTGCTTTAGTTCAGCCTGCTAAATTAGTATTTGCTCTGGCTGATAAACTACCGAAAAATGTGACGCTCTATGAGAATACGCCAGTACTAAAGATGTCAAAGGGAGAGGCTAATGTTCTAGTTGTTCCGAACGCAACAATTACTGCTGAAAAAGTCATAATGGCTTGTAATTATGAGTCTTTGGCTCATGGTCAGCCAAAACAAAGAGCGGTTGGAGTAACACTTTCTGGAAGTATAACGCGCGTTCTAAGTAAGGATGAGTTGGTAAGTCTTGGTAGCCAGCCTTCATGGGGAGTTTTGTCACTTCATAGTGGGGGAGCAACGGTGAGGCTTACTAGTGATGGTAGAATATCCATTAGGAATACTGCTGAATACAATAATCAAACTTTATTAACTGATTATCAGTTACTTAAAAGACAGCAGATTCATCGCCAGGCTTTTGACAATAGATTTCCTCAGTTAGTCCACGTTCCTTTTGAGCATTTATATTCAGGTGTTGAAGGAGTTAGCGCCAATAAAACCAATATATTTGAGAAACTTTCAGATAATCTTTTTTATGCTGGATGTTATAACGGTTCTGGCATCACCAAAGGAACTGCTTTTGGAATGAGTATGGCTGAGTTTGCTTGTGACCAGAAATCAGAATTGCTTACAGATTGTCTTGAAACTGCAAAAGCTAGCTGGCTTCCCCCAAAACCTTTTTTAGATATTGGGGTATGGTATACAACCAAACAGCGTTTTAAAGGTGTTGGAAAAGATAGGTAGTGCTTAATATTGATTTGTTGTCATAGCAAATGACTTGCAGTCGCGCCTAATTCAATCAAACCCCCCTTGATGCTTGAAAAAGACTCTTCGTAATAACTAATAGGGTTAATGGGTAAAGAGCTCTCGTCGCCGCTAATTAGGCTTTCACTAATTGCTTTACCAAAATAAGTTCCTGGGCCAATTCCTCTTCCTGAATAACCAAAAACTGAATAAGCATTATTACCAAGTTTTAGAATTTTCGGTATATGATCAGCTGTCATAGCAATACGCCCGTGCCAGCTATATTCAATAGGAATATTGTTGAGTTGAGGGAATAGTGCTTTAATCTTTCTTTTTGCCCAAGAAGTATGAATCTTTGAAGCGTTATGAGAGAGATTTCCAATTCCACCAATAATTAAGCGATTGTCATTATCAAGTCTAAAAGATGACATAACGCTTGCAGTATCCCAGCAGCCTTCACCATTAGGCAATATCGTCTGAATTTCATTTGAAGATAGCGCTTTGGTTGCCACTTGAAAATACTTCACAGAGGTGTATTTAGAAGGACTAAGGCCCCCAATTGGAGTTTGATAGGCATTGGTCGCAATCAAAAGCATTTTTGCCTTAATGGAGCCCTTAGGAGTTCTCACTAACCAGCCCTTATTGAATGGTTGAATAGAGGTTGCTAATGTTGACTCATAGATGTTAGCGCCTAATGATTGTGCGACTCTGGCAAGACCTTGACAATAACCGAGCGGGTTAATAGTGCCAGCATGCTTATTGTAAAGTGAGCCAAAAAAATTTGAAGATCCAATTCTTTGTTGAGTTTGGTGTTTATCAAGTAGCTCTAATTCAGCACCGCGTTCTGATAGTTGTTTAAAGCGTAATTGAAGATCGCTTAAGCCTTTCTGGGAGTGCGCACAATGCAGCGTCCCCATTCTATTTGAATGGCACTTAATGTCATATTGTTTAATAGTATCAAATACTAAGTCAGGCGCTGAAGCGAGCGCCTCATTAAGTTTTGATCCAGCATTTACCCCAATCAAATCCTCAACTTTTTCAGGTGGCATCCATAACCCTGCATTCACTAAGCCAACGTTTCTGCCTGACCCTCCGTAACCCACTTTGTGATCAATTAGAGTTGTAGATAATCCATTCTTTGCAGCAGTTAGGGCAGCTGAGCAGCCAGTATAGCCACCACCAATAATGACAAGATCGGTTGTGATTTCTTCTTTAAGGCCATCAAGAAAGATAGCCTCTACAGAGGTTTCTTGCCAAAGATTATTAAGAGTAATTTTCTGAGACATAAGGCATCATGTTAAATTTTAATGTTAACGCTTGATAGTTGTAAATGGTGAATATTTTAATATCACCATAAGTAAGTCACAATTTTGATCAAAAAAAAAGACACCCGAAGGTGTCTTCCTATTTTAATATTAATAATTATGGAAGAAGTGTAGCACCCGTTTCCATTCGGATTACTTGCCCATCCTTTATTTGCATGAAGGCTAGGACTGATTCTTTAGTTCCATCAGGAAAACTCATAACGCCATGGGTAACCATAGCCTCATCATTTTCATAAAGGCAGCGTGAATCGTGCGTTACAAAATCATCACTATTCATCATAAATGTAAACATCTCCATGGCTTCTTCTTTATTTTTTTTTGAGTTATCCTGATGCATGATAAATTGAAAATCTTCATGCATAGTGGCTGCATAAGCATCCATATCTTTTGCTTCTTGTGCTGCTTCTTGTGTTTTAAATATTGACATATTGTCTCCTTAGATTAATTATTGGTTATCCCGAAAAGAAGTAAATTAATACTGCTACTAAAGGTATTAGAGGTCTTATAGCATTTTTAACATCATGGTCAGCACCATCAAAAGTTGGCCAGACTTTCAAAAATTGACCCATATTGTAAATAAATGCAAAAAGTGTAAAAAGTCCTATTCCAGCCACCACTTCTTTTCCAGAACTAAAACCTGCAATTTGAAGCATCGGAAGCGTTGCAATAAGCATTAAAACAAATCCAAACATTAAAAACCCAGCAGGTTTAAACGCTGCAGCAGCTTGAGGAGAGTCCATTCGCAGTGTCGCCGCAAATTTGGATGAATTAAACGTAAGCTGAATTGCAAAAAAGCCACCAAAAAGTATTAAAAAAGCATGACACAAAACTTGAATATCCATAGTAACTCCCTAAGTTAATTAAATTTTCGACTCATATCGATCTAAATTATTATACTGATTTCTGTTTGCTATTAATGTTGCGAGATATTTTTTTAGATTACTATAAATTAAGATGCAAGGAAATAAATAAGTGTCACTAAAAAAACTACAAAAGGCCTAAAAGTATTCTTTTTATAATATTCTCTGCCATCAGGGGTTTGAAATATTTTTAAATATTGGCCCATATTCCAAATAAACGTAATAGCCGTATAAATTCCAATTACAGCAATTAATTCTCTTGCAGATCCAAAGCCTCCAATTTGAAGCATTGGAAGTGTTACAACTAACATTAAAACCATTGCAAGCAATAAAAATCCTAATGGCTTTAGAGAACCTTGAGCTTGTTTTGAGTAAATTCGAAGACTTTTTTGCGCAAATAGTTTTGTATTAAATATAAGCTGAATTGCAAAAAAACTACCAAATAATATTAAAAAAAATTGACATAAAATTTGAATTTCCATAGAGCACTTGAGTTGTTAAATTTTCAATTAATTTATAAACGAAGAAGTATACTTGGGTTTTTTCTAATTTTATGTAATATGGATATATCTAAAATACAAAACCAGCTTGAAAAGTTTGCAATTGAAAGGGACTGGAGACAATTTCATACCCCTAAAAACTTAGCAATGGCGCTGAGCGTTGAGGCATCGGAATTGGTTGAAATATTTCAGTGGCTTAAACCCGAAGAGTCTAATTCGCCTGATCAAAAACAGATAGAATCAATAAATGATGAAGTTGCTGATATTGCAATGTATCTGCTTCGTTTTTGTAGTGTTCTTGAAATTGATTTAGATAGCGCAATAAAAATTAAATTAGAGAGAAATGCGGAAAAATATCCTATTAACTTATCAAAGGGTAACTCTCAGAAATACAATAAAAGGTAAGGCTAGCTATATCTCAATCTTGTGGCATTCGTATGGTTTGCCAGTTGAAGGCTGAAGATTAATGTAATCTTCAGATAGAACAACAATTTCTTCAGATCTTTTATCATTAAGAGTAAATTGCTCTTCCATATTAAAGTAACTGTCAAGCCAAGGATGGTTTCTATTAATAACCTTAATAGAGTCAATCATACTTACTAAACTTTGCCCTTCAATTTCCCAAATTCCAGTTCCAAGTGCACTATAGTTAACTTTAACTGTATTTTCCTCAACTGGAAAATCGACAATTAGCTGGCCAAAGCTATTCCAAGTTCCATCTTTCTTATACCTTATAAATTCTAAGGCTATATATCCAGGAAGAGTATCTTTACAGACCCAATTACCAAGAATTTCAGTTTCATAGAAACGAGGAGACATTGCTGCTGAAACAGAGGTGTTTAAAATTAGAGCTGCAAGAATGGTCAGTAAGTATTTCATAAAGTGCAGTTTAGATTAATTTTTGACAAGACTATGTGAATTATTGATGAATTTTAGAAGAATTTGTCATTTTTTTATGTTCATCCGCCATCTTCACAATTTTCTTACTAACAGTTTCTTTAAAAGTAAATGGCAAAATAGAGTGAACGAAGGCAATAATTAAAAGCCCTAAAAGTGTAAGGCAATACTTCCACGCCCCCCAAAGATGCTGAAAGTAGTTATAACCAAATTCTTTGGGATGTTTAGTAAAAATATTATTCATAAATTTTTTAATTTTATTTAATATATTAAGTATAAAGAATTGAAGTAACAAGGTTAATTTTTTTTAATATTTGTAATAAAATATAATTTTTTGAATAAATTACCATTCATACTAAAGAATAAAATTAATGCCTAAAGTTTTATCAAAAAGTCAGATTGAGCAATATCATGATGAAGGTTTTATATCTCCATTGAGAGTTATTTCAGAAGCAGATGCCTTGTCAATTAAAACTCAACTTGAAGAGGCAGAAGAGCTATACCCTGAGGAAATTAACGCAGAGAGTCGCAATAATTTACATCTCTCATTTTCCTTTTTAGATGCGCTTGCTCACAATATCACTATAGTAGATGCAATGGAAGACCTTATTGGTCCTGATATTGCTCTATGGGCTTCAGTTATGTTTATTAAAGAGCCCTCCTCTAAGCAGTATGTAAGCTGGCATCAAGACGCCACTTATATGGGCCTTGATAGTGTAGATTTTCCAACTCCGTGGATCGCACTTAGTCCAAGCAATATAGAGACAGGCTGTATGACGATGATTTCAGGAAGCCATAAGTCAGCGATACAAAAGCATGAGGATACTTATGCAGAAAACAACATTTTAACGAGGGGTCAAGTTATTCCAAATGTTGATGAGGATAAGGCGGTTAATCTTATATTAAGGCCAGGAGAAATGTCGATTCATCATGGCGCAATTATTCATGGCTCTCAGCCTAATAATAGCAATCAAAGAAGGATTGGCTTTTCACTTCAATCCTATATTTCACCTGAAATAAAGCAGGTTGTTGGGAGGAATATATGGACTCACATAAGAGGCAAAGCACGACATGATGTTGATGGTTTAGCTCTTGACCGGCCTAAATATAATATGGACCCAATAACAGTTTCTCAAAGAAAAATTGCAGAAGAGAACTTGTCAGATATTCTTTATAAGGGCGCTAAGTTAAAACGAAAATACTAGTTTTTTTTAAGCCAGTCTACAATTTTATGAACTCCATTTGGCGTTTGAGATGAGCTTAATATGTCACCAAGAATGCCATGCTTAGAGGGGTCGTCCTCACTCGTAAGTAATGGGTTATAAACAGAAGCGTTGTCACCCATTTTAGCAATAATTCTTCGAGTAGCTTTTGCTGAAACTATTTGATCGTCGTCTGAAAACCAAAATAGAGTTGGCACTTTAATTTTGTTATGCTTGACTCTATGAGCAGAAACGACTGAGTCTTTGACTGCAAATAATACTTTGGAGGGGTATCTGGTCGTCCAGCACCTTGCATGTTCAGCATTTTTTGCAATAAAGGAGTGTTCTTTTCCAAATAAAAGGGGTACAAACCATCTTGCTCCAGGAGCACGTAAAAGTTGGCCTTTAGGTGAATTGGGGCCAAAGTTAGGGGATACGTAGATTACTGATTTAACCTGACTTACATGTTCAAGGGCGACATGTATCAAAGAGCATCCAGTTGAGCAACCAATAAGAATAACTTCATCGCCAATCATTTTTCCTATATCTATGGCGTCATAAGTGTCTTTCATCCACTCATTGCAAGTAGCATCACCTAGAGCTTTAGCATCCAGGCCATGCCCAGTAAGCCTTGTGAAGAAGACATTTGCTTTAAGTTCTTTGGCGACGTTTTCAATTACTGGGCTAAGCTCAGATCGTGATGCTGAAAAACCATGAATAAAAACTAAGCTTAATTTTGTCTTAATAGATGGCTTGTGAGCCCATAGAATTTTTTTTTCTATATTTGGACGTAAATTTTGAAACTTCCCTTCGCCCACTTTAATGGATTGGTCTAGCGAACTAATATCTGACATTTTTTTTGCAATATATTAAATTTGTTTATAAATTAATTATAGCTTCCAATTTTTTTTAAATTATTTTTTTATTTTGTTTACAAAAAGATTACTAATATAAATACTTAATGTATACAAAAAGTGTATACTTAATATTAGCTAGTAAATTAATAAATCTTTAGATGGGCAAATACGTAACAAAAAATCAAAAAGTGGATGAAAAGAGGGTAGTCAGCGTTAGGATTCGCAGACCTATTTTTGAGGCATTCAAAGGCGCATCAATTGCTGCAGAGCAGTTCGGATACAGTATGACTCTTTCTGGCGTTTTTGAGACTGCTATGGAGGATGCGATTTCTGAATTTAAAGATATTAGTGGTGTCGATTATCAAGATATTACTACGTCAAAACTAAATAAGAATTGGGAAAGTAAATATAAGGCATCCCTAAAAGTCTCAAAGGGCAATCTGCGCAAACGAGATAAATAAATTAATTTTGATTAGGAGTGAAAATCAATGTCAGAAAGTAGTGTGATTAAACAGTTAAAAGATTTAAGAAAGGATTTAGACAAGGAGTCTAAATTGCTTCATGAACAAATGGAGTTACCATTAAATGGGGCCGTAGTGAAAAATGCCTGTTTAGATAATAATTCGATACAACTTAATAAGGGAGTTGCATTTTCTAAATGGGTTAGAAAGCTATCATCTCAATTTGAGGCGGTAGACCCGTTTTATAAATAAAACTTATTTAAGACAAGTTAATTGTTTTTTTTGGCCAGTTCCAATTAATAAGGGTACTGGCAACTCCAGCCATTATCATTAGACCACCAATCGCCATTGACGATGTAAATTTTTCATCAAGAAGAATCATTCCTGCAATAATTGAGGTGATTGGAAGGAGCATCAAGAAGGGTGATACTTTGCTTACATCCACACTGCTCAATAAGTGATACCAAACGCTGTAACCCAATACAGTCATAATTAATGCTAAATATAGAATTATTGACCAGTCAATATAGCTCGCAGTTGTTATTGCAAGCCATTGTCCATCCTCAATTATTAAAGATGCAATAAGCATTTGTGGGGTGGCCATTATTGCAACCCAGGCTAATATAGTAATACCTGAGATTCCCTTCAGTCTACTTACCATGATTTGAGCAATTGCCCAAACTGCTGAACCCACTATTAAAAGTAAGACGCTATCAAGCTGACCATCAAGTCTTGGCTCTCCTGCAATAATGATGACGCCAATAACTGCTAGTCCCATTCCTAACGACCTAGTAATGCCAAGCTTTTCTTTTAATAGAAAAACCCCCATAAGCGCTAATATTGGCCCCTCCAGTTGAACTAAAATAGCGCCTGTAGAGGCGTCAATACCTCTTAAGCCGTTATAGGTAAGACCATACTGAATTGTTGAGCCAATAAGGGCAACCATAAAAATCTCACGCATATGACCCCATGGCGGCTTTGTAAACCAAACAAGAACTAAGCCCGCTATTCCAAATCGAATTGACATAATTAGGAGCGTAGGAAACTGCTCTAAACCAATCTTTGCAAGAGTAAAACCAAGTCCCCAGGTAATAGGAACAATAAGTGCTAATAGAATTTGCTTAGAGGTCATTATAAATTTTTTTTAAGCAATAAAAAAGGAGGTCAATTATGACCTCCTTTTAAAGACTAAATGTTTTTATTTTTCTTATCTAGACTTGGCAAAAAAACCAATTGCAAAAAGAGCGGTTATTGCTGTGCTAATCCAATCCATAGCAGCACCAGGCGCGGCGCCAGAAATTAGTATTTGATATAGCTGAAGTAGTACGAATAAAGCCGCAACAAGACCAACAGATTTTGCAGCAGTTTTTAGCTGATCTTCACTTGTCCAATTAGGTAAGCCAAAGGAAAGAATTGCAATACCTGTCATTGCAGTTCCAGCTGCCTGGGCTAATGCAGTAAGACCAGTAGATGGCGCCCATCCATACATTGCAAACATCATATTTGGCATAAAGACTAGTTGTATAGCCCAGAGCAGAGCAAAAGCTGCATTAAGCCTAAAAATTAAAGATAAACTCATTGTATTCCCCTTTGATTGTGAAAAAAATAACTTCTACTTATCTAAATTAAAACATAAGAAAGTTACTAATAATTATACCAAAATAGAAAAGTTAAAAACAAAAAAAAGAGATCATATTGATCTCCTTTTAAGTAATTTAAGATAAAAAGTTAATTAACTCCAACCAGTAACTACTTTGACTTCAATGAACTCTTTAAGACCAAAAGAGCCACCTTCACGGCCAATCCCTGAGTGCTTATAGCCGCCAAATGGAGACCCAAGGGCCAAACTTCTTCCATTTACCTCAACAACACCAGAAAGCAGTCTTTTTGATACTCGTTTGGCTTTCTCTGGGTCTTGTGTTTGAATATAATTTTCTAAACCATATGGAGTGTCATTGGCAATTTCAATCGCTTCTTCTTCAGTATCAAAAGGAATCATTGAAAGAACTGGGCCAAAAATTTCAGTCCGAGCAATCGTCATTTGATTGTTAACATCAGCAAAAATAGTTGGTTTAACAAAGTAACCTGTCTCTAAACCTTCTGGTTTTCCAGTGCCACCAGCAATAAGAGTAGCATTTTCATCAATACCAGTCTGAATCAAGGCTTGAATTTTGTCAAACTGAAGTTGCGATACAACTGGGCCCATGTGTCTTCCTTGTTTAGAGGCAATATCAACAATGGTTGAGTTTGCAGTTTCTTTAGCAATAGCGACTGCTTGATCATAAATAGGTCTCTCTACAAGCATTCTTGTTGGGGCGTTGCACGACTGTCCAGTATTGTTAAAGCAATGCCTAACGCCTCTTTTTACTGCCTTTTCATCTGCATCAGCAAAAATAATATTAGCTCCTTTGCCGCCTAACTCTAATCCTACTCTTTTAAAATCATCGGCCGCGTTATGAGAAATCAAAGCACCCGCTCTAGTGGAGCCTGTAAAAGAAACCATATCCACATCGGTGTGTGAAGTCAGCTGACTTCCAACTCCAACGCCATCTCCATTTACAAGGTTAAATACCCCTGCAGGGCAGCCAGCTTCTTCAAGCATTTCAGCAAAAATCATTGAGTCTAACGGGGCAAGTTCTGAAGGCTTTAAGATCATTGTGCAGCCAGCAGCAAGAGCAGGAATAACCTTAAGTGCTACTTGACTTATTGGCCAATTCCAGGGGGTAATTAGTGCACAAACTCCCTTTGGTCCATATATTAATTGATTATCTGAATCATCAAGCTGCTCTTCAAATTCAAATTTTCTAAGTTGATTTAAAAAATCTTCAATCGCTTCTGTTCCACTAGGAGCTTGAGATGTTTTGGCAAAATCTATAGGCGCACCCATCTCCATTGAAATTACTTCAGCCATGTCATCCATTCTTCTTTCGTAGATAGCATAAAGTCTCTCTAATAGCGCTATTCTATCAACTTTTGTTGAAGCTGACCATGAAGGCAATGCAGCCCTTGCAGCTGCAACAGCAGCATCTGTATCTGCTTGAGAGCCAAGAGAAATGACCGCACAAATAGTTTCATCGGAAGGATTAATTACATCACAGTCATTTTTAGTTGAAGGATTGACCCACTGGCCATTAATATAAAATTTTCTTTTATCTAACATTTTTATCTCCTAATTAGAGGGCAAAGAATATATTAAGAATTTTTTGATGTCAAGCAAAAAATATTAAGCACACGTGTCTTTAAATGCTCGCTAATTTTTCAACCGATAATTTAATGTTATCCATGCTTGTTGCAAAAGATAATCTAACATAACCTGGGGCGCCAAAGGCAGAGCCTGGAACAACAGCTAAACTCAGCTTTTCAAGACAATAAGTTGAAAACTCAACGTCATCTTTAAGGCCAATTCTTTCAATCAGACCCTGAACTTTTGGAAAAGAATAGAAAGCGCCACCAGATCTTGGACACTCAATACCATCAATAGCGTTCAAACTATCAACTAGGAACTCATGTCGACTCTCAAAAGCCTCAACCATCATGTTAATGAATGACTGATCACCAGTGATTGCCTCAAGAGCGGCAGCTTGTGAAATTGAGCTTGGGTTGGAAGTTGACTGGCCTTGAATCTTTTTCATTGCTTTAATAACTGTTTCAGGACCAGCAGCGTAACCAATTCTCCAGCCAGTCATGGCATATGCTTTAGAGACGCCATTGAGAATTACAATTCTTTCTTTAAGTTCTGGGCACGCCATTGCAATATTTACAAAGTCGTCATCACCCCATCGAATATGTTCATAAATATCATCACTGATAGTAAGAACATTTGGGTGTCTTTTAAGAACTTCTCCAAGAGCTTTAATTTCTGATTCGCTGTAAACAGAGCCTGTCGGATTAGAAGGGCTGTTAAGAACAAAAAGTTTTGATTTATCGGTTATGCTATCTTCAAGTTGTTCGGGAGTGATTTTAAAGTCTTGCTCTAAGCCCGCTTCAATAAAGACTGGGGTTGCATCAGCAAGAATTGCCATATCTGGGTATGAGACCCAGTAAGGTGTTGGTATGATAACCTCATCACCTTCATTTAGAATTGCTTGACATAGATTGTAAAAAACTTGCTTACCACCGCAAGAAACCATGACTTCATTTAGTGAGTAGTCTAGTCCATTCTCTCTCTTAAATTTTTCACAAATTGCTTTTTTGAGTTCTACTGTTCCGTCTGCTGGCGTGTATCGAGTCTCTCCAGAGCCGATAGCTTGAATGGCTGCTTTTTGAATATTAATAGGGGTGTCAAAATCTGGCTCACCAGAACCCATCGAAATTATTTGTATTCCTTGCGATTTTAATTCTTTGGCTTTATCACTGACAGCCATAGTTGCAGATGGTTTAACTTTTTGTACACGATTTGATAAGATAGTTGACATTTACTGTGCTCTTTAAATGGTTTAAAATTAAGGGTTTTATTTTAATCAAAAACTGCCGATAATGGCTAGAAAATTTCAACTGAAATCTAATTTCTCACCTAAGGGTGATCAGCCAAAAGCTATTCAAACGCTGCTAGACGGAATTGCAGCTGGAGAAAAGTATCAAACTCTGGTTGGGGTTACAGGTTCAGGTAAGACATTTACTCTTGCAAATGTTATAGAAAAGAGTCAAAAACCAAGCCTGATTATGGCTCCTAATAAAACCTTAGCTGCCCAGCTTTATAGTGAAATGAAGGAGTTCTTTCCTAATAACGCTGTTGAATATTTTGTTTCTTATTACGATTATTATCAGCCAGAGGCGTATGTACCTGCCTCAGATACATTTATTGAGAAAGATGCGTCGATAAACGAGCAGATAGAGCAAATGAGGCTCTCTGCCACAAAATCTCTTCTTGAGCGTAAAGACGTAATAATTATCGCAAGTGTCTCCGCTATCTATGGACTTGGAGATCCTGAGAGTTATATGAAGATGCTTCTGCATTTAACTGTTGGAGAGGTTGCAAAGCAGAGAGAAATTCTTGCAACATTATCTAAAATGCAGTATTCAAGAAATGACGTTACATTAATTCGTGGCCATTTTAGAGTCAAGGGTGAGGTAATTGATATATTTCCAGCAGACTCCGAAGAGAGGGCAATTCGAATTGAGATGTTTGATGATGAGGTGGAAAACCTTTCGTGGTTTGACCCATTAACAGGTGAAAAATTAAAGTCCCTTCAAAGAGTTACTATTTATCCAAAGACTCACTATGTAACCCCTAAATCAACCATCTTAAATATTCTTGATGACATAAAGGTGGAACTTGGAATTCGAAAAAAAGAACTGCTATCTCAAAATAAGCTGGTTGAGGATCAGCGCCTTTCACAAAGAGTTGCACAGGATATGGAGATGATGAGAGAGCTTGGATACTGCTCTGGTATTGAGAATTACTCTCGCTACTTATCGGGTCGCAAGCCAGGTGAGCCACCACCAACTTTATTCGATTATATGCCAGAAGATTCTTTAATTATTTTGGATGAATCTCACGTTACAGTTAGTCAAATAGGGGCAATGTATAATGGCGATAGGGCCCGCAAAACAACACTCGTAGATTTTGGGTTTCGTTTGCCATCGGCTCTAGACAATAGGCCACTTAGATTTGAAGAATTTTCTGAAAGATTGAGCCATTGCATTATGGTTTCAGCGACTCCAGCAAAATTTGAACTAGAGGTCTCAACTGTTATTGCTGAGCAAGTTGTTAGGCCTACGGGTTTGTTAGATCCAGGTATAGATATTAGACCCGTTGAGACCCAGGTGGATGATTTACTTTCTGAAATTCATAAAAGAGTTGCTGTTAAAGAAAGAGTTCTCGTGACAACACTGACTAAGAAAATGTCGGAGCAGCTTAGCGATTATTTAAACGATCATAATGTTAAAGTCAGATATCTACATTCTGACATTGATACCATTGAAAGAGTTGAAATTATTCGGGACTTACGTCTCGGTGTTTTTGACGTTTTGGTTGGAATAAATCTTTTAAGGGAAGGACTGGATATTCCTGAAGTCTCTTTGGTTGCAATCTTGGATGCTGATAAAGAGGGTTTCTTGAGATCAGAGCGATCATTAATACAAACGATGGGTAGGGCTGCAAGAAATATTAACGGAAGCGTCATTCTTTACGCTGACAGGATAACTAACTCAATACAAAGGGCGATGGACGTTACAACAGATAGAAGAAATAAGCAAGAAGCTTATAACAAAAAATACGGGATAATACCTAAAGGAGTTATTAAGCCGATTGTCGATATTTTGGATACCGATCTTTCAGCCTCTGATATAGATGAGTTAATCTCTGAAACTGTCCATGTGAAATTGTCACCTGTTCAGCTTTCGAAAGAACTTAAACGCCTTGAAAAAGAGATGTATAAATTTGCTGAGGATTTAAAATTTGAGCAAGCAGCGGATACTAGAAACCAAATAAAACGATTAAGAGATGGCCAATTTAAATAATATGACTTTAAATATTACTGAGATCTTCTATTCTCTGCAAGGCGAGGCAAGAGAGGTAGGAATTCCAACTGTTTTTGTGCGGCTTACCGGATGCCCATTAAGGTGTAATTATTGTGATACTGCATATGCATTCAAAGGGAACAACCCTTTGTCAATAGAACAGATTGTATCTGAAATTTCAAAGTATAAAACACACTATGTTTGCGTTACGGGCGGAGAGCCGATGGCACAGAGTAACTGTCTGGGTTTGTTAGACACTCTGATTGAAAAAGGATATAAAGTGTCAATGGAAACAAGTGGCAGTATTGATATTTCAGAGGTAAATAAAAATGTGTCTATTGTCATGGATCTTAAGACACCTTCTTCCACAGAGCAACATCAAAATAGATATGAAAATATTGCGCTTCTAGAAAACAAAGATCAACTCAAGTTTGTTATTGCCTCAAAGTCAGATTTTGATTGGTGTTGCTCTATCCTAGAGAATAATGAGATTTTATCAGATGTCCTTTTTTCACCTGTTTATGAAAGCTTAAAGCCGACTCAATTAGCAGACTGGATTTTAGAAAAACAACTTAATGTTCGTCTTCAGGTTCAATTACATAAGATTCTTTGGGGCGACGAAAAAGGAAAATAGTTAACCTTAAAAATCAACTATCAGTTAAGCAAGCATCCAGTCTAGAAGTAAAAAACATATTATATTTTTACGTTTGGACGGTACCTTCAATTCTAGCCTTTGCCTTGTCAATAGCTACATGATATTGGGGGTCTTCAAGTACGTTTACTTCCACTAAATGTTTGGCTGTTTTTAGTAGCAATCTACACTCTTCACTTAGATGAATCAAATGAAGCGTTTTCCCAGCCTTTTGGTAACGATCAGCAAGCTTATCAATTGCCTCGATAGCAGAATGATCAATGACTCTTGAATCTTCAAAATCTATATAGACATTCTCAGGGTCTTCCTTGGGATTAAAGATAGCATGAAAAGTATTGATTGAGGCAAAAAATAGAGCGCCATGGAGTTTATAAGTCTTTTCTCCGGCCGATTCATTTTCTTCAATAGATTGTATTTTTCCAGCAGACTGCCAGGCATATGATAGCGCTGACATAATAACTCCTGTAATAACTGCAAGCGCTAAGTTATCAGTTAATACCGTTATTACTGCAACCGCTATTCCTACAGTTATATCAGGCATTGGAACTTTACCAAACAATCGAAACGAGCCCCACTCAAAGGTACCAATGACGACCATCATCATGACGCCTATTAGTACGGCAACTGGAATCATTTCTATGTATTTGGAGAGGTAGAGTATAAAAAATAGTAATACCACCGATGCCACTATTCCAGAGAGCCTTCCCCGTCCGCCTGATTTAATATTAATCAGACTTTGTCCAACCATTGCGCAGCCACCCATTCCGCCAAAAAGGCCTGTAACCGTGTTTGCAACTCCTTGCCCAATACATTCGCGATTTGGCTGACCTGTAGTTTCTGTTAAATCGTCAATTAAGTTCAGTGTTAACAGGCTTTCAATAAGGCCAACTAGCGCCATAATCATCGCATAAGGGAAGATAATTTTAAGCATCTCAAAATCAATTGGAACATCTGGAAAGTGGAATGGAGGGAATACGCCACCAATAGGAGATATGTCGCCAACTGTTCTAGTATCAAGACCTAGAAATATAACTGCAACTGTACCAATTACAATAGCCACTAATGTTGAAGGAACTGCTCGTGTGAGTTTTGGTAAAAAATGGATTATGATCATTGTAATTGCAACGATAACTAGCATAAGTATTAAAGGGGCTCCAGTAATCCATTCGCCTGCAACCTTAAACTGTTTTACCTGCGATAAAAAGATGACAATTGCTAGGCCATTTACGAACCCTAAAAAAACTGGGTGGGGAACAAGCCTAATAAATTTACCCATTCTTAACAAACCAAAAACAATTTGAATAAGTCCGGTTAATACAACGGCTGCAAATAGGTACTCTACTCCATGAAGCGCAACCAGCGTTCCAATGACAACTGCAATTGCTCCTGTGGCACCAGAAATCATTCCAGGTCTTCCACCAAGGATAGATGTAACTAGTCCAATAGTGAATGCAGCATAGAGCCCAACCAAAGGATTTAATCCAGCCAAAAGGGCAAATGCAACCGCTTCAGGAACAAGCGCTAAAGCAACTGTAAGTCCAGATAATATATCGTTTTTTGCGTTACTAGGAACGCGCTTATGAATTAGCTTAAACATTTTTTCCTTTTAGATTGACTTGTAACTAAGGCTTTACAGCAGGCACAGTCGGAGTGGAAGATGTGACATCAGCGTTTTGAGCGCGATGCCTTAGTGCGTGATCCATTAGCGTAATTGCAAGCATTGCTTCGGCAATCGGAGTGGCTCTAATCCCGACGCAAGGGTCGTGCCTCCCAGTGGTACTAATTTCAGTGGCTTTACCATCTTTATCAATGCTATCAGCTGTAAGCCTGATACTTGAGGTTGGCTTTAGGGCAATCGAAATTAAAAGGTCTTGACCTGAGCTGATTCCGCCAAGTATTCCGCCAGAGTTATTCGAGGTAAAGCCTTCAGGAGTAATTGGGTCTCTATGAGCTGAGCCTTTTTGATTGACGGCATCAAATCCAGCACCTATTTCAATTCCTTTTACAGCGTTAATGCTCATCATTGCATGAGCAATATCAGCATCAAGTCTGTCAAAAATTGGCTCGCCTAGACCTGTGATCATGTTACTTACGACGATATTAATTCTTGCGCCAATCGAATCTCCAGACTTTCTAAGATTATCCATATAGTCTTCTAGCTCACTAACTTTACTTGCATCAGGACAAAAGAAAGGATTGTTGTGAACTTCCTTCCAATCAAAGTTATCGAAAGTTATTGGCCCTAATTGAGAGACGTACCCACGAATCTCAATGCCATACTTTTCTTTTAGGTATTTTTTAGCAATTCCTCCAGCAGCAACCCTTATGGCAGTTTCTCTTGCAGATGATCGGCCACCACCACGATAATCCCTAATCCCATATTTTTGTTGATAGGTAAAATCTGCATGACCTGGCCTAAATGAGTTTGCAATTTTTGTGTAGTCTCTTGGTCTTTGATCTGTATTTTCAATCAAAAGAGCAATAGGGGTTCCAGTAGTAATGCCTTCAAAAGTTCCAGAAAGGATTTTAATTGTGTCTGACTCTCTTCTTTGTGTTGTATGCCTTGAGCTTCCTGGCTTTCTAAGATCTAGATCACCTTGAAGGTCTTCTTCCTTGAGTGCCATTCCTGGAGGGCAGCCATCTACAATACCTACAAGAGCATCACCATGACTTTCGCCAGCGGTTGTTAGTGTGAATAGTTTTCCAAATGAATTGCCAGACATTGTCTATTGATGAACGTTACTTAGATGGCGTATATTATACCAGTGACAGCTTATATTTCGAATAAGATTAATTCAGTGTGAAGATAAAGAACTTCTTTTAAAAAGTATTGGTAGCTATTAAATAGATTTATTTAAGAAAGTCATCAAAGTAGAAGTAATTAACTCCAGGCTTACTAGCAACTTTTAAAACCATAGTCTTAGCAAGAGATTCTGCTTTAACACTTCTATATTTACTTGCAGTTCCAATTAAAAAGAGATCCATTATCTTGGCAAGCTTTATTGCGATTTTTTCAGCTAGTCTTTTTTCAGAACGATCTCCAACTAAAAAACTAGGCCTAAATATATTTACAGTTGAAAAGCCAAGACTTTGAATGGACTCTTCAACCTCACCCTTTGTTCTTAGATAAAAATTTTTTGAAGAGCTGTTTGCACCTATACAAGAAATAAGACTCAATGTTTCAGCGCCAGATTCTTTGGATTTTTTAGCAATACTCAGACAGTAATCTATATCAACTTTTCTAAAATTCTCTTGACTCCCAGCAGTTTTAATTGTTGTTCCAAGACAAATAAATACATTGTTGCAAGCAGGGAGAGATCCATTTTTTTCAAAAGTATCAAAATCAATAATCATTTCCGTAATATTGGATGGGAGGTTGGGAATTGTCCTTCGAGTTAGAGCAATAGCGCTCAGTTTTTTATTAGAAAGCACTTTAATAATATTTCCACCTATAAGGCCAGTAGAGCCTGCAATAATTGAAGTAGTCACCGTAAGAAGTATTTAAAGATTAGTTTGAATATATTATGGTAAAGCTATTTCAATGTTGCTCATGTCTTTATCAACGTCGATTTTCATCTTGTCGAACTTAGGAGCGCCCATTCCGCTAAATTGATAAAAACCCGCTGGCTCCTTAGGAATAAAGAAAAAGAAGTCCAATTTACCATTACCATTTTCATCTTCAAATGAAGCTAATGCGTATGGACCCGATGGAACTTTCATACTCCAAGAAACATCACAAGTGCCACTTTTACTAGGCTCATAAATTTTTTCTTGACTATGATTCATACCTTTCCATCCTGACTCTTCATAAATAAGAACATGGACCGAATTTTTAGTTGAGCACCCAGTAACTGTTCCACTAACAGTATGCAAGTGATCATCTGCTTTTGAAATATTTATAAAGGCTTGTAAAGCAAATAGAGATAAAAATACAGTAAATAGTTTGAAATTTAGTTTCATAATTGAGCTTAAAAATTAAATTTAATTTAACATTTTAGATGACAGAGTTGAGATTTTAGTGAATTTTTTATGAGTTTTAAATGAAAATTTAAATATAATTTAAGGTAGGTAATATTCTTATTTATTCAATTAAGTGTCGCTATCAAAAAAATCAATTACTGAATCTAACCCACTATGGTTAATGACTATATTACAGTTTTCTTGTACTATAGGCTTTGCGTGATACGCAACAGAAAGTCCAGCAATTTTCATCATTTCCAAATCATTAGCACCATCACCAATTGCAATGACTTGATTTCTTTCCAAATAATAGAGGTTGCAAAGTTCATTCACATAATTAGCTTTTTCTCTAGCATCAATAACTTTCCCCAACACTTCTCCAGTAAGGCAATTATTAACAATCTCAACATTATTAGCTCGAAAAGTATCTAGACCAAGCTGCCTATGAAGTCTCTCGGCAAAATACTCTAAGCCGCCTGAAACAACTGCTGACTTAACTTGAATTGATTTGAAAAAATTAATGAGTTCAAGTGCTCCAGGATTTAATTTTAAGTGATTGTTGTAAACTGTTTCAAACGAAGCAATACTAACTCCCTTAAGGATTGAGACTCTTTTTTTAAATGATTTGGTAAAGTCTAGATTGCCTTGCATGGCTTGTTCGGTAATTAAAGCCACTTCATTTGACATACCTGTTGCTTTTGCAATTTCATCAATTGTTTCAATATTAATGAGAGTTGAATCCATGTCGCTAACTAAAAGCCGAACTTTTGAAAAATTAAATTCCTTATTTAATAGATTAAGATCGATTTTATGAGTAAGCCTTAGTTGATTAATACTAATATTATTATTTGTATGTATTCGAAAGTGGCTTGTACGTTGCTCTAACTCACCTTCAAGGATCAGTGAAAGCTCTTCAGCCATTACTAAATCTTGGCTGTGCATAATGAGTGTTTTCATTAATATAGTTAAGTATTTTTAAAAAAAAGTGTAATTTATATGAATTTTACAGGATTAAAAAGTCTTGGAAATTTACAAAGTGTGAGTTAATAAGTATGTTCAATTGCAACAATTTGACACAAAGGAAAATAGTAACCCAGATTTCATTGGGTATAATTACTTTCATGGCTAACGAAGGCTATTATTGATAAAACATTGACGTTCAGATGGGCTTAATAATTTTAAGTGCAGCTGAGCGTTTTTTTTTACTTAAATTTTTTTAAACAAAATTATCTACTATGACTCAAACATACAATTTTAGTGCTGGACCAGCAATGCTTCCCACTCAAGTTCTTCAAAAAATTCAACAAGAGCTGATTGAATACGAAAATTCTAAAGCTTCAGTTATGGAAATTTCTCATAGAGGGGTTGATTTTATGGAGGCAGCTCAAAAATCTGAGAGGGATTTAAGAGATCTTTTGAAGATTCCTAGTAATTACAAGGTATTGTTTCTTCAGGGCGGTGCTTCTGCACAATTTTCAATGGTACCAATTAACCTATTGAGAGGAAAGTCTAAAGCGAGCTATGCTAATACTGGCCATTGGTCCGTTAAAGCAATTGCTGAAGGGATGCGTTATTGTGAGGTTAATGTTTGTACAGATAGTTCAGAAAATAAATTTACTGATATTCAGGATTTTAAAAATTGGAATATTGAGCCTGGTTCTGCTTATCTTCATTACACGCCAAATGAAACAATTGCTGGATTAGAGTTTGATTATATCCCTGATGTTGATATTCCCTTAGTTGCCGATATGTCTTCAACGATTCTTTCTCGAGAAATTGATGTTTCTAAATATGGGG
>Ga0209091_10000811_pt1 | contig 29263 bp, 25 predicted proteins | sample ArcticOcean_MG_C_6_FD_187438 | JGI IMG/M metagenome (GOLD analysis project Ga0209091, IMG submission 187438) | Marine microbial communities from western Arctic Ocean - ArcticOcean_MG_CB8_128 (SPAdes) (version 2) | ecosystem: Environmental > Aquatic > Marine > Oceanic | place: Arctic Ocean...
TCCCGAAGACTATGATCCCGATGACGAAGACCCCGAAGAAATTGTTGAAGATTATCAAGCTTTTCTTTATTCATTATTTCCATCAAAATATTTAAAAAATAAAATAAAAGATAAAAAAAGAAATAAAACAGAATCAAAAGAATCAACAAAAGAATCAACAAAAGAATCAACAAAAGAATCAACAAAAGAATCAAAAAAAGAATCAAAAAAAGCAAAAGAATCAAAAAAAGCAAAAAAAGCAAAAAAGGCGAAAAAAGCACAAGGATCAAAGAAAGCACAAGGATCAAAGAAAGCGCAAGGGGCCAAAGGATCAAAGAATAATAAAAATTTAAAAAAAGCTTTTAAAGTGTTAAAAGTTAAAAAAAATAAGTTTCCATCCGACGAAGATGAATTATTGGATGAACAAGACGATGTTGATTTAACTAAAGCAAGATTTAATATTATTTATACTATTAATGGCGATGGTATGAATGCTATTGGAGACGAGTATTTAAGTTCATCCGAAGAAATTATTTCTTCGGATGATAGTGAAATTGAAGAAATTAGAAATAAAGTTGCAGACGATGTTACCGAAGAAGAGTGGGAAAAAGTTATGCGGTTAGATGAAGAGAAATTAAAAAAAGAGCAATCTAATAAAAAAAAAATGATTAATAAATTATGCGTTGGTGAAAAGATTATTGTAAAAAAACCAGAATGGAATAAATCTTATAATGGTGTAATTAAAAAAATAGTTACGAGGGGTAGTTCAACGAGAAAAAAAAAATATTTTACTGTAAAATTAGAAAATAAAGAATTCGAACTTTTAAAAAATTTACCAGGAGATTATTTATCAAATATTAAAAAGGAAGAAGAGTGTGAAAAAATATCATTAGAAATAAAGGAATTAATTGAATTAAAAGGAAATAACGATAATAAATTTGAAGAAAAAATACAAGAATATGGGGCAAAAATTAATAAAGAGAAGGATAAAAAGAAAAAGAAAAATGATGACAAACAAACCATTATCAATATTAAAAGATTAAAGAGATTATTAAGAGAAAAATCAAATTCAAATGATTTTACATATTTTAAAAAAATGAAATTAGAAGATCAAAAGACAATCCTTAGAAATTTAATTGAGATGAATAAAAAAACAGAAATAGATATGCCATATCGTTTAAAACTGATTAAATCAACAATTAATCCTTCAATTAAAGCAATTGCTATGAAAAAAGTTAAAATGTTGAATACAATGGATCCCTGTTCTGGTGAATATTATAAAAATAAATTATGGGTGGATACGTTTATGAGCATTCCTTTTGGGATACACAATACTTTACCGGTAAAATATGATGATGGTATTGACAAGTGTCGTGATTTTATGGAGAACGCCAAAGAAACTTTGGATAATGCCGTTTATGGATTAAATGATGCTAAAATGCAGATTATGCAAATGCTCGGTGGTTGGATTAGTAACCCCAATGCGGTTGGTACCGCCATTGCAATACACGGTCCAATGGGTACTGGTAAAACAACATTGGTCAAGGAAGGTATTAGTAAAATTTTAAATAGACCATTTTCATTTATCCCATTGGGGGGTGCAACCGATAGTAGTTTTCTTGAAGGTCATTCATATACGTATGAAGGTAGTATTTGGGGTAAAATAGTTGATGTTCTAATTCACAGTAAATGTATGAATCCAGTATTTTATTTTGATGAGTTGGATAAAATTAGCGATACACCGAAAGGTGAAGAAATAACAGGTATATTAACGCATTTAACGGATACCACGCAAAATAGTCAATTTCACGATAAATATTTCTCTAATTTGGATTTTGATTTGAGTAAAGCCTTATTTATATTTAGTTATAATCACGAAGAAAAAATCAATCCGATTTTAAAAGATAGAATGTATAGAATAAAAACGAAAGGATATGATAAAAAAGATAAAAGGGTGATTGCGCAAAAATATTTAATCCCTTCTATTATGAAAAATATCAATTTCAAGGAAGGTGATGTCATAATAGAAGATTCTGTAATTGAACATATTTGCGATAAATATACTCCTATAGAAAAGGGTGTTAGAAATTTGAAAAGATGTCTTGAAATTATTTACGGTAAAATAAATTTATTTAAATTATTAAATGCCGATAGCAAACTATTTGATGGCGAAGTGTCTATGACAGTAGAATTTCCATTTACAGTTACAAATGACATTGTTGATAAACTTATTAAAGAACAGGACAAGAAGACTATTCCATTTGGAATGTACATGTAACTACTTTTGGGAAAAGTAGGACAAAACTACTTTTTGGAAAAGTTAAACAAAAACTACTTTTATAAAAATATAATAAATTTATATATTATAATGAATTTGGCTGTAAGTAATTTGGGGATTTTGGGACCCGACGCCGGGGGTATTTATTATCACCCAGCAGGAACTCAACCACCGGGTAAGTTGCATCTTGATAATTCCACTATGACAACGATTGGAAAAGTCCCGTCTGGATTTTATAAGGTGAGTGAAGAGGATCTTAAAGCTTCCAAAACATTTTTACAGAGTATAACAAACTATAACAAAGAACAATTAGCAGCAACAGTAGCCGCCAACGCCCATATTGCTGACGGGAACTGGCACCTAGTGTCAACTGTTTCATACCCAACAAAACCAGTATTACCAGAAACTTTAAAGAATTTTGGTAAAGGTCGTGGAATGTTGGCTAGAAATGGACGCCGCAAAACCAAACGCAAAACCAAACGCAAAACCAAACGCAAAACCAAACGCAAAACCAAACGCAAAACCAAAACCAAACGCAAAACCAAACGCAAAAGACGTCGTTAAACATAACTTTTAAGAAAAGTTAAACAAAACTACTTTTAAGAAAAGTTAAACAAAACTACTTTTAAGAAAAGTTAAACAAAACTACTTTTAAGAAAAGTTAAACAAAACTACTTTTGGGAAAAGTTAAACAAAACTACTTTATAATAAAAAAAATATTTACAGAATCTTTTTTTTATTCTTCAAATTTAATAACAAGTAGATATAATTTAATTTGCGAATATGTTATATTTTTACCAACCTCCATCATAATTGGTTTTAAATACTGTTTGCCAACTTTTTCTATAGCAAGTTTAATTCGTTCTTCTTTTTCTTCCGTCAATCCAAAATAATCCATAATTATATCAATATCATCATTATGTTCGTACATATATAAGACGTGATTTTCAATTGTATTTTCGGAGATATTTAAAATACTTGATATTTCTTTTATTGTTTTACCCTGTTTGTAATATAATAGAACGCTATCCTTGGTTTTGCCATTTGTTTTGCCATTTGTTTTGCCATTTGTTTTGCCATTTGTTTTAAAACTTAAATATTTATCCATAAATTCACCACACTGATTTGACATAATAAATTCTTTAGAAATACCATTGACTTTCCATAATTCATTAAGATTTTTGGGTGATTTTCTATTAATATTCATCAAAACCCTGTCATTAATAAATGAAGCCGCTGGTAATCCCATTTTTTTCGCCATAGTATTTCTTAAATCCATCAAATCAACAAGCGTTTCTCCCGATTTTTTAAATTTAACATCTATTTTATTACAAATATCAATCTTTGTGATTATTTTATCATCATTTAAGTTTTTTGTTCCGATTCCAATTACAAAACCTTTACCAGCTTTATATCTTGATAATAAATTTTTACTTAACAATAACTCAATAATTTCTTTTAAAATTTCATTTTTCTTTTTTATACTTTTTTTTATATTTGATAGTGTTTTTGTAATCCCAACATAATATCCCTTTTCAGAATGTTGCTTTTTAATAATTGATATTATTTTTTTTGATTCTTCTGTTATGTCAACTAATTTTCGTTTATCTTTTATTAAACAATTATCACACATTTCGCATTTTGCAATACCTTTGATATCGTCTTCTGATGCGAATTCACCAGTCTTAAAATAATACTCAATGATTTGATGTCTACATATATATTTTTCTTTAAGAAAACGTCTGAATGTATCCATACCCTTTGTTTTAATTTTTTTCTGTTCTTCATCGGTTGATAGAGAAATTAGATATGACGTTGTGCTAAAATCATTATCGTTGTAATATAGGGTAGCTTTACTATTGACACCATCTCTACCAGCTCTGCCAATTTCTTGATAGTAACTTTCTAAATTAGCAGGTACTCCATAATTAACAACGTGTCGTATATCGGATTTATCAATTCCCATACCGAATGAAATTGTTGCAACGATTACCATTATTTCTCCGGAAATAAATAAATTATGACTCATCTCTTTATCTTTTTTGTCCATTCCGCCGTGATAACGCTCTGTTAAAATACCACGCCTTTTTAAATCAATACAAATGTTATCGCATATTTTACGAGTTTGGACGTAAATAATAGTTGGTTTAAGGAATTGGCAATTTGAAAACTTTGATTTTGGTAAAATATTAATCATAATATTTGTTCTTTTTGTGCCCAAAATATATTCTTTTGATTTTGAAATATTCAAAAATTTATGCATCTCTTTTAAAACGCGAGGTGTGGCGGTAGCTGTAACTGCCAAAACTGGTATATTTGCAAAGTGTTTTTTTAAAATCCCAAGCTTTTGATAACTTGATCTAAAATCGTGACTCCATTGAGATACGCAATGCGCTTCATCTATTGCAAATAAACCAATATTATCTTTTATTCTATGAAAAGCGGCCAATCTTGATACAATAAATTCGGGAGTTGTATAAATAATTTTATATTTAGTATAATGTCCAACACCAACTGACGTTTCCGAATTTAAACAAATTGCTTTTATATTTTTAGAATTTAGATATTTACACTGATCGTTCATTAATGAAATGAGTGGCGAAACAACGACTGTAATTTTATCAGTGAATGTCGCGGGGAATTGATATAATAATGATTTACCGCCACCCGTTGGTAATATTACAAAAACGTCTTCATTTTTTAATAAATCTTTAATAATATCTTTTTGATTATTACGAAATGTATTGAACCCATAAATATCTTTTAAATGGGTCTCCATAGTAATTTTATAACTGTATAAATTTATAATAAAAAATATATCAATTTTATTATAAATATGTTGCATCATACGTTTATTTTGAACCGCCGATTTAAAATTGCATTTTTTAATGTTTTGTCATACTTTTCTCAAAAGTATTTATGTGGAGTCATACAACTGTTCAATTCTAATGGTAAATGAATAATCGCTATTATTTAAATCAACAATACGCCCGAATTTATCCAATAATTTAATGCGCATTTTCATTAAGTCAACCGGGCCAAAATAACTTCTTTTAAATTGGTAATCTACATCACCATTTGTATAATTGAACGAATCGTAATAATTATTCATCTTCGCAAAAATATTAATATCATTAATTATAGAATTTTCAAACGGGGAAATTAATGATTTTGCAAAATTTTTATTAAAATCATCCAATGAGAGAAAAATGTAACGATCACCGTGGTTATTCTGATAACAAGCTTCGGCGCCAAACCCCTCAATGTTATCATAAAATACTTTATCCACCGCAACATAATCTTTGTCAAAATCATAATATTGTTTTCTGTATCCCAAAACCCACCCCATATTCAATTGTATGGAACGATTTTCATCCGAACTTAAACGCCAATCTATATTAAAATAATAATGAGTGTTTGTTGCCGCGGTAGTATCATTATATGAAAGATCGTTTCTTAAACCACCATTATTACTATCCGCCAAAGATCTTATATCTCTAAAAAATGATATTTTTTTATTTATTTTATCATAAATACATCCAACTCTTCTTAATTCTCTATTATTTGCATCGGGTTTCGGAGAGAATACGTATTTATTTAAATAGTCAACCAATTCTTCCGATGTATAATTACCATTTTTAATTCTTATTATATGTTTTTTTTTATTAGCAACCGTTGCTGAAGATTGTGTCGCACCCGTCTTGTCATATGTTTCAATGGTAAATTCATTCGTACCAGTAACTGACGAAAATGTATAAATTGTATTGGGGATATCGGTATTTGTTAAAGTTAAACTGGTAACATTTTTTAATGTTTCTGGTAAATCAATGATAAAATCAGTAGAATTTTGTACATAATAATTTTTACGGAAAAGCGTATTAATACATAATGTTTTTGTAATTGTAGCCTTTTTCAAGGGATTAATAAATGATTTAAATTCATCATTTATTTTTTTTTTTATTATTGGGTTTTCATCAGAAAAAAGTTCATTTTTTTCTAAATCAGGCATAAATGTCCCTTCTGTTAATTTGTATTCAGAATCATTTTCTAATAAATTTTTAAAAGCTTTATCCAAAAATTCCAAAATAAGTATTTTTTCATTTTCTGGTATACCAATTTCAGCATTAACATTTGTTAACATTTTATTATAATTATCATTTAACTTATTTTTTTCAAAATCTTCATCAATGTTAAGATCAAACATTTCAAATAAATCAACTTTTGAATAATTATTCAAGTCATAATTTAATTTTGACATAATATATAAAATTAATATATTATAAATTCGTGTATTTAATTTATCTTTATTATATACATAAAAATGAACATTTTTAAATCAGATAATTCTCGTAAAACAGCTAAAGAACATATAATACAAAAAAGAAATATTAATTTATTTCTTGATATTTCTAAAAATAACACAGGGAATGGTATAGCGTGTGTTAAGTCTAAAAAAATAACTAAATTTAATAATCATAGTAATTTATTAAATGTTACACACGGTTTTCACGATTATTTTCAAAACGGTAAATGTACAGATATTTGTAAAAATTTATTATCAAATGTGGCCTATGACGTTGAAGTATTTAGAAACAAGTCAGACCCCATTATAAAAAATAGTGATAGCAATAACAGTGATCTTTCAAATAATTATGCTGGTATAATATTAACACATCAATTGGAATCAAATTATCCAAATTCATCTATTTTAGATTCTAGTGAAAACTCTTTAAAATTATACTCGAATGTAGAAGAAATTACAGGAGCAACCATTGCATTGAAAAGAAATACAAAAAAAACAAAATGTTTCAAAATCAAAACAAATGATATTTTAATACAATAATGTATAATAGTTTAAAACGATATTATTGTACTTATTCAATGTTAAGTGAGTTGGTTTATAAAAGGGATAGTATTATAAATAAAAAAAACTCAGTTGAAATAAAGTTAAAAGAATTATCAAGTGAATTGGTAATTGTTGAAAATGCAATTAATAAATTATGTGAACACAATTGGATTACCGATTATGTGGATAAACCAAATGGCGAAGGGAGTGAAATGATAATATATTGTGATTTTTGTAATTCAGTTAAATAAAAAATCATACCAGTTTTTTTCTCCAATATGATTGCAATTTATTCTATATTTTTTCGTAATACACATATTACAATCAATGCAAATATCATTTTGACCTACACTATGTATTCTACAATGTTTTCTTGTATTATTTTTATAAATACTTACAGTATCGTTGCATTTTATACATTTAAAGTTTTGATCTGATACATTGGAATAATCATTACTACATAAATTTCCCATTATTAAAATTATTAATAAATATTTAAATAATTTTAATTAAAACTCATTTTCACTGGACGAACGATTTCCACCGCGCGATGCTAAATATTTCATTTGTTCATCTGTAACACAAGCGCACCCATTATCACCGCTGACGCTAGAGTAGTCGCAACATTCTGGTGTGAATTTATTATTTGCCCAAAAATATTTTTGCCCGGGTGTCATTGGATTTTTTGGTTGATTTTGCACCGTTCCTCTATTATGTTTAATACCGTGTTTAGAAAAATCATATTGATTTAAACCGCCGTCAATTGGCGCCGAATTATGAAAGGCTTCTTTTGAACAAGAACATAACATTGTACTTCCAATTAATATACCAATGAATATACATAATATTACTATTTCAACACGAACCTTATTTCCCAAAAGTTTTAATTGCATATTATACATAATTCATAGATAAAAATATATTAATCTTCCCAATCATAGAATGTAAATTCACCGATGGGTATATTATGATTTGATGTAACTAAACAACTCATTTCATTTGTCCAAGAATTTGTAATTCTGGCGTTTTCATATTTTTCAACTGGAATAAATTTTTTAGTTTTTGGGTGCATAATTAAATGTGTTCCCGTAACATAAATATAATCATTCAATTCTTTACTATAAATTTTATAATATTTGTCTTTTTCACTACCTTTAATTCTCAACACAGCTATAACTTCAATATTATTTGTGAGCATTTCTCCTAAATTTAAATCTTTCATTTGTTTATATTCCCCATTTGCAAGTTTAATTTTTGTTTCCGGGTGAAAACATATCAACTCTTCTCTTCTCTCTAATTCATTATTAATTGCTGCAACAAATACAATTACAATTATTAATGGGATAGCCATTCCTAAATATGTTAATAGTGTACTAACCGCGGCTGCGATCAATCCAATTGATATGGGTCCTGTAAACCACAATGCATAACCAAGAGCAAATAAAACTATTTGTATTATTGCTAATATTACCAATAAAGTAACACATACGTGAATTATTGAATTCATAAAAGTCATAAATGTATATGCTTGTCCAACAATAAGTAAAAATCCAGCTTGTAAAGCTCCCGTAGCTTTCATAAATGTATCTTTCAACTTAAATAATATTTTTTGAATTTCAATCATAATTTGAAATATTTTTCCAAAAATTTCAGCGATAACTTGCAATAATTTTAATTGTAATATTTCCGCAAGTCTTTTAATTTTAAGAATTATTTTCTTCACCATATTAAATAGCGAACGAATCATATTCTGTGCATTTTCAAACGGTGATGTGAAATTTTTCATATTAGATTCTAAAATACCAACATTGCAAGCTGTGAAATTTTGTGCTGTATATTTTAATTTATCATCAAATGATGAACCGGGTGGAGCATTTATCCATCCAGCCAATACCGATACTTCTGGTCTACATTTATTTTTTTGCCATTCTTTTCTTATTTGTACGTTGTTTCTTTTTACAGCTAAATAAATAAATGCAATTGTTATTATTATTATTAAAAAAAAAGAACCAAGTATATCTCCGGCGTGAATATTAAAATATGTTTTATTATTGTCTATTGATTTTAATAATTTTTGTAATCTATTTAAATTATTCATCTATATAGTAATTATAGAATTTTCTATATAAATTTAATCTTCCCAATCCCAAAAAGTATATTCCCCAATTGGTATTTTATTTGTGGATGTAATCAAACAACTCAACTCCTTATCCCATATATTTGTGAGTATAGCCTTATCATAATTTTTAACATAAATAAATTCTTTTGTCTCGGGGTGCATAATTAAATGTGATCCAGTAACATAAATATAGTCATTTAGTTTTTTACTATAAATTTTATAATATTTATTATTTGCATTTCCTTTAATCCTTAATATACCTTTTACTTCGCATCCATTTTCTAACAAATTTCCTAAATTTAAATCTTTCATACATTTATAATTCCCATTTAATAATTTTATTTTTGTGTTGGGTGAGAAACATATTACATCTATAAATACACCGATTGGTCCAGCCATTAAACTTTGTCCGAAAATAGCCGTACCTCTTATACCCATAATCAATGTAAAAAATACACCAACCATTTTCATTATAATATCCTTTAAACTTGCTATCATTTGTTGAAACCGAATTACCACATTATTAATTAATCCATATAAATCCCCGAATATTCTCAAAAGTGCATCCGTAAGAAAACTAAACATTTTTCTTAAAGTATTTATGGAATCCACTATACCATTTCCAATATTTCCCAATGACGTTATGGCTTTTTTCAATGGTCCTAAAAATATATCCATAAACCCACCCTGTATTTCGCCAATACATTCTGTAAAATTTTGCAATGTATCTTTTCCAAAATATCCAGCTAAAGGTATTATACCAGGTTGACATTTATATTTTGGCCAATCTTCTTCTATTTTTTTTGCCATTTTAGTTATATATAATCCTATAAAAACACATAAAAATATTACAATTATTAACATTGAAGACAGTATATCATAAAAATAACCCATTTCTATTAATTTATATTGTTATTTTATTATTAATAATATAAATTTATTACTTTCTGTGTTTGCGTGACTTCCTGCGTCTGCGTGACTTTCCGCGTGACTTCCTGCGTGACTTCCTGCGTTTGCGTGACTTCCTGCGTTTGCGTGACTTCCTGCGTTTGCGTGACTTCCTGCGTTTGCGTGACTTCCTGCGTTTGCGTGACTTCCTGCGTTTGCCACCTTTTTTTGCAGTAGAAATATCAATTTTATGATCGTTTGTTGCATCCACTGCAGCTTGATTAGTATTTTTAATTGCATCCGATATCGTTTGTTCAAACCCATCGGCTGATCCGGGCACAACCTCTTCCTTACCTTCTTCACCCGTTGCAGCGCCACCTGTTTGTGTATTGTTTACCATATTTACCGAATTTTGGTTATCAATTGCAGTATTTCTTTTTTGTATCTCATTATTAGTGGTTGCCGAAGTGGTGGTTGGTAACAAATGCGCATCATTCGCCTTTATTTGTTGACTTACACTCATTTAATATATGATTATAAAATAATTATAAAATAAAATTAATTATAAAATAAAATTAATTATAAAATAAAATTAATTATAAAATAATATAAAACATTTTTAATATAAAAAATTATTAATAAAATAATATAAATGAACGCTTCGGAAAAATTAAATTTAAATAATTTAATTAAAGAATACAAACACGAGTCTACAACAGAAAAAATACGCACATTAAAACATAGCAATTTGATACGCGAAGATGTTGCTAAAATGATTGAACTTAAAAAAAAATATATTAGAATTGATAATAAAACATTAAAGGGTATGGTTGAAAAACAATGTTCCTTTTTATATACGAATTATACAAATATTTTTAATAAAGTTTTTAAAGGCGTTATTGATTTGAATTTATTAAATAATTTTTTAAAAATATTAAAAACCGTTGAAGATGGTAAATGCGATCAACACGAAGCAAGTTATAACGTTGGGCAAATATTAAAGCAGATATATATTGATAGCGCTGTAAGAGAGGCTGATATTAAAGATAAAAAATATAAAAAAAAAGAAAAACCTTTAAAAAAAGCCAAAAAAATAAGTTGGTCGCAATACAAAATTTTAAATGAAAAATAAATTGATTATATTTTTATTTAATAATCAATTATTAAAAACTAATCACAAAATATTTTAAAACTAATTAAAAATGAACAACAAAAAAATTTACGATCCTATCCACGGTTTTATGCCAATTCAATCGCATTTGTTGAATATAATTGATACGCAAGAATTCCAACGATTGCGTGATCTAAAACAATTGGGTGCCACACATTATGTTTTTCCAAGTGCAACACATACACGCTTTGAACATAGTTTGGGTGTGTCTTTCCTAGCAAGGAAGTTAATGGAGAATTTGCAAAAAAATCAACAATCGCTCAAAATTACCGAAAGACAGATTCAATTGGTAGAAATCGCTGGTCTTATTCACGATTTGGGGCACGGACCATTCAGTCACCTTTGGGACAATTATGTCATATTTAAAGGAGAAGAGGAGCACGAAGAACGGAGCTGTGTAATATTTTCCGTGATGATTGAAAAATATAATTTATCTGTGACAGAAAACGAAAGACAAATAATTTGCGAACTTATCAATCCATCTGAAGAAAATACTCATAATTGGATGTTTCAAATTGTTGCAAATAAAAGATGTCAACTTGATGTAGATAAAATTGATTATATTCAAAGGGATTCTCTATATCTTGGAAATGTAGGAATGAAAGGTGAATTTGATAGACTTATTACAGAAGCAAGAGTTGTGAAAACGATTGATGGTAATTATGAATTGGGTTGGTTCCACAAATTGAATTATGAAATATTCTCTTTATTTACAAATAGATATCGTTTACATAAATTAGTATATAATCATCACGCCGTTAAATCTTATGAATATCTTATTTTAGAAATTTTAAAAGGTTTTCATAAAAGAATACACCAAAAATCATCTGTAAATCGTGTTGAATTTCTACATCTGACAGATGCCATTGTAAATTGTCAACTACATTCAACAAATTATAAACATATACAGGATAGATTATATAAACGCCAAATACCCAAAATGATAGGCGAACATATTATTTCAAGACATACGTATCCAACTATCTGTGATAAAATTAACAAAGAAACTTTTCCTAAAAAAATTTTAAATATTATCATTGATAAAATAGAAATAGGATTTTCAAATGGAAAAATAAATCCAATGGATGAAATTTATTATTATGAAAAATATGATTCTCAAAAAGAAGACATACCCGATGGAATAAAACAAAAACCTATTTGGAATAGTACAGAATTCTCCGAAACCATATTAAGATGTTATCATTTAAATGGTGATAATTATTTTGAATCAAATAGTTACGAATTGGAAAAAGCTAAAAATGAACATAACTGGAATACGTATTTAAAGGAAATATATTCTAATTAACTGTTTAAATATTCAATGTTATTAAATACTTAACATAATCTTTTTTTAATTATTTAGTATAAAGATAAAAAGAATAAAATATTATAATAATTTATATATATTATGAAATATTGTATAATAGGTAGTGGTGCTTTTGGTATTAATTTATCTTATAATTTATTAAAAAAAGGTCATTATGTTACATTAATTACCAATAAATTTGAAAGCGTAAGTTCAATTTACGCGAGGGGTGTACCGATCACTAACCCACCATTAACGTGGTTACCAAATATGTATTTTAAAATGGATAATTACAATTTTATATGGACTATTATGTGTTTTATTTTAACACTAGTAAATTCATTATATTATATAAAATATAAAAAATTTGCAATTAATAAAAGTAAAAAAATAATTGAATCATATAATTTAAAGTACAATACTTGCAATAATAAATATTTTATTAATTTACCTGAAATATTTAATAAAATGATGATAGATATGAGAAAAAATAATAAATTTACTATCAATATAAAAAATGTTTCAAATGATGATATCAAAAAATTATCTAATAAATTTGATTTAATATTTGATTGTAGAGGAAGTAATGTAACGAAAAATTATTTATGTGAAAATATTGGAGGTTATAAATTAATAATCCAAGCTAATAATCAAAAAAAAAAATGTTTCTCATATGAGGATGGATGGTTTATTCATTCTGATATTAATAATAAAAATAATATTATAGTAAAAGGGGGATTTATTGTTGGTTCAAAAGTATATGATACAAAAAAATTAAGTGATTTTGAAAAAAATAAAATAAAAAAAATTGTTATGAACAAACCGTTTTGGAAAAAATATAACTGTAAAAAAATTATTGATATTAGAAAAGGTTCGAGGCAATATTCGGTAGATCTACTACCATTTTATATAAAAAAAAATAATATTGTAACTATACACGGTGGTTCAGCAGTTGGCGCAATTTTATCACCGTATATATCAGATTGTATTATAAATGAAATTATATATAAAAAAAAACAGTCATATGATTTTTCTAAAAATAGAGCAATCAAAAATTATAATTATTTGCTATTGCATTTTATTTTTATAATTATTTTCATAATATATATTTTTTATAAACAGTATTATTAGATTAATTACAGAAACATATATTTAATTTAGATCGCAACAATGGTTTATAATCATAACATATGTAAGTGTATTCTCCACATTTTAAACAATGTTCTCCCTGCAATTTTAAATTATCAATAAATAAATCTTCTTGCGGAACATTGTCATATGTAAATCCAAACAACCACCCGGGACTCTTTTCGGTCACTCGTTTATTTGGTTCTTCCGGAAATCTTTGTTCCATATTCCAAGTTGGTATATTATTGCGTGACCAAGCTCTTTTTATAAGAGCTAGTTCTTTTTTTTTAGTTGATATTTTTTTAAAGAAAGGCAGTCTTTCTATATTATAAAAAGCATAATCTTTAATGATACTTACAACTTCCAAAGGAATATAACTATTGTTCATTTTATTCATTGTCAATAATTTTTGTCTCGGTTTTTTAAAAAAGCTTGGAAACATTATAGTTATAATATGTATTTAAATTTAAGTATTATTTATAATAATTTATCAATTTTTATGCGGATGTGCCTGAGTGGTTAAAGGGCCAGACTTGAAATCTGGTGGGCTATGCCCTCGCGAGTTCAAATCTCGTCATCCGCGTTTTTATAAAATAATAAATTGATTTATTATTTTATAAAAAAAACTTAGATTAATAAAAAACTTAGATTAATAAAAAACTTAGATTAATAAAAAACTTAGATTAATAAAATGGTAGAAAGAACTGTTCAAGATGTCTTTGATGACGAGCGTAATAATATAAACAGGATAGACGAAATAGAGGAAGAATTAGAAATGATAAACGAATTAAAAAAAGAATTAAAAGAATGTAAGGAAAAAAAAAAGGTATTAAGAAATGAACGAAAAACTTTTCAAATAGATTTATTAAAAGAAAAAAAACTAGAATGGATTGAATGTGATTTGAATGAATGGAGAAAATATGTAGAAGATAACTTTTATGATCCGGTAAAATATTATATTTATCGTTATGATGGCGGCATTCGTCAACAGGGATTTTATAAAGGTGAATGTAAGTTAGATCCGAAACACGAAGAACATTTCCGAGAATATTTTGATGATTACTTTTACTATGGACATCCAAATTATCAAGATGAAAATCATCCCAATGCGGATGGATCAGAATGCTATTTGGCTTTTGGTGGTGGGGCTGCGGGCGTTACGTCTTTTGAGTGGGAATAATATCTCAAAGAACTTTTAAATATTTTTTTTTGTCTATATTTTTTATATCATCAATAATATTTCTACCAGATATGATATCCAATATATTATTATATCCTAATATATCACTAACCGTTAATACTGCTGAAGTTATGGCGCTTCCAAACCCAGATGCAACAATATCTTGTCCAGTTAAATACATATTTGGTAAATTAGATTCCGGTCTTAACGTTAAATAATCAAATCTTTTGGTAATGGCATCCAAACCATAACATTCGCCATTATAAGAACCCAAATAATATTTTACTGTTTCGCTTGTGCTTGTGCTAGAAAACAATACTTTATTTTTACATTTTGGAAAATTGGTATACAATGCATCCCATAATATCTGTTCGATTTTTTTTTTTTTTTCAATATATTCAATGTCTTTTCTTTTTCTAGGAATATTTTGTGTGTTAAACATATCAACATTGCTCCAAGAAATAACACATATGGTGCTCTTTTTCGGGTTGTTTTTCTTCCATTCTGGATCTTTTGCACTACTTGAAGCAATAAATATAGGTGGTTTATTAATAAAAGGATCTTCATAATATTTTCTCACTGATTCATCTAATGAATTTTCATACCAAATATAAATATTGCTGCTATTTAAACCCAACTCTTCTGTTGTCCCATCTAGTCCGACGAATAAAAAATTATATGATAATTTAGATGGGATATTTTTGATTATGTCATTAAAATAAGTATTATACAATTTTTCTTCTGATAATAATTTTAAATATGTATTTTTTATACCGATGCTTGATATAATAACATTCGCATAAATATCTGTATTTTTTACCCTAACACCAACCGCTTTGCCATTTTTTACAATTATTTTATCAACCGGTGATTTAACCAATACTCTGCCGCCACTTTTCTCTATAATGGGTATTATATTTTTCGCAAAAATACCTGGTCCCCCTGCTGGATAATAACCACCTTCTATAAAATGATTTAATATACCAGCGTGAATAAAAAAACTTTGTTCTTTTGGCGGCGGCCCCCCATCTATTGATAAGCCACCGATAACGGCTTTTAAACGTTCGTCTTTAAAAAAATCCGATTGTACATCGTATTCGCTTTTGCTAGCATAATGTTTAAATTCATTACAAAAAAAACAATAAATAATTTTAGCTAACCAAAAAGGTTTAATTATTTTCAATAAGAAGAACAATTCCATTTTTGCAACCCGTTGAACCAAATTTATATATTTAATTATATTCTTATTTTCTTTTGGAAATAGATCACATAAATATTTGATCATCTCGTCTCTTCCGGGTTTAAAACTATATACGCTATTTTCAATTATAATATTATCGTAAATTAAATCATTATCGTGGCCCAATGGAACCCATTCAATTGGTTTTGTCATAATTAAATCTAACACTTTATTTCTACTTTTTATATTACCAATATAATGTATACCGGTATCAAACTCCCATCCTTTATCTTTAAAACAATGTGTACATCCTCCCGCAATATAATGTTGTTCCAATACCAATACTTTTTTACCAACGCGCGATAATAACCCAGCGGTTGTTAAACCACTTATTCCAGAACCTATTATAATAAAATCAATATTTTCAGGAATTTTTTTTATATTAAATCTATCGCGATTTATTTCACCACTATGTTTTACATCATATTTTTCTTTTATTTCATTATATTTTTTTGGTGATTGGTTTTTATAATTTTTTATAAATATATTTATCAAATAACAAAAAAAAGGAAAAGAGAAAAATAATAGAATCATCATAATATAAATACTTTAATGATAACTTTAAATAAATTATATTGTATAATTAAAAAACTTCAATTTCTAATTGTTTTTCACTAACACCAATAGACGTCTGGTTATCTTGATGAACAATCTTATAATCTTCATCAATGGTATTATATGTTTTAGGCTCTTTCATATATGCACTATTTGCCCTCTCATCTTTAATGGATAATCTACCCACACTCCACGCATTATACAATTTCATAGAAACCAATAAAAAGAAACTTATAAAACTAGTAATGCTATTTGTACCAGTATTTGTCTGATAAACTGTAAATCCAGATACAATAAAATTAATACACATCATAAATACAGCAAAATACGTTGCATTTACATAATTATTGTTCAACCTATTCATTTCTAATTTATATTTTGGATAAGCTTCTATTTCAATATCCAAATTGTTTGTACTCTTTTCATCATCTATATCCAAATATTGAATACACCAATTTTCACGTCTCAATTCAATAAAATAAAGTGTTCCTATTGCACCAAATGTCGCAAAATTACAAACATTGCCACCAAAGTACAAGTCGCCTTCTTTAAAGAAGTTTTCAGTTGCCGTGCATATAGTTCCGTTACAATCTTGTGGAACAAATATCACCAAAAATGTACCCATAACTACCTTATAAAACTCCAAACACATTAACAAAAGCGTTGTTATTCGCTGTTTTGAGTCAACTGTGAGTTTCATTATAAACTATAGTCCTAAAATTAATATAAACGCGTTAAATAATTTTTTCTTTAAATGTTCATCTTTTCAATATCAAATCTAGAAAATCGCTATACCAATGGTATTTACTTTAATCAAACAATATAACATAGTTAAATTAATAATTACAAATTATTATTCAATATATTCGTCTGCGTTTTATTTTTATATTTTCATCAATATGTTTAGGAAATAATATTATATATATATATAATGGCAAATAAAAGAACAAGAAGTAATTCAAAAAAAAAGCGTGTAAAAACGCGAAAAGGTCAAAAAGGGGGCGTTGGTAATAAATCTAGCAATAAAGCTTCATTTGCAGCTAAATTAGCCGCGTTTATTTGCGAAAACCAAGATTTAAAAAAAACCCACGGTAACCCAACCGATGGGTTTAATAACGATGGTGGTAAGCAAGTAACGGGTGTTCTTCCATTTTTACATTTGAATATAAATGAAAAACAATTTACATTATTATTAGACAGTGCCAGTGGGAGTTTAATAAATGCTTGTAATATTTTATGTAATAAAAAACAATTAAATAAAAAATTGAAAAGTGTGGGATTTAATTGTAAAAAGAATTCAACAAAGGGTATTAATAATGGGTTTCTAAATGCAATTTCGGAATCTATTCATTCCGGTTGGAAAACAAGAAAAAATGGTAGAAGGGTTATTAATTTCATTGAAAATATTATGCGTAAACAGGTTAAACTCGGTATTATACCAGCGTCTAGTATTAAATGGACGCAATAAATTACTATTATCTCGCAACTCCCAAAAAAATAGAAACGCACAAGCAATGTGAAAAAAAAATTGTATATTTGATTAACCAATTTAAAAATTTATTATTAATATTATACATTTATGATATTAATAATTGTTGAGTCTCCAGCAAAATGCAAAAAAATAGAAAGTTATCTCGGAAACTCTTATAAATGTTTGGCGAGTTATGGACATATTCGCGAATTTGCAAACGGTCTAAAAAGCATTGATTATAATAATAATTATAAGTCAACTTACAAAATATCGGCAAATAAACAAAAATATGTTAAAATTTTACGTGCAGCTGTAAAAAAAGCAACCGAAGTAATTTTAGCGACAGACGATGACCGTGAGGGCGAAGCAATCGCGTGGCATATTTGCGAAGTATTTAATTTACCAGTGAAAACAACGAAGCGTATCATATTTCACGAAATTACAAAAAAAGCCATTTTAAAAGCCGTCAACAACCCAATAACAATTGATATGAAAAAAGTTGAAGCACAAAAAGCGCGACAAGTGTTAGATCTTATTGTTGGATTTACAACAAGTCCAATATTATGGAAATATATTTCACGAAAAGCCGAAAAGGGTTTGTCAGCTGGGCGCTGTCAAACTCCTGCTCTCCGATTGGTATATGAAAATGATAAACTATGTAAAGAAGCAAAAGGAGAAAATGTGTATGAAACTTCTGGAAACTTCTCTCATATGAATATTCAATATAAATTAAATCATTTCTTTAAAAATAATGACTGTGTTAAAGATTTTTTAGAAAATACAAAAGAACACGAACATATTTTAAATACAACACAAAAAAAGAAAATGAAAAAAAGTGCACCAAAACCATTCACAACAAGTACATTACAGCAAAAAGCAAGTAATATGTATAATTTCTCTCCAAAAAATACAATGAAACTAGCTCAAACATTATATGAAAATGGGTTTATTACTTATATGAGAACAGATAATGCAAAATATTCAAAAGACTTTATTGACACAACAATTCAATATATTGAAAATAAATGGAATAGTAAATATATTAATCAGAAAATAGATAGTATTTCTTTAAGGGAAGAAAAGAAAGAAAAGAAAGATGAAAAGAAAGATGAAAAGAAAGATGAAAAGAAAGATGAAAAGAAAGATGAAAAGAAAGATTTAGCACAAGAAGCGCACGAAGCGATAAGACCGACAAATATTTTTACAGAAACCATTCAAAATAATCCGAAAATAGGTAAATATGAATTAAAGTTATATCAATTGATTTGGAAAAATTCATTACAAAGTTGTATGTCATCTTCAATGTATGATGTTATTCTTAGCACAATAACATCTCCCGAATCATATGTTTATAAAAATAGCACTGAAAAAAATATATTTCCTGGTTGGGAAGCCGTGGAAGGTGTTGAATTAACAAATGATATTTTTGAATATTTATATTCAATATTCAATGGTGATAAAAGTAAAAAAGTAAGTTATTCGGAAATTAAAAGTGATATGGCAATTAAAAAGTTAAAATCGCATTACACTGAAGCACGTTTGGTGCAATTACTTGAAAAAAATGGTATTGGACGCCCATCAACATTTTCATCACTAGTTTCAAAAATAATTGATAGGGGGTATGTTATTAAAACCAATATACCGGGTAAAAAACTTGAATGTATTAATTATTCGTTAAATAATGGAGAAGAAATATCAGAAAGTAAAAAAAATCGCACTTTTGGGGAAGAAAAAAATAAATTAAAAATAGAACCCATTGGCGTTGTCGTCATTGATTTTTTAAATAAATATTTTGATAATATGTTTAATTATAAATATACGAAGGAAATGGAAGATCATTTAGATACAATAAGCGAAGGTAAATATTCTCTTAAAAAATTATGCGATTCTTGTAGAAATGAGTTAGATAATTCAATATCTTGTATCACTAATAATAAAAATATGAATAATAAAAATAATAAAAATGATAAAAATGATAAAAATGGCGATACCTTCCAGAAAGGTATAAAAATTGACGAAAAACATACTTGGATAATTGGAAAATATGGACCCGTTATATTATGTAAAAATGGCGAAGACGTAACTTTTAAAAAAGTGAAAAGAGATATTGATTTAGATAAATTGAAAACAGGTGGATATAAATTGGAAGACATTTTATATATTGGCAATGCATCTGGCAATGCATCTGGCAATGCATCTGGCAATGCAACTGGCAATTCATCAAGTAAATCATTGGGTGAAATAGATGGTGAAGAAATAATAGTAAAAAATGGAAAATTTGGTTTATATTTTTCTTATAAAAATAAAAACAAGTCTTTAAAATATTCCAATAAAACACTGGAAACCATAACAATTGACGATGTTAAAAAAATATTAGCACATAAAGACACTAGTTCTAAAATTTTAAAAAAAATAAATAATACGGCATCAATTAGACAAGGGAAATGGGGGCCCTATGCATATTATAAAACAGAGCAAATGACAAAACCGAGATTTATCCCAATTAAAAATATAGCTTGGAAAGAAATTGATATGGATTGGGTTTATGATAATCTTTAATAAAATATAATATAATTATATATTATTAAATGGGAAATATTGATAAAATATTTAATTTTGGGTTAGGTTTTGGAGCTATTTTCGCAATGGCTATCCAAAAATTCACATACGCGTATACACTTTTTTCAGTGTTATTGGGTTGGGTGATATTGCAAAATTTTGTAAGCGGTGAAAGTTCGAATAATTTTGATATAACAAAGATTGCATTTTTAGGATTCACATCTATATTATTTTTCACAGTCGTATATTTGGTAACGTTGTCAATGAAATTTAAAACAATATTTGAAAATAATGCAGTTGGTGATTTAGAATTTTATTTAAAAGCATCAAACGCTTTAATTGTTTTTGTATTCTTATTAATTAGTGGTGGATCCGATTTGGAAAAGCAATTGGAAGATATGTTTCCAAATTGCGGTAATTTGATATTAATGTTGACATTATTTTTATTTACATATTTATTGGGAATTATGGTAGTAAATATTAGCATTATTGTTACTAAAAAGGTAACTGATGGTTAATTATATTGCTTGTTCGTTTTAATACAGCGGAATGTTAATCCATATTCCGTTTTAGATTCCCATATTCCTGATATTTTTATAATTATTTTACTTTTATCTTGTTTTTTCAGTATATTATACTTTTCATTTATTATCTTTAAAAAACCGTTGTCCAATTGCTCCTTTATCAAATTTTTTCTTGATTTATTTTCTATTTTAAGAGATTGTAATAATTCGTCTTCAATATTATTTAATTTTTCAACAATATTTAAATTTTGTTTACTATTGAAAATTAATTTATTTTTATTAAAATATTTTTCAAAAGATATATCATTTAATTGAAAAACTATAACAACTCCGTTTGAAATAAAATCATTATCCGAATAATATAATCTATAAAAAAATGAATTTGTAATTATATTATTTCTTGTTTTATTATTTATTAAAATTTTTTCTGAATTAAAATCATCAACACCAACACATAAAAACATTTATATATTAATAATTACTATCAAATATTTATATCATTTATTAAATATAATAACAATATATCCCTCTCATTGAGATCACACAACTTTTCATTAATTATAAACTTATCTACTTCATTTATTACTCTTTTATATAAAATTGTATGTTTTTTTAAATAATTCATCCAAATTTTTACCAACGTCGGATTGTTCATATTTAGTAACTTTTGTTTCATTTCATCAAATAATTTATCTATTTCGTCATTCATACTTTATTATTTTAATACTTTTTTAATAACTTTAATTATTTTATTATTTAAATCTAAAATACTAATTTATAACAATGAAATTTTTGGAAACTAAATTTGAAGATTATATTAATAAATGTAATAAAAATAATATCCATAAAAAAAAGAAGGAATTATACGATGCATTTGATTCAATAGAATCGTTGAACAATTTAATATTTTATGGAACGAGTGGCATTGGAAAATATTCACAAATGTTAAATTTTATTAAAAAATTTAGTTCTTCGGAACTTAAATATGAGAGAAAGATAACACATAAATTCAATAATAAGTATGAATATACTTTTAAACTCAGCGATATACATTTTGAAATAGATATGGAATTATTAGGATGTAATTCAAAATTATTATTTAATGAATTATATTATCATATCATTGATGTTTGTCAATCAAAAAGAACCAAATATAATATAATTGTTTGCAAAAATTTTCATTGCATACACCCTGAATTATTAGAAAATTTCTACAGTTATATGCAGAGTATAGAACATCATAATATCGTTTTTAAATTTATATTATTGACAGAACAGATAAGTTTTATACCTAAAAATGTTTTAAATAAATGCCAAGTAATATCATTCTCAAAACCAACAACAACAAATTATAAAAAACTGTCCAACAGTTGTGTAAAAAGCAAGAATGAAAAAAAGTTTAATAATTTAAAAGATTGTATATCCGTTATAGATAAAAACATTGATTACAGTGATAAAAAAATAGTTAATGTTTTATTGGAAATGATAATCAATTATAAAGATATTGATTATCTTATTTTTAGAGAATCTTGCTATGATGTATTTATTTATGGTTTGGATTTGAATACTGTTATTTACACTATAATATCAAAATTAATAGAAAGAAAAATTTTGAAAGAAGATAAAATAAGCGCCGTATTTGATAATTATTATCGTTTTTTAAAATTTTATAACAATAATTACAGACCCATTTATCATTTGGAAATGTTTTTTTACAAATTGATTTTACAATTAAATAATTAGAAATTATTTTTATATAAAGATATTCAATATTTTTTATATAATGAACTGGGAAAATGCTACAGAAATATTAAATTTACCTAGAAATGGGGAAAATTTAACTAAAGAAAAAATAAGAAAAGCATATTTAAAAGCAAGTCTGAAATATCACCCAGACAAATATAAGGACAATGGTGAGAAATTTAAAGAGGTTTCCGAAGCTTATGTATACTTATGTGAACATAATAAATTATATTCGGGTGATACAAAAAATAATTTTGATAGTATTTTAGAAGAATTGATTACAAAGTTCTCTCAGAAAACAAATTGGAATACATTTTTTATAAAGACAACATTGAAGGGGATATTTTTAAGATGTGATGATTATATATTGGATATTTTTGAGAATTTGGAAAAAGAAACGGCAATAGAAGTATTTGATTTTTTATCAAGTATAGAATTTTTAACACAGATAGAAAATACATATATAGAAAAAATTAAAAAAATAATTCATAAAAAAATGAAATTTGATAATATAATTATTTTGAATCCAACAATAAATGATTTATTAAATGATCAAATATATAAATTAGAGATTGGTTCAAAAATTTTTTACATCCCTTTGTGGAATAATGAATTGTATTTTGATTTAATAGATACATCTTCTAATAAAGTAGATTTGATTGTGAAAATGATACCAGATATTAGCAATAATATAATAATTGATCACGATAATAATATAATAATAAAAATTAGGAAAAAAATTGAGGATGTTTTTAAAAATGGTGAAATTGCATTGGATATCGGGGGGAAAGAATTTATGATTAATTGTGACGAAATAAGATGCACTTCAAAAACACAATTTTTTTATTTTAAACAAAGGGGGATTTTAAAAATGAATTCAAAAAATATATTTGATGTTTCAAAAAGAGCTGATATAAACATTGAACTTGATTTAAATTAATATTTTTATAATATATATATATGAATTTTAATAAAAAAGATGTTTATTTAAAAATGTACTATGAATTATATAAAGCAAAAGATAGTTATGGTGTGGATGTTTTAACTGAAATATATAATTATTTAACTAAAGTAATAGAAAAAAAACTGAAAAAAACAAATATTATGACTAACCAAGATGCAAAATGGTATAAAAACTGTAATTTAGCTATTTATAAAGAATGTTTTGGAATTACACCTTTGGGAAAATTTTCGGATATGGAAACAGCGGACCAAAAACAAATACCCATTGACAAGTATCTTGGGGCTTTTTATTATGGTTATATTTTTATTGTACCAAAAGAAAATATAGAAAATAATAATAGTTCTCCTTATTCTGGTGATTATAAAAAATATGATAAATTTATGTTAACTGTTCTTAATGGTGATTTTATTTTGGAAAAATTTAATGAAGAGACCATCACCGGCGCTGATATGGCTAAAAACAAAAATATAGAATTACTTGAAAAAGAAAATTTGGAATTATTAGAGAAACAAAAAAAGTTGGAATCTGAAAAAGCAAAAAAAACACAAGCAACGGTAATAAAAAATGATGAAGCAAAATTAAGAAAGTTGAAAACAGAATTAAAAAAGTTGGAAGCAGAATTAAAAAAGTTGGAAGCAGAATTAGATGAAGCATTACAAAAGAAAAAAACAGAGTTGGTGAGAAGAATTAAAGAATTAGAAACAAAATTAAAAGGGGATAAACTCACCGAAGCAACATTTGATGAAACTAGTGAATTAATCAAGATATCAGAACAAATTAAAAAGAATGAAAATGAGCAAAAAAAGAATGAAAATGAGCAAAAAAATGGAGAAAATAATGGAAATACCAACGATGGAAATGACAACACAGATGGTGGGTTTTTAATAGAAGAAAAAGATATAGGAGGTAAAATATATTTAACTTTTAGCGTAAGTGAATATTTAGAAAAAATGCGAGATAATCAACAGGATAAAAAAAATGAGGAGGTAAATGAGGTACCAGTACCTCCTACAGTTATTAAAATTGTACAACAATCCTCAAAAGTAGTCAACCAACAGCGCCGGGCGATTAAAGACAAAGAATTTAAATTGAGAAACTAATAAAAAATGATTAAATTAATTATAAAAATTTAATATATTATTAATATATTAAATTATGGCCAGTGTAATAAAAATAATAGCAACCAAAGAGGAGACAACAGACCCAGTAGAATTAAAAGACGTAGTGGATAAATTAATAGAAAACGGTAATAAATGGATAGCTTTAGAAGAAGACATCGCCAAAGTTGAAGAAGCAGTAACACAGTTAAGTGACCCTAAAACCGGCTTAGTTACAGAAATCAACGCAGTTTTAACGGGTAATACGAAATCAATTGACGATTTGAAAAAGGTGTCAGAAAAATGTAAGACGGCAGCCGCCGACGCCCCCAAAGAAGATGCAAAACTTAGTACATTATTTTGTATTATAAAAGATTTATTTATAACAAAAAATACAAAAAGAAAATATTGGGTAGAAGCCTTTTTAGAAAATATTAAAAACAGAATTGCAGACATATCAACAGATATACTGGATACGAAGGAACCATATGTTAATGCTAAAATGGGGATCGGAAAGATGCAAGCTTTCGCCAATTCAGAGGAAAGAGACAATCAAAAGAAAAGGTTGTTTGAATACAACATCAAAAAAGAAAAAAAAGTTGCTATGAGAAAAAAATTAAGACAAATAATAAAAATGTTAGAAAAGTTGCCCAACAGTATACTAAAAAACCAAGATAACGACATATTAAAAATTTTAGTTCAACATTTGGAAAAAGACGAAGATAAAAAATTTAAATTACGCGATACTATTAATTTGCGCAACAAGAAATTTGATCCGACATCTTTAATAAATAATTATGGTAAATTTGAAGACGCAAATATTACAATTGAAATAGATAACAAAAATCCCATAATGAGTAGACTGAGGGAAATATCAAGTGAAAAGGGATTGCGAGAATTATATATATGTTATGGAGATGACAAAGAAACTGGGTGTTGGATATATCCTCCAAAAAGGTTTGAAAGTTTTCAAGATATAATTAAACGAGGCGAGAAGATAGAAATTAAAGTGTCATTCCCTAGCAACGAAAAGAAAAAAAATTTATATAAAAATGTAATGATTGATAAGGCAAAAAAAAAGGGTATTGACATCAAAGATATGTATAAAATAAATTATACAAATATAAACAAAGAAGCCATTTCACCAAAAAAAATAAAAGGTAAAAATGGAGCCAAAGAAGATAAAAATGCAGATCCTATATTTATTTTGCATCCAAAACATCTCAAGATTGTTAAACTTGACTGTTTATATTCGGATGGTATAGCTGTTGGAGAAACAGTTAGATTGTATTTGTTTGATAAATATGATGAATTCAACGACGAAAGACACGGGGATGTGGCTAGATTAATGATTGAAGAACCAAAAACAAAACAAATAACGATAGCAGAAGTAAAGACTAATTTAACATATATTATAGAGAATAATATAATGCTACCAAATAAACCAGAAATTTTATTTAATTATAAAGAATTGGCATTAAAACAAAATAATACTGAAATAGTTGATTCAATGAAAGGTCTTAAAAATGTATATAATTATTCGGGTATGTATGCAATAAGAAATTCTTATAACTTAAATTATATTATGTTTAAAAAAGAACCAAAAGAATGGGATGATTTTTATAATACTTGCAAAATAAAATCAAAAGATGAAACTGATCAAACGACAATTGATAACATTTTTCTTTTCGTTGTAAATGGTAAAGGGTCAAACCAATCATTGCGAATAAATGAAAAGTATGGCACACTATTTTTTAATTTTTCATCAATTGATAAAACTGGTCCTTCTGCTCCCGCCGTGGAACCTATAGATACAAATATTAAAAATATTAATAAAGTTTTAATGGAAAAATTTAAGGATCATTGGGAAAACCTAGCAAAAAAACAAGAAAACCTAGAAAACACAGAATATAATGAAGAAGACAACATTTTTAGATTAAATTTTGATGGAAATGAAACAGATGTTTTTATTTTAACTATAAAACAATTACAAGATTTAATTACAGGAAATGAAAAAAGAGAAAAAGAAAAAGAAATGGAAGTAAATAAACAGGACTCGTCTATGAAGCGTGATGAAGAAAACAAGAAGAATAACACAGCAAAAGAAATAAAAATAAGTTATAAAGACTCATCTGAAGGTAAAAATGAGGAAAAATTGAATAAAAAAATAAATGAATACCGAAAAGAAATAAATAAATATATAGAAACAATGAATTATTGGAATCAAATTAAAAGAGATGAAAGAGAAGTTGAATTACATTACAAGCAATTCGGTAAATTTATAGGACACACTATGTCGAACGCCAATCATAGAGATGATGATTTGTACGATATTGAATATTTTGACGAAAAAGGAAATAAAAAAAATGGAAAAATTAAAATTCAAAATAAGCCAAAAATATGGCAGGTTAGGAAAAGTGTTCCCGGCGTAACGGTTCCCAGTTTTAATGATGTAGTTAAGAATAAGGGTGAGGACCGTTTCGGGAAAATCAAATATGAAATCAAAACAGAGGATGGTACAGAAAAATATATATCAATAGAAAAAATTATAGTAAAAAAAAAATACCTTACAAATGCTTGGTTAACCGATATAGAAAAATTTTTAGATGCTCCTTTCAAAATAGTTAAAGATCATATAGAAAAATTTAAAAAATTTGCAAAACAGCGCGAACCACTTAATCTTATGGAAGACAAGAAAGAAGGAGAAAAAATATTTGAATTATGGATAACACCAGACAAACATATGACTGGTAACAGAGGCAGATTTGAGGAGGTGATGTACAAGGGTCTTAAAGACCACCGAAGTCATGAGATAGACCGAGAAAGAAAAAAGCTAGAAAATAAATTTGCAATATGGTTAACATCCATTAGTAATTTTAGTATTACTTTTTATGATGATCAATGGCCTAAAGCAGCAAATGTAAAAGGTGTACAACTATTTAACACTGAAAAAACAGATGTAGAAAAAGTGGAAAAAATTTTGCAAAATGGTCAAGTGGAAAAAAAGGAACAAAAGGAACAATATACTTTTTATGATAATCTTACAAGTGTGGAAAAAAAAATAATTGAAAAGTTAAAGACCGACGACGTAATAAAACAACCTCTAACCCTGAAAATACATATGGAACGACAAAACAGAAAGATGAGTAAATCTGGAGCTAGATGGAAAAGAGAGAGAGAGAAAGCTGCCAAAAAATTGGAAAAACTAAAAAGTGAATTAAAATTAGCAAAGCGGTTTTATGAGGACCCGTTGCCAGAAAATTGGCCCAAAATTCCAAAAAGGAATGATAAGAATGAGTTAAGAATTTTATGCCCTTCTGTTAAAATGTTTAAATATAAAGGCGATAAAAGATATAAATACACATCGCGTGAGAAACAACCAGAGCAACTAGAAGTAGTAAAAACCCCAAAAGCAAATACAAACCAAATACAAACCCAAAAAGAAAATACAAAAGCAAATACAAAAGCAAATACAAACCCAAATACAATCCCAAAAGCAAATATAAAAGCAAATACAAAAGCAAATACAAAACCATTGATGAAACGTTTAATGACAAGTTTAAATAGTTTGCATATAAAGAAAAGTTTGCCAAGGCAGGGCGCGGTAAAGAAAAAAGAAAATATTAAAGATATTGATGTTATTATAACATCTGTTAAAGATAAATATTTTAAAAAAAAACTTATGGGAAACGAAGATTTGGGGTATATAAATTTGAACAAGTACACAGAAAATATGGAAGAAGAAAAAAAAAAAAATACCTGGGATGTTAACACATTAGACGACAAAAGAGTTTATTGGACAAAAATAATATTAAATGAATTGGATTACTTGAACAAGGGTTTGGAAACTTTTTGGTTTAACACAAAAGACAATTTGGGAATTGTTTGGGGAGAGGACAAAAATAGAATTGTTTTGGCAGAGGACAAAAATAGAATTGTATTTGTGGCTAATTTGGATAAGGGTAAACAAGGTAGTAAATTAGGTGTAAATATAAATTCTACGTTAATGTATATTAACGACAAGGTAGTGTTGTCATTGGATGATGCTGTAAAAAAAATAACAGATTTAAAAAAAGAAGATGATCCAATAAGATTAACAATGAAATATTTAGTTCCAGTACCAACAAGACCAGCAACACCACCAGTATCACGTGATATTGCCGAAGGCTGGTCAATAGGATTGGATCCAGAGTCAGGAACCCAATACTACTACAA
>Ga0209091_10000813_pt1 | contig 29241 bp, 30 predicted proteins | sample ArcticOcean_MG_C_6_FD_187438 | JGI IMG/M metagenome (GOLD analysis project Ga0209091, IMG submission 187438) | Marine microbial communities from western Arctic Ocean - ArcticOcean_MG_CB8_128 (SPAdes) (version 2) | ecosystem: Environmental > Aquatic > Marine > Oceanic | place: Arctic Ocean...
ATATTTTATAAACACTAGATGTTGTATAAATACTTCACATGGTCACAATTCAACCAATGCATAAGTTTTTCTTAATACAGAAACTTTTCAAAAAAGTTTTGCAAAACACTGTTTTTCTCTAAAAGTTGTAGCTAAAAGTTTTAGAGAATTTAAGATTTGGAAAGTTTGTTTTTTTCTAAAAGTTTTAGCTAAAAGTTTTAGAGAATTTAAGATTTGGAAAGTTTGTTTTTTTCTAAAAGTTTTAGCTAAAAGTTTTAGAGAATTTAAGATTTGGAAAGTTTGTTTTTTTCTAAAAGTTTTAGCTAAAACTTTTAGAGAATTTAAGATTTTGCAAAACTTTTTCTAAAAGTTTCTGTTAATATTCTTGTTTACGTGCCCTTTTATGTTTACGACTAGAATTTTCTTCTTGAGATTCGTCAAAACGACCCGTATCATTTCCCAACACTGTCCATCCGTCCGTAGATTCGCGCGCAAACAATTCAACGCGGGGAATATCTCCAAAAAGGCGTGTAATCATGTCGCGAACGACAGCGGGTTTACGCGAATGCTCACGGCGCGGTGTCATAACAACTGGGGTTGAAGAATCCTCCAAATGTTGTAAAAAATTAGGACGGACATCAGAATTTTCTTCATACACAATAGAGGACATTGATGAAGCACCTCTCTCTTGTTCTTCGGGTAAAAGACGCTTATAAGATGCAATTTTACCACGAACTCCCAACAAACAGAGTTCAGCATTAGACCGTGTATAATAACCCACGCCAAACGCCGGCCGGTCGCCTTGTTTTGTTGTTTTAACCCAATTCACAAAACATGTCTTGTATTTAAATCCCCATGCTTCCATAAGACGAAATGCTTCGGGTAACAAAGGCATTGTCGCCCACAACAATAAAGCACTATCATCTTTTGTAATTCGTTGCATCTCTGGACCTAATGCTTCAAGTTCTTTCATAGACATGGAAGGATAAATAAGACTACCATCTTTACGTTTCAAAACACCTTGTTTGACACTTTGATTATATTTCCAAGGAGGGTCTGCATAAATAATATTAAATTTATTTGAAGCACAACTAGATAATTGTGACGAAATAGACATTTTATTGTTATAATACATTTTATTTAATTATGTGATTATGATTTAATTATGTGATTTAATATTATTTATGCAGACCCGCTACCGTAATCGCCATTGCTATCGGGTATCGCACAGCGCTTTCCATATACGTAAAAAATTACAAATGTTCCAATAATAGCATCAACCAAAGAAATGGCCAATCCAGAAGCAGCCGCCGCATAAGGATTGAACGTATCCTTGAAATAGATGTTATTTTTTAAATTTGCTTCGGCCAACAACTTGGCACCGTTATTATCATCGTCGTCTTCGCGGAAAACACCAACCAAACCGGCAAACAAACCAATATTTACAACGGCCGTCAATAAACGGAAAACAATGTTATATTGGAACGTTGCACAAACGCTATTGTCAGTTTTCGGGTCAAGATGTGTGAAAAACGAAAGTAACAACAGAACCGCATTTATGATCGCGACAGACACACCCAATCCATACAAAGTCTCGTTCTGAGTGGTTGTGGCAGGGGTCAATGTCACACACATGGTTTCGTTACTGGCACCAAAAAGACGACATTGGTCTTTGCGCATGACATCATTAGACTGTTCGGCAACGAAAGAAGCCCAAACAAGGGCTCCAAGTAGTACAAAAACTACATATTTTAAATGAAGAACAACCGAACGAAAGATTGTTCCACGTACATTTGATTTATTTTCAGTTGAATATCCAAAAATCTCGGAGCAAGTAGGCATTATAATTATATATATATTTTGACATTTATATAGTGACATTTTTTATCTTTGTTATATGTTTTACTAAAGCTTAAATTAAAGACCATTAAAACTTTCTATAATTTCTTCAACTTTTACTCGCATTTCTTCAGCTTTTAGACTTTCCTCTATGGCCTTTTGTATTTGTTGGGCTTCTGATAATCTATTGTCACCTCTTTTACTACCACCGCCACTACCACCGCCACCTTTACCACCACCACCTCTACCACCACCACCTCTACCACCACCACCGCTACCACCACCACCTCTACCACCACCACCGCTACCACCACCACCGCTACCTCCGCCGCTACCACCGCCACCTTTACCACCGCCACCTTTACCGTCGCCGCCGTCACCAACAAAGCGTTCGTATTGATCTTCATTAAGTAAAAGATCATAATGATTCTGGTTAACAAACAATAAATGCAGAGACTCACCAGCGTCATCATTTGGGTTTTCCAAGGTATATATCATATATTCGTCTGGAGACCAAAGTGTGCCTTTTCTACTCGCATCTGCTCTTCCATCAAATTCTTGGAAGGCAAATGGGTTCCCTTTTATTTTTGCATCATTTGAGGCTTTAATATTAGTTTGGATTGTCGCTTTAACATTAGTTTGGACTGTCGCTCGCCCTCGTCGAATTCTTTGAGTGATCCAACAATCTATTGTGGATAAACCTCCGAATCTACATGTAATACGCAAACAATATGCTTCCAACCATATGGAGACAATATGGACAGACTTTAAAGCCTCGTGGCTAATATCATGAAGGGTACATCTTCGCCCAACTGGTAATTTTTTGGCATTAATTTCCCATAACTTTTCTTCTTGTTTTTCAGCGGTTAAATCTAAAAATGAAACCTGGTCATCTGACTTTTTTTCTCCGCTTCCAGCACCCCCCGCCTGCGCCATGGTTGCCGCCTGTGCCAAGGACATTTCCGTACCCAGCCATGTCATATAACGATCGGTTTTCCTCATGTTTCTATATTCTCCCAATGACAATATTAAGCTTTCGTCGTTTGACATCAATGTAAACAAATCTGCATCTAAATCTGTAAACATTTCTTTTAAAACTTTAGATGGTAAATATTTGTCTTTGCATCTAAAAGGCAGTTGTGGGCTTTTTAAACTAGATTTATAACCAGTGCTATTATTGTCTAATGATACAGTTAATATTTCGCACGGTGTATTTCCAAGTGAACCTCTTTTAAAACAAAACAAATATTCAAGATATGCAGCTCTCTTCTCAACTGGTGAAGTACTCCATTCAGTATCGGTATCTGGTATTCTTTGAAGTTCTGTCTTAAATTCATCAAAAGTTTTAAGTGTAAGCCATTTTTCATAATCAAACCCGGCCGGTGCTGTTACTTCTATCATACGCCAAAAATATAATATGTCAAGAAGATCTTTATCATCAATGGCAAAACCAATGGCAAAACCAATGGCAGATAACACCCGATTTTTTAGAATTAACAGACGATTTTTTAGAATTGTCGGTATTATTTTCCCACATTCTAAATGTTCCAAATCCACGAAATCTTGGGTGGAGTTACCGTTACCGATTGCCCATTTCTCTAATCCCCATAATGAGTTATTGGCTTCTTTAGAGTCAACTCCCCATGGGAGATTTTTTTGTAACGTCTTTTCTTCAGATTGTCTTCCTTTTTCTAAACAAGTGCATATGTTTGATATCAGGATAAAAGGACATTCAGTCCTCATTTTATTTAAATGACGAAGGATATGTTTTTTCTTCCATGTTTCTTCTATTGTTACCAACTGAAGTTTATCATAGCCTATATGTAGAAGTTTTTCCAAAGGGTCTCTCAAACTTTTTTGTTGGCAATATGCAGTAAAGGTATCAGCAGGCAACGCAGTATGGTATTCTTCTTCTGAAAAATCTGGTGTTAACAAACTGGATATACTATCAAAAACAGTTGTTGTCAGGACGGACATTGGAACGAAATCGCAGTCAGTTTGAAGTTTTCCATTAAACGAAATTAAACGATTTGATAAAAATAAAACTGTTTGTGCACGCAATCTTATTTCTCCTGCATGTTGTTGTGGTGTGTTGAGAGATGTTTTAAATATATGATCCATGATTCGAGAAGCAACATTTTCCCCATTTGGACGATCACAACTCAATAACTTAACGAGTTCTAGATCTTTGTCTTTGTCCTTTTGTAGAAGACTTTTAATCGTTTCTGTACTTAGTTGGTACCATATCTTCAATTGCAATATTCTACCAATTAAATTTTGTGGCCTCATCATACCACATAGAGTTTCATTTTTTAAGGATGTTACTGTAGAATGAGAACGCCAACCACAAAAGCCATCCCCCTTTGAAGAAACTTCTGTAAATTCCATGTGAATTAAAATTAAATAATAGAAGGTTATAGGTATTTTTTTTCTATTTTTTTTTTCTTTTGTTTGAGTTTGTTTTATTTTTATATTTCGAAAAATAACCTCTGCAGAATCCACAATTAACGCCTCTAGTTCTTAACATGTCTATGAAACATCTTGAATGATATATACGGTTTACACCACAATCACAATCACAAGCTTGAATCATATTGTCGCCCTTTTTAAATTTCTCCTGGCAAATAATACAGGGGTCTGTTCCACCCGACTTAAGTTTTATTGTTTCATCCGACTTAATAAGTTTTACTCTATAATGACTTTTTATTTGTTTTGAGAAAGGACCTGTTGGCCATAGATTAATTTTTGGACACGCACTGAATGATAAAAAGCTAATCATTCTTCTGTTTTCAGATTCTACCGCCCTATAGAGCGGGTGATTTCTGTTTCCTTTTGTACTACAATAGACCGGGCTATCTGTATTCCATAAAAAAGCTTCTTTTCCAAGTTTATTTGTATTATGATTATCCCAAGATACAGTTGATAAATTCAGTAGAAATTTAACGGTGTTAAATTGATTATTTCTCGCCGCCAGTTCGAGAACATTTTGTGGTTGATCCCCAATTTTAATAATTGACATATAACACACGGGAACTCGGAGTTCCTCGCTTTTTGTGATTAGGTATCTATATATTTCATGGTGGTTTTCCGAAACGGCTAATTGGAAAGGTGTTAAATACATATTTCGATGAAAACAATACTTTTGTAAAAGCTCTGATTTTTTATCAGAGCGTTCATAAATGGCTTCAACAAGAGGCAAAAGTCCGTTTATAACGGCACAATGGAATGGAGATAGCATGTTATATGAATCTACTCCGTCCAAATTGCGTTTGGAGTCGTCCATAGTATGGATATCAACCTCGTCTTTGTCCAAGAGTTTGTTCACAAAGAAAGGCCTTTTATAATATAAAGCATAGCCAATTGGTGTCATATTTGTTAAATTATGTTCATGCAAAGTATTTAATTTGATATCTGTATCTAAATGATTTATAAATTCCTTTTTGTTATTATTTATAATACATTCACATAGCGATTGAATTGTATAGTTAGTTTTAGAGGATGACATTTATAGTAAAAAAACAAAAGTTTAAATAGGTTATTATCATAAAAAGTTTAAATAGGTTATTATCATAAAAAATTAGATATTTTATGAACTACTTTTGAAATGTGGCTAGACATGTTTCTCCATTTTTCTGCTTCCGATAAAAATAAATTAAATTGGACATTGTTTAAAGATTTTGACAAGTCTTCAATGCCGCCTGATAATCTCTCAACCCATGATAGGTCGTTTAATATATTTTCATGTCTTTTTAAAAATTCCATTGATTCTTCAAATGGTATTTCTCCCAGTTTGATTGTTATTGTCTTAATTAATTGATGTATGTCATCTGTTGAATTTCTTATCAAAGATATAAATGGGGAATGTAAAACGTCCTGAATATGCAAAACTGTTTTATACGCATCCGTGGATGAAGAATGTAACTGTGTTGTAATCAGTGGTAGAGATTGTATTGTCGGAACAACTTCCAAAAATAAATGTGATATTTCACTGATGGGCAAATCTGCGATTAATGGTTTTATTTCGCCGACTATTTCTTTAAAATTAACAGATATTTGAAGAGCCTGTTCAGATATTTGAGGAACAGCCTTCATTAACGGTTTCATTCCTGAAAGAACCTCTGGTATTTGTTCTATTAAGCTACCGTGAGAAGAAGATGTCAACATGTGTGAAACGGAATGCATTGAATCCACAGTTGATGACAATTTCGTTACAATATTATGTATTTCGTTCGTATTGATCGTATTGACTGTACGCATAGTATAAACACCCGCAATTCCCATTGATGTAGTAATCAACAACAGACATACTGCAGTTATAACGGCCGCCGCCGTCCTTACAAGAGCACATGGTTCAGGCTTAGTTGAATACATATATTTATATAAACGAACTATTAAATACTATATAAATTTGTTTTTTTTTATGATTATGTATACATGGTTTATAGCTATTTTTGTTGCAGGGCTTGGACATGCGTTTTGGGATAATTCATTCCACTGGCTTGTTTCTAACGACCCTGAAACGTCCATTTTACACATGCATTGGGTTAGAATGAGTTTTATAACCATTCTTCTCGCGATTTCAAGCGTTAAATCTAAACCTTTACCATCTAAAAAAATATGGTGGTGGGGAGTGTTTTCTATATCTGGTTTTGTGTTGCCATCTGTATGTTATACCATTTGTTCGTATCTAACAGGGTATAGAATTGCCATATCTATTCAAACATTTATACCGTTATGTATATTATGTTTAAAACACCAATGGCCCAATGAAGCCCAATGTATGTCGTTAATATTTGTATTTATGGGAACAATTTGTTTATGGTGGTATACTCCATGGATGAACGAATTGACAGATTTGTGGAAAATCTGGTTTTCTATTATTGCGGCATTCATACAAGTTTTTTCTCTATCTATATGGTTTAATATGTTATCTTCAGTTAAATCGGGCCAATTACGAAGTATTGCGTTAGGTTCCTTTATCGGTCTCATTATTTTTTTTATATCATTTGTCATGTGGACTCCACAACATTTAGCAGCTGCCTCAATGGGAAAATTAAATATGTGGATTTTTGTCATTATTGGATGTGCATTGTCTGCTACTTGTAAATATTGGGTCATTGGTGTTGCATCACGTGAAATGCCAATTGATGCAGTGTCTGTTTTTGAATGTATACATCCAATGGCAACACTTGTGATTGACATTATATATCATCAGGATCAATTTAGAATAGAAGATACATTCGCCATAATATTTATTAGTATTGGGTGGATTTTATATCCCACAAGACCTATTTAAGTTTTAATGAGTTTCGCACATGTTGGATAAACACGGTATATGGTCACAATGTACAATTCTTTTAAAAATAACCATGGCAATTAGTTGTTTTGTTTCTATACACTGGGAATCTTTATTTTCGGATATAGCATGGTCCATCTTTTTCACAATAGCTTCTGTAATACAATTTTATACAGAAGAACACAGAACATTTCAAAATATTACGCCCGAAAAATGGTGTAAATATGCAATTAGACTAGATTATTCAATAAAATGGATTATTTCTACATGGATAATATTTAACATATACGCCGGCGAATGGTTATGGGGTTTCATCATCATTTTAGCATGTAACCAATGGACATTGAAATTACATAAACACCATTGTCAATATATATTACCAGGGGCCACAATACTCTATATTACATGGGATGACTATTCATATGCAATCGTTTTTACGAATTGTATATTTATAATCGTTACATTTTTATATTCAATCGAATATAAACGTATAACCGGAACATCGCATGCGTGTACAACTATAAAACACGTTGCCGTATACAAAACGTTAGCATATGTCGTCGAATCTGTTATTTTGTGGCAAATCAGGTGTTTACACCGGTTTCCTTATGTATTTAGATGGAACCCTCTGACTGTTGGAATTATTGCATCTATTGGGGCAGCGTTATGGTGCCACATGTTTACTAAAAAAACAACCGTCTCGAGAAATAGTATTATTCAGCGGTTACCTTCCTCACATACAATGGCCTTTTCTTTAACATCTGCTTCCAAATGTTCAATTTGTACTACTTGTCTATCATCTTTAGACATGGAATCATCTTTCAGTGAATAATGTATATATATCAAACTTCCAATACCTGAAATTTGCAACCCTATAAAATTGGGCCATGTAAATATATAAGATCTGTCGAATAACCCCAAACATACTGCTAAACCAAGCATAACACTTCTTGACGAACCAGTTACAGACAACGTTAATGCGTCATTGCGTTCTATAATCCACGAACACGACCAATTAATTACAATTCCGAGTGTTATGGAACCCATAAGACATAATAAAAACGCAGGTTGGGGCCAAAATGGAAATTTATATAATAAATCAACATTATTCATTATATAAAAAGACGAAACAACTATAGTCAATAAAGATGTACAAAACACAATAGTTTCTTTTGACCAATTGTCTTTGAGAGCAGCTTTTTGTGATATTTGGGCACCCGTCGTTAACAAATTATTTACCATCACGAACGAATAACCCCGAATATTAAAAGTTAAGTCATTTGAAGCAGCAATTATCGAACCAAGCAACATTATAACGACTGAAATTACAACATTTCTCACAAGCGGCTTGGAAAAAAAATAAGATTGGGCAAACATTGTTGTAGCAATGCTAACACGGCGCAATGCTCCAAACATTGCTACATTGAGCAAACCAGAACCAGAAAGCCCGAAAAACACATTTGCGACGTTCAATACACAAGTTAACAATAATGTTTTAAGATTATTGTTAAATACCGGCCGTTTACTTAAAGAAAATACAATAATAGTAAATATAGATTGTGCCCACATTATAAACATCACTGACGGAAATGCAAAAATAGTTAATATTATCTTATTTGCCATAATAATAAATATAGAACTTATAACATATAATATTATAGAAGGCCAATGCATTTTTAAACTTAAACATAGTTTTATACATTCATATGCAAATATTTTTTTATAAAATCAAATGTATATCTGTTTGACTTCGTGGTGTCAATTCAATTTTTTCCGAACCTTCAAATGGTTCAGATATACTTCTTGTTATTGTTCGTTCCTTGGGTTTCCAGAAAAATATAGAACTTGATTTACGCTTTAATATTAACCATGTAGCCAGCGTTATACTGATAAATAACGGAATTATCCACAATATATGCAACCAATCGTTGTTTGATAGTTCCGGTTTAATGGCTTTCTTACTTGTTGTATTTTTTTGAAATGAAGTTGTGTTTGTTCGAATGGTGTTCATATTTGACATCAATACCAATGTCGGAGATGGTACTGTTGTTGGAGATGGTTCTATTGACAGTATTATTGTCGGAGACGGCACTGGAGACGGTACTACCGAGGGTTCTATTGGCACTACCGGAGATGGCACTACTGGGGATGGTTCTATTGGCACTACTGGGGATGGTTCTATTGGCACTACTGGGGATGGTACTGGAGATAGCACTACCGATGGTTCTATTGGCACTACCGGAGATGGCACTACCGATGGTTCTATTGACACTACCGGAGATGGTACTACCGATGGTTCTATTGGTACTACTGGAGATGGTACTACCGAGGGTTCTATTGGTACTACTGGAGATGGTACTGGAGATGGTACTACCGATGGTTCTATTGACACTACCGGAGATGGTACTACCGATGGTTCTATTGGTACTACTGGAGATGGTACTGGAGATGGTACTACCGATGGTTCTATTGGTACTACTGGAGATGGCACTACCGATGGTTCTATTGACACTACCGGAGATGGTACTACCGATGGTTCTATTGGTACTACCGGAGATGGTACTACCGATGGTTCTATTGGTACTACTGGAGATGGTACTGGAGATGGTACTACCGATGGTTCTATTGGTACTACTGGAGATGACACTACCGATGGTTCTATTGGTTCTATTGGTACTACTGGAGATGGCACTACCGATGGTTCTATTGGTACTACTGGAGACGACATTATTGACGGTACTAGAGACGGTACTATTGTTGGAGATGGTGTCGTTGCGGAGGGAGGTGGTACAGAACGAGGACATAACCACAATATTTTATTTATCATGGGCATTTCGGTGGATTGTGGACATGTTGTATTACTACGTATAGTAGATTTTGCACATAACCATATTGTTAAATTTAGTAATTGTACTAATACTTGACACATTTAGTTTTTAAAAAATGCAATATTGTTCGTAATGATTATGTTTAACTTATTTTCTAAAATATTTAGAAAATATTGGTTGTTCGCTTTGAAATTGTTCGTGTGCTGCTTCAGCTTGTTTTGCAAAGTGCTGAGTTTTTCTTAACCGGTTAAGCCTTGTTTTTTCAGAATGACACGATACACATAATGCCTGTAAATTAGTAGCGATATCCTCTCCTCCATCTTCAAGGGCTATAATATGGTCAACGTGAAAATCAGGAGGTATGGGAAACAATGCGCACGCATTGCATTTATATTTCTGTCTATAGGCAATTTCTATTCTTAAAGAGCGCGAAACAATTCTTTTGGGGGTTAATTTAGTGTATTTTGAAATATCATGCCTGAATGAAGTAATTTCTGGATTCACCGAATATGATTGGTCAAGATACCAAGATACAAAAAATTGTATAGATTTGCAGGACATCCATGTTTGTTTTCTGTGATATATTTTTTCTAGTTTTTTTCCGTTATATCTAGACATATGTGTTTGCATATCTTGTGTTGTACATTTAAAAACTTTATTTGTAAAGTCATTTAAAGATAAATAGTATTCGCGTTCGAAAATAATAAGATTAAAATCGTTCATTTCCAATATTATACGATGATGCATAACAGATCCTTTTTTGGGGTATATAAACGCCCCAAAAATAAATAATTGTATGCTGCATGGGATAAATTCTAGACCACGAGAGATTGAACCTATGGATCCAACACCAGTTAAGCGTGCCCGTTTAACTGTTATTGAAACTGTCAAGAGTGGTAAATCTCACGTTAAAACTCCCTCAATTGAAATCATTACTACTCCTGAAACTGCACAGATAACTCCAATGCCTACCAAAGAAAAAGTTGAAAAAATGCAAATTATAGTTCAAAAACGATTTCGTCGGGCATTGCATACAAATGATGGTACAATGTTAACCCGATGTATAGAGTCGGGATATATCCCTTCTATACAAGAGTGGCAGTATATTATAGGAAAACTCCATGTTTCGACATCTTTAAAATGTGTCAACTTGGTTAGGTCGTTAGAGAATATATGTTTGAATATAGCTATAAAACGTCAACACAAGATATTGTTTCAAAGTGTTATAACAAGGGTTGATTCTGCCACTTCTGTACGTATGGAAGATTTATTGATAGTTCCCGCGATGTATTTGGACGGGTGTTTGAAAAAGGGACTGGACCCCAATCTTCCATTGAAAAATAGACGTTTACCGTTAGAATATGCTTGTCAACATTCTCGCATTGCGCATATCGAAATGTTATTAAATGATGCACGAATAAAAGTATCACAGACTGTATGTCGTTTTTTGATACGTCAGCCAAAACAACAGCGTTTTTCTAAACGTGCTATTGAATTATGCAATGATATAGTTGCTACGATGATTTTGGAAGCCGTCGTAGCCAACGTAACCCCTGCTCTTATAGCTATCATGTCTAAACTAGAACAAAAGCACCAAACATCCGAAACATGGGACGAGTTAACTCATATGCTCATGTGTCCTATATTAAGTGATTATACTACCGACATGGTTAGAACAACGAATGACCACTATTTTGACCGTCAGTCGCTTTTAAAATGGGTGCATTCACACCACAATGACCCACTGACGCGAGAACCCTTGGAAGAAGGAGATTTATTATTGCGTTCTGAATTCGTAAAAGAATACGCATTAACTTTACAATCTTTAATTAAAAAACTATAACTTCATTTTTATCTTTCCTCTTTAGAATAGATTTCTTTTATGATTTCCATCGATAATTGATTCTATAATATTGCTATCGTCTTTTCTTCCACGGGTTCACGTATATGACGATAAGTATACCAAAAATATATACTTGATATTATACAAGCAGAAGCTAATACAACATATAACCAAATATTATCCATTTCTATTTTTTAGTTTGCTTTAAATAACTATTATAGTTTTTGTTTAAATATCTTTATAGGATGTGCTTCAGTATTAAAGACATATTCATTTAGCGGTAATACACTATCTGGTTGAAATGTTAACCAAAGATATTTTATAGTTTCAGCCAGAAACCAAGACTCTTGTTTGTCTATTTTCTCTGGTATTTCACGTGAAACGTACCGCACATCTGTAAATCCCCCTGATTTGACTTCACAATGTTTTTGAATAGATTTCCATATTTTTTCGGCATAATCGCGCCACTTTTGGTCATGGGTTTCTCGCCATGCATAAAAAATAGATTCGACGACTTCTGGACGCAATAAATAAATATCGTTTTTACAACGAATGTTTCCATCGTGTTGTATTGTAACTTGGTCACAAGCAATGCCGGAAGGATTCGATGTATACATTCTGGCACATGTTTCAGTCATAGCAAGACCTTCTTTAACATATTGTTTTCCCATAATAAGCATACCGCCTAAAAAACAACCGAGGTGTTCCAAAACATCAGAACCAGAAGCCCGAGCAAATGTGGTTGATCCATAAGTAACAAACATTTGATCGACAATCATTTTTTCAAATGTACGATACAAATTTCCGGCAAGATTATCACCAGTCAGCACTTTTAGTTTAATAAAATATTCATAAGTTGAGTCGATACCACCACCAATCGTTGCAGCGCCTGACATCTGTTCAGTATGTCTATCAATACTCATTTTCAATAAAGAATGGTCGTGTTCTTTCCAGTAATTATTGATAGCCTGGATTTTATCAGACCAGCGCGAATCACCTGTAAATTTAGACAATGCGACAAATTCAACAGCTAATGTTCCAATTTCTGCATTTACGGATTTACCACCAGCCCATGGTTGTGAAGCACATAAATTTCTTTCGATATCTATAACACCGCAGGGAATACGAGTCTCAAACGCTTTTAATAATTTCTCTCCAACCATTTTGGCCTTTTCTAGATAGATATATCTATTTGTCAATGAATATGCCGATAAAAGTCCACCTAATACTCGAATTGTATTCTCAAAAACATTAATATGACCACCAAATTTAAATTCTGTTTCAACAAAATGTTCGGCTGCATTAAATTCTTTATTTAATCCCATTAAATAAAGTGTATCCAACGAATCTATAATTGTCAAGCCTTTGCCACCAAAAGTATTGACACCTTTTTTTTGAATAGGCATATATTCGTCAGCTTTCCAAGCATCTCTCATATATGCTTGGAAAGCGCGCTTCATCCCTGATCTAATTTCTTCTGCAATTAAAACTTCCTGTGTTAGTTTTGTTGTTGATTTTGGTGTTGGTTTTGTTGTTGGTTTTGTTGTTGGTTTTGTTGTTGGTTTTGGTGTTGGTTTTGGTGTTGGTTTTGTTGTTAGTTTTGGTGTTGGTTTTGTTGTTGGTTTGTGTTTATTAACAGATGACCGCAATAGTGATTCTTTATGGTGATTTTTTTCCAAAGTGAATTCTTCTTTCATAATTTCTTTTACCGTTTTAACAACGGTTTTAGTTTTTGAGTTATATGTATATGTATATATACATATAACTACAAATATTATTAAAACACTTGCGAGAACACCCTTTATCACATATCTACGATGACTTCGTCTTTTATTTTTATGTTTTTTAATCATTTTTAATCATTAGACCTGTTTAATACGGTGAATAAAATATTTATTGGATTTTATTGTATATATTCTAACGACGTTTCAACTAATTTAATTGTTTGGTCAAGTCTTTTATTTTTTTTATGTTCTTTAACTATTTTTAATTTATGCTGTGCCAGTTTTTGTAACGCTTGTTCTTGTTCAGCGTACCATTTAAATACATTACATTCTGCACAGTTTTCATCTCTGCCACTTTTTATGTGTTTTTCACAAGTATTTGGAAAACAAGGAGTTGGTTTAGGAATTAAAATTGGATTTATTTCTTCTGTCCAAAGAACGTTCCCCATTATATAGTATTTACAATTAAAATATAATTATATATGGCAAAACTACCAAAGCATGGTTGGTTACAGCGATGTGAAGAATGCGAACAGATAACATCGCGTATAATTGTAATAGAACATTGTAAGAAAAGTTATTCAAAACATTCATGTATTTCTTGCCGTGAAAAATTTATTAAATGGTTATTTATAAAATTTGATTATGTAATAATAATGCACGAATCCGTATCTGAACTGATTTTATATGTTTAAATTCTTCAGTCTAACATGTAATTTATTATATGGTGGTTTATACCTAAACCATTTATAATAGTGTTTTAATATCCCCCAATCTGTTTTCTCTTGTAATCCAAAACGTCTCATATTTTCTCGAAGAATGCCTGGATGGGCGTGTATCTTAAATAATATGTATTTACATCTTTTATTATATTCAATTTCTTTAGTATTTAAAATTAAATCCAGTAGTATATTAAAACATCTTTGTTTTGTATGATAGGAAGAAAACAATTTACCATTGGTTTCTTCACATGCTTCTCTTGCTGCCGTATGAAACATGGATTTATCTATAACATCTGTTTTTCCACCAATGTCTTCGATTTTGTTATTGACAATTCGAAGTAATCTTATTTTATTACCATGGATTATAGTATAGACCAATATACCAGCTGCTCTAACTGGATGACCCGAGTAATCGAAGGTGGGCCTGTTAGCCATTTTTACTATTTAAGGTGTTGTTTATATACCAAATATGGTTGAAGAACTCGCATTAGATGTTGGTATAAAGAAAAATAGTTTGGAATTTGATTCATTTGTCGGATGCGTAACATCTTTATTAGAATATGGTTGTACTTATTCTGAAGAAACAATGGCAAATATTCGTCGGCGTTGTCGTTTGTCAAATGTACCTTTAGCACAAAAGGTGTTAGACGAATGTGATAGAGCGGATAATAACTCGTCGCGTATCAGATCGTCGAAATCGAAATGGTGGCAAACTTATGTTTCCAAACATTCTGAAAGAGGCCAAAAAGATGAACAATACGAAAGACCAAGAAAAAAACAAATGAATCTCGAATTTAAAGGTAAAACGAAACCCATGGATTTAAACTTCCAACGTAAAAGATCACAAAAGCGTAGTAGAGAAGAGAACTATGACAGAGAGCCACGTTATGACAGAGAGCCACGTTATGACAGAGAGCCACGTTATGACAGAGAGCCACGTTATGGCAGGGAACCACGTTATGGTAGGGAACCACGTAGAGAGCCACACAGAGAGCCATATAGAAAGACACAAGTTACAGATGTACCAAATTGGCCTTCTAAAAAAAGAAGAAGACGTTAACTAAAATAAAATATGTCAAATATTAATTCACTATTTAATAACGAGAATGCTGTGGCGTGCCGATAAAAAGTGAACAACATCCATATTGTTTGAATGTGGCTTTTAAAGCTCTACAAAGATGTCCTCTAGGACCGCAACAATGATGGTCCCAATCGTGTTGTATTTTATGACATGATGCTAAACACTTCGCACCAGAATATACACCATTTGTACATGTTGACGGTCCCGTAACAAATTGATAGAAGTAATTACACCCCAATTCGCACGATTCGCCCTCCACAAGTGTTTGTGGACAATTTCCTAAACTTTGTGGACCGAAAGACACAAATTTAACATTACATGTTGTTGAACCAAGGCTGTTGACAAAAAATTCTAATGTTCCGCACTGATAGGTATCGCCATAATTCTTTGAAAATTCAGTGCCCCATTGGTTATTTTCAAAGCAAGAAACCATGTATTTATTTGATTTCAACCGCATTTTAGTAATTGGTGCATTTTTACGACATATAAGTGCTGTTTCGTGTTCGTATTGTAATGGTATTTCAAAAGCCCTTGGAGCATTGGATATGTCTATATCTGCATTTGAACAGTTTAACGATGCTTTATATTTGGGTGGTATAATTTTTATTTTGTCAATATTTCTTTTAATCATCGACGCCTGTATATTTGGATGTAAATGTGCCTGTGATATTGTAACATCAAACGGTGTATTTTGGTAATCAAAGATAAATCTAAACACGCGTCTTCTTTTCTGCACGTCCAATGTTTTATTGTTTATAATCGCTATAAAACGGTCTTTATTGGTATTTTGTTCTTTGACAGCAATTAATTCGTCTTCTGTTAAAATGCCATCTAATAAATCTGTTTCAAAGTTACTGATGCATATCGGTTCTTTTAAAACCGCCTGTGCACAAACCGGTCCTCTGTATAAAGTGAATCCAGTTTTACAGGAGGGCTGACATGTTTCATTGGCTTCTAAAATGCGAGGACATTGTCCAAAAGAGCCATCTTGAGGAGCCTTATTTATACAAGGCGATTGACTTAAGTCAAATTCGACACCACTGAATGTTAATCCAATCACTGTTTCGCGTTCTTGTGAAACGTCTGGGTATTGATTTCCATTTGATAATGGTTTGGATATTTCAATAGTGTATGTTCCATTTACTAGTGTAACTTGGACATCAGAGGACGTTGCGTTGGTAAATAAATTCTTTAAAACGGATGATGATCCAGATGAACCCGTGGCTAATATTTTTAGATAAGTGAAATCACATACAGTATCGTTATGTTGTAATTTTGATTTAAAGGTGTATTTAGGACAGGACATACAATGTCTATCTGCTGTTGATGTCCCCGGTACATAATATTGGTTTTTGCCACAAATCACTTCCGAAACGGGCACACATGTTTTATTTAATGAAAAAGTGACATCCAATTGGCAAAGTGTACAAGTTCTATCTTGTTCAGCCGTGGCTATACCACTACCGTAACCTAAATCACACTCTGTATATGGTTTACAATTCTGGTTATGATGCACGGATTCGTCCAGAAATGTATTTTCTGGACACGACAAACATTCGGGCCGTGTGGATGTATTTGTCCACTTGAAAAATGTTCCTTTTGGACAGGCTATCATTTCACATGTGCCTGTATGGTTGCTATCTGAAAAGGCAGGCGAAACACAATCACGACATTTTTCAGAGCTATGAACACCTTGACCTTTTGGACAAGTAAAATATACACAAGGATTGGCGGATTGTGTATAACTAAAATATGAGTCTTGACATTTCTCACATACAGAGTCTTTTTTACCCCAATCTAAATCACACCAATCGCAATTCGAATGTGACAAGTCGGGCCAAAAGCCCACAGGACACTCCAAACACACAGATTGATTTCCCACAGTATAATTATTACCAGTGCACGCTGGTGTTACTGAAGTACCGACACAATAATGACCCGATGGACATGGTTGGCATGTTTCTCTGGTTTGTTCCGTCCCACCACTTGTAAAACTCCCAGAAGGACAATCCGTACAACTTGAAGAATTTGTATCGGAATATTTGGAATCATCTCCACAGTCTATACATATATTTGCACCGTCCAGTGAATAAGTTCCTTTTGGACAAGGTTTACACTGAGCATTTTTTGAAAAATACCCCTTTTGACATTGTATTTTTACAGCTGAACCATCACATTGATAACCTGGTGTACAATTAGTACAATTATCATCATGGGTATTTATCGAAGGATTTTGAATCAATAACTGGTCATCGGGACAGGATGTTTTTTTAGTAAAACAAGGCGACCACAAATCAATATCATTAAATTCAGATGTCGAATTACATGCAGAACATGCATTATTTTCATTGACATGTTTATAACCATACCCAATTGGACATTTAGAATGTGTATTACATTGACTTTCATCGACAGAATTGTCCCATTGGTAGGAAGATGCCTGACAAAGTACGCAGTTTCCATTCTTTTTTCCATAACCAGAACCGCAATCGCTACATGATTGATATGCGCCGGATACACCCGTTGTCCCACCTGTTCCACCGGGGCAAAATTTACATTCTGTTTGATTTCCAACATCTTGATATTTTCCTGAATTACAAGGAATACAAGTATTATTATCACCAACATATCCAGGATTACATTCACAATGAAATCCTTGCGTATCAACAACACATATTGCGTTTGTATCGCATCCGTGGTCTACCAAACATTCTTTTAAATCTTCATTACACCGTTCACCAAGCCATCCTGGTTCACAATCACAAGTATATCCGGTTCCTGGCGCTGGCGTATCGACACAAGTACTTGTTGTACTACATTCGTTATCCGTACAGGCGTCAATATCGACGCAAGTACCAATTGAAGTATCTCCATATCCAGGATTACATTCACAATGAAATCCTGGCGTATCATCAACACATATTGCGTTTGTATCGCATCCGTGGTCTCCCAAACATTCTTTTAAATCTTCATTACACCGTTCACCAAGCCATCCTGGTTCACAATAACAAGTATATCCGGTTCCTGGCGCTGGCGTATCGACACAAGTACTTGTTGTACTACATTCGTTATCCGTACAGGCGTCAATATCGACGCAAGTACCAATTGAAGTATCTCCACATCCAGAAATGGCCAAACCCTGTGAACAATTACTACATGTATTACAACTAGTTTGATTTTGTAGTTCTTGATACAAAGGATAGGAACACACCTGACACGTGTGTCCGTCTCCTGCAAACCCGGCTTTACACTCGCATTTAAACCCTGGAGATTGTTCAATGCATATTGCAGAGGCATCACATGGATTTGGATTACATTCGTCTTTTTCTATACAAATTCCAGTTCCTTCCGATATACCTCCGCATCCTTCGGGTATACGGCCAGAACTACAAGTTTTACACCGGTTGCAAAACTTTGAATTTTTTAGAGGTTGATATGTGTATAAACTGGAGGTAGTCGCTACGCAACCGTTTGTATTGCATTTTTTAGCGTCGTTCATGTCACATTTCCAACAATATTCGTTCAAAATAAAACCCCCCTGAGCAAATCCCACAGCACAATAATTACACCCAGTCCCATCAAAACCTTCTGGACAAACACACTCATTATTTATTATTGTTTTCGGTGATGAACATTGCGAACACGTCGTTATAGAACTATATTCATTATTACCCACACATGTCGTCATTCCAACGGATATATAATCAGGGTCGCAACCAGGTTGGCATGATTCACCAATGCCTAATGCTGTACAATCTCCGTCATTACCATTTGTAGGTGCAAAATTACTATCACATCCGGTGAATGCCCCTGAATCGGGTAGACTAAGACTGAAATGGCCACGAATACAGGATTGTCCCGGGCGAATCAAATATACTTCCAATTGACCATCGCGTGTACATCTACAAAGGCCTTGGCCTGTATTGACCGTGTTTTCTTGACACAATGGCAGATGTTTTGACATTGAATCATATCTAGGTATTCCTGATGTGTTGTAACACAGAGCATAACAAACAATACAACACCAACATACACTTCTAAAAAAAAACATTACTATTTGAAATTTATTAACTTAAATACTTTGTTTTTCAATACGATGTATAAAAGATAATATTATTTAAATAAATGGACAATATAGTGAAATTAAACGTAGGTGGTCAATTATTTATTACTACGAACGAAACTTTAAATAATAAAGGTGGTTTTAATATGCTTGCCGCTATGGTAAAACACGGTTCAAAAAAAATCGATGAATATATTTTTATTGATAGAAATCCTACTGTTTTTCATTGGATTCTAAATTATTTGCGTGGGTCCAAAGTTTTGCCCAATCAATACATCTACATAAGTGAGGATGAAACTATAAAAATTACAAATCCCGAATTTCTTTTATTGCGCGAAGAAGCAGAGTTTTATGCTTTGGAAAATTTGAATTTGTGTTTAAAACATATTATTTGTCCGTCATTTAGGACCAACGAAAATATACGAGTTAATGGGAAAAAGTATACAATATGTGGGATAACAAAAGATGGGTTTATTGTTACACGTCAAGGTAATCGATATAATTTACCCCCCACCTCGAGTATTTGTCAAACATCAATAGAAATAGGCGATGTTGTTATGGCATATCATCAACCGAGTTCTAAACGTAAGCCTGGGATATGTATGGCCATTGAACATAAAGATTATACGATACAATTTAATAATGGCATTGGTCAGGATGTGTGTAAACAATCTGGTATACGTTTTTAACCTATTTAAGTAATTGTTTTTTTTTATAAATGAAATATATGTTATTCGGGCTTTTGCCAGTATTTTCGAGAAATACAACTTTAAATCCCTTAACTCATTCCATTGAATATTTTATGGATTTCCACGACAATACATCGCCTTATAGAACCGACGCAGTATATTTGGTTGCTAAACAGTGTGCAGATTCAAATCTACAGTTAAAAACCCACATTACCGCAAGCGCAATCACCAATTTTAAAAATTGTTTAAGTTTATATCATCCAGGATTGGTCAATCCACAATATTTTGGCCCATTAGAACATACATTCCAAAATTTATTTTCAGACTATACAATTTCCAATCAAAAATATTGGGAATCAGATTCTGCAAGATATGTGCTTTATAATTCTTACGAAGATGCACAACACGTTTTAGGTCTTATACGTCCTCAAATAGACCATTTTTCGCGCCATTATAGTTCAAGTTTACATACATTGACTTTAGAAACATCTTATAGCAATGCGGTTCTTTCGTTGGACGATGTTTCAGAACAGATAACGAATATTAAAGATGTTGTAGATTCTTCTGTAAATGTATACAAACAAAAATTTCAAACGCTTGGTGTAGATTATGAAACAAAATTAGCAGATTATCTTGATAAAAAACAATTGGTAACACTTGCAACGCCGAATTATGAAAAAAACGTAACCGCGGTTATTAATATGTTTGCATCAAGACCAACGTCAGCATATACTTGTCCAGTGGGATATTATTGTCCCGATGCAACAACACAAACACCTTGTCCTGCCGGGACATTTAATCCGTCAGATAGAATGATAGATATTTATGCATGTATTCAATGTAATGTTGGTGAGTATTCGACCACCGGTGCTTCAGAATGTCTCATATGTGTCGGTGGTGCTCAAATAGGTGCTTCAGAGTGTCCCATTGTGACTTCTTTAACCAATTTTGCCGCCGCCATTCCTGAATTCACAGGAACTGTTTCAATATCACAAAAGTTTTACATCACCTATGATTTGACAAGAGCGTATAACACCGCTTCTGCTACATTATTATCCGCAGATGCTACAGCGTTGGCCGCAGGAAAAGCAACCATTCGTACGCCAACCGGCGGACCTGCTAGATATAAAGCAACATCTAGTGTAACAATAGGAGCTGTCGTCGATGCCAAAACATTTAAATGGGCTACCGCGGTTGGTAGTGGTAGATGTACAGGCGCGGGGAAATGTTTTCAAATTAATTTAGAACGCAATTCTGTAGTTATTACCGACAGTACTGTAAATCCTGCATCTGGAAGCATTGAATACTGGAATGGCGACCGTGGCTCAGAGGCGGCATTTATTAACGGGGGAGGTGGCGATACAAGTGGTCATATGGAAGATGGCAATTGGGTCGATGGTAATATTTACGATTTCCATATTGATAAAGATGCAACGTCATTGCCTGTCTCTACACTCGGAGCCGCATCTGTAAATGAAGCTGGCACACAATGGACGATTACAGCATGGGGCCAGACAGTATTACGAGGTACCATTGATGATACGTCCATTCCTGGGAAAACACGTTTTGTCGTGAAATTAGGCTCAAATGGCCTTCCAGAATACAGACCATTTAGTCCAACACTCGATGTCAATCCTCAAGAACAATTCAACCAAGCCAATACTGAATTAGTAGCTTATGTGTTTGACGGTGCGATTGCAGATTTGGTAGCAGATACAAGTGTATTGACGCCTGAATTATTAACCACGACAGCTGCACAACGTTATGCGGCCGAAACATTGGTGGCGTTAAGTGCGACATATGGTGCGGCGGCTTATCAAACGGCACTTAATAATACCGATTTAACTTCGGCAGATGTTGTGGCACAGACAGACCTTACAAAATATAAAGCACCTTATATTGATGGCCATACGGACTATACGTTAGAAACAACGGCAACCACCTGGGACTTGAAATATTCGAGTGGGCACAGCATCCTTACAGGTACGCGCGCTGGAAAAGTATTGACAGGTGTTCCGGTCAAGGAAGGCGCTATGATTGAATTCCCAGTATCATTAGCAGGGGCTGTCGGTTACGCGGTTGTAGATAATGCTGGTCAAGGTATTAGTAGTGTAAATTTAAAATAAACGTTTAATATTAATGATTCACAATGGATATAATATTTCCCCATGACCGCCAAACAATGACCGTGCTGCCATCTTTGAAAGCGAATCTGTACTTCGTGCCAGAGACCACCGCAGTTTGCACTAACACTGGTTTACCCTTCGCTACAAGTTCAGCGCTTGTGTCAGGCAATTTAAGAACCTCGGCCCACACACCGAGGTCATTCGAATCGACAGGTCGAAGGTCGGTGTAACCGCCACATTTAAAATCATGGTGTATAACGCGTGTTTTGTACATTTAATATAAATACAAGGCATCCATTTATAGTTTCAATTCACAACATATGATATATATGTCACATTCTATATAAACGCCCTATTAAAATGGAAAAGTCTAAAACACAATTAAAAATTTATTTTATTATCTTGAAGACGTGTATGGGTTGTTTTTCTATATATACATTGCATCAACAAATTGCAAAGTGTTGCAAACAATAAATAGCCAATAACTACACCTATCATGATGAATAATGTATGTTCATTCTTTTGAACAAATTGCAATACTGATGAAATGACCATAATCATGATAGATATCCAATTTCCAATAGGCATGTATAACACCCATGGATGCCATGGTATATTTTCTGCACTATATTTAGATACGCCGTACTCTGGGTTTATCATAAACCACATATAATCTTCAATAAAAAATAGACTTGCCAGCCAAAATGGCAATGCCCATGAAAATGAAATAACTTGAAAGACTAATACAAAAATCATAAGATTCATAATCACATGATACCATGTGAAATGGCTTCCGAAAAAAGACGTAGTTGGTATTTTTGCAGCCCATCCGTTTTTCCCTTCAATTTGAACTTCAAGGGCTGCCCATAATGTACCTAAAAGTAAAAAGAATGTAGAGGCATCGGGTTCCGTGTTTTTTTATAATGAAATTGATATGGAATACCAGCAGGTGCACCACCCATATACAAGTCTTCCGTTTTTTTTCTTTTTTCTCTTGCCTTTTTTTCTTCCCTTTTTTCCTCCTCCTCTTGCTTTTTTTCTTCCCTTTTTTTCTCCTCCTCCTCTTTTGCTATCTTTGCCAAGTAAGCGGTACGCATTTTTTCTGACGTTGCCATGGCATGCGCCGCTTGACGTAATTGGTCAATTTCTGCTCTCATTTTTTGGTGTTTTTCCCCTAACTGGTTTGTTTTTGTTTCGTTTTCGGCGTCTTTTGCTTTGATTTCGGCGTCTTTTGCGTTGATTTCGGCGTCTTTTGCTTTGATTTCGGCGTCTTTTGCGTTGATTTCGGCGTCTTTTGCTTTTATTACGGCGTCTTTTGCTTCGGCCAACTCCATATTTTGGCGAACAAGATAATTATTTCTCGTTTTTAAGGTTTCCAACTTTTCATTCATTTCATCCCAGGTTTTTTTCCAAATAAGAGGTTCCGCCGGTGCAAAATTTTTATTCCTTTTAAACAGTGACATGTTGTTGTGATAACTTCTATTGTGATAACTTCTATTATATATACCATAAAATTGTTCTCTTACCATTTCTGGAGGGGCATCGGGTTCCGTGTTTTTTTATAATGTTCTCGCAAATGTTCATAAATCGCCTGTAATTCATTTATATTTGGATAATATATATATATCAAATTATAAGCCCGGCGACATTTTTCGGCAGTAAGGCGGTTCAATTGTCCATCAAGAAGCGACGAAACGCGTATACAAAAACTATAATACGCCGTTTTTGATATTTGAGAGGATATTGGAATACCCAGTGATATACCAAACCCGTTTAAAGCTTCTAACTCTAACTCATTCAGTAAATAGTCTATGTCTGTCGTTTCCATAACATCGAGAAATTGTTGATTATAAGAACTTGCGAATAAAGAATGATTAAAAAGGGACATTTTGTGAGACAATTATAGTTTAAATAGATAACTGTACAAAGAAAAAAATCTCCTTATTTATAGAGACATTGTATTTATAAAGATGAATATTGTACGTGTTTCTGCCCGTGCTGCAACGCGTTTTTCCAAACTACTTGAAAAACACAATAAAGAGTCTATCTTATTCTCATGTCAATCGGGCGGATGTCATGGGTTTGAATATAACATTAAACCCGTGAAACAACCAGAAGATGCTGAACTACAAGTGTTGGACAATGGTGTACATTTGTATACATGCAATAAGTCTATGTTATATTTATTAGGCACTGAAATAGATTGGGCCGACGATATTATGGGGGCACGTTTTGTATTTACAAATCCAAGTGCGGGGGCCACCTGTGGCTGTGGGGCAACGTTTTCACCTGCATGACCAGTATACATGGTCCAAGTCAGACATGGTCCAAGTCAGATGGGTTTATCCATAAACATATTTCTCCATATTTGCACTTTTAAATTTTTTATTAAGAAATGATGCAACATCGATTATGTTGGCGTGCAGTCTTATAAAACATTTTTGAAGATGACGAAAGTTGGGCAGATCTTTCAACTAAATCATCTAATTTTTCACCACGTTCTAGTATTTTGTCAACTGTTTGGTGCATAATAACCATGGTTTCGTCTAGTGCGGCTCTTATGTTATACATTTTGTCAATTTGGCGTGCATCTTGACACGTATCAAGCATATGTTTAGTATTTTGCTGTGTGGGGTTCTCAAATATATTATTGATAAGACTAAATGTCACTCTTGAGGGATACTCGTGGTCTGTAATTATAATGACCGCAATATTCTCTTTTTTCAAACACACAAACATATAACTATTATGTTCCAGTATTTTACGTTCATTTGATTCAATACGGTCTGCAACATGACAAGCAAATGTTGTCATTAGTTCTGCTACTGAATTTCTACTAAAATAATTTACGAAATTTAAATCTTTCACACATATAAACTTTTTATTTTCAGCGTTTATAACATATATTGAAATTAAACGCATTCATTATTTAACTTTTACTATAAATACTTTGTTTTTTTATTTAAATGAAAATATACGCCATTGGTTATAAAGACTGTTGCTATTTTCAAGATATATGTAAACAACATCAAAACATTACACCAATTACCATCTTTGACGATTTTCCGGTGGACCGGGAAAAAATTCGTACGACAATCCTTCATTTTTTACAAAACCTACATATTAGTTTATGGATTGATTTTAAAAAATTACAGTTTAGGTCTCCTCAAATATTATGTTGTATGAATAAATACGTAGTTTGTATAGATGGGTCAGAGGCTTTTAATAAAATATCAAACATAGGGAATTATGTACACAATCGTTATCTAAAATACATTTAGTTTATACGTTGTTTTTTATAAGGCATGCGTTCATAAGATATATTATCTGAACCAGTGTGAAACGGAGGGTAGTGTGACTGTCCATAAACTGGCGGTGGTTGTCCATAAACCGACGACCGTCCATAAACTGGCGGTCGTTGTCCATAAACTGGCGGTCGTTGTCCATAAACTGGCGGTCGTTGTCCATAAACTGACGGTGGTTGTCCATAAACTGGTGGTGGTTGTCCTCGTGGTGCTGTTTTTGTTTTTTGAAGAAGAAGTCTACACTGTTGTTGTAATTGTTTAGAACGATGTTCAAGTTCTAAAGTGCGTTTATGCCAATGTGAAACATCGTTTTCTAAATTACGAATGGTTTTTTCACTTTGGTTAATATGTCGCTGTTCTGCATCTTCTAAATCGTTGACCTTTTCCATTTCTTCTGAAAGACGACGTTCTAAGTTTTTGATTTTAAGACGTAATCCACCAACGACTGTATCACACTCTCCCCAATAATCTAAACACATTTGATGTTCCATATCTGCCACAGGACCAAGCTTGGCCAATTGTATAACATAGCGGTGTTGTTTCTGTAATATTTTTTTCATTGGTGCTGTTATTTTCTGTCGCAAAATGGCATACGCAGGCGGGTCGGGGTGACCTGGACAGGTTTTATTCGCGGGACACCTCGTCATACCCGACCAAATGCCCTCTTCTGTAACAATGGGGCTTTTCCAGGTCATTTTATGTTTTTTAGAAGGGGGACAATCGTCATAATGCCACCAAGTATCATCTGCATTTTCATTAAATATAATTGGAATGCCGTTTTTTGTACCACCCATTATTCTACCCAATACACTATGACAATACTCTTTCATTTCTTTAGAAAATTCATCAAACATCTTCCGTGTTTTTTTCTTCTCATTATCCATATAGGTTGACATAATATCAATAAATCGCCCACTTGTGTGTGTGTTATCATAAGTAAATGACATATAATATGTTCTTATAAACGTATCAAACATTTTCTGACATTCTGCAAAACTTTTTGTAGGCACTATGGTACGCAACCATTGATAACATAATCCCTCCACTCTTTTGTCTTCAAGAGCACATGCAAATCTTTCACGCTCTTGACGCAATTTGGATTTGGCAAATTCACGGGCACAAATGATTTCAGCCATCTTGATGATTATAAAACACCGTTGCCAACTTAAATATATCTTTTATGTAACATATGATTTTTTTTTTTAAAAAAATGTATTTATAGGACTACTTTTCATAATAAATGAACTCTCTGTTTGAAGGTGAAGATGATGGATGTATACCATCGCTAACATGGACACAACGATGGTATGGATTTTGCATCTGTTTTATTATTGGTAGTGTAACCTCCTTATTATCAAGTATTTCACTGGCCAAAGGCGACATACAGTCATTTGCTCTCCTATACACCCTCGGAAATGTTATTTCACTCTGTTCTACTGGGGTCGTATGGGGACCAAAAAGACAATGTACCAAAATGTTTCATAAAACGCGCGCAATTGCGACAAGTATGTATTTAACATGTATGATAACCACTGTTGTGTTTGCTACGGCGGATTTGAATATAAGCAGGTCTGCAAGAGTAGGCATTTGTATTTTTTTCATTGTTTTACAGTTCTTTGCGCTGTGCTGGTATTGTCTTAGTTATATTCCATATGCACGCCAAATAGCAACACACTGTTTGCCAATATAACTCTAGGTTACTTTATAAATTACTATTTAAAGGCTAACGAATTATCAAATGTCTCATAACGCCAAAGCTAGTGGGAAAGGCACTGAATGCGAAAACAACAGCTGTAAAAAACTTTCTTATCCCATGTTCACCTTGCTTATCCATAGTTAGTCAAATATACATGTTGCTATTGTGGTAAAAAAGGACACTTGAACCGAGATTGCAAAGAACGACGACTCCGACGCCAGGAATTTTGAGAAAATATTCTAAACATTATTTCTCTAAAAGTTTATTATGAAAATCTATTTAAATATCTACCATGTGCGCTTTTTAATTTTCTAAAGGCTTTTGACCCCTTCTTTTTAGGCCTTTTGTAATCACGACGACTAGCCGGTCCTTTTACCATAGACCAAGACCCGTCATGTTGGAGTTTCATCTCAAACACCAAATCTTTCTTATAAGACACTCGTATACATTTGATTTTAACCATAGTTATGAATAGAATATCTAAACTTTTTGAAAGTTTCGTTCTCTAAAAGTTTAGGAGACTATATAATACTCAATAAATAGAATACATGCGATATTTTTTATTCTTCTGGACCATTGCAATTGCAATCATACCCGGGTCCATCGTCCTGGCAATACTGCAATACTGGTGGTGGGCCCTGGCCCTTGCTCTATTAGCATTGATAGCAAGGACCAATACAATACGTATAGTGGTGCGTACCGGCGCATTTGGAACTGCGCCCAGAGCCTGTTCATCACAAGAGCTATTGAAACGGTTCGAAGGATTACGACCAACAATTGTTGGGTCAGCATGGGGGTTTTTCCTTCAGCGACGTACTGCTAAAGAACCAGTCTTATCCATGCGTAATTTTACAGGCCAACTCGCAGAGCGGCCGGGATGGTGGGCTGCAGGCACTACCATAAAGCAAGTCTTGGACCATTATGATAAAACATTTCCCTCACATCCGAGCCAGGATGATATTACAATTGGTTCTTGGTTTGCAGCAGGTAGTCATGGCTCAAGTGGTGATGCTGGAAAATCGTCTTCCAGTGTCTTACATTCGGCAGAAGTAGTTTGTTTCGACCCTCCTAGCATTCGAATATATGAAAACTACGAGAAATTACGCGCTATTTTCGATGGACCAAATAACCATGTGATTACATGGGTAAAATTTCACAACTTTGTTCCAAACGCACCAATTCAGAAACGGGCGTTTGATGTTGTCGATATCGCGAGCGCAGATAAATGGCTTTCGAAAGGTGCTATTCTAAGAGTTCTTTTCATTGGTGCAGCCCGAGATGGAATAGGAATACGCTGGGAAACCCCCTACGAAGAGACACAGCATATTGACCCACATTGCTGTTCCAAATGCTGCATATTTTTTCGGGCAGATATATGTTCCGCATGTTGTGGATGCAAAGAAAACTATTCACACTGGAACGGACTAACAACATTACGAGAAGCCAATAAATGGATTCCACCAATTATACCATTCGAAACTTTCATTGCAGTACTGGGTGGCCACACTAACTTCGAGTTCGTTTTTCGTTTACCCAATGGGGAAATGAACGCAACTACACTCAATAAAATGCTCAAGATGCTCCGGCAAATGCACCGTGAAATAGGAGGGAGGACAGAAATACGCTATGGTACCTCAGTAGTTTTTTGGGACCTTTCTTTACAAAAGTCTTTTGAACGTCCATTTCAATTACTAAACACACTGGGCGTTGAAAGAGTAGCACTACATCCGGGAAAAGCACAACCAAACGTTAATATTATACCCATTGTAAGTATAGGCGATATATACTTTAATAAAAAAAAGGAAAAACTTATTTTCTAATTACAATTGTATAAAACTTTTTTTTTTGGAACGAATTCTCTAAAAGTTTTAGCTAAAAGTTTTAGAGAATTTAAGATTTTTAACAAACTTTTTTTTGGAACGAATTCTCTAAAAGTTTTAGCTAAAAGTTTTAGAGAATTTAAGATTTTTAACAAACTTTTTTTTTGGAACGAATTCTCTAAAACTTTTAGCTAAAACTTTTAGAGAATTTAAGATTTTTAACAAACTTT
>Ga0209091_10000818_pt1 | contig 29133 bp, 56 predicted proteins | sample ArcticOcean_MG_C_6_FD_187438 | JGI IMG/M metagenome (GOLD analysis project Ga0209091, IMG submission 187438) | Marine microbial communities from western Arctic Ocean - ArcticOcean_MG_CB8_128 (SPAdes) (version 2) | ecosystem: Environmental > Aquatic > Marine > Oceanic | place: Arctic Ocean...
AAACTTTTGCCGTTGGGTAAATTTATGCGGAGACTAATAGCGAATGGCGAGGATGTTTTTATTTGTACTGCTAGGAATATGTCAAACGCTGATTATATGCTTTTGGAATTGCTAGGGATAGATTGCAAGGTGATAATTAGTCGAGCGGATGGGGACGATAGACAAGACGCGATATATAAAGCGTCAAGGCTAAAAGAACAATTTGGCGACTTTTTGGCAAATGGGGGTGAAATTATATTTTGGGATGACAAGCAAGATATTAGAGAAACCTTAAAAAATGATCTTGGGATTACTTGCGTTGATCCGCAAATTTATAATGGGGTGAATAATGACACAATGCGAACGATCACAATGCACTAACAACGCGGATATAATCGGAAACAATGGTTATTTTTGTGCGAGATGTTGGCTTATAAAATACGCTAAAAATTGCCGTCCAATAATCAAAAGCAAACCAAAGGGAAAATAAATCTAAAGGCGAATGAGACTCATTCTCATTTGCCTTTTTTTTTGGCTTTTTTTCTAAATGCGAATGATTCTCATTCGCATCTGGCTGCGCCAGCCTGCGCCTAAGTAGTTAACACACGATGTTTTTCTGTATATACGCGTGGGGGTGTGGCGGCGCGCCAAAGTAGTAGTGCGATGACGATTTTTATGTTTTACAAATGCAAAAAGCCGACGGCGCCAGTATACCACAGCGGGTGACGCTTGTCAAGGACTTTCTTGAGAAAATTTGGACTAATTTGAGCAGGCCTGGTCTGGTTCTGGACCCCTCCCCACCCTGGTAGTATATCACAGAACCCGGTGCGGGTCAAGACTTTATTTAATTATTTTAATTTGCGCTAACCTATTGACAAAACAGGGTTAGCTCTATATAATAGATATCAAGAAGAAGGGAAATGGGTCCCAACTTCCAAGAGGAAAACATTATGAAAAAAGCTACTGAAACTAAAGTAAAACGCCCTAACAAAAAAGTACTAATCGCTGAGATTGAGAAAATGGGTATTGACCAAAAAATCACCAACTCTCTAGCGAGAGCCAACATCGAGACAATCGAATTCGTCAAAGGTTTGCTACAAAGCTAAACCCGACAAGAGTCAACAACAGAACCCGACTTAGGTCGGGTTTTTTTGTGCCAAAAATAAATCGCGCCGATTTTAACACACTTCCCCTCGCTTGTCAAGAACTTTCTCAAATTTTGTGTAATTTATTTTATCCTGTGGTGTCTCAGCGCATGTGATAGGTACAACGTTTTTTCACCCCCGTGTGTCGCTCTGCGCCAGTGTGAAAATGAGTGTAAAAACGATACTTTTACCCGCGCCGGCGCGCGCAAGTGCAAAAACGATATATAGACCCCTCCCCACCCAGGTATTATATCACAAAACTTTGAGCGGGTCAAGTATTAGCTTTCGCGGGGTTATGCGAAGTTTCGGGAAGTTTTTGGGCACCCGCGCAAGATTTTGGCACTTTTGGGAGGATTTCGGGAGAAACCCGCGTCAGGTCGCGTCCCGCCCCCGAGAATAAGGTAGCGTTAATTACATAAGTATCGCGTTAAAAAGGGATTGACCCGCCGATAAATACTCTGTATAATATAGTTATAGAAAGGAGAAAAAGAATACATGACCAAACTTGAGCAACAACAGATTAAATTAAACCAAATCGTCGAAGGTAAATTCGGACGAGTGGCAGTTATACTAGAAGGCAGAGACACAGCAGGTAAGACAGGAACAATCCGTGAGCTTACTCACTACTTACCAATAAGTAAATATTCGATTAGTTTGTCGACAATGCCAAGTGCATGGGACATGGATAATTGGCTAGACTCTTGGGCGATCAAGATGCCTAGTGATAATCAAATCGTTTTCTATGACAGAAGTTGGTATTCACGCGCAATGGTTCAGAAGATGAACGGCTGGTGTACTGATGAGCAGTATGAAGTTTTCATGGCAAGAGTTCTCGCATGGGAAGAGTCGCAGACTGATGTTACTTTTATCAAGTGCTGGCTAAGCATCTCGGAAGAGGAGCAAACAGCTAGGATTGGTAATCGTCAAACGTCGCCCCTCACCTCATGGAAGTATTCCCCTAATGATGCGCTGGCCCTCAGTAAGTACGACCACATGACGCTTCTCAAAGAGCGCGTGCACACCACTCTAGGACAATGGCATAGTATTGATTACAACGACAAAGCTAGTGGTAGATTGGCGTTGTTAACAAAAATCAATGAAAGATTGAGCCAGGCTTAAGAAAATGCTTGACTTGGCATCAATATTAGACTATAATATACATATGAATTGGAAAAGAATACAAAGAGAAGTAGAAGCGGCACGATGGAGATGGTGCTGTACTACGAAGCTAGGTAGAAAGTGGAGTAAGCTAAATAAACAAGACAAGTTCGTAGCTAAACTCTTTCTAGTACAAGCTATTTGCATGAGTACAATAACTATACTAAGCTTTGCTTAATAAAGTTCTTGACTTACCAATGGAAACCATTGTATAATATGTATTATGAAATGGACAATAAAAGAAATTAAACAAATTGCGAAAGCATTTATATTGGGAGATATAACTATGGCGACATCAGCTAAGAATTATACAGATGAAATGGTAGCATCTATGACACAAGCCTACCAAGCAAACCCTTCAAGAGAAACAGTAGATAATCTAGCTTCTCAGTTTGGCAAGACTACAAGGTCTGTCATAGCTAAACTTTCAAGAGAAGGTGTTTATGTGGCTCAACCAAGAACTACAAAGACTGGCGAACCAGTAGTTAGCAAAGCACAATTCGTGACTGCTATCGAGGCTCACCTTAACACAGAGATGCCAACTCTAGTAAAATCAGGCAAACAAGACCTAGCTAAATTAGCTGAGGCACTTGGATTAGAAGTTCACGCTTCCTAGTCCACCCAAGTAGCAAAGTGGGGGAATAACGCTCCCACCTAGCTCCAAGTTTGTTAAGAGAATAAGTAGCAAAGCATAAAAAAGTTCTTGACAAAACCTTAAAAACCGAGTATAATTATCTTATACAAAATTGAAAAAGAAAGAGATTTTCAATAAGCGAGCGAGGGGTAAACCGAGACACTCATATATTAGTGATAAGTTCCTAAGTGATGGTAAACAGAAATATTCTCAACCATCAGCCTAACTCGATCGCGACCAAGTCCAGTTTAGATGCTTGACTGATAAGGGCAACCTTTGATATCGCGGATAGACTGGCAATTATGCCCCTTAGTGCTGGAAACACTGAAGAGCTGGGGCTTCCAAAAAATGAGCTATAAACTTCTACTGATTGCTATGCTTTAAGCAGCGTTTTGGATAGACAGTATAACAAGAGCGAAAACAGCACATTAGTCGGCAATTAGCCTCAATCTTCTTCGGAATAGAGCGAGCAATAAGTCCAGCATATGTGGTAGTGCAATAACGATACTTCGGTATCCTCCATCTAGGTTTGCACGCGAGTATGAGGTGAACATGAATTTTCATATTTCAGCGGTTCTCTTACTCACTTTTTAAGTCATAGGACTGACTATAACACTTCCTCGCTTAGCATAGCGTTATCAATGCTCGTTAACATGGCGTTACTATGTAGCCAAATCGATAGGCTGGACAATGATAGCGATTGTACCCGTAAGCTACGCTTAAATAGTTTCGGGGGTGTGAGACACCCGCCCAAGGTTTAGAGTATACTTTAACCCTCGGGCATAAAGCTCGGTAACTAATAGGAGAAACTAACTCACGGAAGTGTAATCCTCGCCACTGCAACCAATTCATTGGTAGTCAAGCGAAATTAAACAGCTATACAGACTGAGAGTTCTGAGGGAAGTAGCAAAGTGAGGAAATCTTTAGAAGTTGGGTAGCCCCCGACACTAGAGTACAAAAGTGATTAACCGCTTAGCCCTCGGGCTTTGGAAAATAGGTAGATATATAAGTCTTTTCGCACGTAAGCAGTATCGAAATCACATATGAGTCGGCTATGCGTAACGCCACCATAAACACAAAAACTCAGCGTTTTGTTTACCCAGCCAATGAGCTGGGTTTTTTATGCCTTTCAAACCATCACATCAAAATTCGATCCCCTGCTTAAAATAGTTCTTGACAAAACACTCAATCTTCTGTATAATATACTCATATATTAAGAAAAGTAACATCAAAATTTAGGAGACACACATGAACTTAGCATTATTAAAAACATCAGACAAAGAGCTTCTTATCATGAGCATTTATGACAATACTAAGCAAAGCTCAGATGCCCGTCAAGAAATCAAACGCAGACGAGCAGTAGGGTACAGCGACGGCACAGCTATCGCCAAGATAGAAGGCGGCTGGACAAGCATCAATGGAGAAGAGCAATAAACAAAGATGAGGAACAGAAATTACTTACAGAGCTATGGTACCAAAACGATGAAGATAGACGAAATGCCTTTATGTATCATGGTCTCGCGTATTTTAATTATAATTCCCTTATACTACGCAGACAAAATATTGAACGTAGAGTACAAAAACGACAGGAAATTATAACAATGGAAGCACAAGATATAGTAGTAAAACTATCAAAACTGAGCGAGAGTTCAATCCAACTTGCAGAAGTTGGTAGACTGCTCGTAGAACATAACCCCCGACTCGCTGAGACATTACAATTTTTAATCTCAGTCGAGTTAGAAGATAAGCATAGGAGAGATAACGATGCCGACAAAATTTAAAAAAGACGGAACAGAATTCATTCGCGGAGAGCGAGGAACAAAGCCAAAAGCAGTAGTAAAGAAATACTTTATTAAAAATACCCCCAAGCAAGAGCTTATCGAGTATATCAATGCAGAGCGTAGCCTGCCTAAGATACGAGTCAAGTGCATAAACGAGCTAAATCGTAGGGGTGTTAAGATAGATTGGGTATCTAAAAATGGCGGATAACGTCATACCCTTCCCAACGCTTCGTGAAGGTCAAAAGCTTCGCGAAGAAATGGGCGTTCTCGAAGAGCAGATAAAAGAGAACTTAGACCAGCTTCAGGGTATAAACGAAGAAATTATAAATTTAACAGTCGCTTACGAGGATATGCTATACCGACTATGCGAGATAACAGGAGTTCAGTTGCCAAGTAATGTAGACTTTGGCGAAGAACCCGAGGAGTAGAAAACAAATGGCAAATCATGTAGAGAATACAATTTACCTAGAAGTAGGTAACGCTGCTATACAGAACGAGTGGCAGAAGCTGTTCGTGGACTATGGCAAAAGAACAGAAAAACCAAGCTATCATGGCGATGGAACTATCAGTATATGGGAGTATGAGGAAATCCAAAAACACCCGTTCCTGAGTGGTTACACAGAAGATAATTGGTATGAGTGGAATTGCGACAACATTGGAGCTAAATGGGCTCACCTAGACGACGCAGATGAGTACTGCGCGAGAATTGTGAGTGCGTGGAGTCCTGTAGCAGAGTATGTAGAAAAGCTATATCACCACTTATGGTTAATAGATAATACAGTTGTAATACGACATACTTATGAAGATGAGTACAGAAACTTCATTGGTGTAGGTAAGTGGTTCGATAACGAGTTTGAGTCAGTAAACTTAGACACAGAAGACCTCAGCGATGTGCTAACTAATAAGTTTGGCAATGTTGATGACGAGGATTTCGATTGGGATTATGATGAAAAGACAGATTGCTGCCCATCAGAGTGGTATGACGACTGGATATGCCAGTGGTTTTCGGAGGCAGAAACATGGCACTAATGTATAGGAAGGCTAGTAACCATCAAACAACAAGAAAATGCACCTCACAAGGTGTGGGAGGTAGAGCACGCAGATGTAAGATCGGCACGTCTACCATGAATAAACATAAAAAACGCGCGACTAAGTCATATCGCGGTCAAGGGAGATAAAATATGGACAATATGGGAAAAGGCATTAAGTATGAAATTGATGATAGTGGTAAAATGACCATTATAATTGATACTAATGTAGAATTTGGAAAGAGTGCTAGTGGTAAGTCAACCATCATAGCTAGCAGCTCTGGTAATCAAAAAGTAGAGACACCTAATGGTGAGGCGTTTCTAGGTTTAAATCTTTATAGGAAGTAGAAAAATGAGCAAAATTAACGATTACGCTAAATTTGTAGATACAACTACAAGTAATGAGTCAAAGAACTTCATGGCATTTATCAATAGCACAAGTAAACTAGAAGCACACGATAATATCAATGTGCCAAGAGTTATGACTAGCGCAATTGGTATGCTTGCTGAGAGTGGAGAATTCACAGAAATAATAAAGAAAATGGTGTTTCAAGGGAAAGAGTTCAGCGAGGACAATAGATTTCACATGAAACGAGAACTGGGCGACATACTTTGGTATTGGATTCAGGGCTGTATAGCACTAGGTTATACTCCTGACGAAGTAATGGACGAGAATATTAAAAAATTAGAAGCACGTTATCCAAACGGCTTTGAAGTAGCGAGGTCAGAGACCCGCGAGAAAGGAGACATATAATGGAGTTAATAAACGATATCTTTTTATTCCCTTACTATACTTTCAATTACATCTTTAGCTTAGCTTTTTGGGTAGCAGTAACAATATTTACTCTAAACTGGCTAAATGAGAATAACGCTAGTGATTGGTTTCAGTACAATTTCAATAGAAAAATGGACGCAATATACGACTTCTTCATTGGAATTAAGGACAAGTTTAGTAAGAGATGAGTGAGTATAGTGCAATTGTGGAGGAAACTAGAATGGCTATCAAAGCAGAAGAATGGGGTATGAGTTGTAAATCGATGCATGCCCATAAACTTGATAGTATGTCCTATGATGATAGACCACAGGATACAGATAAAGGTACTAAGAGCGTGCTGGATATAGAATATAATGGTGGCTGGATAGAAAGATACCAAGATGATGTTCTTATCCATACCTTCGGTAAAAAGCTAAGTAGACGAGAGTTGCTTGATGCTTACGGAAGGAGTGGCAAGTGAATAACGATACTAAGGCTAAAGAATGGTTTGAAGCCCAAGAAAAATATGGGTATGATGAAGCAGTACATGTAGTTGCAGAACTATGGGGATATTCAGTATACCAAACAGAACGACTAATAGATAAAATTGAGGAGGACTTATGGCTGTAAATTATACACCCGAAATGGTCGATGCTATGAAAGAAAGGTATAGTGCTAATCCGACCAGAGAAACAGTAGAAGAATTAGCAAATGAATTGAATAAGAGTATAAAAAGTGTTATTGGGAAGCTATCCAGAGAGGGAGTTTACTTAAAAACAGAGTATTTAACCAAAGCGGGTGAAAAGCCAGTTACCAAGCAAGAGTTAGTAGAAACTATAGCGGGTATTTTAGCAGTAGATTATCAAGCCCTAGCGGGTTTAGAGAAGTCTCCTAAAAGCTCACTTAAGTTGCTAGAAGAAACACTCATAATTAACTTAAGACCAGAGGATTTCAAATGAGAGTATGTAAAGGAGAGTTTGGAAACAAGGGAATCTATGCGGAAGTGTTAGCTTTAGTTGATACCCCTACGGGTGTCCAGGCGAGATTAAAGTTTCCTGATGGTACTAGAGATTTAGTATCCACAACAAAGATACGAATACTACAAGATTCAGACCTAGAGAAGCTAGGAGTAGGAAAACTCAGTAGAAAACTGATGGGAGTTTGATGCTAGGGGTCAAATTGAGTATAATTTAGACCAAATTTCTTAAATAAATTAGCCTTCAATTAGAGGGCTTTTTATTATCAATTAAAAAATTTTCAATCGGACGAAGTTATAGGAATTTAAAGCGAATTTTCATTAAGTGTATTGATATGGGATTTCTTTAGCGGTTGGAATGGGTTATGAGGATATTTAATTTTCTTGGCGGAAATGATTTAACACATTAACTCCAAGATTTTCTCCAGAATTTATCAGATTTGAATATCGCGTCTCCCCCGCTATCGCTCCTTCGACGCTCTCAATTCTATATTCTGAGATTGGGAGAGGAGGAGTAATTGGTGGTTTGTTTAGATTGTTTTCTAAATTATGTATATATTTTACCATACTTTTTAAAATAAAGCAAGATGTGTTTTTGTGGGGTGAGTTATATGCCGTGTTGGAGCAAGCTTTTGGTACTAGAAAATACTTTAAATTTCCAATCAGGACTGTTAAATTAGGAGTAATAGAATACTCAGTATGCAATATGACCAAGGGCTCATCTTAAATGATTAGGTCTACGCTTGATATGATTGGCATTTGCAGATGTAATCTTTTGTTGTCTCTTAACTGCGGCTGCTTTTTTACGCTTTCTTTTGGTGGTGGGCTTTTCGAAAAATTCACGTTGTCTTACCTCATTGATAATTCCAGCGTTATCGCATTTTCTACGGAACATACGAAGTGCCCTTTCGAGAGGCATACTACTGGAGTTAATACTTGGCATTTTGCCTCACTTGTTTCCAGTATCTACGCTTGGCGTATTTGCGCAGGTGTTTCCACCATTCGGGACTTTTAGTGTTATGTCTAGCGTGTGCCATCTGTTACCCTATCGAATGTGTACCCTTTCTTGCGTAGTATATGTACTTTGTTGCGTATAGACTGCTCGCTTCTACCAAGTAGAGTCGCAAGCTTACCTACGCTTTCATTATTATACGCTTTGCGGAGGAATTTAATTTCTTCTTCAGTCCAAGTTCTCATATAGTTATTATACTAAAAAGAGAAGCAAAAGTCAAGAACTATTTTTGATGAACTTACGAAAATTCTTGACTGCGCGCTTAAATAGTAGTATAATGTACTATAAATCAAAAAAGTAAGGAGAAAAATATGATAGTCATAGGCAGTATGCGTCACAGTCCTAGCGGGCGTAAACGCAAAACTAATGCTTGGAAGAAAACAGTAGTTAAAGCAAGCAAGTCGGTACTACAGACTAGTGCAAAAACGACACAACCAAAGGCAAAGGAATATCCTAGTATGAAAACGAGCAGATATTCAGAGCCAGTAGACAATTCTTGGAAGATAGAAGAAAGTAAGAAATTCACTGTAGCTCCAGCATATAACAAGGGCGCTTATCAGGTTATACCACGAAGCGACATAAAACACATAGGTAAATAATGAACGATATAGTATATATAATAGGAGTGCCTATCTTAATTCTGTGGGCAGCGTATGGTATGCAAGTAATAACAGAATTTATAAAACACACAGGAAAATAGTATGGAATTGTTTGGACTGAATGAGTACCAGTGGCTTGTCCTAGCAGTATGCTCTAGTGGCTGCTTCTACGCAATAGGCAAAAGGATAGGGATATCTGATACGCTCGAATATTTACGAGAAAAAGGACAGATAGACTATGATGACTGAAAATAGTTCTTGACACCAAGTTTAAAATTTGTTATAATTATCGAGTAAGTGGAAAAATCGCTTACATAACAAACCGCGCTACCGAAAGGAGCGTAAGCGTGACCGAAAGGCACAAAGGAGAAAGACTATGGTAGCACATACACTACATAGAGAAATACTAAAAAACTTCTGGCTAGGACATAATCCAGCATGGTTCGACCAAATGGATATGCAAACAAACTACCCAAGATATAATATAGTGGAGGGCAAAAGTGGATTCAAACTCGAAGTCGCAGTGCCCGGTTGGAGTAAAAAACAACTAAAAGTAGTTCAAAAAGACAACGAACTACGCATAGTAGGCACTAAAAGCACTGAAGGAGGTGATAATTATCTTCATCAAGGACTGAGTGCAAAGTCATTTGACAAAACATTCGTCCTTAATTCTGACCTTAAAGTAAATTCCATCAAATTAAAAGATGGCTTACTGACAGTCGATATCACGAAAGACTCATCAAAAGAGGTGGAGTTCGATATCAGCTAGAACCTTGTGGGGAGTGCAAGCTCCCCATAACCTTCCACAATAAAAAGGATAAAACAATTATGAAAATAAGCAAAAACGGATTAGATTTAATCAAGCACTTTGAAGGGTGCGAACTAGAGGCATATAAATGTCCCGCAGGCGTGTGGACGATAGGCTATGGTCATATCAAGACAGCCGTAGAAGGCATGACAATTACTCAGCATCAAGCTGATGAAATGCTTATTGAGGAAATGAACGAGTACGAAGGTTATATTAACAATTCAGTACGAGTAGACTTGACTCAAAATCAATTTGACGCTATGGTTTCGTGGGTATACAATCTAGGAAGCGGAAACCTTAACGCAAGTACACTTTTGAAAGTTCTAAACTCAGGCGATTATGCCGGAGTACCAGAGCAAATGCTAAGATGGAACAAAGCAGGCGGCAGAGTCCTAGAAGGACTGACCAGACGCAGACAAGCAGAAGCAGATTTATTTGCTTTATGAAAGCCTTCTTTAAACAAATATGGGCGTATCTGTCAAAAGTTATCGTCCTTATTTGGAAAGGAATAAAGTGGTGTTACATTTGGCTAAAGTACAAACTATTTCCTAGATACAAACTTACTGTCAGTTATAACTCCACATGGGGTGATGAAGATGATAGAAGTTACGAAGTTAAGAAGTTTATTAAAAAACAACCTAACTTCATAAAGTTCATAAACGATGATGGAGAGTTAATCGAAATCAGAGGAGCAGACGGACTTAATTATAGGGTAGAAGAACTATGAACCAATTTATGATGGCAATTATACTAGTACTGAGCTTAGGTGGATACTATCTGTATCAACAAAACCTAGTACTGACAGCCAACAACTTAGCACTAGAAGGTGCTGTAGCAACACAGGAAGCTGCGATAGAAAATATGCAGAATGATTTTGCATTACAAACAAAGTCGCTCGGGGAACTTCAGGCTAAGTCCCAAGCAACACAACTAGAGATGAATAGGTATTTAGATATATTTAAGCGTCACAATTTAACCAAACTAGCAGCGGCAAAGCCGGGTTTGCTAGAGCCTAGAATCAACAAGGGAACTAAAAATGTATTTGACTCAATCGAAGAAATTAGTAGGACTATTGACGCTCTCGATGATGATGTCGAGCTGCAGTCTACTAAGTCCAAAACAAATTGAAATAACAGCTAAACCAATGGACAGGATTATAACACAACCTGTTCTGCCTAGAGAAATAGACTTGAAAGAGCCTCTATGGTATGTAGTAAGCGATAAGAATATTGAAGAGTTCCACGCCAGGTTGACAAAAGAGCATGGCCAGATAGTTTTCGTAGCCATGTCAATCCCTGATTATGAGTTGATGAGTTATAATATGCAAGAACTTAAGCGTTATATAACTGAACTCAAAGAGGTCGTAGTTTACTATGAAAAAGTAACAGACCCCGAAGCATTGAAAAATGAAACAAGTACCGATTAAAAACATAAAAATGTTGCAGAAGTTAGACTCTTTTGCAACTATACTACTACAGATGCCCCACAGTTGGGTGTCTGAACCTAAAGCAAACTTAACTTTTGCTAAACTAAAAGAACATATGGCAGATGCCTCCTTTGTAGGCTACCCCCAATCACACAATTATCAAGACTATACGGGCACAGTTGCGAAAGTTAGTAGTGGTATGATGAAGAAAAGGCTTAGAACAGAAAAGTATTTCTTCTTAAAATATTTTCAGCATAGCTCTGGAGTTGTAGACATGAACCACCCTAAGTGGTATTATGATACACTTACTGCTATGCCACCACGCTGGGGACACACTGGTTGGAGCAATTCCAAAAACAAGGGCAGATGCTACATTAGATTTATTTATAATGCAGGTAGTGGCTACTCGATAGAAGTTGAAGGGAAAAAGCAGACAACCATTAAAGACCAAAGACGTCTTATCGGAGCGGGCAACTGGACTGTAATAACAGGCAGATGCGGCAAAGATGGAAAGACTTGGTTCGCGGATACTAATACGGGCGGAAAGCCTAGGATTGTAATAGACCTTAGTATCCCTGAGAAGTATCAATATGTTGTTGATGCTACAATTGACCACCTAACACACTATTAGATTTTTATGAACTACGAACCCTTTAATACATTAGCTAGGGAATGCATTAAATATGTCAATCCAGAATACGACTGGAGATTTATTCACGCGGACAGCTACACCTTCTACTCACACACAGGTAGTATTCTATATAAGTCCAGCTTCCCTCTATTTAGAGAAATGCAAAACGACCTATTTAAAGCAATACGAGAAATAGCAGGGCTTCCCGATGCTTTTATAACAAACCTAACACTAGTAAACTGTAGCGAACACTCAGTTTGCCATCCCATGCCCCTCATGTCGGGAGTTATTACTCTCAATGCAGCGGGTGCTTATGCATCTATACGCAAAAACGGAGAAGATAAGAGTAGACTAACTGCCTACCGAGCAATGCATCTTCATGCGCCTCATTTAATGAAATGGGAAGCTAGCGAGAGCATCGGCTTCTATGTAGGAAATCAGAAGCATCTTTTCCCCGGCAGCCGCATTTTTAACTACTATCCGAAAGCAGGAACACAATTCTTTTACTTTCATATTGACCAATCATATACACGACTAGGAAAGAAGAAAGATGAATAACGAAATTATACGCATATTTGTAGGAACAAGTGAGTACGAGGACAAGTGGATAGAGAAGATACTTGCCTACACCCTACATCAAAATACAGACAGACAATTAGAGATAACCTTCATGCGACCTAGCATGTTTCCCGATTGGAATACCGATGGTTGGGGTACACCCTTCACTTGCTTTAGGTATGCAATACCAGAGCTATGCGGATTCCAAGGACGAGCAATCTATATGGACTGCGACCAAATGAACTTCCGAGATATCGGAGTGCTGTACGACACTTACTTAGAAGGCTGTGCTTTCGGAATGTGTTGGGACACCCTCAATATGAACCCAAAAGACTATGCAGGTACGCCATTAGAGCGCGGTTGGTTTAGTGATAGTGTAATTGTGATAGATTGTGAAAGAGCCAAAGAATATATTGCTCCTATAGAAGAAATCGCAGCAACCACATGGGGCTATAAAAATGTCTTCAGTAAGAAGATTGGCTCTCCTGATAGGTTTGCAGTAGAGGACAGAATAATAAAAAGAATAGATGCCCGCTGGAACTCCTTCGATGGTTACGCAACTGATGGAGAAGCAAAAGATAGAGACGAACAGGCTGAGTATGATTTAGACGACATTTGGCACTTACATTTTACCTCTCTATCCAGCCAGCCTTGGCATCCAAAGTACAATCCTCATGCAAAAGCAATATACAAGAGAGAAGATATAGTTGATGAACTATGGAGAGTAAATAAGAAAGTAACAGACTTTTTAGACTGTTTAGGTGACTACTAATGATGTTCACGAAACTAGATACACCACTACCACAAGAGCTGTTTGACATATGTAGAAAAACATTTGAAACACACGTGGGCATGGAAGGACTAGCAAATGCACCTGAGATTAGAAAGACCGAGTGTAGATATATTCAGCGAAGCAGAAAGCTAGGAGAACCACAACCTAGAGGCATACAGCTCATGGAAGAGTTCATAAACGATATGGGTTATCCAGACTATACGCCAGAGATACTACAAATCGCTAGATACACCAGAGGACACTTTTATAAGTGGCATACTGATGATAAGGGTAGAGGGTATAGAAGGCTATCAATGTCTTGCTTACTTAACGACCCAAGCGAGTTTGTAGGTGGTGAGCTAGAGTTTAAGATGCCCGATAAAGTAGCATTTCGAGAAGTAGTAATGGTAGGACAAAAGACTGAAATAAAGTTAAAAAAGCAAGAAGTATTATTATTTCCCCCAAGTGTAGAACATCAAGTGCTACCAGTATTTGAAGGCACTAGGGATAGTTTAGTTGTTTGGTTTGTGGAGAAAGAATGAAATTACCTGAATTAACACGAATGACAATCGAAGAGTTTGAAAGCAAATCTAACGATTGGTTTATAGTGAAAGATGAGAATTATAGTAGGTTTCATAACTATTTTAGTTGGGAAGAGATGGACAGCTATATGAATAGTAATGGACTGAATGGGCATGATAGGTTCCCCCAGTTACAAGTTATTGATAAAAAGAGTGGTAGAAAATACTGCCACAAGAAAGCCGAACAAAAGATGACTAAACAAGATATCTTCAAGAAGTGGAAAGAAGGTAGTTCTTTTGTATTACCATTGAGTGAACATTTGAATAAACAATGTTGGAATCAATGCAAAGACTTTGAAGAATATTATGGCAGAGGCCAGTCCAACATTTATATGTCAGGACAGAAGGACGCTAGATGCTTCCCAACCCATGCCGATACTACAGCAAATTTTCTGTTTCATGTTAGGGGTACAGTTCGTTGGTACATCATGAATGAGTACGAACACGAGTGTAAACCAGAAGATGCAACAGTAGATAAATGTATTGACCTAAGTGAAGGGGATTTATTATACCTCCCGCCTAAGTTATATCACAGGGTAGATACCCTAGGCCCAAGAATATCAATCTCTTTCCACTTCCACGCACCTAGTGAGCGGAAGCATTGGAGAGAAGAATGGTTGGATTGGATTGGAGACATAAATGGCGCAGCCAAGTGAACAGTTCTCAGGCGATATGTCTAGGAACGAAGTTGAGATAGACCTTAATAAGTTTATGGCAATGGTGTCTGAGATTGGAGAATTAAAAGAAAATATCAGACAGTTAGAAAACGATAAAGAACCAGACAACCCATGGCAAAAAGCCATATGGTTTTCTCAAATGATAGACTCATGGAGAATATTCCCTAGAATGTTCTTATCAGTGTATATGTATTTATTGTACTATTGTACTTTTTGGTTTATGGAATTGGACGTACCCACGTTAGAGCAATCAGGACTTATCTCGATTGTGGTGGGAGCCGGTGCAGCATGGTTTGGATTATATGCAGGTACAGCTAAAGATAAGATAAACAGTAAGTAATACTTATACGAAGTCAAAAATAGTTCTTGACAGAACTTTAAATTTTATGTATAATATACATAATAAAAAAATAAAACTATAAATAAATATAGTTTGAGCAGTTTGAGATGTCCCCTTCAGGACAAGTGAACAGACCGCCCAGAAACGCAGTCTTATAGTGTAGCGATAGTGTGTGAACGCTATAGAAGTAACTAACACAGCAACAACGTAAAAAGACTAACGACAGGGCAATATGTATCTACCTATTTAATAGGATTGAAGGGGACTATCTCTCCTTATGGAATTCAGATGACAGAAATCATTAAAGAAAACATAGTATCAGATTCAGGCGTTCGTGCATACGAAATAAGTGGCATGAGAGTAACAATGCCCGAAGCATGGGACGACGATAAAAAACAGGCATGGCTAGAGAAAGCCAGAGATGATATGCACTTGCGTAGAAATCTTAAAATGATTAAAAAAGGCGGCACAGCAACTTTATTGCGTGCATTTAGACAACACGGAGAACTTACAAGTGAGTAAGAAAAACAAAATCAATATTAGTGGTAATACAGTCTATGAAGATATGGACTGGAACGTAGACGCAGACACAATGCTACCGCCCTCACCAGTAGATTCTACTCCGTACAGCCACAACAGGGAATTACTAACACCAGATGCATTTAAACTTGTAGTAGAACCCCAACCAAAGATTATGGAACACACAAAAGTAATAAGATTAAACCTTCAACAGCAACAGATAGAAATTGAGAAACAGATAGCGTTGCTAGAAGGACAACTTAACAAGCAAAAAGAATACCTAGCCAAGATCGAAGGTGGTATTGATGTACTTGACGAACTAGCAAAGGCTTAGAGTATGTTATGGGTGGTTGATGATTTTTATCCTAATCCTGACGAAATTAGAGCAAAAGCGTTAGAGCTTACGTTCAAGACAGGGCAAGGCATTACAGTAATGCACCCCGGCTCACGTGCCCTAACAAATGCTAAAGACCAGCGTGCAAACCTTTATTGGATTAAGAATAGGCAATACTTAAAAAACAGATGGAGAGGTATCTGCAATGCAGAGCCTGTTTCATGGGATAAGATGCAAAGTAACTGTGCGTTTAACTTATGCACAGAGGATAAAGCAGCAAGGTTTAGTTGGGTTCATTCGGATGATGGCCAAACTGGACTGGCTCCTATGTATGCCTGTGTACTCTATCTCACCCCCAACCCACCGCCAAGTACTGGTACTATCATGTTCGCATATAAAGGCAACATTAGGGACGAGCAAGTTAAAGATAGAAAAGCAGAAAAACATTACCCTCCAATTAGGGGTAATTACTATAAAAGCCCTACTAGTGTTAACCCAGACTGGAGACCCCATGTTACAGTAGAAAACAGATACAATCGTTGTATTATCTACGAAGCAGACATGCTCCATGCCCCACAAGATGCAGGATTCGGAAAGACTAAGGAAGAAGCTCGATTAACACAACTAGGATTTTGGTATGGCGAACAAAGATAAAGACTGGAAATATAAGTACAATGAAGGCACAGTACTTATGGTTCTACAAAAATATATAGACGAAACTTACTTGCAACACTATGCAAAGGGAGGTATTCAGGCAACTGAGTTTATCTTCTCTAGCGGACATGGAGAAGGGTTTTGTATGGGCAATGTAATGAAGTACGCCCAGAGATATGGAAAGAAGAAGGGTAAAAACCCAGATGACTTACTAAAGATTATTCACTATGCTATAATGCTCTACGGAACAAACCACACAAAAATTATAGATGGAGAAGATTATGGCGATTAGTACGGGTGTGAAAAAGAAATCACACGAAAAATTAGACAATGCAAATGTATTACAAGTTAAGGAACTGCTAGACGCAGAGAATCCTATCTCGAAGAAAGAAGCTTGCGACATGCTGAATATCAGGTATAACACGACCAGACTTCAGAGAATTATAGACGAGTTTACTGATGTTTGGGAACATAAAGAGAAGCGTAGAAGCCAGAATAGAGGCAAGGGCGCTACTAGGGACGAGATAAAGTCGGTAATTGAGTATTATTTAGAAGGGGATAACATCTCTGAAATATCTACTCGACTGTACCGCTCTAACGCATTTGTAAAAGCTATAATAGACCGAGTAGGCATACCACAAAAGTTGCCATCTGGGTATAGTAGAACTAAAGACATTATGCTACCAGAGCAGTGCGTTAGTGATGAGTTTCGTATAGGCGAGAAAGTTTGGAGTGCTAGAGATAATGGTATTGCCGAGATTAGAGCAGAGCATACTACAGCACACCAAGACAGCAAGCCTGGCCTCGGTAGAGTTGATTACGAAGCTAAGTATGGAGCCAAAGGATATCAGTTATTTGTCCAAACTCCCTGCGATACTTCAAAGACCTTATTCCCTTGGCTAGATGGTACTAAAATGGGTCATTACTCATTTGCGCTATCTTACGATCTCGGGAGCTTAAGGCATTTGGAGCAGTATGGAGTCAACTTATAATATACTATTTGCAATGTGGGTAACTACATGGCTAATAGCACAATGGAGAATTTTCTACCCAACACTAGGGATTCTTCAAGCAATGGAACCAGACAATATCACCCTTAGGTGGTGGCCAGCAGCTTGGTTGCTTTTTGGTGTTGGAAGTTTTATAACAATCCCTATTATTATTTTCCCAGTTCTATCGGATAAATACAGGGATATCTTCGTACGGGGCTATGTACGAAGTTTATTGGAGATACACGAATGAGAGAACTTATATTAAAAGCAATGAAGTTAAAATACGAAGGTATTATGGCAGAGTGTTCTGCAAACATAGAAATCTATTTACGCAATGCAGCGGGTATTGGCGAACATTCTGAAGTGTTAGAGTCATTGGACTTACAGATAGAGAAGTTAGCTTCTGCTGAGGAGAAACTAAAAACATTGGGGTACTTTAAAAATGGGTGATAGAGATTATTCCCCAGACCATGAGGTAACAGAGTGTAACAAGAAACTATCCGCATTATTAGAGAAATTAAACAAAATTGATACAAGAGATACAAAACACTTAGCATATGAAGTTGATGATTGTAAAGCCTTGGCTCGGGAATTAAGTTATGAAGCAAAGTTCTTACATACAAGTAGGCGATAAAAAAGTAGCGATAGTACGCAATCCATACGAAAGAATAATAACGCTCTACAGAGAGAGCTGGAACTGGGTAGGATTAGAGATATGGCTAGAAAAAGAACGGATAGAGTCCCAAACGGAGTTATATAATGACGAACTTTCTATAACGCTAGAACATTGGGAATCGGACTGTAAAGACTTAGATATAAGTCCTGACAAAAAGAGGATGGAATTGCTCACTAAAAAATATTCTACGGACTATAAGCGTTGGTATGGACGTCGCCTTATGAAGATAGTAACCCCTATAGTAGAGCAAGACTTAGTGACCTTCGGATATAGGTTTTAAAAAATAGTTCTTGACTCGGCTTCTATTACTTGATATAATATACATAAGAAATCGGAAATAGAGGCAAACGAATTGAGCGATAGATATTACACACAGATGCTAGAAACCACAGGTTGGTGCCCCGGCTACAAGAATACTGCCACTCTTGACGAATATAAACTAAAATATAACACAACAAGGAAAAGAAAAATGGCTTGGACAGATGAAGCAAAAGCTCAGGCAGTAGAGATGTATACTGCAGAACAACCAACTCCAGATAACAGCATGGAAGTTGTCAAAGAAATTGCGGCCGAATTAGGTGAGAGCCCAAATGGTGTCAGAATGATTTTGACTAAAGCTGGTGTTTATGTAAAGAAAACTCCTGCGGCTAAATCCACATCAAGTGGTACTAGCGGCGGTGGCGGTGGCAGAGTATCTGTCGCAGATGCTCAACAGGCAGTCAAAGATGCAATCTCTGACGCAGGACTGGAAGCAGATGACGCTATCATTAGTAAGTTGACAGGTAAGGCTGCAAACTACTTCGCAGAGATAATCGGCAAAGCACAGGGTTAATTCAGATAAATAACGCTAGGTAGCAGTAGTTACCTGGCGTATTTTTGTATCTGAAGAAACAACCTCACAGTTATAACCATAGGGTTCTTGGTAGAATACAATTTTAACCTTAAAGGAACTCATGAAGAAAGATGAATTTATCCAGCAAGTCGACAGATGCGGCGATGCGATAATCACCTATCGAAGCCAGAACAGTCGTAGATTAAAGTACAACGTCTGTACACTCGACTTCGATAACAAATATATACAATCTAAAAGGAACAGAGCGCAGCCCACTAATAACCAAGTGTTATTATTTTGTTGGGATACTGACTCTTACAGACTACTCAGCCCCGAAAATGTAACTTCTATAGTTCCTTTATCAGCGATACTCAAAAATGATAGAACTTCATGAAGCACCGGCTCTCTATGAGAAGCTAATACATTACAACGAGGCTAAGCACGAGAAAGTCTTCCTTTCAATTAACACGTTTCGAGAAGTGGAATATCTCTCGATCAGAAAATACTATCTTGACTTTGACGAAGAATGGAAACCTACCAAAGACGGAGTCAGCATGGTGGTTGACTTTGAAAATACTAGGGCATTGTTCGACGGACTAGTCGAAATATTATCACTCTCAGAAGTAAAAGGAATCTTAGAAACTCACTTTAAAGAGACTCTTGATGCAATCTATACCTAGAAATATATTTTATGGTGACAGCCATACCCAAGGGTATGAGATAGACCATGATAAGATATTAGGAAGAGACACTTTCCGAGAGAAGCAAGACTTAATCCACCAGTTTGGTTTACACCAAGCTATTATGATGTGGAATCATAAGATGGGCAGAGCTACTAATATGACGCCCTATGACTTTGCACATAGACGAGTAGCGGGCTCATACCCTTTACAGTTTGATAATGACGCAATTATTATTGCTAACGGCGCTATGAGTATGGACTACTTACATTTACAGTTAGTAAATGATTATAACGAGGGTAGAATAAAAGGCGAGCATGACAGACTATTTATTGGACTATGCAGACCTACTAGAACTTACTCTCTCCACCCCGACGGCTCTTTTAATTACCAGCATCAAGACATGGACGGCACAGCCGAGATCATGAGCGATATTAGATATGCTGTTACTTGGGCACTAGCCTGCCAATCTATAATGGATTTTTGTAAGCGCAGACGTATACCCTTCCACTTTATCCAGCACTTCCCCTTGAACTCTAATCCTCGCGGTGCTGAGATTCATTCACACCCCGACCTACTTAACAACCCTAAGTACACAGACGTATACACAGATACTATTATGAATATGCAACCCTATATAATCCCTAAAAGCCTACATGAGTTTGGCGAAGAGAAAAACTATCATGGGTTTTACCATACAACAGCGATGGGTCATAGTATTTTTGCAGCATACCTTAAAGAATACTTGACAAATCCTTAAAATCTTAGTATAATAGTCGTAATGAATATATTTATCCTAGACGAAAACATAGATGCGTGCGCAGAAGCCCACGTTGACAAGCACATAGTTAAGATGCCGCTAGAAGCTGCACAAATGCTGTGTACAACTCATTGGGTGCATAAGTTTGCAGGTTATGTACCTAGAAAACTCACATCTGACGAATGGGGCAAAGTCTCTATAGAGAAGAAGAATGAACCACGAGATTTCCCCTACCTTCCCACAATGTATAACCACCCTTGTTCTATCTGGGCTCGCGAGTCTCTTGATAATTACGAATGGTTGTACTGCTACGCCCTTGCTCTCGGAGAAGAATATACATACCGATACGGCAAAGAGCATAAATCAGTGCGTGAAGTTATACTACACCTACCAGAGATCGACTTACCTCGTATCGGACTCACACCCTTTGCTCAGGCAATGCCTGATGAACTTAAAGGAGCAGACGCTATCAAGTCCTACCGAGACTTCTACCACAAGGATAAAGCAACTTTTGCCGAGTGGAAATACAGAGACCGCCCCCATTGGTGGTCTGACGAAGAAGCCAGTTACGACTCTCGAATAACAAGATAGGAAGATTGGCTGAGTGGTCTAAAGCGCTCCCCTGCTAAGGGAGTATGGGGTTCACCCCCATCGAAGGTTCGAATCCTTCATCTTCCGCCAGTTTTCTGAATAAGTCCTGCTAGCTCAACTGGATAGAGCAACGGCCTTCTAAGCCGTAGGTTGCAAGTTCAAGTCTTGCGTGGGACACCAGAAAAATAGTTCTTGACATCAACTTAAAATCCAAGTATAATATATAATATGAATAAAGATATAAGAACATATTTGAGCAAGTGCCGCGATGCTTATTTCAATGGACGTCCTATGATTCCAGATGAAGTATACGACCGCCTTGTAGATAACATAAATACAGATGATGTGGGGTCTGCTACAGACAGCCGTTATAAGCACCCCTTCCCAATGTACTCCCTCCAAAAAGTCTTCCAAGACGAAGATAAAGCACCTGATTATGGCAATGAAGCAGTAGTTACGACTACTAAGCTTGATGGCGCAGCTGTGTCTTTAACTTATATGGACGGAGTGTTTCATCAGGCGCTCACTAGAGGAGATGGTAAAGCTGGTTTAGACATTACAGAGAAGATGCGTTGCATCGTTCCGCCTATGCTAGACAAGTATGCTTTCTCAGGCGTTAGACAGGTTACTGGAGAAGTGGTAGCTCCCAAAGATATACCCAATTCTAGAAACTATGCTGCAGGCGCACTCAACTTGAAAGATGTGCAAGAGTTCAAGAAACGTGATACTACCTTTATTGCATATGGTGTACAGCCTACTATCGGAGCCAGGTGGCTCGAAGACATGACATTCCTAGACAACTGGTTCAAAGTGATTTCTACTAGTGATTGGAATGAGTTCCCAAACGATGGAGTTGTATTCCGAGTCGACAGATATAGTGCTTTCGAGAAGTTTGGCTATACCTCCCACCACCCTCGCGGAGCTTATGCTTATAAGACTAGAGAGGCGGGAATAGTTACAAAACTATTAGATGTAGAGTGGAATACTGGTAAGTCAGGAGTAATTGCTCCTACAGGCATACTAGAGCCTATCAACATCGGGGGAGCTACTATATCTCGCGCTACTCTACACAATATTGCTTTCATTGACGAGATGATGCTAGAGATTGGTTGTAGTGTAGAAGTGATACGAAGTGGAGAGATTATACCGAAAGTTGTAAGGAGAGTAGAGTAGTGTTCTTATATTTAGAGACACAACTAGAAAAAGCTTACAGAGTATACCTTACCCACATACCTTTTGGACAGTGTTTTCCTTCTAAAGAGTTCTTTAGAGAAATGATAGAAGAAATGAATGACGCAGATTATTTTGAGGAGTTATTAGATGAGTGGGAAAGACTTGAACCTAACAGTAAGTCAACCAACTGAAACAGATGTTATATTTAAAACATACAAACACTCTAAGTTCACTTTGATTAAGCATGCGCTAGGTTCGTTCGGAGAGCAGGACGGGTATGATAAAGCCAATGAAGATAAAATTGCGTACATTCGTATATTTATAGTAGGTTCTAATCTGGTATGTGCATATTTATTTATGCTAAACATTATAGTGGGGTGGATAGCATCGCTTCTGTAGGAAAATATAATGAAACGTACTTTAAAAATCACCCAGCAGAAGCTGAGCGTGAGGGTGTGTTATATGGGGTTATACTCGTAAACAAGAAAACACACGAAAGAGAAGTAATAAAAGTAGGAATCGCTAGTGGTAAAGACTGGCGTCACGTAGTTAAGAGAGCAAGAGGCTTTCAAGGTTATGACTTAAGGATTCAGCGTACATGGACAAGCACTCTATACGAAGTGTTTGCAATGGAGCAAATGCTTCACGCTAAGTATTTAAGTGATAAACTAGAACCAGCTCACAAGTTTGGAGGACATACAGAGTGCTTCAAAATTACAAGCAAGATATTGGAGGATTTCCCTAAAAAATGGTAATACAAATAGATAATGATAGGTCAAAGTACGTAGAATCGGACAAACCTTTGGACGAACACAAGTATAGCGGGTGGTACTACCACTACGCGGATCAGAAATACTACAGATTTGATGACCTGCCCTTTCATGAAAATAAATAAGGTAGGACACACATACTTTGCTGTAGTAGATAATTTTTTTACTATAGCCGAGTGTAGACAAGTTATACTTGCCTGCAAAGACTTTAATTTAACTAAAGTCCCAGCGGGTGTATATAATGGTTGGGAAACGGGAGTACAGAATAGAAATATTGCAGTACCCCCAGTCATCATGTACAAGTCTAAAATTGACGCAGCTTTCGAGAAACTTAATACAACATATAGGTTTGACTTAATTAAGGAAACCTCGCACTTTGTTAATGAGTATAAAACAGGTCAACATTTAGACTGGCATAGAGACGAAGATGAGTCCGTAGAAGATTTATTTAAGAGAACGCCCGCGAATAGATTATCGTGTGCTTTATTCTTAAATGATGATTTTGAGGGCGGTGAGTTTGAGCTTAATGGTATAGATTCATGGACGGCAAAAACCGGACGTGCAATATTCTTTCCATCAGCTCAGCGTCACAGAGGGCGGTTAGTGAAAGAAGGCACGAAGTACAACTATACTTTGTGGAGAAAAGGAGCAAGGGGTGCATAAATTATGGTATCTATGGGCAAAAGCATTAGGAGACAAAAGTGGGAAAAGTAACAGAGACGCTGATATTGTTGCAATATTTAGGAGTATCATCGTGCTCGTTAATTTTGTTACTTGTTTCTTTATTATGTCAGGGGTTATACACCAGTGGTAGTTAAGGGAATCTCAGAAGGCTTCCATGACGCCTCAGTAGCATTAGTAAACAAAGAAGAAATTGTTTGGGCTAAGCATGCTGAGCGGATCACTAGGAAAAAGAACGATAGACATAACCCAGAGTCTTTACGCAATGCAGACGCCGCAGTATCGGTTTTCCACGAGAACGTACCCTTAAAGAACAGAAGACGAGCCGAGTTTGGTCAATCTCTTCTTTCCACGAAAATTTTTGATGATTGTGATTACCACTTAGAACATCACGAAAGCCACGCAGCAGGAGCGTACTACACATCGCCGTTTACCGAAGATGTCGTTTGTCTCGTGATTGATGCGATTGGGGAGTGGACAACTAGTAGTGTATGGATTATTGAACGTGGAAAATTGAAGAAAGTATTTGAGAAAATATATCCACAAAGCATTGGCCTGTTCTATAGTGCTATTACAAAGCGTATTGGTTTGAAACCAAACGAAGATGAATACATAACTATGGGAATGGCGGCATACGGGAAACCAATGGTAGACATGCAATACTGCTTTAATGATTGGGCAAACTGGCACAAGGGGTTTACCCTAGACGACTTTAAAGGACATAGTCCCGAAGACATTGCCGCAAGTGCCCAGTTACAAGCAGAGCATGAGATAGAGAAGATGGTGCAGTTCGCTGCCCCTTGGGGTAAGAATTTATGCTATGCAGGTGGGGTTGCTCTTAACTGTGTAGCGAATAGTAAAATACTACACAACTACTTTGACAATGTTTGGATTTACCCTAACCCTGGCGATGCAGGAAGCAGCCTAGGAGCAGCCCTAGGACATACTAGACAGAAAGTAGAATACAGTCCCTATCTGGGAACAAACATTGACCGAGCGATTAACCCTCGTGAGGTTGTTGAACATATACTGAAAACTAAAGTAGTAGGAGTTGCAAATGGGAAAGCGGAATTCGGACCGAGAGCATTGGGTAATCGATCCCTACTTGGTGATGTACGCTTTGATATTAAGCGCACTGTTAATCGAATTAAAAGACGCCAGAACTTCAGACCTTTTGCCCCGGCGATCCTGTCCGAGTTCGCAAACGAGTACTTTGATGGAGAAATGAATTGCTATATGCAGTACACTTCTCAGGCAAAGCACGATTATTCTAGTGTAACCCACGTTGATGGTAGTGCTAGAGTACAGATAGTCACACCTAAGTGTGAAACCATATTAAGACCTATTCTAGAAGAATATTATGAGAAAACAGGAGTACCTATGCTATTGAACACGAGCCTTAATATAAAAGGACAGCCTATGGTAGATAACTGGCAAGATGCTCTTGACTTTCAAAAGATGTATGGAGTAAAAGTATTTTGAGTATGTTATTTGTAGGGTGTAGTTTTACCAACGGAATGGAACTACAAGATAAACAAGTCAGTCGCTTTAGTGCAATAGTATCTAAAGAGTTTGGCTATAATCAATGGAATGAGGGTAAAGTAGGTGCTGGTAACGATTATATACAAAGAACAGTATTTAATTCGGTAATCAATAACCAGCTATTCTACAATACTCCGCTACAAACTCTAGGTGTCAAAAAACATAAGTATGAAACTAGAGTCAAGACTAAAGGAGACTACATTGAAAAGTTTATGTGGGAAGACAAGACTAAAGAAGGCAATTACCAACAAACATTTCAGCAGAGTAAAACAGAATCTGGGCAAGGCAAACCCAAGTTGGTAGTATGTATGTGGTCGGGCATTAACCGTCACGAAATACTTAGAAAATCCAACATTGCAGACACTTGGAGTTGGACTATTAACACTTGGTCACGCTTCGGCTTAGACCCTAAATCATTACTAGCAACACCTGAAAGTAAAGCGTACTGTGATAATCAGTACCCAGCAGGCGTAAGAGACACCTTAGAAGGTTATCTAAAAGAGGTTCGTAACGGACACATGAATCTACGTCTTACTATTGGTAATATGCTAGCAGTAAAATATTTCTTGCAGTCGCAAGGAATACCACAATTACATTATGTATTCTCGAGTGGGCAATATAAGCCATTGCTACCAGTATTGGACTGGGACGTATTTGAGAACACCAACACTTGGTGGAAAGGAACTGACATAGACCAACAAACAGCACTTAGAGAGCTGCCTGTTTTAGAGTCCGAAGGCTTTTACGATATGACCAAAAGACTTAGACTACCTATAGGAAGTAAAGACCACCCATTAGAAGAAGCGCACCAAGCAATGGCACAGCGCATCATCGAGGATATAAGAAAAAATGAATTTTTTAAATAAAATAGTCAAGTATTTCAGAACCATGTGGTTTGAGTGGCAGTTGAAAAGAAACTACAGCCCCGACACCTATGTCTATGAAGAAGACGAAATTTTCGAACCTGAAAAAGAAAGTTAGGATACAAAAAATAGTTCTTGACAAGAGGTTAAATTTCCTCTATAATATACAATATAAATAAGAAAAGAGAGAAAAATCTAAATGAGCCAAATTTTACCGCCAACTGCTTGTCCTTCCTGTGAGGGTGATGTAACTTGGGTCAATGACCTAATTTACTGCCTAAACAAGATGTGTCCAGCACAGTGGAGTAAGAAACTGGAGCATTTCGGAAAACTCTTAAAAATAAAAGGATTCGGCCCATCTTGCATTAGTAAGTTGGATATCGGAGACTACCCAGAACTGTATGAGCTAACTGTTGAGGATATTTCCTTAAGACTTGGCTCAGAGAGACTGGCTATAAAATTAGCTATTGAAATTGAGAAGTCAAAATCAGTAGATTTGCAAACTTTATTGCCAGCTTTCTCTATTCCTCTTTTTGGTCGGTCAGCTTCTCAAAAACTATGTGAGACTATATCTTCGCTTGAAGATATATCTGAGAAAAGTTGTGCTGAAGCAGGCATTGGCCCAAAAGCAACAAGCAACCTAATGCAATGGTTAGAATCAGAATTTATACCAAACAAATACAAAACGAAACTTCCTTTCTCCTATTCTGCAACGAAAGTTGTAAAACGAGAGTTAATGGGCACAGTCTGTATTAGTGGTAGACTCAATTCATATCCCAGCAAGGCTCATGCGGCGGAAGTTCTGGAACAACACGGCTATGCCGTAAAAAATAGTCTGACAAAGGACTGTACTCATTTAATAAACGAGTCAGGAGTTGAGTCAGCAAAAACTAAGGCAGCGCAAGATCGCGGTGTCATTATAATAACAAGCATTTTAAATTTAATCGGAGAATAATAAAATGGCATTACCAAAATGGACAGACGAGAGAACATCATCTCTTGAGAGCTTTGTAGGCTCTGAATCCCCAGTATCTCAAACTACTGTAGCATCAGCTGCAACAGACTTAGAAACTTCTGTAAGAAGTGTTTCAAGCAAGTTGAGAAAAATGGGTTATGATGTAGAATTGGCTTCATCTAGCAACACTAAATCTTTTAGTGACGCACAAGAGGCTACCCTTTCAGCATTTGTAACTGATAACTCAGGTTCTTACACATACGCTGAAATCGCTACGAATTTTGAAGGCGGAAACTTTTCTGCTAAATCAATTCAAGGCAAAATCCTTTCAATGCAACTAACAGAGCACGTTAAACCTGCCCCTAAAGTTGAATCAGTTAAGACTTATTCTGAAGCTGAAGAAGTAACTTTCGTAACTATGGTTAACGATGGTGCTTTCATTGAAGAGATTGCTGATAGCCTAGGAAAGAGTGTAAACTCTATCAGAGGTAAGGCACTTTCTCTACTAAGAGCTGGCGAAATTAACGCTATCCCTAAGCAGAAAGAAACTAAAGGTTCAGGCAAAGCAGATCCTTTAGCTGACATGGCAATTGACGGCATGACTGTCGACGCTATCGCCGATTCAATCGGTAAAACTGTAAGAGGCGTGAAAACAATGCTTACAAGACGTGGATTAGTATGTGCTGACTACGACGGATCAGCTAGAAAAGAAAGAGTTACATCTTAATTAACTTTTAATTGTCAAGATCGCAGGGGGAGTACGCTCCCCTTGCTTTTTCTTGGGAGAGACTATGACAGTAGAAAGTGCACTTATAAAACAACTTTTATCGCAAGGAGATTTCGAGACTTGGAACCGCTTACAGGTGCATTATTTACCTGAAGGCGAGTACCAAAAGATTTGGAAGGTCGTGGATAAACACGTCCACAAGTTTCATGCGCTTCCCTCTTTTGAGGATTTGAAGTATGAAATACGTTCCAGAGAACTCCAAGAGAAAATCTTTGCGATAGAGGCTGTGGAGACAGAAACTCCAGCGCACGAACTATTAGAATATCTTAAGGATTCGTTCACACAGAATGAAATCCTAGCCAAGATAGAACACTATCTAGACGAAACAATCTCCATTGCTGACGCAAAGGAGAATATAGACTATCTGCAAGAGATGGTCGTACAAGTTCAAGATCGAGTTAACACAGCCGACGACCAAGATACAATGGAAACGGTTGAGTTGTTCGATTCTGAAGACGATTTGGCAAAGTACTTAGGCTTAGGGTTAAACCAAGACTACGACTTGTCTTATCAATTCTCTCCCAAAGACTTGGTCATTGTGGGGGCGCAACGAGGTCACGGAAAATCATTTGCTTGCTGTAATATGGCTGTCAATGCCCAGCAATCAGGACGTTCCGTGCTTTACTTTACTATCGAGATGGATCAGCGACCTATTCTGCAAAGAATGTGTAGCATGGCCACGGGTGTACCACTAGGCAGACTGATAAAGAGAAATCTTTATGAGAAAGAGTGGAAACGCATCGGTGAGTGGTGGGCAGATAGATTTGAAGGAGGCAGTGAAGTCCTAGCGGACTGGAATGTTTCCACAGATTTTGACAAATTCCACTATGCACTCACTCGAAAGTGTGAATTAAAGAGAACGGCTCAGTTAGATGTATTCTTTGACCCTTCACTTACACTTGCTAAGATTATTAGTACAGTTAGGCAGAAGAAGATAGAGTACCCCGATCTGGGTATGGTAATTGTAGATTATCTGAACCAAGTACGTCGTCACAATGCTCCTAGTCGCTCTGGTCAGTACGAATGGACTGAACAAATAGAGATTTCAAAGGGATTGAAGGCACTCGCCCAAGACCAAGAAGTATTGGTCATATCAGCGTTCCAAACAAACCCCAAAGGAGAAGTAAGATTCTCTAAAGGTATCGAAGATGCAGTAGACGCCTCGTATACACTAGAACATTGGGGCAAAGAGGAGAACGCAATCAAATTCAAATGTAACAAAATGCGTAGTGGAGAGATGAAGTCATTTATCTCGGAAATCGATTGGGAAACACTAAAGATCGGACCACACACAGCTATGGACCCAGACGAGAAAGCAGAGATGAGGGAAAACATGAAAACTGGGGAAGACTACAGTGATTTATGATAGAACTGCTCGTGACTTTCAGGTAGGTATCTTCGCTTTTGACGTGGACGATAAGTTCTTCAGTTGGTTTGGGAAAGATTGGCAAACGACAGAGGGCGC
>Ga0209091_10000819_pt1 | contig 29132 bp, 40 predicted proteins | sample ArcticOcean_MG_C_6_FD_187438 | JGI IMG/M metagenome (GOLD analysis project Ga0209091, IMG submission 187438) | Marine microbial communities from western Arctic Ocean - ArcticOcean_MG_CB8_128 (SPAdes) (version 2) | ecosystem: Environmental > Aquatic > Marine > Oceanic | place: Arctic Ocean...
GCTAAGAATGAGGCTGTAGAAAATATGACTGAAGATGTGGTGGTTAATGCTATTATTAATGAAGTGAATAAGGGGGTGAAGCTTAACCCTAAGAATCTAACTAATGAAATAGTTCAAGAGATGCGTAAAAACATCGATACTTCTATTAATAAAACCAATGTCACTCGTGCCAAAAAAGTTAATACTGTTGCAGAAAATATGACTGATGACGTAACCGTAAACGCAGTTTTCCGTGAAGTGAACAGAGAAGTGAAGCTTAATTCTGTCAGTAAGAAAAATAGGGTTAATGTAAACGTCAATTCCCTATCTGATGAAATCGCTGAAGAAATTGTAAATAAAATGATAACCACCAACAACGTGAACAAGGTGAACAAGGTGAACAAGGTGAACAAGGTGAAAAAAGAGATACGGCGAGGTGGGCGGGCGGCTGAAAATGTCAATAAACTTACGAATGAAATTTTGAATAAACTAAAGAATGATATATCATCTAATATTGTTAAAAAACCAATTTACAATAACTTGAGTAACAGCAACAACAATAATAATAAAACGACGAAAATCAATAATCCTGTATTTGAACCAAATATGAAGAATAACCCAATATTTAACAACAAAAACTCCGAATCCACTGAATTAAGTAATCACATAAACAATTTGGGATTACCAAATGCGAATAAGAAGAAATTAATGAACTTATTCAATACCACTAACCAAACACTGGGAAACGCTAAACGAAATGCAACCACGTTGAGTAACACTAGAAAGTTGCAAAACAGTCTTTCAAACGCTAATAATAACAATAACGGTGAAATTTCCGCCACATCTCTTACTCTTAACTCCGAGAGAAATAGACTCAAAAACAAGATTACAAGGGAACTAAACTTGCGACCAGATAATGAGGGTGTTTTCATAGAAAGAAGGGGACCCCTAAAGGGTAAAATCGGTATTTGGGCACGTGAGTTGAGAGCAGCAGAGACCCTAGGAGATTTGAAAAATATTGAGAATAAGTTGAATGAAAAGACTTCACTTCGTAAAGATATCGAAAACAAGTACACCAAGATGGGGTTGACCAAAGTTGAGAAGATGAATCACCGAAGAAAAGTTGTAAAGTTTGTGAATAATGTTGATGAGAGACGCAAACTTGTAGAAATTCAAGTGAAGAATAAGAACAATAATACAAACTCTGTAGTATCTAACTACAACTCAAACGCGAATGCGAATTCAAATGAAGCCAAGAAGATGAAGTATGGTTCCCGTGAGAATTTCATAAATGCTAAAAAGGTTGAACTCCGGGAATTGGCAAAGAATACGAGTACAAACTTTGGTAGAAATATCAACCGAATGGAATCTCGAACAAACGTAACGAAACTTCGTGGGCGGATCGAAGGAGCGATTCGTAGAAATGAATCTATGAAGAAAGTGAATACTCGCCCACGTTCGGAACGCCGCGTCGATAACAGGGCTGTACTAAAGAATCTGAAGAAGAAAGTGAAGAAAAACAACCCTAGATTTAGCCCAGCGAAAGTAAACGCGGAAGCTAGGCGATTACGAGACCTAAGTAAAAGGTAATTATTTAAAAAAATAAGTAAAAAAATGAATCACCCCGACGACGACTGTACCGTGATTACCGACATGCCTCTCAGCGACGAGGTTGCCGATTTCATCGAAAAGGGTCTACATAGGGATATGACAGATAAGGATATAGAGGAGTGGTGTGGCAACAATCTCGATGATGTTACAATGATATATGAGAAGTACGGGCATTCCTACATGTCATACAGGGATGCGGAAATGACGTTATTTTTTGCGAAAACATTATATGAGAATAAGATTTCAGACGCGTGGGAAAAGGTGTCTCAGTTTGTGGCGTGTCAATCCTAAAAGTATTGCTGGCCGAAATGATGCGATAACCAGTCAGTAATTTGTAATTTAAAGAAATAAAGTCCCTTTATATTAACGAACATGTGTGATGTATGTTGTGAAAAGTTCAATAAAACAAATCGTAAAATAGTTGAATGTTCTTTTTGCGATTTGACATGTTGTAGTTCATGTTGTCAAAAATATATATTGTCCTCCTTCCAAGATCCACATTGCATGAAGTGTAAGAATAATTGGAATCGAGAATTCATTGACTCATTTTGTAGTAAAGTGTTTAGACTCAAACAGTACAGAGAACATCGGGAAAATGTGTTATTCGACCGTGAGCGAGGGTTGATGCCGGGAACGCAACCCGAAGTTGAGAGAATAATAAATATACGACATTTGAGAGTTATTATTCGCGATCAGAGGGAACGAATTATAGAACTGCATCACATACATCAAACCGATTTTAATAGTCTGATACTACACCCGAGTATACTTAAACTGTTCAGAGATATGGAGCGTACATATAATCACATAAATTATCTTCGTAATGAAAATGTGCATACAAACATAGAGTCACGGACATTTATACGACAATGTCCCAGTGAAGAATGTAAAGGATTTTTGAATCAAGAGTGGTTTTGTGGTTTGTGTAATAAACGCTATTGTAAGGAGTGTAATGAAATATTGGATGTAGACCACGTATGTGACCCAGAAACTGTAAAGACGATGGAACTTCTAAATAAGGATAGTAAATCCTGTCCAAAGTGTGGAACTGTTATACACAAAACGAGTGGGTGTACACAAATGTGGTGTATAAGTTGTCATACAGCATTCAATTGGCGAACTGGTGAGATAGAAACTGGTCGCATTCACAATCCACATTTTATGGAATTTAAGAAGAAAATGATGTCGTCAAGGGAACACGGGGATATTCCTTGTGGTGGTGTACCATCTTTTAGAGAACTCCGTGAACAAAAAGCACCCGATGAAATACTGAAATATGCGATGTTAATCAATCAATTGGAACACGAACTTATATTTTTGAATACAGATGATATAGATAATGTAAACTATCGTGTTAGTTATATGCTCAATGACATTACGGAGGAGATGTTTAGAATATTTTTACAACGTCAAGAAAAGTTTTTAGATAAGTCTAGGGAAGTTTCCCTCGTCTATGAACTCATCGCCAATGCGTGTGGTGATCTCCTCCGACAATATACACTTGTACCTAGTAAACAAGATCAAGTTATATTTGAAATAAAAGAAATTATAAACTATTCAAATACTATACTTAAATCTATTAGGGGGCGTTATAATTGCACAAATCCGAAAGATATTAATATTTAGTAGTACTATGAAGATACTCTTACTCGTATCTCTAATTATACTGTTTTTGTACATACTACCACGGTATAAGAAACCTAGGGTTATAAAAGGGTTTATAACCGATGAAGAACGATCGTATATAATTAGAAGTGCAGAGGGTAAACTCGAGGAATCTAGGGTTACACAAGGTAAGATTGTAGATGTAACTGTTAGAAAAAGTAAAACAGCATGGCTTTCTAAAGACGACCCGATAGTGAATGGTGTAATTCAACGATGTATTAAATACACAGATAGACCTATATCAAATTGTGAAAAGCTCCAAGTTCTTAAATATGAGAATGATGGTCATTATAAACCCCACCAAGACTGCTTTGTAGACGATACAAATAAACGACTTTATACATTCATTTTAGCCCTAAATGATGACTATGAAGGTGGGGAGACATATTTTCCTATTCTCGGGGAGAAATATAAGTTACATGCGGGTGATGCTCTCTTTTTTAACACACTAGATACTTATGAAAATATAACGTCCAAGGCTTTACATGGTGGGTTACCTGTAAAGTCTGGTGAAAAATGGGTATGTAATTTATGGATTCGAAAGGACTCCTATTTAGGGTAAAAATTCAGCGCACTCACCCTTGGAAGTACACAATTCATCATCTGGCATGAGTTTGCATCCCACGTTGCACATTTGAGCGGTGTACCTATTGCAGTCAAGTTTACACTGCTCCCACGCCTCTGGTGTTTGTGGATCTTGGCATTTTTCATCGCAATGCATGAAACCTTTCTTATCATCTTCTACTGATGTATCATCCAGAAATCCCTTGATGATGTGAAGGTCTACATACTTAACTTTACCTGGTATATCACCCATACTCCCGATAAACCCCTTTACATCGGGGTACGCGGCTTTGGGTACTTCCGCTTTGACTTCCTCTTCCTCTTCCTCTTTCTCTTCCTCAGATTCATCCTCGGATTCCACATCACCATCGAGGTTTTCTGTCTGTGTTTTGAGGACAAGGATTGTCACAAGTGCCGCAATTATTACCAAAATAAACCTCCAATCGATCTTCATTCTATATTTATATACGTGATTATTTTTTTAGGCTTCAATCTCACCACGATCGATAAGTTTTTTGCGATTCACCAAGTGAAGTCCTTCAACCTCCGACTTATTTTGGGCTGCGTATGGAACTGCGTACGCCTCATCAACCAACCATTTATTAACATTTGTCCAGTTGCCATCCTCACACACCCAAATTTCGGCGAGTACACGACCAAATTTACCCCTAGAATCCGCTTCTGGGCATCTGAGTTCGATTTCGATATCATCCTTTTCAGATGCAACAGCCTTGAGACACCACTCCTTGAGCTTTTTCTTCGAGAGTAGACCAAATCTCTTTTCCTCCTTGTCAGATGTTCTGGATTCGGGGGTATCGATACCTAGGAGGCGCACGCGCTGCTTCGTGCACACATCAAAGCCGAGATCGATATTCACGTCAATGGTATCACCATCGACAACCTTCTCGAGAGAGGATACGCGGTATTTGAAGGTACAGGGTTCGACACTGTAGGAGGACATCTTATAACAATATATATACTTAAAACTTTAATACCTTCATAAAGTATGAAATGTTTCGCAACTTTCTCTGAAAATAACCTCTACAAGTTGAAGCTGTCAAAGACTCGTAGAAATGTCCTTGAAAATATGTATCAGAGACCTAGTATCACGGAGGTACGCCCAATAAAGGAGAATCTGAGACTTCGTTTACGTTTCACTGAAGCGATAAAAGAAGCACAGGATATGTGTGAAATGGATAAGGACTCATCCGAGTGTCATTGGGCTTGGTACGAGGTTGATGAATTAGAGGATTCTATACTACGTCTATATCCCGATAGATTGTGATATTTGGTGGATCATCATCGTACCCATAATATTGAATCGATATTCCGAATAGATCTATCATTTCGGGGTTAACGTCTTCATTCATATATCGTTTCCAGTTTTGTAGAGTTGTGTGGAAATATTCAACACCATCCTCTGAAAATGCGCATATACGGAGGAATGGTCTACTGCGTAGCTTTCTCATATATTCGTGAACAGCTTCGGGTAGGGGTGATGCTCTATTATATACTGATTTTAAGACGTCAATAATGTAATATCCGTGTGCATCACAAATTATATTGACTTGCATTTTGGGAAACCCCTTGATATACGCTTCAAAATCTGCATTACTAGGGAGGGTTGTATATATTGGTGTATTTTCATATATACACCCCTCATGATATCCAATCCCTGGATGTGTATGATATGATATTTTAGAATACCACACCTGTTCAATTTCACGAGTTTCGACTCTATTTCGTTTTTTTGATGTAACCCGTGTTGGTGTAGTAAATTTTAAATTATCATATCCTATACCACCTGCATATTCCCACTGCTTGACAGAAGATACTTTACTTATCTCTTTCAAATTGTGGACTACTTCATGAGACAGTTTCAGTCGTTGTCTTCTTAACATCATATTTGGACGCATGACTCTGAAATTCATTGATACTTCCTGTTATACACTGAGAGTTTATCGGGTCTTATTTTTAGCTATTACTAAACCCTGAACATTTGGTGGAAAGTCTAAGAAGAACTTTCTCTTAGCGATAGTATTCATCGCCGCATAGTCTGTTATTCCATTTATGTTTCGTCCAGCTACGAGTGCTCGGATATAATCCATGAAAGTCACGTAGAATGTTGTACACACACCTACACGGTTATTGTTGTTAGCTTGTAAATTTGGACCATTATAATACTTGGCCAATCTATTATTGGTATTCGTGATTCCCCACAATTGTTTGATGATTGGTACTATCTTTTGGCGCATAGTTCTACCCCACACAGAATCTCTCGAGGCTGCACCATGTGGGTCAAATACCCACATTCTAAATTCACTCGTGTATACACCGGGGTCAACTAAAACACTCACAGCGTGACCACCTGTCTCACCCCGCATACCAACCATGAAAAAATGTACTTGTTTAGTTGCGGTAATTCTAGAAGATGTATTTGGTGCACCTTTCTGTTTCACAATCTTGTCTATATTTTTTAATACACCATACTGGTTGGTTGGTATACTATAGTCTAAAAAGGCAGAGACAACACTCGCATTGTCAAATATTTTTTGTGCTCTCTTCATATACCGCGCGATACCACCACACGACGACCTCATACCGACCCCCTCTCCAGATAGATTCGGTAAATTGACCTCACGTTTACTGTATCCACGTGCCTGGTTATTATTGCTATTACTATTACTGTTTGTATTTTTTCGTTTCCCTAAAACACTGGTCCGCCCACCATTGACATTCATTGGTGTGGGGGCCATCTTAACATATATAGAGAAAATATTAGTTTCTTTATAAATGAAGTATGATATAGAGAAAATGATGGAGGATGTCTATTCTGAATTAGGTCCTGGGTATAGTGAGAGAGTCTATCACAACGCGGTCGAGGTTATATTGAGGGAGAATAAGATTCCGTATGAAACGGAGAGGCATATATTGGTTAGGTTTAGAGGACACGTTGTCGGTCAACTGAGAGCTGATCTTATTATAGATGAGAGTGTAATATTAGAACTGAAGGCTATCAAAACTCTGACTGACGGGATGGAGTTACAGGCTCGAAAATATCTTGACTTGACAGGACTGAGGACGGCGTATCTGGTAAATTTTCCTCTTCAACCGGGGCGGGAGGTGGAGACTCGAAAGATTGCATTAGGACCATCAGCGGGAGAACTCGCGCGAGCCTTTGATAAAATACGCGATCATCATCATACTGTGTCTGTGGACCTAAAACAGCTGCTTCCACCAGTTCGTGGGCTGTCTTCAGATGAAACTTCGCCTGTTGCATGCAGTACTGGACAGCCGGGTCCGTTTGATTGATGTTCTCTAGATGTGGACAATTTTGTACACATGTCTCTATTTCATACAGTGCGGAAAGGGCTTGGTTTTCTTCAGTGTTCATGATTTATAATTTGTAATTTTATAAAAAAAGATTTCTACTTGGGTATTAAAATGATCTTTATCTTTTACAAAAGATGTTTCTAAAAAAAAGTACTCACTCAATAAAATATTTAACAACCACTACAAAAGTATCTATATATCTTATATTTGATGATAGCCTTTTCACCGTCTTTTCCGTGTCCCGAACTGACCTCGGGGTTGCGCCATAACTTGTGCCATTTACCATCTGAAACAATGGGGTTGTAAATCGCATTTAAAAAGTCCCTCGTTTTATCATCATCTTCGAGTTTGTGGTTGAAGGCCCATATGAATACCAGGTACATATCAAAAACTTGGATGAGACCCTTGTGCTCTCTAGGAAATAACTCGAGAACCTTCACGGTATGGTTGAGGAGGTCCATTTGACGACTCTCAGCCACATCACTGTCTTTGGTGTAGAATTTGTGGAGTCCCGAACAGATCTTCACATAATCGTTGTTACCTGTGCATGTAGACCCTTTCCCACTTGAAAGGGTCCTAAACTTTTCAGCGAAGTTGTTCAATTTGAGGAGGTGTTGCTGCCGATCATTCTTCCCAAACATACTGGTAAGACAACTCTCCGTTTTTGCCATAAACATACCCTTCGCAAATTTTAGCCACTCATCACCCGTGAGACTGTAGGTGTTCGTGAGCTCCCCCTTACTGAGACTGAGTTGGGTATTGACCAAATCCATAATTTCGCGACACTGACCCTGGTTCAGGTTTGTGTAAGTTGTCGTTTGAATGGTGATGGAAAGGAATTGTTGTTTTTCGTGAATTTTCCATTGCGACCACAAACGTCCCTTCACCTTGAATCCATCGTTCAGAAAGGACATCAGATTGAAAAAACGATGACCCGAATCCAGAATATATTTAACATAACGATCACCTTCCAGCACTGTGTTGAATATCCAACTATTGTGGGTTTGTTTGTACTCAAACAGTGATATGATGTATCTCTCTGCATCTTCCCCGGTCCATCCATAGTAAGGCTCTCTTTGCCCGTCCGGGTAATAGAAAGCAGTGTAAACTGACTGTTGATCCGATATAATCGTCGACACTTTCACACTAGCCGGGATAGGTGTGCTGTCGAGACGACGTTCATAGAGAGACAGAATCTCCCCTTCAAAGTTTGACTCCCTCGTAAGTAAGACATCTTGGGAGGGAATTTTGATTCTCCCATCGGATGAAAAATACGAGGAGTTGCGGACGAATGGGGCAATTTGCATTTTCGATGTATACGTGTTTATTTTATACATGTTTCTGTATCACTTAGGTGTCTTTATACATTTTGGACACTCCCGACGTAGATTGAGACAATTGAGACATATGAAATGTTCACATTTACGGAACTTTACACACTCGGTATTTTTGAAGCAAATTGGACATTCATCATTCTTGAATTCTAGTATTTCATTCTTGAATCTCCAAAAACATCTACCACACACCTTCAGTGTCGGGTCATACATCTTGCCACACACGGGGAAGTTTGGACACTTCGACATTATGTAATTAGGATAGAGAGTCTTTAAACTGTTGGGATAAATTCCCACTTCAGATCGTGACAGATCTTCTTCCATATCACATCTTGTTGATACAGTTTCTCCTTCGATTTGAGGAGGGGGAAGTACTGTAGGTACTGATCCTCACTGAGAAGCTCACAGAATTTGTACAGTACGTAGGAGTAACTGAGGAAGTTCTTTCTCTCCGTTGGGCAATTATCATCAAATGGTCTCTGAATATCCTTGAACATTATTCGTAAATATTCTTCCAACTCTTGTGGCATATTTGGGGGTTTAATACCACTGAGAATGTTTGTAATGTAGGGTACGTGTTCATAGTATTTATTCAGTCTCAATTTTTTCAACAACCCCCTCACTTTTGCGTGTGTAATATCCTCAACCTTCTTAGTCTTCATCTTTTTGAGTTCTGACCTAAGCTGTTCCATAACCTCTGGGGGTATGGTTGTCGTCTCCTGTGCTTGGAATTGTGATAACCATTCATTGAAGTGATTTTCTCTCTTGTACGAATAGTTTATAATCTTCTCAGATGTCTCTTGTTCCTCCCTATAGGTCAACTCTTCACTAATCAAAGTTGCTATAATTGAACCACACCCCTCACACACAAGATCACTGGTATCACGAAAATGGAGGAGATTACTGTCCTCGCAGTTATTACACCTATCAGCTGTTTTTACTATCGGTCGTTGGATATTCTTCTTCTCCACTTCCACCAAATAATCTGTAAAAATATCCTTTCTTTGGAGACCAACAGTTTCTTTTACATTGAAAACGTTATCTGTATTAGTATTATCATCAGTATCATGAACATGTAGTTTTAAAAATGGTCGACATTTAATAAGATAATCGGCCATTTCAGATTGGTATTTTTTTGTGTTCACCGGGTCACTCGCTATCTGTTTTGACCATTCTTCTAGTTTATTATTATACCTACTTAAAAAGTTGCCTTCCATTCTTTATAAAAGAATGTTACTCAAACTTTTAAGTAACCTTTTCTTTATTTACAAGTACATTATGACACCCCGAGACTACACACTCATTTCCGAGGAAATTGAATACATGGTGGATCATGATATAAAATACATGATTGAGGATGATTTTTGGTTAAATGAGAGTAAAGACTGGGAAGATGGAATACTTGACGAATACTATGTGCACGCGACGGGGAAGAAATTCCGAAACACCGTAGTTCCACAAAACATTACAAATGTCATTCTCCGTATAAAATATTACTACAACGGTAAAGCATACACTGCAATCTCAAATGACATTAATTTCAAACCAGGTGTAGGTGAAGATACTACTATGCATTTTCACATCCCTTTGAGTAGTGCTTGGTTGGTCGATCATGATGATAAACCTATGAAGAACATTACTGAAAAGGTGAAGCGTTACGCTGGACCACGTTGTGATTTTCACGAGCAAAAGGTTTCACTCGAAGACTTTTTATTTTATGACAAGGATACATTGAAGGAGCATCTTCCTAAAATTGTGTTATCTAATACACTGGGTATGAAGAAAGTACTCTCAACCCTAGAAAAATATACTACAGATCTTCAGATACCTTAGTTGCTAAGTAGAACTTGAGTTCACCCAAATTCGCGACGTTATACTTCAAGATAAGAAATCTATTACCCGTTTCTTGTATAATTTGCACAGACGCACACATACTCGTCGCCTTTGTAAAGATATTCAAATACTTTAGACTATACAACCCCGTAATTTTCTGGCTTTCCTCTGGGCACTCGATGAATGTCTCTTGATTGGCGAAATCACCTTCACACGCGAGTCTGAGACTCTTACCCTCCCGTGTGATTTCAATTTCAGACCCGAGATTGTACATATCACGACACAATCTTTGGAAGTCTGACGAGGGTAGGGTTGTCACAGTTGACATATGAATCTCAGGGACCTCAATATGACTCTCATTGATATCTAGGAGTTTGAGTTGAAATTTAGAACTGGTTTTCTTAGTTTCACTGGTAATTTTGATATCCATATATTCCTTTGAATTAATTTCAATTTGAAGAACATCATTATTTGTGATAGTTTTCAATAGTTTGAAAGTATTTGAAATGTTGATACCCGCGATGATTTCTTCTTGATCACACGAGTATTCCTCAAAATTATCCGCTGCCAAAAACATATCGATGAGGGAGGTTCTGGCGGTATCCAGCGTAACTATATACATCCCTGTTGGTCTAAAATAAACATTTACATCATTTAGGATATCTTTTAGAACTTCAAATGTCGACTTAAAAGCCGAAGCTTGTATTGAAACTAACTTCATATCTAATGTGCTTACGCGTTAATTCTTTAAATCTGCATCAGTGTAGGCCAAACCCTTAGACACATCCCTATTGATTTTCTCTTCAAGTTCCTTTGTCATTGCGGGTTGTAGAGACTGACCATAGTTATCTAAATAGAACATATTTTGATCTTTCTCATTACCGTCGAGTGATGACATACTACACCCCCCACTAAACCCGCCGTGATCTATCTCTTTCTTGGGTAAGAGAGAGTCTAACCAGTTTTTTATTTCACCCCCTACTAGAATTTTTCCATTCTTTGTGAGCATGGTGGGAACCCGTGTGATCTTGTTCTGAAAGTTCTTAGGTATTCCCTGTGTATTCACATTATGAAATTGCACGAGTTGCTTTAGCTGGGACTGACTATTCACATATTCAATGATATCCATAGAATGTTTACATCTCGGACTGTAGATAAGCAGCGACATCTATTATCTATCTGGTATTTTGTAAAAAAATATTAACGCACTATAGTAAAGATGAAGAACTTATACATTATTTTGATTCTCTTCGTCTTGGTGATTATAATGACCAGGCGTGAGACATTCGTCGAAATATTCGGGCAGTCAGGGTACAAGAAACCCATTGACTATGTACGACTTAACGATCCCAGACCAGACCTTTCCAAGTACAATGAGGCCGAGGCGATTGTCGATCATGACACAATGGAGAGATTTGTACTTCAAGCGAACGCTGAAATCTCCAAGCGTCTAGGTGTCCCCACCTATATCATTGAAACTACGAGGGTCAAATACTACACTGGAAAGGAGAATAATTTGTATGAATGTGTTTTCATGACCATTAAAAATGGGGGATTCTCCTATGGTTTCAGCGTAGTTGCATCATTTGAGGCCAAGGGTGATGCCCTTAAACTTATCTCCCTGCGCACCCAGCCAATCGATGCCGATAAACCAGGCGATGTGAAGGCTTTTACTGAGGGTTCCCCTGGTAAAGAATTCCTCAATTTCGAAATTGTCAAGAAGGCTGCCATGCCCAATAAAAGTGAGTTTGATGCGGCTAAAAATAAGTTAGAGTAATTGTAATGATCAGCATCAATGATCTTCTAAAAATAGATGATAAGAAGAAACAAATAAAGAAGGAAATTTATACCAAGATAGTCGAACAGTTTTCATCTAAGATAAAAAAGTCTTCTGAGATGGGTCATAAACAAGTATTTTTGACGATACCTCTATTTTTGATAGGGTACCCCGTTTTTGATAGATCAGCAGCGTGTCGGTATGTATCAAGACAGTTCGAGAATGGTGGGTATATTGTGGAGATGATCAGTGAATTTGACATTTACATTTCCTGGTCGAGACCCAAAAAGAGAAAGGAAAAGGTATACGAAGATGATGATGATGACGTAGATCTCCCAAATTTGATGAATCTCAAGAAGATTGCGAATAAGTACAGGGGGGGTGCGTAGGAAATAACTATTTTAAAAACCTAATTAATCATAAATGGACAACTTGAACGTACTCGTAGAGGCTAAAAAGGAATACCTCGGGCAGTTATGTCTCATCATGTGTCCACCTATGATTGAAGTTTTTGACGATATGTACAAGGAAGCCGTAAAGATTTCGAAGGGGCGGAAGGTTCTCATTATGTTCCAAAACTTGTTAAAGGAAGTTCCCAACTGGTCTAACGCGATGTCCAAGCGACACTCGGATAACATCGCGGATAGATGCGCCTGGTTTAACGATCTCCTCGCCGCGGTTTTCGTCGCGTGCACCAAGATTCTTTCGGCTGTCCGTCTCAAGGCTGACAACAAGAAGATTTCCCTCAAACTCCCAACGAATGAAGTGTTTATTCAAACGTGCTACAACAACATTGCCAAGGATATGTACAAGGATCCCTATATTTTCCACGATGAACAGAGTGAGTACGCCAGGGACGAAAACCTGACCAGACGCTTCTGTCTCGCCATTGAAACCACCGTCAAGGAATTGATCCCTGTGCAACAGATTCTCCAAACCTACATGTCCCAAGAGTCTCGGGATATTGACCTCGATGGTGATATTGAGGACACGATCGATCCCGATGTGATTGATGACACCCTAGATGAGATGGAGGAGCCGATGGAGGAGCCGGTGGAGACTGGGGAAGTGCAGGAGGGTGAGCCTATGCCAATGGAGGGTGAACAAAGTGAACCCGTTGAACAGTTCGGACTCAATAATGAATTTAAGACTGTCCACGGGGTTCAGGCACCAATTGAGCCTGAGTCTGAGCCTGAACCACAACCTCAGGGGGAGCCAGTGGAGGACGATGTTTTATTTGGTGACGCACCAGAGCAGCGTACAAAAAAACTTGCCTATAATTAAATGGAGTCCTTGTCAGAACATTTCCGCGACCCGCTCAGTGCAGCCCTAATCGCGGGTGTCATAACCGCTGGTTATATTCATCTCAAAGCTCATCTCAATAATGAGGGTAAATTAGAATTAAATAAATACACAAAACCAGCCGTGCTCAATGCGATACTGGTATTTTTCATAGTTTCAAATGGTTTAGGTAAAAAGGAGACCATATCTAGTGATCCTTTCTAAACTTAAAGATTACACGTTTATATTAAGAAAATGGCATCCGTTACTGCGTTCAACGATATGATGGGTCAATTTCTTGTGGAATTGCACAAGACTTTTCCAGAGGAAAAAGGCATTAAGAAGATGTTGACATCGTTCGACCTCTTGAAGACTACAAACCCCCGCCTCGTTGTAGATGGGTTTATGAGTGGTATGACTCCTTACGCAGAGCAGTTATCTTCAAGGGATGAAAAGTTTTTCATGGAGGAGACTAAAAACGTTGATTTTTTGAAGGACCTGGATTTCGCCACGTTGTGGGGTATCATGTCAGTAAACACCAAGGAAGCCACTTGGCAGTACCTCCAAACCCTGTATATGCTCGGTACCACGATTCTCTCCATCCCCGCGGAGACTCTCACGATGATTGAAAGTCTCGCGAAGGATTGTGCCGATAAGCTTGAGAATGGTGATCAGGAAATTGACCAGGATGCACTCATGAAAATGATCGGCGGTATGATGGGCGGTCTCCCCAAAAATTAAACCTTAATATATATTAAATGAGAGCTTGGTTCGACGACCCTCGGCAACTCATCAGGCGTGATCAAATTTCAGAATTTTGGCCAACAAGTGATCAATCACCAGAGGATAGGATTAACGCGGCTTCGCGTTTTGTTCTTTATGCCAGTAGTATTGTATTTTTAATTCGACGTGACCCAAGGGTATATGTCCTCGGGTTAACCGTTCTCGCTGTCATCTTCGTTCTATACAAGATGAAGATGGTAAAGGTGAATTTAAACCGGGTTTCTAAATACGAAATGAATTCGTGTCAAGCACCCACCAAAAACAACCCCATGGGTAATGTCCTCATGACCGACTATGCCGATTCCCCCAATCGTTTGGAGGCGTGTTATTATTCCCACCCCAATGAGCATGTGACTTCCGGTGTTCCATTCGATTCCGGACGTTCCCGCTCCCCCCTCCCAAAATTCCAGAGAAACGCGATTGAGAGACAATTCGTCACAAATCCAGTAACTCAAATACCAGGCGATCAGACGCAGTTCGCAGAGTGGTTATACGGCCCAAAGAATGGCCCAATGTGTAAGAGTGATTCCAAATACTGTAACCCCGATGCCAGGGGTGTTCAGCTAGAAGCATTTTCCGGTCTAGGTAGTGACGGAGATATTAGAGGGCAGCGAGGTGGTGGTAGAGTGCGAAGCGGTGGCGGAACATATAGTTAGATTAATATTCTTGTGTAATAATAAATGGCGTATCAACTCCAACCTGGCCTTTCAATTGTTCAAAACCCCGGTGCCAATCCCAGTGTATTGGCGACGGATGAAGTATTTGTTTACCCTCAGCCCAGTCAATTAAATTACGGGTCTCGCCCAAACACCATGCTTTACGGAACTGCCCCATACAAGGCGGGTAAGGGTTCCCCAGCGCAATATATCGAGACTTCCGACCAACTTAGACCCCAAGCGACTACCCGTTTCAACAAGGTTGTCGTCCCCACCTACGAGCGCAACCTATTCCCCCTCACCAACATGGAATGCAAAGTCCCCCTCCGCACACAAAGTTACGAACCCGCGAGCACCCGCGCCGAGCTTCAGAATGGGTTGTTTCAACAAAGATATGTTAATAAAAATGTTAACAAGAAGTAAGAATGGCTGACCCAGTTTCACTGATGGCCATAGCCGGACTCGTATTCGCTGGTCGAACTCTCAGTAAGAAACCCGAAAAATATACCATGATCGGACCCTCTTCGAATGCAGCCGAGGAGGATCTCCCTGCTCAAGTCATAGAGTTCAAGGAAAATGATTTTGTCTCGAGGGTGGAGGCCCCTCAGAAGAAGGAGGTTGACAGTTTTGCCGACATCTCCAGGCAACAACGTAGTGGTGGCCAAGAAGTTTTGGATTTACGCAATCGTATGTATGACCAAGGTCGCATGAACAATCTTTCCCCCGTGGAGAAGCAACTTGTGGGTCCCGGTCTCGGTGTCGGCGCACACGTCCCCGCTGTCGGTGGATTTCAACAAACCTTCCGTGTGAACCCAGTCAATGTGGGTGAGTACCGTCTCACTACACTCCCAGGACGCGCGGGTCATGCCGGGGACACCACTGGTGGACGCGCTGCCGTTGTCGGTGAATTAACTCACAACAAGCCCGATACTACTGCCTACCTCCCCTCTCGTTTACCTACTGTACCTGGTCGCGCGCAGGGTATGTCGGGTCTCGTCCCTCGTAACGAACACGAGCGAACCAAGCGAACCACCAACCGCTCAGAGACTGGTGTGCGATCGGATGGGTTGGGTTTCAATGGTGCCAGGCGTTTCATTTCTGCCCAAACCATTGCCCAAAACCCCACCCGATTCAAGACTGATCGCAATGATGAGCACTACATGTACCAAAACCAACCCGCCCCCGGTATTGCCAGCTTTGTCGGTGGGTACACTAACACGGTGGCTTCGCAGGTCGGTGCTAAAAACAACGATGAATTGATGAAGTATGGTTTCCGACCCGAGGATCGTCGTGGCCAAGCGAACCGTATGGGTAACCCCGGTCGTATGAATGTGCGCGAGAGTGCGGGTAAGCAGGGTGGTAAGCTTACCGCTGTGCGTTCGGACACCACCCGTGTAGATGGGCGCGTGAGTGGCGCGAATGGTGGGTGGACTCAAAATTACAAAAACAATGAGTATCACCAATTCAATGCCTACAAGGGTAATGAAAACCCCAATTCCAGGCGCCTCGATATTGCCAAGACACAGCTCCAGAACAACCCCTTGTCACACCATTTATCTTAATGGATTCACCCCTCAAATAGACAAAAACACTCATTAAAATTATGTACAGTAATTTTAATGAAGGTGCACACCCTTAACATAGATAGTAGCCAGCGTAAACTCCTCAATGATTCTAACGTGTATCAAAATATAAATAACTACGTCATTCGTCTAGAAAACCCCATTTATGACGTCTCCCAAATCAAACTTGTTTCCGCACGTATTCCCACCCCCCAATTGATAACATGTGCATCGAATAAGACCTTCAGTGTAGATGGAATTGTCTTCTCTATGGATGAAACCAATTATCCAACTGGGACACAACTGGCTTCAGATCTCGAGACCAAATTAACACCCCCAGATTCTAATATAAACCAAGTTGTCTATGATACCGATACAAATCGACTGACGTTCGCGAATACACACGCCACAGACAATCAATTTACACTCGAGTTTAATACAGGAACAAATGGTCATTCGAGTACGAGTTCTATTTTAACAACTCCACACCAGGTTATAGGATTTGATTCAAATAATTACACATCGGTAGCTGATACCCTCGTCTCGGGTGCCATCAATTTACAAGGGCCAAATTCACTTATTTTAAAAGTAACTGCGGGTTCGGATGAATTCAACCAAACCGTCTACACATCTACACCACACTACACTGGTCATATATTAATGGATGGTACAGACTTTATCAATTTTAAAGGTAATGATGATCATGTTATACACAGCTTCCATTCAGGAACCCACAAGTTTGTTAAAGACATTCAAATTGAGTTTTTCTATATGAGTCACGGGCGTCTCATTCCATACGATTTTATGAAACAAGAACATATTTTGAAATTTGAAATAACATGTTCTACAGACAAACTTGAAAATATGACAAAGGTTGTACTTGATGAGGTGTTACCAAAGAAGGAGGAAGAAGCAATTATAAGTATTCCCAAACAATTGAGGAATCCTTATAATCAAGAAGTTTTTGTATATATTGGAATTATTATCTTCCTGGGGGTACTACTCATTTCCTTTATGAAGAAGCGAGCGTAGGAATTAGCGGGAGACCGCGTAGACTGGCTGAGCAGGCTTGGACACGCGAGTGGAGACACCCGAGATAATCATGTACACCACGATGGACAACAGGGTGGTGAGGACAGCGGTGAGCGCGTACTGAGCACCACCGTTCTTGGGCACCTTGACGATCTGGCTGATGGTCCACCTGACCACATCCATCCACGACATGGCGGCGGCGAAAGAGAAACCGGCAACAATCGCGTTGAGCGATTGGGTCTCCAGTTCCTGGGTAACAAGATTGACAGTCTTAAGAGCAGCCTTCATTGTGAGTTTTATACTATAGTATAGGAAAATATTTCACTCTGGAAGTAGCTGTTCTTGATTAATTTTTTTGTATCTTTTTTTCCTGAGTATATTTGATTTGGCGAATAGTTGTTCGTCATCTGATGAATACGTACTTGATGTATTATCAGAATCTTGTTCATTATCGAGTGTAGTTAATTTTGTGGAAGATTCTGAAAAACTCCATCCATCAGGCTCCCATAGTGTCATCCCTATTAATAGCATTTTTTAAGATTTGCTCGGCTGGATTGCGCGGAGTCCAAGCATCCCAAGAGTCGTACGCCTGGTTGACCTGAATAAAGTTGGGGTCGTTACCACTGTACCGTGCAAATGGGGGTAGTTCATTCTCTGGCACTGTGACAATGTCTTCTTCATCAGAGTCTTCCTCGTCGTACACATCAGGGAATAGACTACCAGTCACCTGACCAACTTTATGCATCGCACAATATCTAGAAGCATATTCCACATCTTCTGAAAGAATTACATCTCTTCCACAAGCTTTCGAGTATTCAGCTGCGATGACTACACTTTGTTCAAGAACTGGCATAACAATACCAACCATCGCATTCATATAGTCCTCCGCCTGCTTGTTCGCCTCCGCAAGGTCGTTATCATAACCAGTTTTCATTATATCTAATATTTATAATTAAAAAGGGTTTCGGTTTTTCCCCCACACACTCTTAAAATGTTGTAACTTGTGGCGTACACACGAATTTGACGTGCAAAATCAACACAAGATGTTAGACTTAGGCCCAAAATAGCCTCTTTTATCAAATTGAAGTTAACTTGCCCCGTTGGATACCACTCCTCTGGCTGTAATGCGAAGCTGTACGAATAGAATCTCCTGATGAGTTGGGTTTTAGAATGATGAATAGCCCCTTGTATAGCCTTCAAGAATAGAACACTACCCGTATCTTTGGTAATAATATCCTCACCATCTAACTGTAGAGTGAGATGGTCCAGGTTTTCGTATAAAATAAGCTTACCATTCTCCACATTGGAGGTGTTGTCGTAATCAAATGGGGTCACAAAGTTACCCTGGAGGGTTTTGTCTGCTGCATTGACATTAAATCCATGGCGCTGGATAACAAAATGCATTTCCTTGACTGGGTTTTGGAAATCTAGTTTAAAAGTCCCTTTGTTTATACCCACACCCACCTCAAATGCATTCTGTTGAACTTGTGTAATCAAATAATCCCTTGAAGTATTTTGAGTCTCCAATCTCTCCACTACATCTAAGAAGACAACCTCTGTGCAGAGTGAAAACTCTTTAATCTTGGGTTTTAGGGTCGCGAGTACATCCCGTAAGTTTGTACCACCTGTGGTTTTGTAATTCCCTGTAATGTGGACGACCAGATCTTCAACACTCCTCAACTTGAATTCAACCTCAACTTCTTGATTTTTCATGGCACAGAGGGGGATGGCGAGTTCTGGGTTCTTGTAGAAATAGAATGGTAAATCAATCAGAAATTCTTCATCTGTACCCAGTCCCAATGTATTGTGAATAAGGATCCCACTGTTACCATCAACCTCTGAAACCCTCTTAAAAGTGGTTCTCAATGGGTATTTACCGACCAATTGCTCTAGGGCTTTTTGTTTCGTTTGGGTCACGAACTGCTCTGAATATATTTGAAGGTAGTCACCAGTGAGTCGTTCTACCACTTTACCACCAATCAGGAGATCTACGTGTTCAATGAGTGCATGTCCAACTGATTCTATGTACACTATATTTTGGTCGAGTGGGGGGAGTGTACACTTGAGGGTTACTGTCTGTAGCAGATCACCTTCGTTCCGTGGGATGTTGAATCTAACCTTCCTCCCAAAATCGGCTTCACTCTCGGGGTCTATGTCGACATACTGTCTCGAAAAATTGGAATGCTTTTTAAATTTTTCTAGAAAGTACGTGTAGTCTGGGTTTATGGTGAAGTACTTTTCTTGTGGTCCGGTCGCCTCCAATTGAAGTCTACCAGCCATTCCTAGTATATCAATCTAAAATATTAATCCCGCTAAACCACTTTGGATTCTCAACACGTTGTAGTTTATTGCATACACACGGGTGTTATTTGAATCTACGCTGTTGATTGGATTGATTTTCATTCGTAATGACTTGTGAGCTATACGACTCATATTCACTTGTCCAGTTGGATAATGTACATCAGGTTTCAGTGAGAATGAGTACATCGCAAACCTTGCTGGTCCAAACGTGAATGCAGAGTTATTAAATGGAAACCCAATGTTAAATTCTTTTGCCAATGGGGAATTGATGTGATGTTTCAATGATTGCTCATACACGAGGAACTTCTCATTTCTATTAAAAACAACTTCATTATTGAATCGTAGTTCAACATTTGTAATGGTATTGTATTCATTTGGGTAATTATTTTGAACAGACTCTTCAGATTGAGAGACAAATAACAACTCCTTCACGGGGTGGGAAAATTTAAGTAACACTTCCTTTTCGTTTTCTCCTGGTTTCATCTTAAATTTAGATAACTGCACCTGTGTAATAACATAATCGATGGGGTTGGACTTCAAGAAGTTACTCTCATCCGAATCGACATACACAAACTCTGTATCCAGGGAAAACTTATTGATAGTACCGGTTATATCTTGTTCGTACGAAGGACCGTACAACCCTTTACCACCATAGATGAGCTCAGCCAATGGTCGTGTTTTAATTTTAACTTCCACGAGTTGTTTGGTGAGGGCACACGTTGGAATGGCGAGGGTAGGGTTCCTATGGAAATAGAAGGGTAAATCTACAAAGTATGTATACTGTCCCTGGTAACTTAGGATGTTCCCGTGACCATTAAGGAAATAGAGGGTTTGCTCAGTGTCATCATTGGTGTTGTTAAGCTGCTGCTGTAAGTATATATACTCTCCTGTAATCCGTTCAATGACCTGCCCCCCTATAATCAGTTCAGCATACTCGATGAGATGGCTTATAATAGACGGTGACCACACGGTATCGTTACGACCAGCTGTATCGGGTGCAGGGTCAGTTAACGTGACTTTGAGGGTCATGTTTCGAATGAGGTCCCCTTTATCATTTGGAATGCGACAGTCGAGAACCTCCCCAAAGTCAATTTTCCCATCGAATTGGCTCTCTATGTAATCGACGGCAAACTTCGTGTGTCTTTTGTAATTCATCAGGAAATACGAAAACTGTGGTTCACCTGTGAGCCATTGGTCTTGGACTCCAGTGGCAGCAAGTCTTAAGCGACCTGCCATTCCTATTCTATATGAGTAAAATTTTGTCAAATAAAACGAGACGGTATATTAGAATGAATCTCCAGCTGAGAAAGTTCAAACCTGAGACAATCACGGATGATAGGGTTTGTGTGTTTATAGGTAAGCGTAACACTGGTAAGTCCACGCTGGTTAAAGACATCATGTTCCATAAGAGACATTTACCAGCTGGTATAGTACTGTCAGGGACGGAGGAGGGTAATCACTTTTATTCAAATTTCATCCCGGACCTGTGTATATATGGAGATTACGACAGGGAAGCGATGGAACGTGTAATGGATCGTCAGAAGAAGTTGGTGGGTCAGGGAAAGCAAAATTGTGGGGCTTTTATGCTTCTTGATGACTGTATGTACGATTCAAAGTTTCTGAAAGACCGTGTTATACGACAATGTTTTATGAATGGACGTCATTGGAAGATTTTCTTCATGCTCACGATGCAATACGTGATGGATCTACCACCCGCTTTACGTGCCAACGTAGACTATGTCTTTATTCTTAGGGAAAACATTATTCAGAACAGAGAGAAATTGTACAAGTCATTCTTTGGTATATTTCCTTCATTTGATATGTTTTGTAAAACGATGGACGCATGCACAGAAAATTATGAGTGTTTGGTTCTCGATAATACAGTCAAATCCAATAAAATTCAAGATTGTGTGTTTTGGTACAAGGCGAGTCTCAGGAAAAACTTTAGAGTTGGTAGTCCCCAACTGTGGGGGATGCACAAAAAGATGTACAACCCTAAACACGCAGATCAAAAGGAACAGGACGCGAAGAAAGCTAATAAGAAAACATCCCTCACGATAACGAAGCGTAAATAATGCGTTTGAACTTTTTATCAAAAACATACTCTTATATTAAATGTCTTCGCATCAAGTGAACACCTTGAATCTTTCTGACGACGGGGATGGGATGGTAAATCTCAGGGACAATCCCGCGACATCATTTAAGTTAAACACACCCGAAAAAAATGTGAGCGGACATAAAGAGACTATGGATTCTACTCCTATCAACGATATTATGATGGAACCCCCAATGATGAATGAGGATCCCAAAATGCAGGGTGTTCAGATGGCCGCCGCCCAACCCCAGGGTATGTATGCCGCCCCCGCTCAGACCCAAGAGAAACCCGCCAACAAGTACCCCCTAAACCTCACCGATGATCACGTCATCGCTCTCCTCGCGGGACTTTGTGCCGCTGTGTCTGTCAGTAAGCCCATCCAAGATAAGCTCGCGACCTCTATCCCCAAGTTCCTTAACGAACAAGGGGGTAGAAGTGTTGTCGGTTTGGCTTCTACAGGTGTAGTCGCGACGATTGTTTTCTATCTCGTAAAAGATTACGTTGTTAGACCCTAAACGGCACCAGTTTGCCAACCCATATTACTGTAAATCGAATTGTCTACACCAGTGTAGTACGTAATTAACGCACCAGCGGCGAAAGTCAACATTAATAAGGTACTTAATTGAAGTTTCTTATTATTGTCAGCCTTGGGGTCTTCGAGGGCCTCCTTAGTGGGCTTCCACACCTTGTTCAACAAAAATGTGAGAACGAGGGCGATCACAGTGGAGGTAAGGAAGAAACCCCTATCCATGTGAAGTTGGGGGACTAACTTGGAACTCATCACGAGACGGATAACATTGGGAATCACGAGGGTCATGAAAATCAGATTCACGTGATAATTTGAGGTATACGCAGGTACTCGGGTGATAGCAAATACTATAAACCAGTAAAAAATTGCAGTCAACAGTACATTAATTGGTGTTTTCATTTAGTATAATGGGAGATTATTTATCCTGAACATGTTGACCACAAAATTCCGTCTTATCCGTTATCTTTTCGTATAATCCTATATTTATACATATGTCCCGGAGCTCGGCATAGTTCGACCAGAACTGTTCCGAGTGAGAATACTCTTGCACAGTGGAATGAGCTAATTCGTGGATTAGAACGTGGAAGATTTCATTTACACCACCATTGAGACATATGGTAATTTCAGCCCCCTTGTTGACATTATATCCCACACTCTCTTGCATAGTCTTCCTTCCTGTGAGGACTATAGGCTTAACTAACATTGAGAATTTCTCATTGTTCGTCTCCCTGAGATGCTCCCTGAGAATACGATATTTCTCCTTCACTTCTGTGAATTCACGTGGCTCTATCGTCGTGTAAAGTATAAAGATGTTGATCACAAGTAAAATAAAAATTGCTATCATCTATTATAAACAAAGATAAATTTACTATACAATTCTGAGATTGGATTACCCTCGAGTCCCTCCCAAGATTGTAACTTAAACCCAAGTTCTTCTAAATGTGTCACCAAGAGATCCTTGTACGCCACTGGTTCTGACTTTGGACCCTCTGCATAATAGGGTGTATCGACTAGATTCACAAACAACTTTTCCCCAAATCCCCCATTCCCGTGATCTTTGAGTTTGAAGAAATTACCCATCTCATCTAGGTGTGGTGTTTTGAATATGATTTTTTCAGAGTCTGGGATAATACCTATGAGGGACCCACCCGGTTTCATCCTCTTCTTAATCTCATGAATCGAACTGAAGAAGAGCTCCCTCGAAGCAAAAATGTAATGAAGGGAAAAATTAAAACACACCACATCAAACTTCCTTTTGGGGCACGCATGTATATCACCCTCGTAAAAGTTTACGCGCATGTGCATATTTTTAGCGCGGGACTTTGCCTCAAGGAGAGCCTCAGGCTCTGGGTCACACATGTTAATATTAGCCCCACATTTATGCCATTTTTGAAGATCTCCACCAAACCCACAACCTACATCGAGAATATGTTGCCCATCCAAGGTAGTACTTTGAATGAGGTCCCTCTTTGCATTGTTGTGATTTTTACGAATCTCTTCCATTCTCAATATACGAATGGTATCTTTAAGGTTGTCACACAACTTAGGGCTTAAAGTTTAGATTCGTATGAAATGTATAATGTCCCTCGAAACTGATTACACTACCGTCCCCGGCCAGGTCTTTGCTTGTCTCTCCGTCATCGGACCCGAGGCTCCCCAAAAGAATGATAAGTTTGGTATCAAGATCCGTGGTGCGTTCGCTACCCGCGATGAAGCAGCCAAGCACGCCAAGCGTCTGCAGAATGAGGATCCCACTTTCGATATCTATGTAGTGGATATGTACAAATGGCTCTTGATCCCACCCGATTCGTCTAAAATTGACGACGTTCATTATGCGAACGAGAAACTCGAGGAGATCATGTCGGGGTACAAGGAAAACCAGTCCCAAGCTGCGCGAATGTTCAGTGAGCGCAAGGAGGGTATGATGAAGGATAAGATTGCTTACTCGGCCGGTGATGAAAACTCCAAGTTTTACACCAAACCCGATGAGGCTCCCATTTCTCACCCAGCAGAGGTTCTCGAACGGCTCAAGAAGGAGAAGCCTGACACCCCAATGGAGGAACTCGTCAAGGAGGCTGATGCTATCGTCGCAACTGAGATTACCGAGCGACAGAAGAAGCGGGAGGAGGAGGATGCGGCTGCATCCACTGATGGTAAATTAGAAACGACCAAGGAGGAAGGTGAAGAGGAGGTAACCTCAGCGTAAATAATATTCATATATATAAAATAACATGTTCAATATAATAATCACTGTCATTTTGGTTAGTGCTTTCTTTATTTTGTTTTTTGAACCGAATCGGAATCCAAAAAACAAAAGAGACAAGGTGAAAAAGAGTAAGGTATCCACAACGGATGGGTTTGTGGAGGATACCTCAAGTGGTCCCTTTATTAAGAATTTTGTACCCCCACCACTTGGGGATACTGGGACATTCGTAGCGTACTCAACTGTACCTGAGGATAACTGGTTGCATGGTTTTCCCCATGAAAAATCCAAGTAAAAATACAGCGAATGCTATAATCCAAGTTGACTTATCTACATTTTTGAATAAATCGACCCCAGAGGAAGAATCTTGTGGTGGGAGGGGAGGTGCGTATGCCATTTCTGAGGGATGATAATAATATTGTTCTTCTTGGGGTTTAATATCCTCATCCTTTTCCTGACCTTCTAGAGGGCTGATGGTAGGGTTATAATCGATAGGATTTCCTATATCCGTCTCCATTTTTTAATATATCCACTGTTTTTTTTAAGCGTCTTCTTCCTCACTTTCACTTTCATCATCTACAACAAAATCCTTGAGGTTACCGTTATCATCTGCATCCTCCTCTTCTTCCTCATCCTCATCTGAAGAACATTCCTCCTCGTCAGTGTCAATGTCGGACCCACCCCCAGAATCGTACTCATTATCGGCGTAATCATCCTCTAATACTTCTTCAATAGGTACATACGTTTCAGGCTTCTTTATCTTCCTTCCGGAGCGTGTAATAGTAACAGCGACCATTTGTATTTAAAGTTTATTATTGTTTAAGCACTTTTAACACATCTGGGGTTAATATATGAGTCCTTGACGTATTCTTTTTACAAGATGGACATTTTTGACTTATATGATTCTTTTTAATGATATATGTCATATTCACATCCTCGTGTACACCACCGATCGTCTCACAGTAATTTGATGTAGTGAGCACCATAAACCCTGTCTTTTCCTTCTTGATGTTAACAACACGTGTGTCCGCTTGCCCAGGCATCCAACGTGCAATGTATTTTTCTAAATTCCCTCTCATATCACCTTGCTTCGGTTGGGGTTTCTCCACAAACTTCTTAATCTCTGGGCATTTTTTGAGGTCATCCTTGTTTGGGTACAGTTTATCTGTTATAGAGGGGGGGAGTTGGTATTTCCGCCCATAGAAATCTTTACAGAATCCATCCCTCCTCCCCTGTAGGGTCTCACATCGACAAAAACACTTCTGTGCAATTATCTTACCACTCACGAAGAACCACACGTGATTAGAACCATGTTCCCGTTTTAGATTCTCACAGTATTTGGATGTCGTTGAAACGAGATAGGTATCATTGTGCCTGAACATCTTTGTAATGTACGCCTGCTCCTGGGATTCCATATTCTTCCGAACGAATGCCTCTAGAAGATTCTTCAATTCATCGTTGTGAATCTCATCCTTGGTCTGGGCATTTGAGAATGATCCCTCTTTCACCACTGTAGAGGGTGGCTCGATGACAGTGTTTTGGGGTAAATCGGTCCTAACCGCTGACATCTTGAGAATTTCGACATCTGGATCCTGTTTCGTATTCAGGAGTGTACTCAAAGGGCCTGTTTTGTATAAAAAGATGGGTAAATACGCCAATTGTTCAACCTTCTTTTTACCACCACACTCGGCACAACCTTGACCACCACAAGCATCATGCTTCACCAACTTGAGAGACCAAGGCATACGAAATCCACTCCCCTTGGCTTTTCTGGTCACACTTCCATATACAGCTGCATCCACGATATCCGCCCAATTGTAGGAACCCTTAGCCTTGGTGAGGGCTATGAGAATATGCTCCCTTAGGGCGATAGCTGAGGATTGATCCACTATGAGACCCGGCCAGTTGAGATGTACACCAGTCTTCATCTTTGTACCACTCTTTTTAGGGGGTGCCACTGAAATGAGACAATCCTTACCACTGTGCCGTTTCACCTTGTCACATATGATCTTACAGATTTCTTTGATTTCACCGAGTGTCAATGATTCTTCACCCTTGTAATCCAAATCGACAAAAAAGTTATACTTCTCACTCTTCTGTTCAACCACAAACAACTTTTCACCGTTATTTATAGCCTCTATGTACTTCTCATAGAAGATATTCAATTTATCAAATGGCACAGAAAGGACACCACCGTCCATGAGCACATGTGATAGATTGGTTGCATTATTAAATTTTTGTGAAATACACCAACTCTTAAACATATAATATTATTGTTCCTCTTCTCTAAACCATGATGACATACAAGATACATCCCGATACTCTTTTCCATTAGAGAGTTCTTTCTTCAATTCTAAAAGCTGACAAACCGACATATCTTCGTTATCAACAACCCACGCCTCAATTTCTTCTGGGCAGAACCCCCTGTTGTTTTTTAGTAACTCACGGATTTCAGAGAGGATATAAACCTTGGACTTCATTATTTAATAGAAAATGTTTTTCTATTCAAAGAACTTATACAGGTATAGAATTCTGGATTTTTTATGACATTATCGATGATCAACTTCCACCTCTTACGTGTGTTGAACTCCTCGAGGGACTCGTAATTCATGAAATCATTTTCATCGTATGTCTTTTTTATTGGTTGTCGTAACGACTTTTTTACATTTGTTTTATGCTTCTCCTCGTAAAATTTCTTAACTTGGGTCTGCTGCTCCGCTCTACTGAAATTTACAAAGAATATGAAAACATTATACTCAAGATCAACTGTCGGACTCTCCTTCACGACAAACTTGAATTCAGTGTACTGTCCACTTTTTAGTGAAACAACCCCACGTGTTTCTTCTTCCAATTCCCTTAAGGCACATCTTATAGGGTTCAATATCTCTCTCCTTCTACACCCACCTGTGACAAATATCCAATCCTTGAATCTTGTATCTCTCACGGTGAGGAATCGTGGCTTTCCATCCGCAAAACTAACCGGTATAGCTATAGCTTTATACTTTTTCATTGCGCATTCGCAAGTTATAATATGCTGATATGATTATTCTGCGACTTTATCATCCACTGTCTCCGTGTCTGTAACTGTAGAAGTCGTGGTAATCGCACGAGCCGACTCCTGGGTATCCAACCTTTTGGAGACGTAATCGGAAAAATCTTTCATCTGTTCAACTTCCTGTTTGGTTTTATTCACCTCCCTGAAGAGGAATAGAATACCAGCCACACATACGACGAGTGCAATTATACTGAGGGTATCACGGTTCACGGGGATCATTATAAAGTATAAAGTCTTTATCTTTTTAAGTAATTACACCCATCTTAGTAGTACCGGGACAAGTGGGGCAATCGTACGGGCTGTGTGCAAATTGGACGGCTTCGTAATGTGTAGGCTGGCAACACTTGTCTGTTGAGGGGGATGGCTCCCCGACAAACTTTTCAAGTGCCCTGGACTTGGGATCGTACATCAATACAAAAACGATGGCTATAAGAAACAATACGTTCAACATTTATTAATTAGTTAGAATATAATAGACCGCCCATACCATTCTCGATACGGAGCACGTTGTAGTTCACGGCGTACACAGCCTTGGCCACGTTCTGGTTATCGCAAATGATGCGAGCCGAGTCGAGGCGGGAGAAGTTGAGCGTACCGGTAGGCTGGAGCTTGGCTGCGTCGAGGCAGAATGGGTAGAAGAAGAGGGTCTTGAGGGTAGCAGGCTTGGAAGCGTTGGTGGTGTGGTAGTACAGAGGTACATGCGAGAAGTTGGGGTCGGCGAACTTGAAGTCGGCGACATCGGTACCGTTGATTTGGAGCTTGAGCTTGTTGTCGTTGTTAAGAATCGCGAGGGCGGCGGAATCGGCCGAGGCGAGGTACTTGACGGGGTGGTTGAAGTTGAGCTCCTGTATCTTGGAACCGGAGGAGATCGCCTTCTGAACCTGGGTGATGAGGAGGTTCATGGGTTGGGACGCGAAAAGTTCACGTTCCTGGGTATCGAGGAAGGCGTAGTTCGCGTAGACATCCCACTTCTTGGCGTTATCCGCCGCGGCAGCACCCCAAGTGATCCTAAGCTCGACATCATGGTACTGGAGGGCAATGAGTGGGAGGGCAGTTTGCCAGTTCTCACAGAAAGCAAACCTGAGGGGGTAGAAACGCTCATCAGTGGCGCCACCGTAGAGGTCACCAGCGACCGACTTGGAGGTGGAGGTCGCGGAGAGCACTGGGGCAATGAGGGTCGAGTAGGTGGAATCTTGTTCATCAATCACCTGACCACCCACGAGGAGCTCGATCTTGGAGACCATAGTCGTCCAGTCAGCAATCGCTGTCGTCGCGGTACCCGTGTTGGGTACGAGGTAGACATAGTTGAGCATGTCACCCTTGCGCTCGAAGCGGATGGTGGACATACCATTGTTAGAGACGTTGCCTTGAATGACCTGACGTTCGACAGTTTGGGAGAAATTGGTGTGGCGTTTGTAGTTGGATCGGAAGAAACTGACCTCGGGTTGACCCACGAGGTGGACGTCCTGAGCTCCGACGGCTACGAGTTGGGCAATACCACCAGACATTTTATAATATAGTGAGACTTTATTTTTAAGC
>Ga0209091_10000822_pt1 | contig 28991 bp, 25 predicted proteins | sample ArcticOcean_MG_C_6_FD_187438 | JGI IMG/M metagenome (GOLD analysis project Ga0209091, IMG submission 187438) | Marine microbial communities from western Arctic Ocean - ArcticOcean_MG_CB8_128 (SPAdes) (version 2) | ecosystem: Environmental > Aquatic > Marine > Oceanic | place: Arctic Ocean...
CAGCACCATTTAATAATAAATCAGATTTTATCGATTTTATGCAAAAAACTATAAAAACTTCGAACAAACAAATTTTTTTTATAATTGTTAATTATAGCAAAAAAACAATTGAGAATATTGAAAATATAGAATTTGTTGAAAGTTTTTACATAAATGAAAATACCGGGTATTCAATATGTTTCTCAACTAAAACTTAAAAAACAATTAATTATCTTAAAATATTATTTAAAAACGATATTCATCTACCCATAAAATTATAAATTTAAAATAATATCATTTTTTAGGAAAAAAATTTTTTAAAAAAATTGATATTAATAAAATCCCAAAAAAACCAATCATTGGTAAATAAATTTCTGGTAACAAAATTAATGTAGATAATCTAGGTACTTCATCAAAATAAAAAATAGCATTACTAATTCCACTACCCACACTAACTAAAATAAATATTGAGGGTAAAATACCGATAAATGTTCCTAAATAATAATTTCTTAATTTAATATTAAAAATTATAGGAAGTAAATTAGCTATAAAAAAAGGCACCAAACCAACAAAACGAAACACTATCATTGCTATAAGCTGTCTCTTGTGAAAAATATTTTGTAAGTGTTTAAATTTTTTTGCAAACTTTTTGTTAATTAAATTATAAAAAAAGAACTTTCCAATTAAGTAAAGACATAAAGACCCTAAAGTTAAACCGAAAACTACAATAACTGTTCCAAGCCATTTTCCAAAAATAAAACCACCAACCAAAGCAATTGGACTTCCGAATCCAAGCATCGAAACCCAAAATAAGCAAAAAACTAGAAATATCACAATAATAAAAAATATATTTTGATTTTTATATACAATGAGATTTTCTCTATAAGATTGAATAAATTTATAATCTAAAAATTCAGAGACATTAAAATTTGAAAAAAAAAAATAAAGAAAACTTGTTAACAATAGCAAATAAGACGCTCCCAGCAACAATTTAAGTATTTTTGAACTATTCATAAAAATTTAAATTAAATCAAAATGCTTTTTACTTATATGTATATATTTTTATAGATAGCGAAATTTTAATTACTTAGTCCGTATGATTCCTTAGACAGTTTACGTGAACTTCTATAATTTTTAAAATAATGAATTACATTACCTAAAAATTCTCTAAATGATTGCTTATAGACAATGCCTTTTTTAATATAGTAACCGTCTAAAACAGTTCCAATAAGCCAAAATAATTTTTTATTATTTATATTAAAAAGAGGCTTGATAAAAGGTATTAGCCAAGGATGTTGAGCTAATAAACTAAAAAAACACCTTAAATTATAAATTTTATTTTCATCTTTAGGATTATCAAACTTTAAAACTGAACTTGCATAATAGGTAGTATCTATTTTATCATAATCTCCATCAAAATAATTTTTATCTATTGCTATTTGTGTCATTTTCATTCCAGGGTAAGGAGCAAATATTGACGCATTAGCAACAACTGGTTTGACCTTAGTATTTACCATTAGTGTTTCCATGGCCATATCAAATGTTTCTCCTGGGCCACCCAAAACATTTTCAGTTAGAACTCTTATTTTGTATTTTCTAAATAATTCGGCAGTTCCATAAATATCCTCTAAGGATTGTTCTCTTTCCATAATTACATTTCTCATATGTTCATTGCCAGACTCGACGCCAGCATAGACCATACTTAAATTTGCTTTAGCAAGCGCAGCTACAATATCCTCATCAAAGTGGTCAAATCTAGCATTTATAGTAAAGGGGATACCACAATCTCTTGCATAAATTTCTGCAAACCTAAGAGTCCATTTTTTATCAATCGTAAACACATCATCTACAAAGTTTACCATTTTTACTACTTCTGTTTTTTTTAGCCATAGAATTTCTTCAACTATAGATTCAGGTGATCTTGAAAATAAGACCTTCTTATCTCCCGCTTGTTCTTTATACATTTCATTATATTTATGGTTAAAACAATAAGTACATTTATGAGGACATCCTCTGTGTGCATTAAAATGCTTGATACCATGATTCTTTAGTATAGGAAATTTATTTGTGAATAGGTCTCTAGCTGGGTAAACTATTTCGTCTAATTTTTTTATTCTTGGTCTAACTGGATTTCTATAAATTTTACCATCTACTTTTGTCCAAAAATTTTTTACATCTATAGGAAGTCTTCCACCTAATTTATCAAAGTTATTAGCAAACTCTGCTATAGCTTCGTCTCCTTCACCCACACATACTGCATCAACATAGTCATCTTCTATTATTTTTGGAAAAAAGGTAACATGAGGCCCACCCCAAAGTATAGGAAGATTTAATCTCTTTTTAATTTCTTTTGCAATTTCGATATATTTTATATGGCTACCAGTTGTAACGCTCATTCCAACTATATCAGGATCAAATTTTTTAAGGTCAAAAATTGTTTTATCAATTTTATTTTCATCAACAAAAAGATCAACATCGTGCCCCTCATCTCTTAGTACACCCGCTATTATAGCCGTCCCAATAGGAACTGAAAAAGTATTAACATCTTGTACAAAAGCAATTTTCATGGTTTTTTATAGCATATTTTTTTGAAATTAGATTAACAAAAAGACGCATAACCAGTCTAACCTAGCCTAATTAACTTATCTAAAACTCCTAAAACTTCCTATTTTGATTATTTGTTATGTTTAATTGTAAATATTATCATAAATACCCTTGAAAATAATAGTAGGATTTCTTGTGGTAAAATTTTTAGATATAAAATGTTAAAAATAAATCTCATAATCTTTAAGCCAAGATAACAACCGACAACTAAAATCCAACATTGCAAATCTTATTATAAGTTTCTTATTAGATTCTAGATTGCTACAATATCTTAATAATAAATTAAGTGTATTTGGCCAACTCACTATCCATCATTATTTTTATTAATTCATGAATATTTGTTTTAACCTTATATTTTAAAATTTTTTTAGATTTATTTAGATTTGCTTTTAAATTTTTAGTTTTATTTGATCTTAAAAGTTTTTTATCAACTTTTAAATATTTTTTATAATTAAGACCCACATGTTTAAAGCATATATCAGCAAATTTTTCTACAGATGTATTTACACCCGTTCCAATAATAAAAAAATCAGGTTTTTTTTGTTGCGTAATTTTCCAAGCCATTTCCACGTAGTCCTTTGCATAGCCCCAATCGATTTGTGCAGATATATCACCAAGATATATATATTTCTGTTTACCATGATAGATATCGCATACACTTTTAATAATTTTAGTAGTTACATACTCTGGAGATCTTCTTGGCGATTCATGATTAAAAAAAATTGCGCCACATATAAATAAATTATTTATATTTGAATACATTTTAGAAGCAAGATATGTAGATGATTTTGCCAGTGCATAAACACTTCTTGGAGCTAAATTTGAATTTTCATTTAAAGAATTTTCTTTAGTCGCTCCAAACATGTTTGAAGATACAGGTTGAAAAAATTTAATTTTTTTATTTTGTATTTTTAAAAATTCAAAAATTTGAATAACAGATAAAGTTGTTGTGCTATAAGAATATAAAGGAATATCTTGACTCCAACTTACATTATCTTGATCTGCAAAGTTATAAATTTCATCAGGCTGCACTTTATTTATTATACTATTTATAGAAACGGAGTCCAACATATCACCCTTATGTAGAAAAAAGGATTTATTGAATATTTTTGAATCGTTAATTATATGATTAATATTTTTTGTGTTTCCCGTTGCTGATTTACGTAAAAGTCCATGAACTACCATTCTTTTTTTTAAAAGAAAGTCAGCCATGTAAGAACCATCTTGTCCAGTAACACCCAGTATTAAAATTTTTTTTTTCATTAATCTATTTTTTTAAAACTTTGAAATTTGGGTAGGGTAAAATAAATTTTCCCCCTTTTTCAAGCCATTTATTTTCTCTAATTATAAATTCTTTAATAAATGCATATGGCATCACAAAAAAATATTTTGGATTTAATTTTCTAGCAGCTTTTTCAGATATAATTTTTAAACCAGATCCAATCGTATATTTTCCCAATTTTTCAGGACTACGTTCTGATGCAAAGCTAATCATTTTAGAATCAATACCATAATATTGTAATAATGTATTTCCTTTGGTAGACGCTCCATAAAGAAACACTTTTTCACCTTTATTATTACATTTTTTTATAAAAGATAAACATGTTTTTTTATTTTTTTCGACTCTTTTTATAAATTTTTTAATATCTGCTAAGCTAGTTTTTTCTTTATAAGAAATTGATTTTTTAACATTTTTTTTACAAAAAATTCTATAACTGCCTCCATTAATTTCATTTTCTTCTATTTTAATTATTTTAAATCCATTTTTTTCAAAAAGAAATTTTAGAGATGGATAAGAATAAAATTCAAGATGTTCGTGACATATATTCCCTAAGTCATTTTCTTTTATCATTGAGTTTAAACACATTAATTGAGCTATAAAAACTCCATCGTCGTCTAGGGATTTTGCTGCATCAGAAATAAATTTAGATGGATCTTCCAGATCATAAAACATACCAATAGCCATGATAATCTTAGGTTTTTTTAATTTGTGTTTATTTAAAATATTATTTAAGTACTTAAAATTCCAAAAATTATTAATTACGTGATTACAATTTTTTTTTAATTCATTAGTTAAATTTTTAGCAGGTTCACACCCAATAGTATTAAATCCATCATCTTTAAAATATTTCAATAACGTGCCGTCATTGGCGCCTATATCAAGAATTGTATCACCTTTTTTTAATATTGACATTTTTTTGACTTTTAAAAAAATATCTTTCAATGCAATTTTCATAGTGTTGGTGACACCAGATCGATACCAATAAAACTTTTTATACATTATTTCTTGGGGTGCAGAATGTTCAAGTTGAAGAAGTTTACAATTATTACAATAAACCAAATTTAAAGGAGCTTTAACTCCTTTTTTAATATTATTTTTTGTAACAAAATTACTCACATAATGTCTTCCAAAATCATGAATTCTTTTTAATTTGGTATTGGGGCACAATCTACACTTATTTATTTTTTTTGTTTTTGGAATTTTCATAATTGATTATTTTTATAACCCATTTTTATAATATTTAAATATCTTTCGGTTAAATTCATAAAGTTTGTCATATTGTGTTTTTCTTATGTCATGATAATTCTAGAAAAATGAGTGAGTTTCAAAATTATGTTAATTATGAATGTTTTTTTAAATTTCTGATATAATAGCAAAAAAGTATATGATTTAATGAATATGAAAAAAAAAACCAAAAAATCTATAAGTATTTTGTACACATGGGTAATATTTTTTTTAATTATAATTATAATTAATAATAATAATATATTTAAAAAAACTTTTAAAATAATAAAAAAAGAAAATTATTCTAAAAGAATAGAAAATGTTTATGGATACTGCAATGGACCTTCGGTGGGATATTTAAAATTTATTAAAGAAAAATTTAAATTAAAGTTTAATCCTAAAATAATAAATTTTGATCAAACATCACCATCAGACTGGTCTATTTATGATTTAAGACTGGAAAAAAATAATAATAAAATAATCTTATTAAATTATAAAAAAACTTTAAGTTTCATATTCAATAAACAAAAAAAAAATGAATGGACTTTTAACGATCAAATTCAAAAAATTGAATCTATTAATAAAATAGAATTTACTACAATTTACAACGATGAAACTTATATAAATGGTACATTAAATTTATATGAAATAAACTCAAGGAAACAAAAAAAATTAGTTTATAAAAAAAAAATAAATCAAATAATTAATTCAAAACCAATTAATATAGATTTTAAAACTGAAAACTTTAATTCTTATCACGGTACATTCTTGATAGAGTTTGATAATTTGCAAAACAATAATTTAAAAAATATAAATAATATCATTCTAAGTAGCAACAATTACTTTAAAATTGAAAACTACAAAATAATTAACCAAGAAAAAAATTGTTATTATGTATCTTCAAGAAATTAGTTTAATTATATTTCAGGTTCTATTTATTTACTTGTTTTTTAATAACCCAATACTTAATGAAAAAATTGTAAATAAAATTATAAAAGTTAAACATTTCACAAATGTTGACTTAGTTATTTTGAATGTAATAATTTTTTTAAATTTGCTGATATTAATTTCAGTTTTTTCAATTAATTCAACATACTTTTTTTACTTTTATATATTATCAATTTGTTTAGCTTTGATAAAAAATTTTGTAGATAAAATTAAAATAAATTTTAGTTATAAAAATATAATAATTTTATTTTTATTTTTTATTTTATCATTAGACTTAGCATACGAAATAGTATTTGGGTGGGATGTTCAATGGTTTTGGTATTTAAAAGCTTTAAACTTTTACCAGGATGAAGATTTTTTAAATTTAAATAAATTGCCTCTTTCTGGCTATCCACATTTAGGACCTTACATTTGGGGTTTTTTTTGGAAATTTCCATTTAATAATTATGAATATCTAGGTAGAATTTCTTATGTATTTTTCTATATACTAGGTATTTTTTCATTTTCAGAAACTCTAAAAATAAATAATCAACTGAGATCTATTTTTTCATTATTTATAATATTAGCGACGTATAAATATAAATTATTTGATGGTGATTCAGATGTTTTAATTTTTATTTTTTTATTATTTGCAGCAAAATTTGTGAACTATTTATATCAACCAGAAAAAAAAGAAAATCAATTTCCAATAATATTTTTGTTGTTAGGAATTGGAAACATTTTACTTTGGACGAAACAAGAGGGGATTATTTTTTTTACGTTTTTAATATTTTCAATGATAATTTTTAATCAATTAATCAGTAAGAAAAATAAATTAATTCTAATCTCGTCTTGTTTTTTACTAATCTTTTTAAGATTTTTAATATTGCACATGCTGGGTGTGCCTTCGATTGATACCGAAGTGCAATTACAGGCAGATGTACTATTTTTTGATTTTAATGAATTTTATTATAGAATTACTAATATATTATTTTATATATTTGTTTATTTAATTCAAAGTCCAATATATTTAATCACTTTACCATTAATAGTAATTTCGATTAATTTTTTAAAAAATGACCCATTAAATAAAACTCTTTTATTGTTTACATTTATAGTTTTAGGTTTCTTATTGTTTGCCTATTTCTTTACAACAACAGAGGTCATCTTTAATTCAAGAAATTCTATGACTGAAGTTTTGAATGGTTTTTCTGGAGTTTATTTATTAGTCATTCCAAATCTTCTTAATAAATATTTATCAAATAATAAAAATAGATATTTAAAATAAATTTAAATTTTATAAATGTAATTATTGTTGATTTATTTAACTAATAATTGCTACGTATTAATAGTAATTATATAAAAGTTTGTGATATATTTTTTACCTAGTATAAAAATTAAAGAATATCATGAATATAGCAATTGTAGGAGCAACTGGTAATGTTGGAAGAAAAGTGCTTGAAGTACTTGAAAAAAAAAAATTTTTAGTTGAAGAACTATATTTGGTTGCATCAAAAAGAAGTGCTGGACAAAAAATAAACTTTGGCGGTAAGGAGCATGAAGTTTTTAATCTTGAAACATTTGATTTTTCAAAAGTTAAAATTACTTTTTTTGCTGCTGGTGGAAAGATTTCAGAGAAATATGCAACAAAAGCTGCTAAGCACTCAGTTGTAATTGATAATTCTAGTTTTTTTAGAATGGATCCAGAGGTTCCTCTAATTGTTCCACAAGTAAATCCAGGAGCAATTAAAAATATGAAAAAAAATATTATAGCAAACCCAAATTGTTCAACAGCGCAATTAGTGATTGTTCTTAAACCCTTGCATGATCTATTTAATATTAAAAGAGTAGTTGTTTCTACTTATCAATCTGTTTCAGGTGGAGGAAAAGCTTCTATGGATGAATTAATAGAACAAACTAAATTATTTTTAGAAAATAAAATAATTAAATCGAAAAATTTCACAAAACAAATAGCTTTTAATGTAATTCCACAAATAGATGTATTCACAGACGATGGATATACAAAAGAAGAGTTAAAAATGACCAATGAAACAAAAAAAATTCTTGATGAAAAAATACAATTAACAGCAACATGTGTGCGGGTTCCAGTTTTAGTTTCTCACTCTGAGTCAGTAAATATAGAATTCGAAAAAACATTTTCTTTAGAAAAAGTTAGAGAGGCACTTAGTAAAGCTGATGGATGTGAAGTTTATGACTCAAGAGCAGATGGTGAATATAGCACACCATTTGAAGCAGAAGGTAACAATGAAACTTATATTTCTAGAATAAGAGAAGATATAACTAAAAAAAATTCATTAAATTTATGGATTGTTTCTGATAATTTACTAAGAGGTGCGGCTTTGAACGCTGTAGAAATTGCTGAAACTTTAATTAAAACTAATTTTAATGGAAAGCAATAATCCTTTATCTCCTCATATTCAAATTTACAGGTGGCATATATCTTCTCTAGTATCTATTTCACATAGAATTACAGGAATAATAAATATAGCCGCAATAACAATAATTTGTTTTTGGATAGCATCCTTGCTGTTAGGTGAAAATAGTTATGAAGTTACTAAAATATTTTTAAACTCTATTTTTGGAAAATTTATAATTTTAAGTCTAACTTGGTCTTTTAGCTTTCAGATACTAAGTGAAATAAGACATTTGATTATGGACTTAGGATATGGTTTTGAATTAAAAACCACAAAGGTTACAGGAATAATTGTAATTATAGGATCATTTATACTAGCAGTTTTAATTTATTTATTAGGAAAGCAACTTATTTAATATGAATAATGTAACTAAAAAATGGTTATTTTTAAAGGCAAGCTCAGTTATATTAATACCTTTAATGGGTTGGTTTATTTTAAATTTAGTATCAATTTTTGATAAAGATTATATTGATATTGTTAGTTTTTTTTCGAAGCAACCATCAAAATTTCTAGTTTCACTATTTCTAGTTTTTGCTTACTTTTTCTCAGCTTTAAGTATTAGTGAGGTGTTAGAAGATTATGTTCAGAATGAAAAAATCAAAAATGTCGCAAAGAATGTGCTAAATATATTTGCTATAATAGTTCCATTAATAACAATTATAATTATATTTAATTTAACTATATGAGTGCTTATAAAATTATAGATCATGAATACGATGTAATCGTCCTTGGTGCAGGAGGTTCAGGATTAAGAGCTGCAGTTGGCCTAAGTGAAGCAGGATTAAAAACAGCTTGTATTTCAAAAGTATTTCCAACAAGAAGTCACACATCAGCAGCACAAGGTGGAATTTCAGCTGCACTCGGAAACATGGGTGAGGATGATTGGCGTTGGCACATGTACGATACTGTTAAGGGTGCAGATTGGTTGGGTGACCAAGATAGTATAGAATACCTTTGCAAGGAAGCTCCAAAAGCAGTAATTGAATTAGAAAAATATGGAGTTCCATTTAGTAGAACAGATGACGGAAAAATTTATCAAAGACCTTTTGGAGGAATGACCAAAAACTATGGTAATGGAATTGTTCAAAGAACTTGTGCTGCTGCAGATAGAACGGGCCATGCAATACTTCACACGCTTTACGGACAAGCTTTAAAACATAATACTGAATTTTTTATTGAATACTTTGCTTTAGACCTATTAATGAAAGATGGTGAATGCAAAGGTCTTATAGCCTGGAATTTAAATGATGGAACTATTCATAGGTTTAGAGCTCATAGTACAATAATTGCAACAGGTGGATATGGTAAAGTTTATTATTCTGCAACTTCAGCACATACATGTACAGGAGATGGTAACGCAATGATCTTAAGGGCAGGTCTACCATTACAAGATATGGAGTTTGTACAATTTCACCCAACAGGAATTTATGGACATGGAACTTTAATTTCTGAAGGTGTTAGAGGAGAAGGTGGTTATTTAGTAAATTCAAAAGGTGAAAGATTTATGGAGCGATATGCTCCAAATGCTAAAGATTTAGCATCTAGAGATGTAGTAAGTAGATCAATGTCAATTGAGATTAATGAAGGTAGAGGTGTTGGAAAAGAAAAAGATCATGTTCACTTACATTTAAGCCATTTAGATAAAAATATTATTGAAAGCAGGCTTCCAGGAATTACAGAGGCAGCAAGATTATTTGCAAATGTTGATGTAACGAAAGAACCAATACCTGTAGTCCCTACCGTTCATTATAATATGGGAGGTATTCCAACAAATTATAAGGCAGAAGTGTTAACAGGAGATAATTCTAAAAAAACAGTTCCAGGATTAATGGCAATTGGTGAGGCGGCCTGTGTTTCTGTACATGGTGCAAATAGATTGGGCTCAAACTCTTTAATTGACTTAGTTGTATTTGGAAGAGCGGCAGCGAAGAGAGCTGCAGAACTTGTAAAACCAGGAACGCCACATGAAGATATAGGAGAGTCTGAGACAGAAAAGTGTTTAGAAAGATTTGAAAAATTAAGAAACTCTAATGGCGAAAATAATACTTCAGAACTTAGACTTGCAATGCAAAAAACTATGCAATCAAAGTGTGCTGTGTTCAGAACAGAGAAAACACTTAAAGAAGGAATTGATGAGATTAGAAAAACTTATGATGGAATGGACTCAATTTCTGTAAAAGATAAGTCTCTTATTTTTAATACTGACTTAGTGGAAACACTAGAGTTTGATAATTTAATAAGACAAGCAATCACCACGGTAGACTCTGCTTATAATAGACAAGAGAGTAGAGGAGCACATGCTAGAGAAGATTTTCCAAAAAGAGATGATGAAAAATTCATGCAACATACTATTGCTTGGTGCAATGGAAAAGATACCAAAATTGGTTACAGGGCAGTTACGAAAACAACTTTAACAAATGAAGTTCAATACTTCCCACCGCAGGAAAGAGTCTATTAATGGTTCAAATAAATTTACCAAAAAATTCAGAAGTTCAAAGGGGAAACTATTATAAAGACAAAACTGGATCAAAAAATATTAGAAATGTAAATGTTTATAGATGGGATCCTTCAAATGGAGAAAATCCAAGAGTAGACATTTATGAGGTCGATATGGATAACTGTCCTTCAAAAGTATTAGATATCTTAAATAAAATTAAAAATGAAATTGATCCATCATTAGCTTATCGAAGATCATGTGCACATGGTGTTTGTGGATCTTGTGCAATGAATATGGATGGTAAAAATGGCTTAGCATGCACAAAACCCCATTCAGAAATTGAAGGAGATATAAATATTTATCCACTACCTCATCTAAAAGTTAAAAAGGATTTAATTGGAGATTTAAGTGGATTGTATAAGCAATACGAATCTATTCAACCTTGGTTGAAGACAAATACAAAAGTTGAAACAACAGAAATTATTCAATCAAAAAAAGATAGAGCAAAATTAGATGGTGCATATGAGTGCATAATGTGTGCATGTTGTTCAACATCTTGTCCAAGTTACTGGTGGAATGGGGATAAGTTTTTGGGCCCTGCAGTTTTACTTCAAGCCTATAGATGGATAGTTGACAGTAGAGATGATGAGAGAAAAGAACGACTAAAAAAAGTTGCTGATGAACTTAAGCTATATAGATGTCATACGATTATGAATTGTACTAATGCTTGTCCAAAAGGATTAAATCCAGCAAAAGCTATATCTGAATTAAAGAAAATGCTTGCAACAAGCTAATTACCTACTTAAATAACCTCATTCATGAATTTATTAGAACATTATGTTGGTGGAAAGCTAATTGCAGGGTCATCTGATAGAAAAAGTAAAATTTTTAATCCAGCTACAGGTGAACAAGAATCTGAAGTAAGATTAGCTAGCAAAACTGACCTCGATCAAGCTGTAGAAGTAGCAAAAAAAGCCTTTAAAACTTGGTCATTAAAACCTCCTCTTCAAAGAGCAAGAGTAATGTTTAAATTTAAAGAATTGATAGAAAAAAATACCGATGAACTTACAAAATTAATAGTTTCAGAGCATGGCAAAGTTTATGAAGATGCCAAAGGTTCTTTAACAAGAGGGCTAGAAGTGGTCGAGTTTGCATGTGGAATTCCACATTTACTTAAAGGAGAATTTTCAGAAAACGTTGGGACAAATGTTGATAGCTGGTCAATGCGACAACCACTTGGAGTTGTTGCTGGTATCACACCTTTTAACTTTCCAGCAATGGTTCCTATGTGGATGTTTCCTATTGCTATAGCATGTGGAAATACATTTATTTTAAAACCTTCAGAAAAAGATCCATCATGTCCATTAAAACTAGCTGAACTACTTACTGAGGCAGGATTACCAGATGGAGTTTTTAATGTTGTTAATGGAGATAAAGAATCAGTAGATGCCATTTTAACAAATAAAGATGTTAAAGCTGTAAGCTTTGTAGGCTCAACACCTATCGCTAAATATATTTATGAAAATTCTGCTAAAAATGAAAAAAGAGTTCAAGCACTAGGGGGGGCAAAAAATCATTTAGTAGTAATGCCTGATTGTGACCTTGATGGTGCAGTGAATGGCTTAATGGGAGCAGCGTACGGATCAGCAGGAGAAAGATGTATGGCTCAATCAGTTGCTGTAGCAGTAGGAGATATAGGTGATGAATTAGTTGCACGTTTATCAGAAAAAGCTGAGGCATTAAAAGTAGGACCTGGTATGGACAAAACATCTGAGATGGGTCCATTAGTTACTAAAGAACATTTAGAAAAAGTAAAAGGTTACGTTGATCTAGGTGTTGAAGAAGGTGCTAAGTTAGTTGTCGACGGAAGAAACATTAAACTGCAAGGGTACGAAAAAGGGTTCTTTATTGGTGGCTGTTTATTTGACCATGTTCAAAAAGATATGAGAATTTATAAAGAGGAAATATTTGGACCAGTTTTATCGGTAATAAGAGTTAAAACTTTTGAAGAAGCAACAAAATTAATTAATGACCATGAGTATGGAAATGGAGTAAGTATTTATACAAGAGATGGCGATGCAGGTAGAACATTTGCTAGCAAAATTCAAGTGGGTATGGTTGGAATTAATGTTCCAATACCAGTCCCAATGGCCTTTCATAGTTTTGGTGGATGGAAAAGGTCATTGTTTGGAGACAGTGCAATGCATGGAGCAGAAGGGATTAAATTTTATACTAAACTTAAAACAGTAACCTCAAGATGGCCTTCTGGCATAAGATCTAATGCAGAATTTGTCATGCCAACAATGAAATAGGAAAAAAATTATGAAAAAAATATCCCTAATAGGAGCAGGTCAAATTGGTGGAACATTAGCACATTTAATAGGCACAAAAGAAGTGGCTAATGAGGTTGTATTATTTGATGTTGCAAGTGGAATAGCTAAAGGTAAAGCCTTAGATATTGCCCAATCATCATCTGTTGATGGTTTTAATGTAAGGTTTTCAGGAACTGATAGCTATGAAGACATTAAAGATTCAGACGTAATTATAATAACCGCAGGTGTGCCAAGAAAACCAGGAATGAGCAGAGATGATTTGCTGGGTATTAATTTAAAGATTATTAAACAAGTAGCAGAGGGTATTAAGAAAAATGCACCAAGTGCATTTGTCATATGTATTACAAATCCATTAGATGTAATGGTAATGGCATTTCAAAAATTTTCTGGTCTTCCTACAAACAAAGTAGTTGGAATGGCTGGAATTTTAGACAGCTCGAGATTTAAATTATTTTTGTCACTAGAATTAAACGTAGTAGTAAAAGAAATCGAGGCAATAGTGATGGGTGGTCATGGAGATACAATGGTTCCATTACCAAGATTCACAAAAGTTTCAGGAAAACCACTTTTAGATTTAGTAAAAGAAGGAAAAATATCTTTAGAGAGATTAGAGGAAATTAATCAAAGAACTAGAGACGGTGGTGGTGAAATTGTTAAATATTTAGAAAAAGGTTCAGCGTTTTATGCGCCAGCTGCATCAGGAATTCAAATGGCAGAAGCATTCTTAAATGATGAAAAAAAGTTACTTCCATGTGCTGTCCATTTAAATGGAGAGTATGGAGTTGATAATGTTTATGCTGGTGTACCTGTAATAATTGGAAAAGATGGTGTTGAAAAAATAGAACAGATAGATTTAGATGAAAAAGAAAAAAAACAATTTATGAACTCTATTGATGCTGTTAAAGCTCTATGGGAAGCAGCTTCTAAGATAGATCCAGATCTTTTGAAGTAGCAATGAACATTCACGAGCATCAAGCCAAACAAATTTTAAAAAAATATGGTGCAATAGTTCCTAATGGAGTTTTTGCTTTTACTGTAGATGAGCTAGTTGAAAAAGCAAAATCATTACAAACTGAGAAATTTGTTTTAAAGGCACAAATCCACGCTGGGGGAAGAGGTAAAGCTGGAGGAGTAAAAATTTTAAACACTATAGAAGAATTAAGTATTGCAGCCAAAGAACTTTTAGGCAAAACTCTTGTAACACATCAAACAGGTCCAGAGGGCAGAGAGGTCAAGAGATTGTATGTTGAAGAATCTTCAAACATAGAAAAAGAATTTTATTTATCATGTTTAGTTGATAGAGCAAGTTCAAAAATTGCATTCATATCAAGTAATCAAGGTGGAATGGATATTGAAGAAGTAGCTAGCAAAACACCAGATAAAATTATAACAACGAAGGTTGAAATAGGTGAAGAAATTTCAAACATGGACTGTGAAAAAATAATTGAAATTTTTGATTTAAGTAATGATGAAAAAAAACAAGCAATATCGCTAATAAAATCAGTATATAAAATGTTTATTAGTACAGATTCTAACATGATTGAAGTTAATCCTTTAATTTTAACTAAAGAGGGAAAAATAATCTGCCTAGATGCAAAAGTGAATTTTGACTCTAATGCATTATTTAAACATCCAGAAATTATGGAGCTAAGAGATTTAAACGAAGAAGATCCTACAGAGATTGAGGCAAGCAAACATGATCTTGCATATATAAAATTAGATGGAAGTATTGGCTGTATGGTTAATGGAGCAGGACTAGCAATGGCTACTATGGATATAATTAAGCTATATGGAAAAGAACCGGCTAATTTTCTAGATGTCGGTGGTGGAGCTTCAAAAGAAAAAGTCTCTGCTGCATTAAAGATAATTCTTTCTGATAAAAATGTTAAAGGAATTTTAATAAATATTTTTGGTGGAATAATGAGATGTAATGTCCTTGCACAAGGAGTTGTAGATGCTGCTAAAGAAATAAATATAAGTGTTCCCCTAGTAGTAAGACTTGCAGGTACAAATTTTAAAGAAGGAAAAGAAATATTGGATAACTCCGGATTAAAATTAATCTCTGCAGAAAATTTAGATGATGCTGCTCAAAAAATAGTAGAGGCTATAAAATAATATGTCTGTTTTAATTAATAAAAATACCAAAGTTATATGCCAAGGATTTACAGGAACTCATGGAACATTTCATTCTAAGCAAGCGATAGAATATGGAACTAACTTAGTTGGCGGAGTTACTCCAAAAAAAGGAGGGCAAAAACATCTTGATCGTCCAGTTTTTAATACAGTAGCAGAAGCCAAAAACGATGTAGGGGTTGATGCAACAATGATTTATGTTCCAGCAAAATTTGCCGCTAGTGCAATAATTGAAGCTATAGATGCTTCAGTTGAACTTATAGTGTGTGTTACAGAAGGTATACCAATACAAGATATGCTTAGAGTTAAACAAAAATTGAATAATTCAAAAAGTAGATTGATTGGACCAAACTGTCCTGGGATAATTACTCCAGAAGAATGCAAAATAGGAATTATGCCAGGAAATATTCATAAAAAAGGTTCTGTAGGAATAGTTTCAAGATCTGGAACTTTAACCTATGAAGCTGTAGCACAAACAACTGAGAATGGGTTGGGGCAATCAACTTGTATTGGAATTGGGGGAGATCCAATCAATGGAACAAATTTTATAGATTGCTTAGATTTATTTTTAAATGATGAAGAAACAAAATCTATTCTTATGATTGGAGAAATTGGAGGTTCAGCAGAAGAAGAAGCAGCAGAATTTTTAAAAAATCATAAAATTCAAAAGCCTATGGTTGGTTTTGTTGCTGGAATAACAGCCCCTCCTGGAAGAAGAATGGGGCATGCTGGAGCTATTATTTCAGGTGGGAAAGGTGGTGCAGAAGATAAGATTAAAAAGATGGAGGAATGTGGAATTACCATTGCGAAATCACCCTCTGAGCTAGGAAAAACATTATTTAATAAATTGTCTAATTGAAAAATATTTTTCTGATATTATATTAATCTAACAAATGTCATCATCAAAAAATCTCGTATTTGAAAAAACTTCATTTCTAAGCAAGTCTAATAGTGCGTTCATAGAACAGATGTATCTAAAGTTTATTAATAAAGATGCTGATCTTCCAGAGGACTGGTCAATTTATTTTGAGGGAATCGGTGAAGAAATAAGTATTATAGCAAGAGAAATTAATGGACCCTCATGGAGTTTGAAAAAAAAAATTGATATAGATCAAATTGAAAAAAGAATTGAGGAACAAGAAAAAAAATATTCCACAGAAAATAATGCTGTAAAAATTGATTCAAAAAACTTAAATAAAAATAATGCTAACTCCATAAGAGCTGTTGCATTAATTAGAGCGTATAGACAAAGAGGACATTTATTAGCAAAACTTGATCCACTAGGAATGATGCAAACAGAATATCTTGATGAACTACATCCAGAACATTATGGATTTAAGAAAGATGAGTATAAAGAAAAAATTTATTTAGATGGAGTAACAAATAGGGAGTCCTCAACTTTAAGGGAAATATTAACTTTTTTAAAGAAAACTTATTGCGGACCAGTTGGCTATGAATATATGCATATATCAAACCCAACAGAAAGAAAGTGGCTTAGAGATAGAATAGAAAATGATGAGAATGCATTAAAATTTACAAAAAATGGAAAAGATGCCATTCTAAATAAGTTAATTCAAGCAGAGGGATTTGAAAAATTTTTACATAAAAAATATGTTGGAACAAAAAGATTTGGATTAGATGGGGGAGAAAGTTTAATACCTGCTCTTGAACAAATAATTAAAATTAGTGGTCAATATGAAGTTAAGGAAGTTAAAATTGGAATGTCTCATAGAGGTAGATTGAATGTATTAGCAAATGTTTTACAAAAATCTTATAAAAGAATATTTAATGAGTTTTCGGGTGAATTTAATTCAGCATCAGAAGATGGAGCTGGTGATGTTAAATATCATCTAGGAGCATCTTCAAATAGAGAGTTTAGTGGCAATTCTGTTCATGTTAGTTTAACAGATAATCCTTCTCATTTAGAAGCTGTCAACCCAGTAGTTCTTGGCCAAACAAGAGCAAAACAATTTTTTCACAAAGATAAAGAAAGAAATAAAGTAATACCAATTTTAATACATGGTGATGCAGCATTTGCAGGACAAGGAGTAGTTGCAGAATGTTTTGCGATGTCTGGTTTGCCTGGACATAATACTGGAGGTACAATTCATATTATTATTAATAATCAAATAGGCTTTACTACGAGCCCAAGATTTGCTCGTTCTTCTCCATACCCTTCAGATGTAGCCAAAATGGTAGATGCACCAATTATTCATGCAAATGGAGATGACCCAGAAGCTGTAGTTTATGCGGCTAGAATAGCAACTGAGTTTAGATTAAAGTTTAATAGAGATGTTGTGGTTGATTTAATTTGTTATAGAAGATTTGGTCATAATGAAGGGGATGAGCCATCATTTACTCAGCCTTTGATGTATGAAAAGATTAGATCTCATCCCTCTCCAATCAAGGTGTATGGAAACAAGTTAGTAGCTGAAAATACAATGACTAACGAAGAGCTAGAGAGCTCAATTAAAAAATTTAAAGATTTACTTGATGACCAGTTTAAAAATGCGAAGGACTATAAACCTCAAATTGAGTGGTTTGAAGGTACATGGTCAGCTTATAGGCCTGAAAAAGGGAAGGATAAAAGAGGTGTAACAGGATTTGATTCAAAGAAACTTTTAGAAATTTCAGAAAAAATAAATGCTACTCCAGAAAAATTAAATTTACATAAAACAATAATTAAAATATTAAACTCTAGAAAAGAAGCTATTAGAAATGGATCAAATATAGACTGGTCAGCTGCAGAAGCATTAGCATTTGGATCTTTATTGGATGAAGGTTATCCAGTAAGATTAGTTGGACAAGATTCTGGAAGAGGAACTTTTAGTCAAAGACATTCAGTTTTAAGAAATCAATTAGATAATAGTCGCTATGTACCTTTGAATAATATTTCAAATAATCAAAAACAATTTGAAGTAGTGGATAGCTTTTTATCTGAATTAGCAGTTTTAGGTTTTGAATATGGATATAGTTTAGTCGAGCCAAATACACTAACACTTTGGGAGGCGCAATTTGGAGATTTTGCTAATGGAGCACAAGTAGTGATTGATCAATTTATTGCGTCAGGTGAAAGAAAATGGTCCAGAGCATCTGGATTAGTGATGCTGTTACCTCATGGATATGAAGGCCAAGGACCAGAACATTCGTCTGCAAGATTAGAAAGGTTTCTACAATTATGTTCAAATGACAACATGCAGGTAATGAATTGCACCACACCAGCAAATTATTTTCATGCATTAAGAAGACAAATGCATAGAGATTTTAGAAAACCACTAATCATAATGACACCTAAATCTTTATTAAGAAATAAATACTGTGTTTCTAACTTAGAGGACTTTAGTAAAAAAAATTCATTTCACAGAATATTGTGGGACCATGCTATAGACCCAAAAACTAGTGGGTTTATAAAATTAAAAAAAAATTCAAAAATTAAAAAAGTAATAATGTGCTCAGGTAAAGTTTATTTTGATTTACTAGTTGCTAGAGAAAAATTAAAAAAAGATGATGTTATATTGTTCAGAATTGAACAGTTATATCCTTTTCCTGCAAAAACTCTTGTTAAAGAACTTAAAGAATTTGCAAAAAATGCTAAATTTTATTGGTGTCAGGAAGAGCCAAAGAATATGGGTGCATGGTTTTCGGTAAGAGATTATATACAATGGACTTTAGATACTATTAACGCTAATAATAGGGAAATTTCTTATATAGGAAGAAGTCCAGACGCATCTCCTGCAACAGGGTATGCAAAAAGACATATTGCACAACAGAAAGAAATTATTAACAAGGTTTTTGAATAAAATGATTGAAAAGATTTTAGTACCAACATTAGGAGAAAGTATTACAGAAGCAACTGTTGCTAAGTGGCTTAAAAATGAAGGTGATGGTGTTAAAGTTGATGAAGCTATTGTAGAGCTAGAAACTGATAAAGTTAATGTAGAAGTTCCTTCACCTATCAATGGAGTTTTGACTAAAATAAATTTTCAAGATGGAGCTACAGTTGAGGTAGGAACTGTGCTTGGTTCAATTAGTCAAAATGAAACTCAATCATCTGAAAAAAATGAAATTATAAAAATTAAACCAGCAAAAAAAGAAAACAATGTTGTTAATTTAGCCAATGAAAGAAAAGCACCTAAAATTTTTGAAGAAGAAATAATATCTGAAGAACCTCTAATATTAACTAAAGAAATTAAAGAAGAAGAACCAAATTTAATTAAAAAAAATAATGAAAAGCTTTCCCCAGCAGTGAGAAAAATTGTAGCTGAAAATAAGATTAACTTAGAAAATGTTAAGGGTACTGGAAAAGAAGGTAGAATTCTTAAAGGCGACTTAATTAGTTCGATGGGAGTAAATCCACCAACATCAGAGAGAAAAATTAAGCATGGTCAAGAAGAAAGAATTAAAATGACCAGACTAAGACAAACAATAGCAAAAAGATTAAAACAAGCACAAGAAAATGCCGCCCTATTAACTACATTTAATGAAGTTGACATGACAAACATAATAGAAATGAGAAAAGAAAACCAAGAAGATTTTCAAAATAGATATGGAATTAAACTAGGATTTATGTCTTTTTTTGTAAAAGCTTGTGTTACTGCTTTAAAAATATTTCCTGCTGTCAATGCTGAAATAGATGGGGATGAAATTATTTATAAAAATTATTATAATATAAGTTTTGCAGTAGGTACTGAAAAAGGATTGGTTGTTCCAGTTTTAAGAGATGCAGATGAGTTGTCATTTGCTGATATTGAAAAAAATATTAAAACTATTTCTGAGAAAGCAAAGAATGGAAAATTGACGATTGAAGACCTTCAAGGTGGAACCTTTACTATAAGTAATGGAGGTGTTTATGGATCAATGTTATCTACACCAATCTTAAATTTACCTCAATCAGGAGTGTTGGGAATGCACAATATAGTTGAAAGACCAGTAGTAGTTGATGATCAAATTAAAATTAGACCAATTATGTATCTTGCTCTATCTTATGACCATAGGATTATTGATGGAAAGGAATCTGTTTCATTCTTAAAAATGGTTAAAGAGAATTTAGAAGATCCAAGAAGGTTATTCTTAAATATTTAAATGTCAGATAAATTTCAAGCAGTTGTAATAGGTGGAGGTCCCGGAGGCTACGTTTGTGCAATAAGACTAGCACAATTAGGGCTTAAAACTGCGTGCATAGAATCTAGAGGATCATTAGGGGGAACCTGTTTAAATGTTGGATGTATACCGTCCAAAAATTTATTAAATATTTCAGAAAATTATTATAAGGCACAGAACTTTTCTAAGCTGGGGATAGAAGTTGGTGAAGTGAAGCTTAATCTTGAAAAAATGATGAAAAATAAAGATAAAGCAGTTACTATTTTAACTAAAGGTGTAGAGTTTCTATTTAAAAAAAATAAAGTTACTTACTTTAAAGGGACTGGAAGCTTTAAATCAGCAAACCAAATTTCAATTTTAGACGACCAAAATAAAGAAACTGTTATAGGGGCAGAAAAAATAATAATAAGCACAGGCTCTGCTCCTGTTTCATTACCTGGAATTGAATTTGATGAAAAAATAATTGTTTCTTCAACGGGGGCATTAACTTTAAAATCTGTACCAAAAAAAATGGTTGTTGTTGGAGGTGGCTATATAGGACTAGAAATGGGATCTGTTTGGTCGAGATTAGGAGCTGAAGTCCATGTAGTTGAATTTCTTGAACATATTACACCAGGGATGGATAGAGAGATATCTTCAGAATTTATGAAAATCTTAAAAAAACAAGGAATTAATTTTCATATGCAAACCAAAGTAGAGGAAATAAAAAAAAATACCAATGGCGCAATAGTTTCAACTTCTGATAAAGATGGAAAAAAAGTTAATTTTGATTGTGATGTGGTTCTTATATCTGTTGGTAGAAAACCAAATACTAATAATTTAAAATTAGAAGAAATTGGTGTTGAGCTAGATGAAAAAAAAAGAATTAAAACAGATAAAAGCTTTCAAACAAATGTAGGCAATGTTTATGCGATTGGTGATGTAATTAAAGGGCCAATGTTAGCACATAAAGCAGAAGATGAAGGTATTGCTGTTGCAGAAAATATTGCAGGACAATCTGGGCATGTTAATTATGATATTATTCCAGGTGTAGTTTATACAACTCCAGAAGTAGCATCTATTGGAAAGACAGAAGAACAATTAAAAGAAGAAAACACAAAATATAAAACAGGTAAGTTTTCGTTTATGGCAAACTCAAGAGCAAAAGCTATTGATGAAGCTGAGGGATTTGTTAAAATTTTAGCTGATGAAAAAACAGATAGAGTTTTAGGAGCACATATTATTGGTTCGCATGCAGGAGAATTAATTGCAGAAATTGGAGTTGCAATGGAGTTTGGTGCAAGCGCAGAAGATATTGCAAGAACGTGTCATGCCCACCCTACATTTTCAGAGGCAGTAAAAGAAGCTGCTTTATCGGTAGGTAAAAGAGCAATACACTCTTAGGGTTTTAAAAATGATTTCCAAAAAATTAAAAAAAAAAGATGAATTTAATGCAGCCACTGTTGGTTTATTATCATTCTTTGAGAAAATAATTAGGAGTCATCCATTAATATATATATTTATAAGATCAATTGTTAGATTTACAAATATTTTTGAAAAAGATTTTGACGGTCTAAAAATATTAAAATTCGAAAAAAAAATTAATATAATTGATGTTGGTGCAAGTGATGGTATTGCAGCTAAATACTTTAATAATAATTTAGATACTGGAACCATTTATTGTTTCGAACCAAATCCCCACTATTATAAACTTTTAAAAAAGATTAACTGTCAAAACATTGTTGTAAAACCATATGCAATTGGAAGTAATAATACATTTAGGTACCTTTATTATCCAAGATACAAATTTTTGAATAAAAACTACGATATAATTTCTTATTCATGTTACGGAAAAAAGACTTGGAAATATTATAATTCAGATTTTAAATTTAAAAAAAATTTATCAATGATTAGAGAAAAAATTCATATGAAAAAAGTTGGAAAAATAGCAAAAAAAATTGGTTTAATAAAAATTGATACAAATGGAAATGAACTATTTGTGATTAAAGCTCTATTAAAAATTATACGAAAAAATAAACCTGCATTAATAGTAGAAGTCAATAATGATATTCCCAATATAGATAAAATATTAAAAAAATATTCATATAAAGGTTATTATTATTCAATAGAAGAAAAGAAATTTGTCAAATCACAAAAAAGATCAGCAGTAAATAAATATTATTTACTAGAAGAACATTTAAATAATAAATTTTGTATTTAAAAAGCTAAGTTAAGTTGAGTTAACCTCTTTTATGTCTATTGCCATTTTTATCAAATGAATGACAGGCACATTTGTTTCTTTTAAATAAACCAATATCATGTAATAAAACTTTTGCTGATTCATACAGCAAATCTCTAAAAAAGTTTTTAAAATTCCAAAAATGAAAACTAACAGCAATAGATGGTTTTAAAGATCTGACATAATGCCACCAACCTCTAGGTATATAAATTAGATCACCTTTTTTTAAGTGCACTCTAATCACTTGAGCTTTTTTAAATAAAGGGAATTTATTTGATTTAATTTTTTTTAAATCAACATCACTTGTAGAGCTTATTCTTTCAAATTTATCACTTATGTACATATATTTATTAAATTCAGGAGAAACTACATAAAAAACTTTCTCTCCTCTTACTTGAACGTTAATATTTTCTGACCAATCACAATGAAATCCTGTTATTGAATTTTTGGGTCCTATCCAGCTTAACACATGACAAAATAATGAATTAGATTTTACATAATCATAATTAATATCTTTGATAAGTTTAGGAAATTTTTTAAAAAGATAAAATGTTGTAAGATAAGTTTTGCTTTTACTAGATTGAATTTCAGATATGTATTTTTTAAAAGTAATTGAAGTAATTTTTCCTTTACCTAATCCAGCATTGCCACTAACTGTATTAACTTTTAAATTTGACCCTTTAATATTTTTTAGATATTTGAAAGACCATTTTTTGGAAGCAGGCCATTTTTTAGCATAATTTTTGACTACATAAGGGCTATCTTTGTAGTTCAAATCTAATTTATTTTTTTTTTTAATTTGTGAATATTTCATTTGCAAAAAATATAATAGCTATCTTTATAAAAAAATATATATATTGTAACAAAATTAATTAATACTTTAAAAGCAGATGTATAAAATATATTATAAGTTATCATTACTACTAAAAAGAATTATTCATTACGATAAACCATTGCGAATTGCCCTACTAGCATATTTGAGTCTAAAATTTAAAACTTTCAAGCCACATTACGAAAGTGTTCTTTATGAAGGATGTCTTGAAGCTAAAAAATTAGGTATAGATAGAGTATCTGTCTTAGAATTAGGTGTAGCTGGTGGAAATGGCATAATTGCACTTGAAAAATATAAAAAAAAAATTGAAAAAGTTTTAGATATTAATATTGATATTTTTGGATTTGATACTGGTGAAGGATTACCAAGAACTGAAGATGTAAATGAAGATCTCCCTTTTTTTTGGAAAACAGACTTATATAAAATAGATAAAGAAGCTTTATCTAAAAGAATAAATAGTAAAATTTTTTATGGAGATGTAAAAGATACTGTAGACGATTTTGTTAAAACTAATAAAAATAAAATTTGTTGCATTTTTTTTGACCTAGATCTTTATACTTCAACAAAAAATTTTTTAAATCAAATTGAAAAAATAGAGAAACATCTTCTGCCAAGAGTTCTATGTTATTTTGATGATGTTTATGTGCCAGAAAATTATATAACTCATTTTAATGGTGTATTTAAAGCAATAAATGAATTTAATAAAAAACATTCAGAATATCAACTTGGTACGTCAGTGGATCATCACAAAAGTTTTAAATTTCCACTATGTAAAACCTCAATGTATACACTTCACTCTCTAAATAATGATTTATACAAAAAATTTATAAGCTCTGACATTGAAAGTGACTTGTCTGTTGGCTCAACTCAAATGAGAAACATTATTGAATAATGTATTTTAGTAATAAAAAAATGCATGTATTTTCTGTATATAAATTGTTAAAATTTTTCAGAGTCCTGCAAGAAACAGCAATACACTCTTAAGAGATTATGAATAATTATAATCATTTTATAATATAAAAATTATGGAATACGCTATTTATGATTAATAAAAATTCTAAAATTTATATTGCAGGGCACAACGGTTTGGTTGGTAGATCTGTACATAAACTATTATTAGATAAAGGGTACAATAAAATTCTTTTTCAAAAAAGAAAAAAACTTGATTTGAGAAATGAAAAAAAAGTTGATAATTTTTTTAAAAAAAATAAACCAAACTATTTAATTATTTGTGCATCAAAAGTTGGTGGAATTGTTAACAATAGAGATCATCCCTTAGAATTTCTTTTAACAAATACTACGATAGAAAAAAATTTATTATTAGCAGCAAAAAAATATAGGATTAAAAGAACTATTTATTTAGGTTCATCATGCGTTTACCCTAAAAAATCAAAAAATCCAATAAAAGAGAGTTATTTAATGTCAGGTAAATTAGAAAAAACAAACGAAGCAATGGCTATGGCAAAAATAATTGGAATTAAATTATGCCAAATTTTATATGAAAAATATAAAAATGATATTGTCTGTTTAATGCCCACAAATGTTTATGGCTTAAACGATAATTTTAATGTTTCTACTAGCCATGTAATTCCAGGCTTAATCACAAAATTTTTAGCAGCAAAAAAAAATAAAACAAATGTAAAAATTTGGGGTACTGGAAAACCAATAAGAGAATTTATTCATGCCGATGATCTCGCTGAAGCGATAATTACAACATTAAATGCTAAAAGTTCACGTTTAAGAAAAATTATGAATAACGAATTACCAATATTTAATGTTGGAACTGGAGAGTCTATTTCTATTAAAAATTTAGCTTTATTGCTAAAAAAATTAACAAACTTTAAAAATAAAATTATTTTTGATAAAAAATTTCCAGATGGAACAATTAAAAAAAATTTAAATAGTAAAAAAATAAAATTATTAGAATGGAAATCTAAAATAAAATTAACCGATGGTTTAAAAAAAATAATAGAACAAAAATATAGATAAATTAAAGTTGTGAAAAATTATAATTGTCTCATATTGTAATAAAATGAAAATTAATAAAAATAAATTAATAAAATCTTTAAAGTCACCAAAACTAGATTATATTTATAAGAACTCGATAATTTTTAAAAACCCTGAAATACTAGAATTTGGTGTTAGAGACGGAGTATCAACAAGTTTATTTTTAGATGTTTGCAAAAAAAATAATGGAAGGCTTGTGTCTATTGACTTAGATGATTGTGGTCATTTATTTAATAATAAAAAATGGGAATTTTATCAAACAAGAGATGATAATTTTAATTTTATTAAAAAAAAAATCAATAAATTAGACATCATCAATATAGACAGTTATCATGAACCCAATCATATAAAAAAAATTCTATATTTTTATTATAAATACCTTAAAATAAATGGAATAATTTTTATTGATGACATTAGCTGGCTTCCATACTTAAAAAATAGTTATAGAGCAAACTCATTTAATGAAACAACAAATAAGGAAACCTTCAACAAATTGCTTGAAATTTATTTCAACAATACTGACAATATCAATTTAGAGTTTTCTTTTGGAAATTCTGGAACTGCTAAAATTACCAAAAAAAATAACAAGTCCCTTAATCAACCAAAACAAACTATTTCAAGTGAAAATTATTTAAAGAAAATATTCAAGAAAATTTATATGAAAAAACCAAAAAAATAATAATAAATGTTTTTATCTACTTATTATTTTTTTATTAATTTTTATATTCTTAGACACTATTATTTTTTAAAAAAAAGATTATTAAGTATATCAATAAAAAACATTGATTACATGGACTTATCATGAAAGTTCCTATTCTTTTACCTAATATATTTAATTATCCATTTACTTACAATTCAGATTTAAAATTAAAAATTGGTGATTACGTGGTTGTACCTTTTGGTAAAACAGAGGTTACAGGAGTAGTTTGGGATGAGTTTGAAAAAAAAAATAATAAAAATTTTGCTATTAAAAAAATCTTAAAAAAAATGAATGTCCCATCTTTAAAAAAAAATACTATTAAGTTTTTAAATTGGTTTTCAGAATACAATATGATCCCGAAAGGTATGGCCTTAAAGCTTTTATTATTAAGTAGCAATGTTGTAGAGGAAATTTCGAATGAAGTTTATGAGCAGTTTAAAATTGATATTAAGCAAAATGAAATAGAACTTTCTAAAGAACAAAAAATCTGCTTAAGAAAAATGAATATTTCAAATGAAAAATTTAGAGTTCATGTCTTACAAGGAACAACAGGTTCTGGTAAAACGATTGTTTATTTTGAAGCCTTAAAAGAGATAATTAACAAGGGTTTTCAGAGCTTAATTCTATTACCTGAAATTGGATTAACAGGACAGTTCCAAAATAAATTTATAGAATTCTTTGGGTTTAAACCTGCTGTTTGGCATTCTGGAATTACTAAAAAAAATAAAGAAATTATTTGGAGCGGCATTGCCAATGACAAAATCAAAGTTGTAATTGGGGCGCGTTCATCATTATTTCTGCCTTTTAAAAAATTAGGATTAATTATTGTTGATGAAGAACATGATCAATCTTACAAACAAGATGAAGGAGTAACCTATAATGCAAGAGACATGGCTATTTCAAGAGCGTCGTTTGAAAATATACCAATAAATTTAATAACAGCAGTTCCATCCATTGAAACTTATGACAATATAAAAAAAGGTAAATACAGTTTATCAAAACTAGTACAAAGATATTTAAATGCATCATTACCTAATTATGAAATAATTAATTTAAATAACACTAAATTAGAAACACATTCATGGATTTCAAAAAAAATAATTGAAAAAGTTAACCTTCATCTTGAAAAAAAAGATCAGGTTTTATTTTTTTTAAATAGAAGAGGTTTTTCACCTCATGTGCTATGTAAAAAATGTTTTAATAGTTATTCATGTCCAAATTGCTCAATAAATCTGGTATATCATAAAAATAAACAAAATTTACTATGTCACTACTGTGGATATAAAACTTTATTAAATAGAGATTGTTCTAAAGAAGGAAATTGTGATTTTATCTTTAGTGGACCAGGTGTTGAAAGAATATCAGAAGAAGTTAAAAAAATATTTCCTTCAAAAATAACAACAATATTTTCAAGTGATACCATGAATAAAAAAAGTTCATCAGAGACTTTAGAAAAAATTATAAACAATGAAATACAAATTTTAATTGGAACTCAATTAATTTCAAAAGGATTTCATTTTCCAAATTTAAACTGCATTGTTGTAGTTGATATTGATTTATCATCACAGGGTCACGACTTAAGAGGAGCAGAGAAAAATCTTCAATTATATCATCAACTCTCAGGAAGAGCGGGGAGAACAGGAAAACCTGCGACTGTTTATTTTCAAACTTATAATCTAAATACTAAAATGATTACAGATATTACCAATAAAGATCCGGATATATTTTTGAATAAAGAACTTGAAATTAGAAGAAAAAATAACCTTCCACCCTTTCAAAGATTTATTGCTTTAATAATTACAGGTAGTAATGAAAATGAATTAGAAAAAGAAGCCTACAAATTTAAAAGTTTTATAGAAAGTGCGGTAGAGGGTAAAGTTCTTGGACCTGTGAATGCTCCGATATTTAGGTTAAAAAGAAAGTTTAGAGTTAGGCTTTTGATTAGGGGTCGAAAATCTCTAAAAGTACAGAATTCACTAGCAATGATTATTGAAAAGTTCAAATTTCCAACTGGAATGAAACTAACGGTTGATGTTGACCCAATAAACTTCAATTAATGGGTAAAAAATAGGACTTTTAGACAATGTGTGACTTGTAGAGGCTAGGGTCATATGTTAATTAAAACAGAATTTTAATAAATCTTCAATTATTTATAAGGAACAGAAAATTGAGCAAAAACAAAAGTTTTTCAGAAACATCAGCTGACAGATATTCTCTAGCACTTTATGAATTAGCTAAAGAGGCTAACATGTTAAATGAAGTTGAAGATCATTCTTCTTCAATTATTAATTTAATTGTAACATGTGAGGATTTTAGGTCTTTAATTAAAGATCCAACAAATAATAAAGAAGATCAGCTTAACGCTTTAAATAAAATTTCGGAACAGCATAAATTAAACGAATTATTAACAAAATTTTTAAGCTTTCTAATAACTAAGAGAAGATTCTTTTACATCGAAAAAATTTTAAAAAGTTTTATTGAAACCTGCTCAATTAAAAGAGGTGAATTAAAAGCAGAGTTAACTTCTGCTAAAAATCTTACAGAAAAAGAAGTTAACAACATAAAGGAAGGGCTAACAAAAAATTTTAGCTCAAAAATAAAATTAAACTACAAACATGACCCAAGTTTAATTGGGGGTTTGATTGTGCAAGTTGGAAGCACAATGGTGGACACTTCCATTAAAAATAAATTACAACAAATTGAAAATAGGATGATAGAGGCATAAATGGATATAAACCCATCAGAAGTAACAAAGATATTAAAAGAACAAATTAAAAAAT
>Ga0209091_10000824_pt1 | contig 28870 bp, 23 predicted proteins | sample ArcticOcean_MG_C_6_FD_187438 | JGI IMG/M metagenome (GOLD analysis project Ga0209091, IMG submission 187438) | Marine microbial communities from western Arctic Ocean - ArcticOcean_MG_CB8_128 (SPAdes) (version 2) | ecosystem: Environmental > Aquatic > Marine > Oceanic | place: Arctic Ocean...
TTCAGCTCTAAAGCTTTCGTAGAGTTGGTCGAATCGCGGCACATGCGTTGATGTACAAGTAGGCGTAAAAGCACCAGGCAGCGCAAATACAATTACTCTTGCGCCTGAAAAGACGTTATCACTTGAAACGCTTTCCCCGCGATACCCGCTGTCTCCAGCTATTGCTTCATCTCGTGTGCGCATCTGAAAATTGGCCTGTGGGATAGTCTTGTTGTAAAAACGCATAGATATTTTCCTCGTAAGTGTTGCGTAACTCTAATGATAATGGTTATCATTCGTATTAAAGGCAATTGGGCGTAAAGCAATTAAGGTTTGGCCAGATCTACGCAGTAACTGATTTTGAGAAAGTGGGCGTACTTCTGTAACTCGACGATTTTCGTAAAGGCTCAGTATTTGGAATGTGACGCTCCGCGAAGAGTTTAAGTTGGAGTAAAAGTTTTGCCTCTCCTGAACGTGTGTTTTGTGATGCGGGACCCTCCCTGCGATAACGATGTCGTCACGCGATTCAGGAGAGGCGCTTTTCCAGGCAATACAGAGGACCCAATCCGGGAGCGTTACGAAAAACTTCGTTGCCGCTCTCTCTGCAAAATGCGAGCTGTGGGCTGAAGGGCTATTGAGTTTTCGAGAATAGTGTTGTGAAAATTACCTTTAACGCTTTTTACACAATCGCTTCACCTATAAAGCTTAATTATTGAAGGGGTCTATTTATGAACCGAGAGCTAAACAGGAATAAATTACCGAGATTCGAAGTGATTTTGGCATCTCTCTTTTATTTAATGTCGCAGTATGTTGGTTCGCCGAGAAAAGAAACCGCTAACGCTGTGTCCGAGCATTTTGAACTTCTTCACCAGCATCCGGAATGTGGGTCTAAGGTTTTGCGGGATGTTGGAAGAAGTCTCCACCTGCAATGGCGCGGACTGACTGACCGTGCGATGACCGACTTTGAGCGCGATAAAGTGAGGCTACATTAAAAATCATCTGTTTTTAACAGGATGTTTACACCTCGCCACAAGCGTTAACGAGCATCCCGAACTTAAATGTTTAGTTGTTTACACCCAATAAAAAAAGGAGAAACCGATGTTTCTTGTGATGAACCGATTCAAGATCACGTCAGGTTTTGAGCCTGGATTTGAGAAGTCTTGGCGAGAAAGAGATTCTGTTTTATCTCAGGCGCCTGGGTTTAAACGGTTCGCGTTATTGAAAGGACCTGTCACCGATGCATACGTCCTTTACGCATCCCATTCCGTTTGGGAGTCTAAGTCTGCATTTGAATATTGGGCGGCTTCAGACAGTTTTCGCAAAGTACATAGTCAAATTATCGCACCAAAAGGAACATATCTTGCCCATCCGGTAGAGTCGGAAACTTTTTTTGATGAAGTACTTAAGGATTAGAGATGATGAAAAAAACACCATTGAACCTCGCCGTTGCGCCAACCGGAAAAAAGGTCGTAAACTATTTCACGCCGACTCCAACAGATCAATTAAAGACAGCGCTGCCTGTCAGAGAGTTGTCAAAAAGCGGGCAATTGGTCTTATGGAGTATCCGGAGATGGGTCCAGAGACGTCGTCTTAGTGATCGTGTTGATACAACTCTAAAAAACACATACACGCTCGCGGGGATACCAGAGGCCCAAAAAACATTTGAAGAGTTGATGACACTGCTGGCGACTGTTGCATTGCGTCATGTCGTGGTGGAATGCCAATGCTCTGCATTTTTAAGCTCAGATGAGTTACTTATCATGCATACGCTTAGATCGCTTCAATCGGGACATCGTGAGATTGCTGAGCAAAGAATCGCGAGAATTATTGTAGGGCAGCTTGGTTCGACTTTCTGCCGAATAGGCGCTGACTATGTAAAATCTTTGGAAAAAGCTGGGTTTTCTTTGAAACAGATTAGTGTTTTGTCCGTTGCGACTTAAAGATGATACGACTGAGACTAAAGGCCTCTTTAGTCCATTAGGTTGAGTGCGACATTTTCAAGTTTTTTGACAGAAACCAAAGCGGGTTCGAGTGACCAAAGTAATTTTGGTTCAGTATTAATTCTACTGTTTTCGCGGAGCTTCTCAAAAATGGCTGTGAGATGTTCTGTGCTTTGGCATCTCTATGTTATGGTTTTGACATAAGCTCAGAGTAAACCGCCGCACTAGCAATGCTCATAAAAATCAAAAGAATCCGTGAGCTTTTTCGTGTTGTCTTTGCACTCAACTCGCCATTTCTCGAAAAATTCAAGATCTTGGAGCTCTGCTAGGAGGTCCTGACAGTTTCTGAAACGTGTTCACTGATACCTATCCGATTAAAGTGCGAACCAGAGCGACATATACCCTCGTATATCTATGAAATACAAACAAATAACGCCCATTATCCTACCTGCTAATAGCAACACACTGGATAATTTCGCTATTATTTACTCCCAACCTACATGGCTAACATTTCTGGCTTAACAGTACCCCTCCTTCCACTTCACAGAGAGGGACTCCTTTTGTGTAGGTATTGTTGGTTTGGACGAGTGATTTGAATATTTTTGGTTTGGCTAAGGGTGATCTGATCGCAGGGAATGAAAAGCCCTCGTTGCACCTCCGAAAATAGTCTCTGCAGTCGCTCAATCGGACCACGGAGGGTGTGTGACACCCTTGTTTCATCTACGCAGCTTCAATTAAGCGTTCCAGTTTCGGCCACTGTTTCTCTGTTCGAATTTCATGCCAAAGCGCTTCAGCATCGGGATGTACCTTGCGTAAATGATTGACCCATTGTTTGAGTCTTCCTGCGCAATCTTTTTCCGGCAGCGTTTTTCTGATGTCGTGCCAAAAATCGATTAACAAGTGACGTACCATTTGCCACTGCGCTTCTGTCATTTTATTTTGGCGAATTCGGCTGGCAAGGTCTGGGGATCTCACCGCGCCTCTGCCCAACATCACGTCCGTTGTACCTGAAGTAGCAACGCAAGCGTGGTAGTCCTCCACTGTCCAAATATCACCGTTGGCAATAAGTGGAATGTTGATAGCGCTTTTGATTCTTGCCAGTTCGTCCCAGTGTGCAGGTGGTGCATAACCTTGCAGCCTAGTGCGGGCGTGCACGGTCATCTCGGTTGCGCCGCCAGCTTCAATGGCGCAAGCGTTATCCAGCATCAGCGATACATCGTCATAGCCAAGCCTCATCTTGGCGGAAACGGTGATTTGCTGTGGTAACGCGCGACGCACAGCGTTAACGATCCTGTATAGGCTGTCTGGTTCTTTTAGCATCGCAGCGCCACCCTGGCGGCGATTGACGGTCTTACTTGGGCAGCCAAAATTGATGTCGATGCCATAAGAGCCGAGCTCAACTGCCCGCCGTGCATTTTCTGCCATGGCACCTGAATCGCTTCCCAGAAGTTGAACCCGAATTGGCGTACCGCAATCGGTTTTTCCGCCATTTAGCAGTTCTGGACAAATGTTATAAAAAACCCTGTCAGGGTAGGCTCGATCCACGACTCGTATAAACTCGGAAACTGCCCAATCAAAACCGCCCTGGGCCGTGAGCAGGCGTCGCAAGTGCACGTCTGCAAGGCCCTCCATTGGTGCTAAAACAATTCTCATAAGTGTTGGAGACTATTGTGGCTACTGGAATCGGCTGATTATATCGCTAAATGCTGCTGCTCGCGTTGGGTTTCCAATTGTTAATTTGTTGCGTTAATGTGCAACTCGTTTTCGCAGTTGATGCCAAGGCGACAGCCATAATGGGCCAACACTACCTTGCACTTATCTTTAAAGTGCCGGGCCCGATTCACCCGTTCTATGAAAACCTTACGGTTATAGCGATGTGACTTCAAACATCGGAGCAGTGATGTATTCCAATACAACAATCAACTGGCAAGAATTGATTATTGTTCCGTGGGAAAAAAGAAAACCGCTTTGGCAAGACTACAGCATCGATTGCTTTCGCGTATTTCATGGTTACGAGGAAGGATCAAAGGGCACCGTAATACAGAAATTCCCGCGAAACGATCTCCTCCACTGAAACCTCTAGCGATCAAGCACCGCCTTGCTCGCCACTGAGCTGGGCCGAGCGGCTTAAGCGTGTATTTGATATCGATATTTCTGTCTGTCCGCTGTGCGGCGGCACCCTGCGGGTGATCGCAGATGTCACCGATCCGGACGCGATCCAGACCATTCTGGCGCATCTGAAGCAACGCGCGCCACCTGATACTGTGCGCTGACAAAAGCCGGGGCTAGGGCCGCAAAACGATCTCTTTGCCGCTAGTTGATAGTTGATACTACGGCAGCGCATTTGTCCCTACGCCAACAGAAAAGCACCTTGGCTAATCGCCCTTCACCAGGTCAGCCAATAACCACAAACAACAACAATTGGTAGCGTTTAACCACTAATCGTCATACCGCTCCACTCTTTCATGAAACAAACAAGCAACCGATCTGATTCGATACTCAGACTTTCGCTCGAAAAGCCCTGTTATAATTCCTATCCTCTGGCGCCTGTTGCCCCTCGCCCAAGCCATTCATGGATCCCGACTTGATCTGCTGGTAACAATGCACTAAAACTAAGGTATCATTTCACGGTACCCAAGCATGTCAGTTACTCCGTCGGCACTATCACCTGAAAACTTAGGCTTCAATCCCGATCAGCTCGCTGATCGCTATCGCCACGAACGGGACAAGCGAGTAAGGGCTGATGCCGAGTCTCAGTTTGTAAAGGTCACCCACGATTCCGTTTTCGCCAACAAGTATCTTGAAAATGACCCCTACTGTGAACCTCTGGAGCGGGGTCCAATCAAAGATGAACGCGAAGTAATCATTATTGGCGGGGGCTGGGTCGGTATGATGACCGCAGCACGACTAACCCAGGCAGGCGTTAGCGATGTGCGCATCGTCGAAAGCGCGGCAGATTTCGGCGGCACTTGGTATTGGAATCGCTATCCCGGAGCACAATGCGATATTGAATCCTACAGTTACCTGCCACTGCTAGAAGAAACCGGTTATGTACCGAAGTTGCGCTATTCCTATTCACCAGAAATTTTCGAGCACGCCCAGAGGATCGGAAAACATTTTGATCTGTATAAGGATGCTGTATTCCAGACTTGGGTAACGGAACTGCGCTGGCTCGAAGACGAATCGATGTGGTTAGTTTCGACCAACCGTGGCGATGAGATGAAATCCCGCTATGTTTGCATGGGCACAGGCCCTGCCAATCGCCCCCGTCTACCAGGTATTGAAGGCGCGGATCAGTTTAAAGGCCACACATTTCACACCTGCCGTTGGGACTACGATTATACCGGTGGCGATCACGATGGAAATTTGACCAACCTCGCTGACAAAAAGGTGGCCATTATCGGCACCGGCGCAACGGCCATCCAGTGTGTGCCAGCACTGGGTGCCAGTGCTAAAGAGCTATATGTCATTCAGCGCACGCCTTCTTCCGTCGATGCTCGCAACAACTCTGAGACCGATCCAGAATGGGCGGCCGGCCTCAAACCAGGATGGCAAGCGCTCAGACAGAAACGATTTGGGGACGCTTTTCTTGGCGGACCAATAGCGCCTGAGTTTCAGGACGAAGGCTGGACACGCATGGTGCGCAATCTTCAGGCTCTCAAAGAGCAAGCCGGCGATGTACCCATGGAAGAGCTAGCCAATCTCGCTCAACTGGCAGACTTCAAAACCATGGAGCAGATCCGCAGTCTTGTTGACGAATCCGTGGAGGATCCCGAGGTTGCCAGTAAATTAAAGGCGTTCTACAACCAATTCTGCAAACGCCCGACATTCAACGACGACTATCTGGCCACGTTCAATCGACCCAACGTAGAACTGGTTGATGTCAGTGACGCTAAAGGCGTGGATCGAATTACTGAAAATGGTTTGGTCGCAAACGGACGTGAATATGAGGTGGACTGTATCATCTACGCCAGCGGCTTCGAGATCACCAGTAGCTACGAACGGAGGATCGGTATTCCTATTTTTGGTAACAATGGGCAATCCATTTATGAGCATTGGGACGAAGGCATGCGCAGCATGCATGGCCTCATGTCACACGGCTTCCCGAATCTTTTCCTCTGTGGCGGGCTGTTCGTCTTCCAATTAGGGGCAAATTACGCCTACGGTGTTGATGTTCAGGCTGAACAAGTGGCCTACACCGTGAGTCAACTGACGAAACGCGGCGTGAAATCTGCAAACGTCAGTAGATCTGCCGAAGAACAGTGGATCGAAGACCAGCTAAGCCCAGAAGGAGCAAACGCGTTGTTCGTGCTTGGCGGCTCCGCAGACAGTTGCACGCCCGGTTACTACAACCAGGAAGGCACAGCCCAAAGGTATCGCGATGTTCGGTTGGAATCCTACGGCAAAGGCCTCGGGGCCTATCGCAAAGTGCTCCGCAATTGGCGTGCGCAGGGCGATTTAGAAGGGCTGGATCTGACAAGCTAAAAACCTGCAGACTGAGAATAGGCATTTTAACAGGGCTTTTCGAGCGAAGGTCTGAGTATCAAGTCAGCGCGGTTGACTACTTGTTTTATGAAAGAGTGGCGCCGTATGACCAGCAGTGGTTAACCGCGACCAAGTTTTTTGTTGTTTGTGGTTAGCGGCTGACCTACTGATGGACGATTAGCCAACGTCATTTTCTGTTGGCGTAGCTGTCGTTTAACCCGCAGTGATATGCCAGAATGTCGCCTATGGATCTATCTGGAAAAGTCGCTGTTGTTACGGGTGCCGCTGATGGCATCGGTCGCGCCTCCGCACTGGCTTTCGCCAGGCACGGAGCAACGGTTGTGCTTGCAGACGTTCAAGACACGTTAAACCGGGAAGCTGCCGATCAGGTGAAACAGGCAACCGGTCAGGATTGTATCGCCGTGACCTGCGACGTCGGCATCGATGATGACCTCAAAGCGCTCCTTCAAACGACTATTGATCGTTATGGCCAGTGCGACATTTTACTCAATAATGCCGGCATTATCGTCACCGGTGACGTGCTGGACCTTGACCCTAACGACTTCGACAGGGTCCTGAATGTTAATCTACGGTCTTATTTTGTATTAAGCCAACTTGTCGCCAGGCACATGATAGAAAAGAAAATTGAGGGCGCTATTATCAACATGGCATCTTTGAATTCGATTCTGGCGATACCCAATCAACTAGCCTACGTCACATCAAAAGGTGGCGTGCAACAATTGACCAAAGCGACCGCGCTCAGGCTCGCGGAACACAACATAAGGGTTAATGCTATCGGGCCCGGCTCAATCAAAACCAAGGTTCTTGACGCCGTAATGACTGACGATGAGGCAAGACGAAGGATACTTTCACGCACCCCGCTGGGACGGCTGGGTGAGCCAGCGGAAGTGGCCAGCATTGCGGTATTTCTTGCCAGTGACTATGCGTCTTATCTAACAGGACAGACCATTTATCCGGATGGTGGGCGCGCTGCATTGAACTACACCGTGCCGGTCGAGGACTAGTTAGCCCGCCCGCTTCAGAAAACGAACAGGCCCTGCTAGATAATACTGCAGATGAACACAACACTGGGGCGACAACGACGCCGCGCCACCCGGCTCGATCAAGCACTGCCAAGCACGCCACTGAGTTGGGCAGAGCGGCTCAAGCGTGTATTTGATATCGATATTTCTGTCTGTCCGCTGTGCTGCGGCAAAGACCCGGTCAAGGGCCGCAAAACGATCTCTTTGCCGCTATCTGATGGTTGAATCCACGGCAGCGCATTTATCCCTACGCCATCCGAAAATTACGTTGGTTAATCGCCCAGCACCAGGTCAGCCAATAACCACAAACAACAAAAAACTTGGTAGCGTTTAACCACTACTCGTCATACGGCGCCACTCTTTCATAAAACAAGCAGGCAACCAATCTGATTCGATATTCAGACTTTCGCTCGAAAAGCCCTATTATAAATCCTATCCTCAGCAGATTGTTACCAGCCCTGATTTATTTTGCGAGACCGCTGAGTGGTGGTCTGAAACCTGTAGTGGTGTAGATACTATCGTGCATGTCGCATGATATGCTGCGCCTGGAAAATATCTGACACAAAGACGACGGTAACGGTGCTTGCGATTTCTTTTCCATATTAGAATGGGTGAATTCTCAACCTTAAGGGGTGCCAGTTTGGAGCTAGATCGACCTTTCTTACGTCTTCCCTACACGTTTGACGCATCACCCTTGTGCAAGGAAGTGGCGGCTTTAGCAGCTGATGCCTGGCTACCACACCCATCCGGACTCGAGGGTAACAGCGCCGTTCCCCTTGTTTCTATTAACGGTGTTGCCAAAGATGGCTTTGATGGGGCGATGGCACCCACGTCTCACCTACTTCAATCGCCCTACCTGCTTCAGGTCGTAGCCAGCTTCGATGAAGTGGTAGCCCGAAGTCGACTCATGAAACTCGCGCCAGGCGCAGTGGTTCAAGAGCACGTTGATTTTAATTACCACTGGTATAGCCGGGTGAGGATTCACGTACCGATTGTGACCGACCCAGCCGTGCGCTTTTTTTGTGGGCCTGAAGAAGTTCACATGGCGGCAGGCGAGAGTTGGCTATTTGATTCCTGGCAAAGACACCGAGTGATAAATAATAGCGACGAAGACCGCATTCATCTTGTTATCGACATCGCAGGATCGGCTAATTTTTGGAGAGCAATCCGTCGGTTACAACGTACCGAAGGGGACACGCCACTCCAATCGATTGCCTTCGAGCCTAGCATGCAACCCCAACTCGTCACAGAGCAGTTTCCCTACGCACCCATTATGGCGCCTGGTGAGATGTCTGCGATCGTTACCGAATTATTGAGTGACTGCGCTGCCAACGCAGAGAATGATGGCGAAATACTGGAGCACTACCACGACCTACTATTTGATTTGGTACACGACTGGCGCCGACAGTGGTCTTTGTATGGATTTTCGCCTGAGGGCATTAGCGGCTACCAGAAGCTTTTAGCCCGGGCCCGGTCGTCTTTAAAACAAGGCCCGAGAGTATTGGTTACAAGCTCTAACAATATAGGCATAAACCCCATCATCATGCAGCGAATTCTAGGTGCCGCCTTGCAGCCTCATCGAGCTGAAGAGTTTGCTACAGGTCGTAGTTAAAGGTCGTGAAATCATCGGCATAAATCGTCGCCAAAGCTTGCCGAAGTTCCTCGTCTAGTAACTCAGCATATTCCTTATGCTCGGAGCTGTTCTTCTTCGATAAGGGTTTCGTGGGTAACGAGAGAACGCTGCAGATATGATCGTAGTCACGCTGCAACGACTCATAACGGCCTACAAAGTCCATGGCGACAACATTTGATGCTTCATCCGTTAACAGTGAGGTTTGTGACGCCACAAGAACCCGCCTCCGAAATTGTGGCCGGGTGAGTGCTTGCTTCATCCAGACAGCAGGGTCTTGGCGGTAACTTGGGTCAGTCCGCCCAAGGAAAGCACAGACCGAAACAAAACGATCAAAAGGGTGGCGCACAAACGCAAATTTAAATTGACGATCTAGCTCCGCTTTAGGAATGGCCTTAACGAGCTGTCGATACGCCACGTGCCCATGATTGACCGCAGCGATTTCTGCCAAGGGGGCAAGCTGCTGCCCATACCGCAACTGCTGCTCCCAATCGCCCACACCGAGGTAAGGCCGCAGCAATTCGCGCACTGCATGGGTGCCGGTCTTAGGAACAGCGAAAAAAACAAACTGCCGGCTTGTAGAAAAAATCATTCGGACGCGGTTACACCATAGGTTGCCAGTAGCTCTCTACCCAAGGCCTGTTTAAGTGGGTCCAAATGATGTTCAAAATTTCGCCATTGGTCCAATCCAGACCGGTAGATAGGTTGACGCACTTGCTCTGCACTGGGTGTCCTAATCGTTCGCTCAGTCTTGTGAAAATCCAAACAGGCGTCTTCAAATGGCAGGGCACAAAAATCGAGAATCCGCCGCACTTCCCCCTCTAAATTGTCAACGACATTCTCGTGATCAACTCTTAAAACAAAACCCGGCAGCACCCTATCCCAGTGATCCATCAACTGTGTGTATTGTTTGTAATAGCTACCAATCTCTTCCAGGCCGTAGGAAAACTCCTGCCCTTCACCCCACAGTTGCTTAAAACCACTAAAGCAACAGGACATAGGGTGACGCCGAGCATCAATTACCTTGGCATTGGGTAGTATCAATTTAATGAGGCCAATATGGAAAAAGTTATTGGGCATCTTGTCGATAAAAAATGGGGCATCGCCGCGGTACACCCGCGTCTGTTCTATAAACTGCTCCCCAAACTTCTCAAACAGTGAGGTGTCCAGTTCTCCGAGTATTTTGGGATAACGCGGTACCGCTTGACCCGCCTCATCACGACCACGCAGCCTCTTTGCAAGGTCGAGAATGTTATGAAGTTCCATCGTGCCATCCACCCGGGAATGAGACGCGAGGATTTGTTCAAGAAGCGTCGATCCCGACCGTGGTAATCCAACAATAAAAATAGGGTCCCTAGCCGCCACCCCGGTGTGACCTACTTTTTCAAATAATTCCTTATTACAAACCTCAATTTGTGCATCAATACGCTTTGAAAGCTGTGTCGCATTGAAGTGCGTGGTGGGTAACTTCAGGGCATTACCCCTTGAGTAAAACTCAAAAGCCGCATCGAATTGTTCCCTGTCTTCCACCGCCTTGCCTAAGGCAAAACAAATCTGAATCCGATCAACACTGCCAATAGCTGCGTCTTGCTCCAAATCCTTCATTTGCATGATTTGGTTATCATCAAACTTGTAGGACTTGGTATTCGCAAGACTCCAGTAGGCGTCTCCATGATCAGGTTTTATAGCCGCACTGCTTTTAAAAGCATTGATCGCCGCCGCCCTGTCGCCACTGGAGTTATAGATATGCCCCTGACTGATAGGAATCAGATGATCGGTGGGATGCGCTTGTCGCAGGTTTTGGTATAGCAACCCGGCTTCGTCAGTTTGACCCACTGCGAAGCAAGCTGCAGCGTAAGCCTTTGCAATCTGATCATTATCTAGCGGCTGTTCTGCACGCAGTTTTACCGCAAGATCGTATGCTGAATGAAAGCGCTGACGTCGCATCATGACGTGAAACAGCTGGATAGACGCCGCCATATTTTGGGGTTCTAGCTCATGTAATGTCTCCAGTAAGAACTGAGCCTCGTCCAATATATTTTTTCGGGTCAGTACCTCCGAGAGCAATCTCATTCCTTCTGTGTGTGTCTTGTTGTCTCTCAAAAAGTATTTACATAAACGCTCAGCGTCATTAAGTAAATCCTGTGACAGATAGCTCATTACCGTTCTCAGCTCCTGCGGCAGTGACTTGAGAAATGCAATTTGCTGCTCGGCCGTATCAAGTTTTTCAGGTGTGAAACGGGCGTAAAGTGGCGCGAGTAACTCCCAGCAAGTCATTAAAGATCCATCTAAATCCACCGCCCTTTCAGCCGCCTCAAGGGCCTGCTCCGGTAAATTTAGACTGAGCGAATTAATAGCAACCTCTTGGTGAGCTCTGGCCATCCCTGGAAAACTCGAAGTCAGATCAGACAAGCTTTGCAGCGCACGGGTAGCATCGCCACCAAGCCTATAGCGCAAAGCGCTCAGGTAACCAAGATTAGGATCTATTGAAAATTCCAATAGAAGCCTGTCTATCATTTCGCCTGCGGTATGAAGGTCTCCACTGGCGAGCTTTCGCTGAATATCCTCGAGTGATTGCGGCGGAGCGGCTGTACTGGTCATCAAATTATGTCCCAAAAAAAAGGCGATCAAATGATCGCCCTTTGATCTTAGATGCAGGTTTCCTCAGAAAGAATACCCGAATCGCAAGCCCAATGTTCTTGGACGCATCATACTGGACTCAGGTGTGAATTTACCGGCAGTTTGTACCACGTATCCCTCTTCTGAGGTTACGTTGTTAACATAAACTTCAGCCGTCCAGTCATCACGAGCATAACCAAGGCCTATATTCAGTGTCGTGGCTGCCTCATTCACATAACGAGAATTTGAAGGCACGTTACCATTGGCGGTGGCAACCGTACCAAAGGTTCCACCCTCATTCTGAATATCCACACCCGGATCATTCCCATAAGCGAGTTGATGGGTATCGGTCATGAACTCGGCGCTACCCACAATCCCTGTAACACTCTCACCACGATAAACCAGCGATGCATTCACCCAGGCATTACCCTTCATGATATCGAAGTCGTAGCGGACACGGATGTTTCCAGAGAAGCTGGGTGCCAATGGCAATTCAGACCCCTTGGGAACACTTACACCCTGAAGCTGCGGGTTGATTCGCGTCAGCTCGGTATCGAGGAAACTCGCTGCACCACTAAGGGTGAGTCGACTGGTTGCCGCCCACATGAAGTCAATATCCACGCCACGAGTTTCTGCATCACCCACATTCTCCAGGAATACGAGGAAGGCAACGTTAGACGGATCGAATCTTGCCACCTGCAAATCGGTAATTTCAGTGCTGTAGATACTGGCATTGAGTCGCAGAGTGTTATTGAATAATTCCGATTTAATACCTAATTCAATGTTCTCCAGTTCGTCAGTGGTGGCGACCGCTGGCACCACATAACCCTCATAGATACCCGATTGGTTACTGGCCAATTGGCCCGCATTCCGGTTTTGAGCCGCTGGCCGATATCCCTCTGAATAAACACCGTAGAGCATTATGTCGTTAGAAACTCTCCAATCCAAAGAGAACCTGACGATAGTGTCATCTTCTTCAGTGACGCCTTTACTGTTAATACTGGAGATATCAAGACGACCCTCTTTAATCGCTTGAAGGGTTGCCGCATTATTACCACCACCTCTGAACATCTCCTTCGCCGAACCACCATAGGTTGCTGCGGCGCCCGGGTAGTTGAGCAGTGCCAGGAACTCGTCATCTGTTACGTTTCCATTGTTGTAGGCACCAAGAGCAGTGAATCGATCGGTTGGACTGTTACTAAAACGGTGGCTGTTACAGAAGCCTTCTGCAGCACCGCCACCACCATTACCGCCGTAACGGCATCCGAAAGAAAAGTTTGATGCGCCCTGAAGTTGGGTTTCGAGGTCATACTTTCGAGCACCAATCGTTACGGTTAAATTATCAGTAATATCAAAGGCTAACTGACCAAAATAGGCGAGTTCCTCTTCGGTTCGGGTGTAATCGTTATAAAAGGTCGTCAAGGGCCCAGTGGGTCCGACTTGATTGGCGCCAGCAACCCCAGGAATTGTCTCGTTGGCCAGCACATAGGGTGACTGGGCCGCAGCGCCGTAGTAATTCACTTGGAAATCACTGAAGGCATCGCCGGTTGAATAGTACTGGAACTCACCCAGCGTTTTAGTTTCCACATCGCTGAAGTACACCCCAGCCATTACACGCCATCGACGATCAGGATCAGTGCTGATACGCAGCTCATGAGTAGTTCGTTCGTTGGTGGTTTGATCCCGGTACGCTTTTCTGGGGTCGAAACAAGTATTTTGATTGGTAGCACCAGGTGCCGCGTAGATATTGCCACTGCACAGATAGTAAGTAATGTATCCGCCACCATTGTTGTAGTGGGTGTAATCAATCAGAGAGTCGATTTCTCTGTCGAGGTAACCACCAGCATACACAATATCCAGACCTGCAATGCGACCTTCAATAGTGAGAGTGGTTAAATCGAAATCATCGACATTGCGTTCTGGCTGAAACTTGGCTGATTTATCTCCGCCAAGGCTTGGGTCAATCAAAAATGAACCCTCGACATCCAGCTTCTGTGACGAGTGCTGTACCAGCGCACTCCAGTCGTCAGAAATGTCCCATTTTACGCCCACTCGGTACCCTGTGTAGGTCGCTTCGTTCCAATCGTCCTTGACCTCGTCCTGGTTTCTGACGCTATTGACTTCAGTGTCAGGGAAATTACGGAAATAAGGGCCGTAACCAATAGAGTTACGATCGATGACTGGACCTGAGGGCGTGAATGTTGAGGCCGTATTGCTGATCCAGCCACCCTGGCGGTTGTTGTAGCCGACAGTACGTATTGCCAGGTTGTCACCAATTGGCATGTTAATCATGCCTTCGATGTTACTGCTGTCATCGCCACCATGGGTCGACGACATGCCCACATCTACTCGGCCTTGCATCTCACCCATGACAGGCTTGTTGGTGATCATACGCATGTTACCGGCCTGGGAACTGGCGCCGAATAACGTTCCTTGAGGGCCAGCGAGTACTTCAATGCGCTCAAGGTCGGATGCGTAAATATCGAGGTTACGCCCGCCAAAGGAGACCGGCGTCTCATCTAAGTACATCGCCACACCAGGGGCTGAGCCCTGTGCAGAGGATACCGTGACCGAGCCTTGCTCAGTCGCAGAGCCGCGAATATAAATTTCTCTCATGCCAGGTGCATTACCTGCGTCAATCACATTCGGGAGGAAAGCCACGTACTCGTCGAATGTCATAATGCCTTGCGAGCGCATTGTCTCGCCCGAAAGTGCATTCACAGAAATCGGGACATCCTGCAAGCTCTCAGCCTGTTTTGTTGCCGTAACAACGATTTCCTCTAACTGGGCGTAAACAGGGCTGGAAACCAAGGGTAACAACGCAAAACTGAGTGCTGCTGCGAGCGGCGTGCGTTGAAAACTTGATGAATCAGACATACGGGTTACCTTTTTTGATTAATAAAATCATTCGACCAATGGACCAATGGACCAATGGACCAATGGACCAATGGACCAATGGACCAAGTCGTTATTGTTTTACAGATGTGTCCTAAAATCCTACCTCTTATGGGCGCTACCTGCAAACCAACGATTTTGTCCTCAAAAGAGCACGCTGGAATACTCAAGTAGTGTTGAAGGATAGATATCTCCGCCTGTCCGCTGTCCAGCAGCACGCTGCGGGTGATCGCAGATATCACCGACCCGGACGCGATCCAGACCATTCTGGCGCATCTGACACAATACGCGCCCCCTGATGCTGTGCGCCGGCAAAGGCCCGGGCAAGGGCTGCAAAACGATCTATTTGCCGCTATCTGATGGTTGAAACCACGGCAGCGCATTGATCTCTGCGCCAACAGAAAAGCACGTTGGCTAATCGCCTATCACTAGGTCAGCCAATAGCCACAGACAACAAAAACCCTGGCAGCCTTTAACCACTACTGGTCATACTGCTCCACTCTTTCATAAAACAAGCAAGCAACCGATCTGATTCGATATTCAGACTTTCGATCGAACAGCCCTGTTATAGTTCCGATCCTCGGTCGTAGAACTAAACAGGGAACCATCAGGCATTCACCCATTAATCTTGCCCGTACTATCCTGGTTATCGTAAGCCTCAAAACGTGTGTGACCCTTCCTGCTTGACCCTTTCTGCTAGGCGGTTGCTATCGACCCAAATCAAACCCTTCGTGTTCTTGTCCTAGCTTATCGGCGAGCACACGGTATTCTTCGCCCTCATACTTACGCACCTCGGCGCGTCCAACCACCATGTGATGCACTTCATCCGGCCCGTCAGCAATCCGCAGTGACCGCTGCGATACCCACATACCCGCGAGCGGTGTCCATTGGGTGACTCCGGTAGCGCCGTGCATCTGGATCGCTTCATCTATGATGCGGCCGATCTTTTTCGGCACGTTCGCTTTGATTGCACTGACATAGACCCGCGCTTCCTTGTTGCCCAGGACATCCATGGCCTTGGCAGCCTGCAACACCATCAGGCGGCAGGCATCAATTTCATAACGAGCCTTGGCAACAACCTCAATATTCTTGCCGAGTTGAATGATCGGTTTGCCAAACGCTGTGCGCGCCGATGCACGCCGAATCATCAATTCCAGCGCCCGTTCGCCTGCACCAATGGAACGCATGCAGTGATGAATTCGACCCGGCCCCAGACGAACCTGAGAAATCTCGAACCCGCGGCCTTCTCCCAACAGGATATTGTCCTTGGGTACCCGACAGTCTCGGAAGCGCACATGCATGTGCCCATGTGGCGCCTGTGTTTCGCCAAACACTTTCATGGCACCCAAAATCTTTACGCCTGGTGCGTCTATGGGCACCAGGATCATCGACTGTTGTTGATGTGGCGCGGCATCCGGGCTGGTTTGCACCATGGTAATCATGACCTTGCAGCGGGGGTCTCCCGCGCCTGAAGTAAAGTACTTCTCCCCGTTGATCACCCACTCATCACCATCGAGCACCGCTTGGGTTGAAATGTTTTTAGCATCCGATGAGGGATGTCCAGGTTCAGTCATCGCATAGGCGGATCGAATCTCGCCCTGCAGCAGCGGTTCCAGCCACTGTTCTTTTTGTGCGGTTGTACCTACTCGTTCAAGCACCTCCATGTTGCCGGTGTCCGGCGCTGAACAGTTAAGGGTTTGAGAAGCGAGCGGATACTTTCCTAATTCGCTGGCGATATAGGCATAGTCAAGGTTGCGCAGCCCCTCCCCGGTTTCAGCATCCGGCAGAAAGAAGTTCCAGAGTCCTGACTCCTTCGCTTTCTGCTTTGCGCCTGCAAGCAGTTCCAACTGACCCGGCGCAAACTCCCATTCATGTTCGCGCTCTTCACCAAGCCGATCATACTCTTCAACAATCGGAATAACGTTCTCCTGAATGTGTTTTTTCACTCTGTCCAGCAAAGGTCGTGCTTCGTCGGACATGGTTAGATCAAATAAATCAGGGTTAACAGACATAGTTTTTCTCCTGGTGCTCTCTGGCTTTGTTTTTATTCAGGCTTATACAGCCTCTATTAATTTCTCACTGTGCGCTTGTTACGCCTCGCTGATTCAGAAAAGTTTTCTGTTCTGCTGGAATTCGACAGCCTTCTCCAAATTATCCTAACGGGTACCCTATCGAATTAGGTAACCACTACTCTTCATACCGCTCCACTATTTCATAAAACAAGCAGGCAACCAATCTGATTCGATACTCAGACTTTCGATCGAAAAGCCCTGCTATAGTTCCTATCCTCAAACGCAGAGGACGTAGCCGACCGCTCACCTGACCAGAAAAGCGTAACTCATGAGGATGCCGAAAAGAAAGCCAATCGGCACCAGTGCGGTGATACCGAGTTTTGAGGCTAACCAGCCTTCCATCTTCAGTGGGTGTGTTTAGTAGCACCGCTTATCAGTGTGCATAGCCTGCGCGTCATGTTTAACGCCGCGCGTAGAAGATAAACCCCTAAATTGTAAATAACCACTGAGCCGATCGTCTGTCGTTGATTTACCACGCGGTCGATAATCGGTTGGGATATAAATGCACCTCGTTCCGCGGGCGAGAATCAACCAAGGCTGATTTAGATGTGGGGTGCGAGTTTCATGGGAAGACGCTACACTGCCGTATTATTCGAAGCAAACACGTATAGCGTTATGGTAAGACTCAGCGACCTTCCTGACGACGAACGCGAGCATCTGCTGTCAAAAAACGAGCGGCCACTTGGCCCTGCTGCTTGGGCCCATGGCAAAAAAGCGATCGCTGAAATGCGCATTGCGCTGATTACCACCGCCGGCCTTCACTTCAGAGATGACGCAGCGTTTACGTTCACTGATTCTACATTCCGGCCGATTTCAGGGGAAGAGAATGCAAACGATCTCGTTATGTCGCATAGCTCTGTTAACTTTGATAAATCGGGGTTTTCAGAAGACGTTAATATTGTATTCCCTATCGACCGATTCCGTGAACTGGACGCTCAAGGCAAGATAGGGTCGCTGGCGGACGTTCACTATAGCTTCATGGGGGCCGGGTTGAATCCGGATGCTTATGAGCAAAGTGCCTCACAGGTTGTCAGACTGTTAAAGCAGGATAGAGTTGACGCAGTATTCCTCACACCTGTGTGACCAAATTGCACGCGCGCGGTGTGCGCGCTGAGTTATTTTCTTGAAAGCCAGGGCATTATGACCACAGGCATTAGTCTTGTGCGTGAAAACACGGTGAGTATGCAACCGCCGCGAGCGCTATGGGTAAGCTTTCCCTTAGGTCGTCCGCTGGGAAAGCCAGGCGATGCGGGGTTCCAGCATCGTGTGATCCAGGCCACTCTGGATCTGCTCAATCGAGAATCTGGTCCGGTTCTAGAAGACTATCCCGAGGACGCACCAGAAGCAGCGGTGAGTGACTCGCCTGCTTGTCCTGTGTCATTTAGAAAAGCGGACGACAACGCAGACACATGGACAACTGCGCTTAGCGCCGAACTGCAGACGTTGACGCCATGGTACGAGCTGGGTAAGCGCAGACGTAATGGTCGCACACTTGTCGGCGTCTCTGGCTTTTCGATGCTTGATAATGCTGAAAAACTCGGCGTATTGCTCGATAACGAAAGCTTACCTATCGAAGAATTGAGTTGGTTTAAACACGCGATCGAAGACACTAAAGCGTTTTACCTTGAGGCCCTGACTGCCCAGCCGGGTGACTATAATCAGCCTGAAATCGAAGAAGTATTCTGGCGCCAGACAAGGATGGGCGCTGCGATTATCAGGTTCAACGATCGGTTTTTAGCGCATGCTGAATTGGCGTTTATTGCGCGGATAATCGTGCCAAGGCGCGTGATCAAAGTGATCAATACGAGCACTTAACCATAGGGAGAAGCATTCGGCATGAACATAACCCCCATGACGTCTGATTTTGTTGCTGAGATTAGTGGTGTCAACGTCGCGTCAATCACGGATGAAGCATTTGACCAGATCTATGAGACATGGCTCACTTATGGTGTGCTGCGCTTTCGTGACCAGCAGATCGATGAAAACGAGTTACAGGCTTTCAGCACCAGATTTGGTCCGCTGGAAGAAATTCCGATGGGCCGTTTGTCGGCGTCGGCGCGAGCAAAGATCAAAAATCGTTATGTGACCCAGCTGTCCAATATCATCAAAGATGGCAAACCCATTGGTGGTCTCGGCAACGCCGAAGCGAACTGGCATGCCGATATGACGTATGTCGAAAACCCACCCCCGGCGAGCGTCTTGCTGGGTGTCGAGATACCCAAAGAGGGTGGTGACACTTACTTCTCGGACCAGCGCGCCGCGTTCACAAAATTGCCTGATAAGTTGCGACAGCGTCTGCAAAACCTGACCATTAAACATGATGCTGCGCACACCAGCATCGGTAAACTGCGGCCGGGTTATGAACCGTTTAATGACCCAAGGAATGCGCCGGGCGCTGCCCATCCTGCGATTATCGGCCACAGCGAAACGGGCGAGCAGGTATTGTATCTGGGGCGTCGTGAATGGGCGTATGTGACAGAGTTCGATCTTGAGGAAAGTGAAAGGCTGCTCGATGAGGTTTGGTCCTATGCCACATTAGCCGAGAATGTCTGGCAGCAGAAATGGCGGCCTTATGATTTGATTGTCTGGGACAATCGCCGTGTCTTGCATCGTCGAGATGATTTTGATCCGATGGCACGCAGGTTGATGAAGCGCTGTCAGGTATTGAGTCGGTCATGAACCCTCGCGGGATTAGTCCAAGTATGTCTTAAGCACGGCCAGAACAACTTCTGGGCCTTGTCGTCGTTGGTAGTTCTCAGCAACATCCATCCAAAGCACTGTGCCGGTCTCGTCAAGCAACAATGTTGCTGGAACGGGCAGAGCCTCGGCTGCATCTTCGCCCATCGGGCCGGAGTGTATGGCCTGGTTACGCAAGCCAAAGGCGCTGATCTGGAAACAAATCATGCAACGTGAACAAGCTCAACAGGCACCTATTGCTTCCTTGAACGACGACACCGTTTATACCGTCGCTGTCAGTGATTTTGTCGCGGCGCAAGCAGTCAAGTCATTGGGTGTGATGCAATAACCATACGTCCCGGTCCAGTGTTAGTCAGGGACGTTCTGATAGAATATATTCGTGACAACGGCATCATCATCAGCGGAGAATAATTGAATGGAACGGCAACTGGACTACCAATTTATCAGTGTCGCTAAAGACGCCAACGTCACACACATAACACTCAATCGCCCTCGCGTAATGAACGCTATCAATCAACAAATGCATGACGAATTGCAGCACGCATTTGATGACTTTGAGGCTGACAACAATCAGTATTTAGGTGTTATCAGAGGAGCTGGCGACCGCGCTTTTTCAGCAGGTAGTGATTTAAAAGCCATTGCCGAATCAGGCGAGCCCAATGCTTATCCTGCTTCAGGCTACGCAGGCCTGATAGAACGATTTGAACTCGCTAAACCATTAATTGCTGTCGTTGATGGTGTGGCTGTTGGTGGTGGTTTTGAAATTGCGCTTGCCTGCGATCTGATTATCGCAACTACCCGTTCTCGTTTTGGTTTGCCTGAACCCAAAGTGGGTGCAGTGGCGCTTGGTGGTGGACTACATCGATTAGCTCGCCAAATAGGACTCAAACAAGCAATGGGGCTCATACTGTCTGGCGATATTATAGATGCTGTTAAAGCGGAAAAAATGGGGATTATCACCGAACTGGTTACCCCGGACGAACTCGACATCACCGTTAAAAGCTGGTGCGAACGCATCGCCAGCAATGCACCACTTGCCATCAGCACGTCCAAACAAACTGTAATGAAAGGTCTGGATGAGCCTACTTTGGAAGCAGCCATCAGGGGCCAGGCACAATACCCGGCCTTCAGTCACTGGGTCGATTCTGAAGACCGAATAGAAGGCGCTGCTGCTTTTGCTGAAAAGCGGGCACCTAATTGGCAAGGGAAATAGAGGCTGCCAATTGCATCACCTTGCACCTTGCCTGCTTTGCACTCTTGCCCTAAGACGCATCTGTTAGTCTCGGTGTATTTAACACACAGCTGCCGTTAGATTGCCTACGCAATCGAAATCCTGTACTAAAACCGGCGTCGGTGATCATTGATGACGCCAGTGTCCGCTATTAAAACCGCTCATTCGCACTCTCACCCCAACTGCCTGTTGACAGAACTCGCCTCGCAAGCGATGGTTTCTTAGTCAACGCAACAGATTAAAAAACAATCTAAACCAAACAACCGCTATATAAGCGATAGCTTTTACTGAAAGCTACAAAGGAGAACGCCATGCGATTCGGAATGCTCTATGAACTACAGCTACCTAAGCCCTGGGATGAAGGCAGCGAACAGCGTCTTATCGACAACGCCATAGAACAGTGTGTACTGGGTGACAAATTAGGTATTGATTACGCCTGGTCAGTCGAACATCACTTTCTAGAAGAGTATTCTCACTGCTCCGCGAGCGAGGTATTTTTATCCGCCATTGCTGCTAAAACCGAACGCATCAAAATAGGCTTTGGCATTCGTCAGGTAATATCAAATTACAATCACCCTGCCAGAACAGCAGAAGCCGTTGCCATGCTGGATCTCATTTCACACGGACGCGCCCAGTTTGGCATTGGCGAAGGTGCTACCAGACTGGAACTTGGTGGCTTTGGTATTGAAGCACGGCGAAAACGTGCGATGTCGCTAGAATCGGCAGGTGAAATATCAGACATGATGGTGATGGAACCCTATCCCGGGTACGAGTGCGAAGATTGGTCTCTGCCAATGCGCAACGTTTTACCAAAGCCAGTGCAAAAACCTCATCCTCCCATGTGGATGGCATGCACCAACCGCGACACGATCAAAGAGGCTGCCAGAAACGGTTTGGGTGTTCTGGCGTTTAGTTTCCTTGACCCGGAGGAAGCAAAAAACTGGAGCAAAATTTACTACGACATCATTAAGTCGGAAGAATGTGTGCCACTCGGGCACACTGTTAACGCAAACATTGCTATGGTATCCGCGTTCTCACTACACGAAGATCACGACGAAGCGGCACGCCGCGGTGAAGATGGTTTCCGCTTCTTTGAATATGCCGTTGGTGCATTAGTCACCGATGATGTACTGCCAGGCCGGAGCCAATTGTGGGAAAAATTTCAAGCGCGTAAAGCTGAAAAGGCAGCGGGCAAGGATATAGAAGACACCGCATATGGCGGCGGCAAAGCTAAACCTGAACGCAGCATGACGCGTTCACCTGGGATAGGAACACCCGCAGAATTCAGAGCTCATATGCAGAGCTTTGCGGACGCCGGCGTCGACCAGGTAATTTTTCTACAGCAAGGTGGCAAAAACCAACACGAACATATTTGTGAAAGCCTGGAAACCTTTAATCGTGAGGTGCTGGATGTTTTTGCAATTGGTCGTGAAGAACGTGAAGCGCGCAAAGCAGAAGAACTTGCCCCTTACATTGAGGCAGCTCTGGCTCGCAGAAAAACCAGACCACCTCTGGAAGATCACGAAATTGACGTGGTACCAGCATCCAGACCGAAAAAGGCAAGTTAGTTCAGGGACCCAACGCGACAGGTGGCATCGCGGGGCTCAAATAGTGTTAGTTCCATCCGTTCCATTAAGGTTACCGAACTAACACTATTTTGAGGCCTCCCCCTTGGGTACAAAAGTAAAATTGTTATAAGGATCCAGCTTGACGACTTAAATTGGGATAGCGCGTGTCTTGCCAGCACCCGTTCCGAGGGTGTGTGCCATGTGGGTCGCAACAGACACTGTACTACCCCCAACGGTGGCACTGGAGATTGAGCCTTCAGTTGGCGGCATCTGCAAATTGATCATGCCTGGTGACTTCTGCATGACCGGCCGCTGTTCAGTCGTCGAGACAAACAAAAAGCCTGTCTATTCCTGGCAATGGCGGGACGATAACGAGGTCACAGAAATTAAAGTGTTGTTCACACAGGCATCAGCACAGACGCAAGTGCAGTTATCACACCGTGGGTTTATCACGAAGGATCCCAAACAGCGCCACCTGGAAGGGTGGCACAGTTATCTGGACGGGTTCGAACAGCTTATTGTCAACGCCGGATTCTGACGGGTTTGAGCGTGTTCTTTTATAACCACGCTGATCGCCAACACGAATCCATCAATCGACCGTTTCACCCAAAGCTTTCGCTCTGTCCAGACGTGTCGCTTCGTCACCGGGTAAATGTTTCTGTGCCAGATAGAAAAAGATCACGGCTGGGATAAACGTCAGCATAGACACACCAATGGCCCAACGGAGTGCGTCAGCATCGGTCATCCCACTTGCAAAGAACATGTCAGAAAACTGACCCATAAAGTACGGCCCGAGTGCGAGGCCAATAAATGTATTCATCAGAATGTAAAAGGCACCTGCAATAGCGCGCATTCGAGGCATCACAAGATCAGCTGCAGTGCTCGGTGGGACGCCACCTGCAGCCGCAGAAAATGCCGTTAAAAAGAAGTTTAGCCAGTAAGCCGTCACCAGCGAATCAGTTATGAGCAACGCCAACAAAATAGGGGCTGAACCAACGACAACAACATAGCCAAGTACAATACGGCCTGACGGAAACTTCTGCTTTAGATAATCAGCCAGAAACCCGCCAGAGGTAATGCCGATAAATCCACCTGCAGCAGCGCCCATACCAAGATACAAACCTACCTCTGCAGCACTCACTTCATGGGCGCGCATCAAAAGCGGAGCAATCCAGAATCCTGCGCCATAACCAACAAATGCCGTCATCGGAAACGCCAGCATGGTATAGATGAAAGCCTTGGACTTAAACATCATGGCGTGTGCCGCAGGATCGCGAATTTTGAGAGACTGGATCCAGGAAAACGTGACGTAGACACCAAAGCCAGTCGTTATCCACTGCGCCGTACTACCGGTAAGTTGAACCAGCACAAAACTGCCAATGATAATGATGACAAGACCAATGACGTTGTTGCGCAGGACCTTGGGATCATTCTTCAACGTAAACAGGTTAAGTGGCGGGATGACTGCAACCAGTTCAGACGTCAAGACACGAAAAGGTGCAGGATGAGGCTTGGTTACAAGACCTTCACTAATGCCTCGTATCGGTTCACGTAAAGTGCGCACCCAAACGGCCATGATAAGACCGGGAATACCCACAGCCATAAATGCAGCTTGCCAACCTTTAAGGCCAAGAGGAGAGTTACCATCCGGATACGCAGCAGCCCACCATTCCAGAATAAAGCCACCTAGAAAAATGCCGATGCCTGCGCCAATGTAGACACCTGCGGCATAGATAGCGATAACGGTTGCGCGCTGTCGCGGCGGATAATAGTCAGACAACATCGAATAGGCTGCTGGTGACGCACTTGCCTCACCAATGCCGACTCCAATTCGACATGCTGCAAGCACCCCAAACGAACGTGCGAGACCTGATGCAGCAGTCGCCAGACTCCAGAAGCCAAGACCCACAGAAATGAGACTACGTCGATTCCATACGTCTGCAAATCGGGCTAGAGGAATGCCAAAGACAGCGTAGAAAACCGCAAACACCGTGCCGTACAAAAAGCCCATCTCGGCATCGGTAACACCAAGATCTGCCTTAATGTCCTCTGCAAGAATGGAGAGAATATTACGGTCGATAAAGTTGAAGATATAAACAAGAACAAGAACAAACAGGACATAATTCGCGTAGCGCCGGGACGGCATTGCGGCTTGGTCGGTCACAGACTTGCCTCTCTTATTATCATAGGATAGAGACTATAACAGGGCTTTTCGACCAAAAGTCTGAGAATCGAATTAGATCAGTTACCTGCTTGTTTTATGAAAGAGTGGGACAGTATGGCTAGTGGTGGTTATACGCTACCAGGGTTTGTGGTTATTGGCTGCCCCGGTGATGGGCGATTAGCCAGCAAAGGTATTTCGACCCGTTATCAACAACAGGTTTACTGAAGAGAAGGAAGTCGTAATTACAAGAGATCAACCTTTGCAGGAGTGGTTAGATCGTTAAATGGCTGGTAGCGGGCCTCAAATGAGGCCCGCGCAATAAGGAGTATAAAATACATTTTCCGAAGAAGGGTCATGTATGGTGGTTGCTGATAATCATTCAAATTTAAGACACCGTGAGGTGTTTGGCCTCGACGCTACTTCCCCCTTACACAACGAATTAACACCCCTGGTAACGCTATGACAACACTTGACATCGACTACATCCGAGCACAGTTTCCAGCCCTTTCGCATCAGGAAACAGGACGGTGGGCATTTTTTGAAAATGCTGGCGGCTCTTATGCTGCAACCCCAGTGATAGAGAAGCTCAATCATTTTATGACGACCACAAAGATGCAGCCATATGGCCACATAAGTCCTGCACGAGAGGCGGGCGAAGCCATGGATCGTTCACATCGGTTAATGGCAGAAAGTATCAATGCAGATATCGACGAAGTCATGTTCGGTCCCTCCACGTCCATCAATAGTTATGTGTTGTCGAAAGCATTTGCAGAGGTACTGAAGAGTGGCGATGAAATTGTTGTCACCAACCAAGATCACGAGGCCAATATTGGCGTTTGGCGACGACTTTCTGAAAACAATCCCGGTGTTGTATTGCGGGAATGGTGTGTCAATTCAGATACCGGTCTTCTCGATGAGAACGATCTAAAGACACTGGTCAATGAACGTACAAGATTTGTGTTTGTCACTCACTGCTCAAACATTGTTGGTAAGATCAATGGTATTGCAAGCATTTCAGATATTGCCCATAGCGCAGGCGCGAAAATAGTCGTCGATGGCGTATCGTTTGCTCCTCACCTTGCTGTTGATGTGAAAGCACTGAAGGTCGACATCTACCTTTACAGTCTTTATAAGGTGTTCGGTCCGCACCAGGGTTTGATGTATGTTCAACGCGACCTGCTTCACGAGTTACCTAACCAGGGCCACTATTTTAACGCAGAAGATCCTAGTAAAGGCCTAACACCTGCGGGTCCTATGCATGGGGAGATAGCCTGCGTATCTGGCATCGTTGACTATTTAACCAATGGTTATCGGCATCACTTTGGTGCCACGTCCACTGCGAGCATTCAATCTCAAGTGAGCACGATGATGAGCCTTGGACATGTGCATGAAATTGAGCAGAGCAATCGAATACTCGACTTTTTACGCGATAAAGACGCTCGAATTATCGGCAACACCCATGCAATCGAAAACGAAAGAGCGCCGACAATCGCTTTTTCACCGAGAAAAATAGCACCAGAGGCTGCCGTGAAAGCTTTGAGTGAACAACAAATTGGCGTCGGCGCTGGCCATTTCTATGCGTACCGCTTAATGGAAGCGTTAGGCATCGAGCCAGATGTGGGTGTTGTCAGAGTGTCGCTTGTTCATTACACATCTGCAGAAGATGTTGATAGATTACTAAATGCTTTAGATGAAGTTATCTAAAGCTGCTAGTTTTTTAAGTCTCATACTCCTTGATTGACGTTATTCGAAAGCGCCAAATTTATTCATCTGGATTGCTGGTTCGATCAGATCTGTAGACGAAATGAACTTGATCAATTTCTCAATATATTTGACTTCATAACTGCTCGACAAACATTGCAAGAACATTAGCTCAAGTTTCCCACACGGCAATCAACTACCTGCAAATTGCTTAAAAGCTCTCACAAAAGCGAAGCTAAAAAGGACTTTAGGCAGGGTGGATAACTCACTGAAAAGGTCGCGCCACTTGATGCTGTGCGCCGGCAAAGGTCGGGGCTAGGGCTAGGGCCGCAAAACGATCTCTCTGCCGCTATCTGATGGTTGAAACCACGGCAGCGCATTTATCCCTACGCCAACAGAAAATTACCTTGGCTAATCGTCCATCATTAGGTCAGCCAACAACCACAAACTCTGGTAGCGTTTAAACTACTAGTCATACGGCTCGACTCTTTCATAAAACAAGCAGGCAACCGAGCTGATTCGATACTCAGACTTTCGCTCGAAAGCCCTGTTATAGATCCTATCCTCCCCATAAATGCCAATAGACCTAAAGTAATAGCTGTTTTCATATCAAAACTCCTTGTTGTTATTTTGAATGATCATCAGCAATCACCATACATGACCCTTCTTCGGAAAATGCGGTTGTACCTCCTATCCTAAAGTCTTGTTTAGTGGATGGTTAGTCACCAAAACATTCCCCTCGTATTCGAAAAGGTATGCCAGCGCGACCTATATGGTTTTCATTTGAGACTCACCCGGAAGTCCGTGGTTTTTTTTCGGTAGTGGATGGTCAATGTCCGAATAGTCAATGACCTACTGTCTTACGGGCGACCGGGTTGATGACTGAAAAGATTTTTGTGCCGCGCAAAGTTGATTTGGCGGTTTATCCACGAATGTTTTAGGGTTGGCTAGCTGTTACCCGCTTAATTAGTGGTGGTTGTGCTGCAATATGATCTGGAATTTCCTGAATGACGTCTGGATCAGTAATGTCGGCGATAACGCGCATAGCTACCTTGGGCTGCAGGCTCGCCGCCACCCGAAGAAAAACGGCTTATTCATGCAGGTCAGCACCACTGGTTTCGGTCAACATCAAGACCGACGCGATGGTGACGAGTGCGGCAAAAGCGATATAGATAGACACATAGAAAATACCGAGTTCTTTCCATAACAAGACCGCCAAGGTCGGCGCAAATGCCCCACCAAGGATCGCACCGAGTTGATAGCCCAGCGATGCCCCCGAATATCGCACTTTTGTAGTGAAGAGTTCCGTGTAAAAAGCCGCCTGCGGGCCGTATTGCATTGCCAAAAAAGCCAGCCCACCTGAAATAGCAAGAACAATTAACAAGAAGTTGCCGGTATCGATAAGCGGAAACATCGCAAAGCCCCAGACCCCCAGCAATCCAGCACCCGCCAAATAAATTCCGCGCCGACCATGACGATCAGAATAGGCGGCCGCTGGGAATTGCACAAATAATTGGATAACGCAGGCAATGAGCACCGCCGACAACATCGTGCTTCGCGGCAAGTTTAATCCCTCTTCTGCCGTGCCATAGGCGATCACAAAAGCAATCAAAATATAAAACGTCACTTGAATACTGATGAAAGCACCGGCTGCAAGTGCAATCCGCTTTGGATACAGTCGCAGTGCCTCTAAAACAGGCGAGCGGTCAGGGTTCACGCGATCCGCACCGGTGGTGTTTTGCGATGTCTCCTTGTCATCCTCTGCTTGTTGCTTTCGCTTATTTTTCTCCAATGCTTTAAACGCAGGCGTATCTTCAAGATGCAACTGCACGTACATGCTGATGCCAATTAATACCACACTCGCCAAAAAGGGAACGCGCCATCCCCAAGCCATAAAACTTTCATCCGACATACTTGCACCGATCATCAGGAATGCAAGGTTAGCGAGTATCACGCCAACCGGCGCACCCGCCTGGGCAAACGCACCATAGTAACCGCGCTTATTGCTCGGTGCGCTTTCTGTTACGAGCAACATTGCGCCACCCCACTGCCCTCCAATCGCAAGGCCCTGCACAAAGCGCAGCAGCACCAAAAGCAGAGGCGCAAAAAACCCAATGCTTTCATAGGTCGGCAGCAAACCGATCATCGTGGTTCCCGCACCCATAATCAGCAGCGCAACCACCAGTGTCTGCTTGCGCCCGACCCGGTCGCCATAATGACCGAACACCACGCCCCCTAGCGGCCTCGCAATAAAGCCAACCGCAAAGGTGCTAAAGGACGCAATAAGTGCGACGGTGGCTGGCATTTCTGCCGGGAAAAAGGCAGTTGGGAAAACCAGCGCGGCGGCGGTTCCATAAATAAAGAAGTCGTACCACTCGATACTCGTTCCCGCTAACGCTGTGCCTGCGACCTTGCGCATGCTGCGTTCATTATCCTCGCCTGAGGACTCTGTCTGCGAGGTTTCTTTTTGGTTCATAGCTTCCTAGTGCTCAGGATTGTGTAATCGAAAGCCTGACACAGGAAAGCGCCGGCCACAAATATCATGTCACTATTGATTTAGTGGCAACTACAACCTCTATGTCGCAGAAGTCGACTTAGGGTGAGTCGTATCCAAAAAAGAGACAACCCTACAAGGGCGTGCTCGCTAGCCAAGCACCCGATAACCGCGAGATTTGAATCCGAGTAATGGACGTAGACTCAATTTTCTGTTTTACATGTTGCCCTGCTCGGTAATTTCCTTCTTATTATTCCGGGGTGAACCAAATCGGAGATGTATAAGCACGCTCCTGAGTCACCATGGGTACGTAAGCAGGCAGCTCCAGATTAAAGTAAGCCGCATCATAAGC
>Ga0209091_10000825_pt1 | contig 28855 bp, 25 predicted proteins | sample ArcticOcean_MG_C_6_FD_187438 | JGI IMG/M metagenome (GOLD analysis project Ga0209091, IMG submission 187438) | Marine microbial communities from western Arctic Ocean - ArcticOcean_MG_CB8_128 (SPAdes) (version 2) | ecosystem: Environmental > Aquatic > Marine > Oceanic | place: Arctic Ocean...
AAAACAAATGTTAATAGAATTACTTGAAACAATTGAAGATTGGAAAAGTTGTTTGGAAGAGATTGAAATGAAGATACATTCAGTTCAGTTAAATGATGAGAAAGAAGATGATACTGAAAATAATACTAACCTAATACTATACTAAAAAAGAACATGCAAGAACTATTACAAAAGATTGGAGTAGATATGGACCTACTTAACAAGGAAACAATCCATACAAGGAAACAAACCCTTGAAATACTTGGAGTATCAAACAAAACACTTTGGAATTACCAAAGAGATAATCTAATTAAAGGGACAACCTTCAAAGGAAGAAGGTATTACTCAAAAGATGCAATAATTGATTGTATCAAAATACATTTCAACATCACTACTTCAACAGAGTTTGATAGTATGTGGGATTAAGGGGTTAAATAATTAAAACTCTATCATATTTATATTTAGATAGGTTATCCAACATAATTTAATAAATAACAATCTATCAGTTTCTATTTTTTCATTGATTCGTTGTAACTAGAAGGAAGATGTTTATCATAATACATCTTCCTTTTGTTATACATCCATATTATATGATAAATTGTCTATCAATTCGTATATTTGTAAAATAATTTTAGTAGAATAAAGTGATTAATCGTTCATCCCTTTTCCCTTCCCTTTAATTTATCATTTGAATATCTTTTTTATATAATTTTTATTACTTTAGTGCACTAAACACTTTATTATGAAAAAATTAATCAATTACTCTATTTTACTTTCACTATCCTTGTTTATGTTTGGTTGTGGGGGAACACCATCAACTATAGTTATTGGAACTAGTGATTATGGAAATATAAACATTAAAACTGCCGGAGGTAAAAATTATTTTTGGACTTACAAAGGGGATCCTTATTCTGGAACAATTGAAACTCATTTTGATAAGGATAATAAAGTGTTTATTAAAAGGGGTTATACTGCAACAATACACACGATAACTACTTATAAAGATGGTGAAAAAAATGGCCCATATGTAGAGTATAATATGAACTCTCAAGTAGTAGAGGAAGGAAATTATAATAATAATTCTAAAAAAGATGGGGTTTGGAAAGAATATTGGCAGATAAAAGATGAGGGTATGGATGGAAGATCTTATGTTATAGTAGACAACCCTAATAATTTAAAGTATGAAGGTACTTATGAAGATAATAGTGTTGTTGAAGGATCTTCAAAACACTATTATAAAAGTGGTAAACTAGAGCAAGAATCTTCGCCAGGTGATATAGTAAAAAGATATTATGAAAACGGTCAATTAGAATCAGTTGGAAGGAATATTTTGGGGGTCAATAAAGGGTTGTGGAAAACCTATCATGAAAACGGCCAATTAAAAGATGAAGGAAACTATAGAGAATCTTCAGGAATTAAGATTGCTGATGATATATGGAAATTCTATAATAAAGATGGTAGTCTTGAAATGATCTATGATAAAGGAAACTCAACTACAACAGGTGCAGGTGAAATAACTGTTGAAGAATTATTAGATAAATCATATCTTAAAAAAAGGTATTAGTAATATTTTAATCAAAAAAAAAGGAGAGTGATGAACTCTCCTTTTTTTTTGATTAAAACCTATTCTATTGATTTCTGATTATTATATTTGAACCATCGGTTCGGTTAAACTACTTGTACCCTTAAAGAGGATAACTTTATCCCCCTTAAGGGGATAAAAATAAATTAAAATATTTTTAACATGTTGTATATCAATTGTTTACAATAATAAAATTCATCGGTTTTGTTCCCGTCCAGACCGCTCTAAAACGCTAAAAGTCCTCAAAATATTTTGTTTTTTGGACTTTTTTTATTCACTTTTATCAGAATCATTATAACGCACAATTACTTGATAACCATTACATTATGTCTTAAAAGAAGTCCGGAATCACCTTAAAAAGTAGGATGAGGACTAAATAGGTTAAATACGTTCATTTGATAATCACATGAATCTTCGCTATATTCGTTAAATGAAGGTTAAAATATCCTCTTTAAAACACCATCCTAAGAATAAAGAAATCTATGATTTATCTTCTATTGAGGAACTCATGGAGAGTATTTCTGAGGTGGGTTTACTTCAACCACTAACAATTGATCAACACAAACAGATTGTTAGTGGAAACAGAAGATTTGAATCTATTAAAAGGTTGAATTGGGAAGAAGTTGAGGTCAATTTAAGAGAAGTGAAACAAGAAGATGAAGAGTTACTCCTTATACACTTCAATAAACAGAGAGTAAAGAGTTTTAAGGAACTTATTAATGAATATCTTGTACTTGATAGTCTTTACAGAAAAGGACAGGGTAAACGAACGGATTTAACTTCTGTTAAATCTAACAAAGGTTCTTCGAGAGATATTGTTTCTAAAGAACTAGGAATTTCATCTTCTCAACTCAGAAGGTTGGTTTATATTTATAAAAAAAGGCCAGCGTTCATAGATCTTTTAGATAAGGGAATTCTCACAGTAAATCAATCGTATTTACAAATACAGAGAGAAGAAAAGGAAGAACAAAGTAAAATCTCGACATCTAATAAAGAAATCTATAAAAATTTAGTAAAAGATAATTGGAGATTTTATCAGAAATCATCTGACAACATGTGTGAGTTAAAAGATGGAGAAGTTCAAACCATTTTCACTTCCCCTCCCTATTGGAATAAAAGAACCTATTCTGAAGAGAAAGGATTAGGAAATGAAAAAACATCAGAAGAGTTTGTGATTAATCTTTCTGAACATCTTCGAGAATGTAAACGTGTATTAAATGATAGAGGTAGTTTCTTTTTAAATTTAGGAGATACATTTTACAAGAAAAACCTTCAGAATGTTCCCCACAGAGTTATTCTAAAACTTCAAGAACAAGGATGGATACATAGAAATACCATTATTTGGTCTAAAACAAATCCAAAACCTTCTTCATCAAAATCCAACCTTACCCCATCCTATGAGTTTATATTTCATTTAGTGAAATCCATGGAGTATGACTATTATCCTACACCTAATAAGCTCTCAGATAAAACCAAACCATCACTTCCTCCAAGACATAGAAATGTCAATGGAGATTATTTAAAATCAGTTTCTCCATATCTTCCCAATATTAAAGGAAAAAATATGGGAGATTATTGGAATGAGGATATTGTGAGAACCTCGGTTGCAAATCAAAAACTAAATATTGAAGGAGAACACCCAGCTCCTTTTCCTGAGAAAATAATAACCCTTCCAGTTCTTCAAACTTCCAAAGAAGGAGAGTTAATTCTCGACCCTTTTATGGGAAGTGGAACTGTTGGAAGGATTTGTGATGTTTTAGAAAGAAACTTTATAGGATATGATTTGAATAAATACACTTAATACGTAATGTTTATGAGTGGATAGAATCAAACACCAAATATAAAAATCCTTAAATAATAGTAATTGTTTTTAGTTAATTTAATTGTTTTTGATATAATTAATTCTGTCGTCTAAATCTGGGTGTGTTTCAAAAAAGTAAATCTTTTTTGAATTTGATATTTTTGAAAAAACAATAGAATCTCTTTTGTTTTCTTTGGGGAGTATTTGATTTGCAGATTTTTTTAAAGACTCAAGTGATGCTATCATTTTATCTTTACCCACCAAACCAGAAGAGTACATGTCAGCTGCGTATTCTCTTTTTCTAGAGAACCAACTAATTAACATGTATGCGAAAATCATGAAAACTACCTCTAAGACCCATACAAGAATCCAGTATCCCCATATACTAAGTCCTCCAAAACCACTATCCTCATCATCCAAATAATTGTCAATCACTGTAGCTAGAGCTCTAGCGGCAAACATAACAAACGTATTCATTAGTCCTTGTAGTAAGGTCATTGTCATCATATCTCCAGAGATAATATGACCTATTTCATGAGCGATAACACCTTCAATTTCATCCTCATTCATGTGTTCTAGGAGACCAGTCGAGAATGCTATTAAAGATTTACTTTTGGAGGGACCTGTTGCAAATGCGTTTATTTCATCACTTTCGTAAAGTGCAATTTCAGTAGAATTTAACCCTACTTTTTTACACAATTCTGATGTTTTTTTAAACAAAAACAATTGTTTTTCATTAAGATTCTCAGTATTCTCATTTATAATAACTACTCCATAAAATTTCTTGGCGAACCAAATACTCAATTGTAGATTAATTAGTGATCCACCCATACCAAAAATCAAACAAATAAAGAATAATCCTAACCAAGTATTAGAATCTATACCTAACATAGCCATTATGATGGATAACACCAAGATGATTAAAAGGTTAGTTCCGAAGAGTAATAAATATCTATTCATTTTTTTTTATTAATTTATAAATTTAGAATCGATTTTTTAGAATAAATTAGTTGCATTATATAACAATTAATACGTTTTAGATTTTTTTTAGATTTTATAAATTTGGTATATGAAGTACTTACTATTATTAATTTTATAAACAAGATATAGTTTTTTTAAAACGAACTATTTAAAAACATAAAAAAAATATTACCCTTCCAATATTAATTAATATTAAAATCTCAATAGAAAAGGACAGGGTAGTTAAGTTATTAATATATCTATTTACATCAAAATATATTATAATATAGTAATCAGTTGTTTATACTGATTTTCAAAAAGTGAGTAAATTAGAGTGTGTTATAAATTATAATAAATTACCAACTGAATGTTAACCCTTAAAGTGTTGAACATTTAAGATTTTTTTCCTTTAAGTTAAACCCCGCATAAGCACCCAAGTTGACTAATAATGACCCGAAAATTATTTCTATTATTTAAAAAACCTTATTTTTAAGTTTTGAATTTAGATAATTGAAGAAATACATTTAAGTGAAAAAATGAAAGATTATTATAAAAATAATAAAGAATCATTAAATTATATAAAAAGTAAATCTGAGATTCAAAAAGATTTTAAAAAAGTGGATGTAAATATTTCACCTATGGATTAATAAGGATCAATGAGTTTATTCTATACATCTGATTTAAATCGAAAAAATAAATTATGAGAAAAATCTTAGCCTTTGGTGCTAGCTCTTCAAAACAATCCATAAATAAAGAACTAGCTTCTTATAGTGCATCACAAATTACAGGTTTTGAATCCATTACTCTCGATTTGAATGATTTTGAAATGCCAATTTATAGTATAGATAAGGAAAATGAAAATAGTATTCCTGAGCAGGCTTATGAATTTAAGGAGTACATAAAAAATGCTGATGGAATCATTATTTCATTTGCAGAACACAACGGGTCTTATACTGCTGCTTTTAAAAATATTTTTGATTGGATCTCCCGAATCGAAAAAGTAGTATGGAATCATAAACCCATGTTTTTACTTTCAACTTCCCTAGGAGAAAGAGGTGCCGAGACTGTAATGCAGACAGCTAACGCCAGAATTTCTAGAGAAAGTCCATTAAAAATTCCTGTTTTTTCTTTGCCTAATTTTGATCAAAATTTTGATAAGGAAAAGGGTATTATAGATGAAAAGCTAAATTCCAGATTTAAAAAATCACTCCATCTATTTGAATCGCAACTATCTTCAAATAAAGGAGTTTAAAACTCTTTTAAACTTTCACCTAACGAAGTAAACTAAAGTGGCCTTGGACCGTTCTTCCTTCTTCTGACGTGTAAAGAAACCAGTAGTCATCTTGAGGCATTTGCTTATCATTATATAACCCATCCCAACCAGGACCTAAAGGATCTATGTTTTGAAGTAATTTTCCATAGCGATCATAAATACTAATTGTACTAAAAGCTTGGAAAAATTGACTTATTCCTTCTATAAACCACGTATCATTATTGCCATCTCCATTCGGTGAGAAAAAAGGATTGTAATTCAAAATTACACTTTCGTATAAGCTTGTTCCACAACCATTTTTGTCTCTTATAAAGAGTTCAAAAGGGCCGCTAGAAACAGCATCAAAAAACGATTCATCTTGATAGGGTCCCATTTCTGAATTTAAGGAAAACTCATACGCTCCATTGCCAAGATTACCAGTTTTGATCGTTATGGTGTTTTGTTCTTTTGGTTTTAAATCAGAAACTGTAACATCAGAACTCGAAATTACTGCAGCCATAGAATCGGTAACTCTAATTACTTTTGTGAGAGAACAATTTGTGCCGTCTGTTGTTGTTGCCGTAATTTCATAATTACCTTCAGCATCCGGATATATGTTCGGAGAAGTTTCTGATAGGTCTGAACGAATCCCTGCTGGGTTAATATAGACCCATACATAACTATACTCATCTGAATAAGTACTCATGAAACCTATGGGTTCGGGATCTAAATTAGTGCAGCGTATAACCTCTTGATTAAGGTCAACAACTGGGATGCTGTTTACCACAAAATTAAGATTACTCGTAACAGAACATATTTGGTTTAAAGTTCTCGATAGCGAAACGGTTACTTGTTGCGAACTCGTAAAAAATGGATTTGGTAGTTGATTAGTTATTTCAAGCTCTCCATTAAAATTTAAGTATTCAAATGATATAGTTGTATTGCTTGCGTTTTGAGTTTCTTGTGCAGGGTTGTTTATGATTTCATCAATAATATTCTGAGTATTAAAGAAGCTAATCCCATCGGTCATATTTTCTCCATTATCACACTCCGAAGGAATTATAAAGGCACTAAATTCAGGAATTGGATCTACTTCAAATGAAATATAAGCGGTGTCAATACAATTTCCATCAGGATTAGTTACATTTTCAAACGCTGAGGTTTTTTCGAGTCTTACTGTTATAGTTTGCGAAGCTGAAAGGAAAGGATTGGGAAGAAGATTCCCAATTTCAATTCCTGATGAATCATAATAAAAGGTTTGAACGTTCAGTTGATTTCCTAGTAGTTGACTCTGTAGGTCAGAACTGTCGAAAGGGAAAATTCCATCGAAGGCATCCTCGTCTAATGGACTATTGCCGTCACAAGCTCGCTCAATGATAACAATATTTGCGATTGGTCTTGGTTCAACATATAAGCTGGCTATTTGTTTTAGCCCAATGCAACTCACTTCATCTAAATCTAGACTTTCTATATTTCCCCATATTTCTTGCTCTCCTGAAGTCTGAGTAGTATAGGGTTCGCTTATGTTTATGGGGCTTGTTTTTGTTAGTGCATTATCTAAACTACCATACAACTCTATACTCAATGCTTGCGATGTGAATTTTGGATCGGAAGCTATTAGCGTGTTTTTAATTTCTGTCATTACTTGACTGCTAAACGTAGCCAATCCATCTTGAGCGTTTGCCAAATCATCGTCACAGAGCGCATAATACAGCATAAAGTTGGGATCAATTGTACTAGCTCCAATGCGAATGTCTAAAGTAGCAGAAGCAGTACAGTTGAACGGAGATATTATTTTCACAAAAACTTGCTGCTGAAATGCTTCATTCTCAAATCGGGTTGGGCTACTAATTATAGAATTTGTGTTGAAGTCATTTTCTGTAAAAAACTCAAAAGTTTCTGAAGTAGCATTGGTCGAAAAATAAGGACCATATTCTTTTAAATTTAAAAGAGTTCGCCCATCATTTTCGTCATCTTCATCGCATTGTTTTATATAAAAAACAGGGTTAATGATGTCTGGATTTGGCGCAATATAAACTGATGTTGTTGCTCGCTCATAACTAGAGCATCCATTGCCGTCTATGAACTGGGCAAAATAAGTTTGGTTTTGTAAAAGAACAGTAGTACTTGACAATGCAGTTCCACCTTCATCATTTAAATACCATTCTATTCCATCAAAGGTTAGGGTACTCAACACACTCAAATCGTTTATTTGAGCAGGGAAAAATTCATCAAAACAAAAAACTTCTAGAGGATTTAAAAGAGGAGGAGGGATTATCTGTTGAACAGTTAATAAAACTTCATCTGATGAAATCGGGCATAAATATGTGCTGGAAGTTAACAGAACCCGATAATTTCCAGAATGAAATTCTTCTGAATTTATTAGGGTCAGTGTTGCCTGATTACTCCCAGAAAAGTAAGCGTCATCAGCTAGATCAACCCAAAGGGTGCTGCTGACGTTATATTGCCATTGATAAAAAGGAGTCCCAATGAACGTGGCAACTGTTGAGAAAACAGAAGTAAATCCACCACAGCTGTTTATTGGCTGAGGCTGTGTTACTATAGACGGGGCTTCATTTATTATTTGGAAGTAAAATTCGACTTGATCATTTCTTCTTGGCACTAGAGAATAATCATGTTCAATATAGCGCCCTCGGTTATCAATAGTTCCGAGATCAAAACTTACAGGGCTATTTCCCATAAGTCCATCATAATCGGGATCACTTGCGCCGAAACCTGCTTCAAATAAGTCATAACAACCATCACCATCACTATCGGAATCGAATAAATCGGTCAGACCATCTGAGTCGGTATCTAAGAATAAATCGATGAGTTCCATTCGACTGAAATACGAGCTGATTATAGTGGGTTCTTTTTGATAATGCTCAAAAGTTACTCCATTAATATTTTTCGAAATAAATTCAAAGGGAGTTGAATTGATGGGATTTGTATTAAATTTAAACCGAACCTCAGCACCTGTAAACTGAAGAACTCCTGTTTCGTATACGCCATCAAAATCAGTATCTACAAGCAAGCGGTCTCCGGGATCCCAAAGACTGATGTTGTCTTCATCCGAAGGTGTACTCCAAATGAAATAATCTTCGGTGTTATCCACCCTATTTTTAGTAGTATCCTCGATTATTTTTAAGGCAACATTTTGAGACATACTAAGCGTATAGCTGCTGCTTGAATTCATAGAAGGAGCTAGTTGAGATTCAAAAAAACCTGCAACAGTTCCGATAAATGAATTTCCAGAAGCCCCGGAAATTACCAAGGCAGAACTCAGCGTAATATCACTTTCTGAAGAAGGATTTAAGGGATCAAGTAAATTTACAGAAACGGTGTTATTGGACTCAACTTGATCCAAAATTCCATCGTTGTCATTGTCTAGATCAAAATTGTCAATAATCCCATCTTGATCAAAATCTGGTGGGCAAATGCTGATTGGAATAATTTGAGACATATAACTTGTTCCGGAGCATATAATTAATCCGATTACGGAGTAATCACCAGGCTCAGTAGGATTAAAAGTACTAGAATTGGCGCCGCTGACAGGATTGTTTTGATTTGTTAAAGGTTTTTTTTTATACCACTGTAGTGAGTCAAAATTACCTTCATTACTGACATTTAGAATAACATTTGAAACACCCTCTGGTGAAATACAAGTGCCGAGTGTTGAGGCGTTAAAGTCAATATCTAAGTCTGGGGGTGAAGGGAACCCTGAGTAAAAACTACCCGAGCTTGCTGACCCATTAAAATTAAAATATGCTGCATACAATTCTGCTGAACTACTAACGCTAATATTGCCGTTAAGGCCTCTTACCTTGTAGGTAATATAATCAGGTTTTCCCGATACATCAAACGGCCCAAAAAGCTGAACAGAACCAAGATTTTCAATTCGTGTTTCGTTGATTTTAACTTCAGCATTTCGTTTGGTTACAATGGTTATACCTCCCGAATATACAATATCTCCAATGTCTTCAATTTGAGCAATATTGTCAATATTCCCTCTATTTTCACAACTTAAAGGAGGCACAAAAAACATTCCTTGATTAGCTTCAGACGTTCCTCCAATTCCTTGATAAGCAAATACATTTTCAGAAGAACGGACATAAAGGTTTCCGCCAATGTATTCATTTCCTTCGATTACGATATGCTCTCCAGCAGCCAATGGATTTCCATTTACAGGATTGGTTTCGTCATTCAGCCAAATATAAGTATCGTCTTGGTGTGCAACTAAAAGAACGTTCTCATAAGAATCTTGTCCATCTCCTCTTACAAATATGTATTCATTTCCAATTTTGTCAGCACCAACGATTTGGTCAAAACCATAATCTCGTGCTCCTCCATTTCCAAAACTACCGTTTGCAGAACCACAATTTACAACAACGGGTTTGTCAGAACTTATAAGAGTTCCAATTAGACCATCACGGTTTGGGTTAATTACATTCCCATTATCATTGGTCACTTTGAGGGCAACAATATAGCTATCCCCTTTATTTAAAATTATATTTTGAATTGGAAATTGATTATATCCAAAGTTTCGAATCACTAATCCAGAAGTAATATTGTTTGATAAGTCAACTCTTGTATCATCTTCTGTAGCCATTATAGAGGCGAAGTTCAAATAGTTGCTTTGTGGAGATCCGAGGTTGTTGTATGTACCGACTCTAAATTCTGTTCCGAGCGCATTTTTTCCTTTACTAACCAAAGCTCCTGCCTGTGCATATCCTCCGGCATTCATCCGAACAGAAACGTAAATTGGAGCATCTGCTTCAATGATAAACCCCCTGTTGGATTGAACTCTACTGGTTGTGTTTGGATTAACTATTAAATGAGAGTATCCAGAATTAGAAACAGTATACCGGTAGGGGTTTTCGCGAGATACTTGACCCTCAATATGAGATGTAGGTTCTGTTCCGGCTGGAATTATGGTAAAAGAAACCAAATTCTCATTGGGGGTAGAAATATAAAAATATTGATCTAAAGGATTCGCGTTTCCTTCATCAGAACTCGTTAAAGGTGGTATATAATGAACTTTACTTAGCTGACCGTATCCATGAAGTCCAAAAAAAAACAAGCCATATAGAATGACTTGTTTTAAATTAAATTTGAAATGAAACATGAATTATGCTAAGTCTAGTCGTTAAGATCCAATACCTTTTTTAAGGTGCTATGCGCTTCTTCTAGATGAGCTTTTCCAATACCATTTGCGGTTTTTCTTTTTGATCGAACCAACTTATAAAGCTTCATCAGTTGCATTCTTGCTGCAGCACGAATGTCTGATTGACCAACATTAATGACTGTTACACCTCCGAAGCGACGTTGATTTTCAGAAAGTTTCTGATCTTTTGTCAACAGATAAGCCAATCGCTCAATATGTGCTCGCTGAAGGTTTCTTCTGTAAGTGTCTGGTGTTTTTCCAGCCATAACATCTTTCCATAATCCATCTGTTAAATTAGACATTACACCAATTAATCCAAGTGAATTTGATCCGTTCAATGTTTCGTTTTCGATAACCCGCGCCAAACGATCAAAACCTAATAATTGGTTGAGAGTTCTAACCTGTAATCCTCTAATCTTCTCAACAGTTCCAGCTGCTTTTACTTTGCTGATTATGTTTTTATCTAACATCCAGTAAGGGGTGTCAAATAATTGCTGATGAAGAAAATTCATACTATTCAGTTGTCGACCTCTAGGCACATGAGTAAATACTGCACCATCTTGTTCGTAGGTTTTATTGTATTGATAAACCCCTCCAACATTAGAAGCTACATGACCCATATAACGATTAAACTGGCTAAATACTTGATTATAAAGTTCGCCTAAATCATCATAGTTTTTTCCATTTTCATAGGTCCATTCGATTAGTTTAGGCACAATACGCTTTAGATTTGCAATTCCATAATTACTAGCTTTAACCGCATCGTCACCAAGATCCTCTGTTTGAGAAGATGGATCAATTACTGGTCGCTGTTGACGCCCAAAGCGATAAATAGGGTCATCTGCCTTGTCTAATATCCATTGATTTAAAGTAGCTTTTTCTTCATCTGCTGTTTGATTAAGAATTGGACGATACCCCCAGTTAATAGAGTGCTTGTCATAAGGTCCAACATTAGGCATAAGCGCAACTCCTTTGTCTTCGGGTTGAGCTATATAGTTAAAACGCGCATAATCCATAATGGACGGAGCAGTTCCATACTTTTGAGTAAAGGTTGCAGAGCGTAATGAGTCAACCGGATAGGCAACACTACTTCCCATATTATGAGGTAATCCAAGTGTATGACCAACTTCATGTGATGAAACAAAACGAATTAAACGTCCCATTATTTCATTTTTAAAAGCAACTCCTTGGGCTTCCTCGTTAATGGCAGCAGTTTGAACAAAATACCAATTACGCAGAAGAGTCATAACGTTATGATACCAGTTAATGTCTGATTCAAGAATTTCTCCTGATCGAGGATCACTAACGTGAGGACCATTTGCATTAGGAATAGGGGAGGCTAAATAACGAACCACAGAATAACGTACATCTTCTGGAGACCAATCTGGATCTTCTTCAACAGTCGGAGGATCTTTAGCAATAATTGCATTTTTAAATCCGGCAGCTTCAAAAGCAACTTGCCAGTCTTCTATTCCTAATTTGATGTAAGAACGCCATTGTTCTGGAGTAGCACGGTCGATATAATAAACAATTTGTTTTTTAGGTTCAACTAATATTCCTTGCTCAAATTTTTCTCGGTCCTCTTCTTTAACTTCTAAACGCCAGCGATCAAGATAAGTTAGCTCTTTACTTTCTTGAGCAGGAAGTCCGTAATCTACTTGACTACGAGCAAACCAACCTACACGCTTGTCAAAATGACGACGCTTCATAGGAATCTCAGGAAGCAAAATCATAGAATTGTTAATTTCAACAGAAAAGGCCTGGAGACTTCCATTAGATGGTGGCTCAGAAGCTTTGTATGTTTTTACATGTCTTGCCTCAATGTTTAAAGGATAGGACTTAATCGATTCTATATACGAACGTTTTGTATCCGCTGAAGAAATCTTATATCGTTTTTTATATCGAGAAGAAATTCCCAAAGTCTTTACATCGTCTGTAAAAAGTTTTGTTACATCAATTAATGAAGAAGGATTCAAGGAATCATTTCCTTTGGTTTCAATCTTGAAACTAGCAATGATGGGTTCAAAGTTTGAATTAGCTACAGCTTCAAAAATAGGGAGACTATCTGAGGCTACATTCTCGTATGATACAATGCGCAATAAAATTTGCTTTCTTTTTTTGACCCAACGTATTACTTGAGTATTTTGTTTTCCACCGCCAAAACCAAGTCCATTGGCAGTTTTAGCAATACGAGTCACCATCAACATTTCTTTGCCTAATAGGGCATCTGGAATTTCATAGTAGAACTTTCCGTCCACATCGTGAACAGCAAAAAGCCCTTGGTCTGAAACCGCTTTCTTAGTAATGATTTCATCAAAGGTTTTTTCTTTTTTCGCTTTTTTGTCAGATTTTGATTTGTCTTGCCCCTGAACATTAAACGTTACAAAGGCTGCAATTGTTAGTAATAAAAAAAGCTTTTTCATTTTATTTATATTAGCTTAATATACATTTAACATCTTTTTTTCTTCAAAAACCTGCCTAATATTATTGATTTTAACCTTGTGTTGTATTTTATTTTTGATGAGGTATATTAAAAATAAAATAAGCCATAAGTAAATATAGTAAATAAAGTGTCATTTAAGATGTGTATAGAAATAAAAAAAACCCGCGCCTTTTTTAATTAGAGAACTTTTCCACAAGTGTTTTTTTTTGGTGAAATTCTCTACTTTCTCCATATCGAAATAAATTACTAGATTTAGAAATGTTTCAAAATCAGTTTTTTATAAAAAAAATCTTGTTTCTTATTATGCTGTTTTTTTCATTTACTTCAAATGCTCAAAGTAAAAAAGAGCGAAGATTGGCAAAGAAAATTGAAAAGATGAGTAATCCGAAATGGCTTAAAATTCAGAACACTAAAGCCTCTTTTATTGACAATAAGAATTCTTATATAGCCAAAAACTCTTTTGATGCACGCTCTCAAAATAACGGTCGTTTGAATAACAAGGGAAGAAAGAATTTGATGTACGACAATGTTGGTATTAACAGAAACTCAAACTACGACTATGATCGAATTGAGTCTAGGGTCATTCAGATTGCACTTTTTTTGCCTGAAATAACAGAACTAGAAGTTCAAATAGAGATTAATTGCAGTGAAGGGTACAAGGACATTCAATATTTAGTAATTGTAGAGGAGGACTTGAGGGTGTTGCGTTCATTTAATACGCAAGAAAATTTTGTTCGTGACATTAAAGTAACCGACCTCAATGTTTTTAGAAAAATTGAATTGGTGCATGCAACTTTATGTAAATAGATGAAGTTTTTGAACGGATATATAGCCCTTATTTTACTGTTCTTGTTTTCAGTAATAATTGGTGCGTCAATTTGGGAAATTTTTTACGCAGAATTTACAGATGGTTTTATGCCTTTTATAATCGTTTTTTCAGCAGCTGTTTGGGTGTTTTTAATTTTCTATTTATTTAAAAATTTCAAAACCCTTGATTCTAAAGTTTTATTGAAGTGGGGGGTAGGCTTTGGATTTTTGTTCTTTTTTAATGTTTTAGTAGAGCAAATTGCACTTCCTTTTTTAGACTTAGATGATACGCCTAAAAATGACATTTACTTTCAGATTTGGTGGATTTGTGTTTTGTTTTGGTTTTTATTTGGGTGGGTTATACTCAAAAAAACAAGCTCAAAATAATTTAGATTTTCTAAAAAGATATTCCAATAGAAAAATAATGAAGACCCGAAGCACCTAAATTAAGCGTCCCTAGGTTTGAGGTATAGTGATATGAAAAAAGATATCGATTATAATTTAACCCAAAAACCGGAGTAAAATGACTGTAGTATTGTGGCGGCATATTTGGAGCAGAACTAGTCTCAATTTCTAAAAAATTCCTTCTAAACGATCCACCTACCCATAAACGGCCTTTATTTATTAGGCGATATAATTTAAGGTTTAGATCCAAACTAGTTTCATTTGTTTTTTCAAGGTATTGAACCAAAAAGGAGGGTTCCATATTCCAGCCGTTATCAAAATAGATTTCATATTGAAGTGAAGCGAGGTAATGCTTAAACCTAGAAGAGTCGAAATTTTCATTTCCATCTTCCATACTTGTTTTAGAATTATTCATGGTAATGTTCTTAACCGAAAACTGTGCAGATAAATGCGTAGAAACATAAGCTGCTCCAGCATCCAAGGTAATATATCCAGTTCCACTAGAATTGTTGTTTAATAACGGGTCAGTAATTCGCGGGTCAAAGCTACTTTGATTCAAGTTGTAATTAATAGATCCAACACTAATTCCAAAAGAGAGTTCTTTAATGTTGTCATTTTTTGTAGGAAAAGATCTACGGGTAGTCCAAACTTCATTATTTAAATACAAACGGTATCCAAAAGTAAGGTAAGATGAGTTTTTGGAATGATACCCGTTGTGGTCTTTGATAAGCTGTAATCCAAGAATGGCGTTTTTGGTAGCTTTGTATTCCAAGGTTAATAAGTCAGTTCCTGGAGCATCGGGGATATTAAACCATTGTTGGCGACTTCCAAAATTGAGTCTTATGTTTTTAAGGTTTGTACCTACCATAGCTGGATGAACCATGTATAAGTTTTCGGATAAGTATTCGTTAAATAATGGAACAAAACCCTGTGCATTTCCTTTTTGGAAATACCCAGTGATTAAAATAATTAAAATAAATTTTTTAAACAGTAATTTCATTATTTAAGTCTTAAAAGGCTAAAATGCCCTTTACGTTCTTTTCCATTATCAAAATACACACGAAACCAATAATCGTCTTGAGGCAATATTTTTCCGTTATATGTCCCATCCCACCCGGGACCAAAAGGATCCAGGTCAAGCAATAATTTTCCAGTTCGATCATAGACATACACACGTGTGTTGGGCTGGAAGTTTTGTCTAACTCCAAGAATATTCCAGGAATCATTAATTCCGTCTCCGTTGGGGCTAAAAAACTTCATATGCCCCAAAATAGAGAATTCTATTTGACTCGTTCCACAACCATTTTTATCACGAATATATAGTGTATAAATACCGGGAAGCAAATTAGTGAAATATGGTAGGTCTTGAAAATTTTCAAAGGGATCATTAACTGAAAACTCATAAGCTCCAGTCCCCAGATTAGCTATTAAGATTTCTACAGAACCCGTATCCCCCTCTAAATCGATTACTGTTAAATCTTCTTGTGTTAATGATGCTACCTCAGAAGAATTCAATGAAATAGTAATTTTTTTAGAGCAGTTAGTTCCATCTGTTGTGGTAGCAGTTACCTCATAATTCCCACCCTCATAGACTAGTATTTGTGCACCTTCCCCTTCAATGTTTAAAGGGTATTCTATGTCATTCTTTGTCCAAGTATAACTGTATTCGCGATCGTCAATCGAGGCTACTCCAATCCTAACAGGGTCAAGGTTTACGCAAACAATATTGATTTGATCAGTACGGTCAAATTTAGGCAATCTGTTTACTCTTAATGCAGCAACATTTTCGAGACCTAAGCAAGAAATTGTATTGAGATCCACGTTGTCAACACGCGCCCAGATTTCTTGGTTATAGGGAGTTTGCATGGTGTATTGATCTGTTTGGTTTACCATCGTAATTACATTTTGACGAAGAGAGGCATCTGTTTCGTTAGAGTAAAAAGTTATCTCAATATTTTGAAGAGAGAATTTAACATCCGAGTTTATGAGTTCATTTCTTAATGTATTAAAGGTTTCATAGCCCCAAATTTCGATTCCGAGACTCAGTGTTTTTAACTCCGTTTCACAGGTTTCAAATTCCATAAAAAAATCTGAGTCAATAAGACTGGCTCCAACCTTAATAGTCAATGAAGAGGTTTCAGAACAATTGGAGGGTGTATTAATTTTTACATAAAGCTGTTCTTCAAAATCTGTATTTGTGTAGTTTGTAGGGTTTATTATTAAAGTAACCGGCGAGAAATTTGAATCGGAATAAAATTCAAAGGTTTCACTAGCGCTATTAAGAGAAATTAAAGGTCCAAAAGCGTTAAGATTAAAAACAGTTCGACCATTATTAAGCTCATCATTATCACATTGTTCAATAATTAAATTTGGGTTTATAATAATTGGATATTGATGAACGATTGCAGTTATAGGTGTTCTCGTCTCACTTGCGCAGTATTCTGGGATCAAGTCGATCCAAAAGGTTGTTGTGGCGCTGGGTAAAACAGAAAACGAAGTTCCTGTAAACAAGACGGAACTCCCCGTTTCACTTTCATACCAATTAATTTCTGAAACAGAGGCACTTACAGTAAGCGTCTGGGTTTCTCCAGAGCAAGCCTGAGAATCCTCAGCACTCATTATTCTTGGCATTACGAGTTTTGTAAATGCTGAAATATTTATTTCTGGATCTCCAGGCGAACCACCATATTCAACAACATACCCTTTTGCCTGGTAAGGTCCTGAACTTTGAGCATTATTTGGTAAATCATTCCAAGAACCTGCAAAACCAATACTAGGGTCTGTAATGTGAGCATAATCTTCGTTCCCCGCATTGTTGGGTTCTCCTGAATTCCAGTTGGCATAATTTGGTGAGCTTCCACTTGAAAGACCATTCCAAAAAACAGTACCCGCTTCAGGCCCTGTTACCCATTTCCAAGTCCCTTCTTCCTCTTGGTCCGACCCCCCAATCCACCCAACACCAGTGGTTAGTTTTCCAGACATATCGGCCTCTTCTTGAGAGAGTATAGTTACTAAATATCCTTTAATTCCGAAGTAATCTTTATTTTCTGCTTCAGTTTTTGCTTGGGACCAAGGAATACTTAGACTTGGAACAAACTCATAAAAATGCTGGGTAGAAGGAAGGTAATTTGCACTTCCAACGGTAATCGAAAAAGTTTTATCGTTTGTGGGATTTGGGTTGCTGCTATAAAAAACAACATTTTTGATAGCGTTTACAAGGTATATATAGTTTACCTCCTGGGTTAAAGTGCTTTCGAGGGTTAGTTTAGCTTCTGCTGGGTTCCAGCTGCTAGTTACATTGTCGTGCACTCCGCTTAGACTAAGTATATCTTCTCCAGCAACATAACCCTCAGAAATCTGAATATAAATAGTCATTGTAACCTCGCTGTTGTTATCTACAATAGAAAAATCTGTAACTATAGGTTGCTCAGATAAGGAACAGTATACCTGAAACCCTTCTGCACTTAATACAGGCGGTCCACTAGTTTGTGCAATAAGAATCTTGCTTGCTAGAATTAACAAAAAGGAAGTTATTGTCTTTTTTGGAGAAACTAAATTTAACAAGCTGGACTTTTTAATTCTTTAGATTTTCTTTTAATACAGGTAGCCAAAGATAAAAATAGTAACAGCTTTTTAAGCTAGGTTTGAGAATAATAATCAGTGTGTATAATTTAGTAAATGTTTTCAAAAACATTACTAAAAAAACAGGCGCCTTATTAAGCGCCTGTTTAATCTACATATAGGGGAACCTTTAAGCTGCCTTAAAAGTTTTTAATTTCTCAATTAATTTAGGAAGAACATCAAAGGCGTCTCCAACAATCCCATAATCTGCAGCTTTGAAAAAAGGTGCTTCAGGATCTATATTGATTACGACTTTTACTTTACACGAATTGATACCGGCTAAATGCTGAATCGCTCCAGAAACTCCAATTGCTATGTATAAATTTGAAGCGACAGGCTTTCCAGTTTGTCCAACATGTTCACTGTGGGGTCTCCATCCCATGTCAGACACAGGTTTAGAGCATGCAGTTGCTGCTCCTAATATTGAGGCTAACTCTTCAACTAAATGCCAGTTTTCGGGACCTTTTAATCCACGACCTCCAGAAACTACAATATCTGCATCGGCTATGGTTATTGTTCCCGTTACCTTTTCGACAGAAGAAACCACCATAGAGCTAGATGCCTCATCAGTTGTCATAATAGTTTGTTCCGGAGTACTTTGAGTTTCAATTATTCCAAAAGCATTACTAGACAATCCAATGATGTTTATGGGTTGGTTTGAAGTAACTGTGCTGAAAGCTTTACTTGTATAACAACTTCTTTTAAGGGTTAGAGGTTCTGTGCTTGAAGGTAATGCAACTACATTTGAAGTGTATGCTGCGGTTAATTTAACTGCGAGTAAAGGAGCTAAATATTTACTGTTTGCACTTGAGCTAATAACTACAAGATTTGCTTCTTTTTCAGAAGCTACTTGAGCAATTGCGGCTGCGAATTTTTTTGCGGAAAAGGTTTCTGAAAAACCTCCTGTAACGTTTACCACATGATCAACTCCGTAAGCGCTTAGTGCGCTTCCATCTTCTTGATTAAAGGTAACTGCAACTAATTTTTGTCCCGTTTGATCCGCAAGAGCTTTTCCATAAGATGCAACTTCAAAAGCAGATTTTTTAAAACTTCCATTTTCAGACTCTGTGTATGCTAATACTGCCATAATTTATTTTTTCAAAAAGGGGTTATATAACTTTTGCTTCGTTATGAAGTAAATCGATTAAGGTGTCTATATCGTCGGCACCAACTAATTTAACTGCTCCTTTAGCAGCGGGTTTTTCAAAAAAAGTAACCTTTGATGATGCAACTGCATCTGTTGGAGGAATAACATCAAGAGGTTTTTTTCTAGCCTGCATAATTCCTCTCATATTAGGAATAATTAAATCAGACTCTTCAACCAATCCTTTTTGAGCTCCAAGAACCAAGGGTAATCCACTGGTAACAATCTCTTTACCACCGTCAATTTCTCGCGCAGCTGTTGCTTGACCGTTTTCAACTTCCAAAGAAATACAGTTTGTGATGTATTCATAGTCTAACATACCAGCTACTAATCCAGGAACCATTGAGCCGTTATGGTCAATAGATTCTCTTCCTGCAATTATCAGGTCGTAAGACTCTTTTTCGCAAACAGAAGCAATTTGTTTGGCAACAAAAAATCCATCTGTTGCAATTGCATCCACTCGAATTCCTTTGTCGGCACCGATAGCAAGACATTTTCTAAGAATTGGTTCACAACTAATATCTCCTACAGTAAGAACAGTAACTTCTGCCTGTTGTTTTTGTTGTAACCAAACGGCTCGGGTTAGTCCAAATTCATCATTAGGGTTAATAATGAATTGCACTCCTTGAGTATCAAATTTTGTATCTGAGTCAACAAAATTTATTTTTGATGTAGTATCGGGTACATTACTAATACAAACTAAGATTTTCATATAATTCCTTTAATAAGTTTCTTTTTAGATTTAGTTCTAGTATTTTGCATTAAAACGCAAAAAAATAATGCGTGACTATTTTATACAAAAATGACAAAAATTTTATTAAATTTCAATTTAATTTCAATTTTAATTTAATTTTTTTAAAAATTAATATAGTAACAAAAAATAAGCTACAAAGAGATATTTATGAGTAGTTTGAATACAAAAAGAAAAAGAGGAAGGCCAGTTGCTTCAGAGAAGCTCGATAAGCAAGTTTTACTTGAGGCTGCTTTAGATATTTTTTCTGAATTTGGTTTTGAAGGAGCACAGCTTAAAGAGGTAGCTGCTAGGGTAGGAGTTACCACTCCATTGATTAGTTACCACTTCGAGAATAAAGAAGATCTATGGAAACAATCTATAATTCACTTGTCTAAAGAGATCATGCAACGCTATGAAGAAGTTCGGTTGTTGAATAAAGACCTTAACGGCATAGCCTTGCTTAAGGCATTTACAAAACATTATTTGTATTTGATGGCTGAATTTCCATCGATGTATAAAATTTTACTTCAGGAAATGGGCAGAAAATCTTGGCGTTATGACTTTGTAAGTCAACATTTATTAATGCCGGTAGTTTGGTTCAGCCATAAACCAATTTCTGAGAGTAAAGATTTAGAAGAATTTAAGTCCATTCCAGTAGCTAATTTTGTTAGTATTATGTTTGGAGCAACCAGTAGTTTCTTTGTTCTAGCTCAAACTCTAGAGTCAGAGTATGGTATTTCTCCATTTACAAAAGAAAATATAGAAATGCATGCTAATATCATGAATGACCTAATCTTTAAGCAATTCGAATGACCTAATATAAACAGTACCCACCCTCAACCAAATCTAAAACATAACCTAATGATCTTAAAAGATTTCACTGAATTCAAATCTCTACTTGGCTCGAGGTTGAGCAAGAAATGATTGACCATTTTGCTGAAGCAACCAAAGACTATCAATGGATTCATGTAGACAAGTAACACGATAAAAAAAATCACCCTATAAGTTATCAATCGCTCATGGCTTTATGTCGATCTCTTTGATTCCCTTAAAATGGCATATAATTATGGCCTTGAGGAAGTTCGTTTTCCATACCCTGTCGTAGAAGGTTCTTTTTTGAGAGGCATAGATCAAGGCGAAAGTATTCAAGATCAAAAGTTAAATAGTCTTAAGATTGTTTGGAAAGTGATTTTTGAAATCAAAGGAGCGCGAAAACCAGCTTGCGTTGCCAAAATGATTACAATAGTTTACAAATAATATTTTTTGGCAGTCTGTTTAAAGGAAATTTGTATATTTGAGAATAAAAATTACTCTACTTCAGAGAAAAAAAAGTTGTGTTGCTTGCGTGAAAATGCAAGAGGTTTGTAGAAAACCAGTGAGAAGCTTTCCAATGATTTGGAGGGCTTTTTTTATTTCAGACAACTTTAATAAACCTTAAAAACAACAACATAATAAGTTAATTATTTGTATATCAGATAATTAAATAAAATAACGATGTTGTTTTTTAATAAAAAAAGTCATTTAGAACATGCCCTTTTTCAACTTCTGTTAGATTTAACAGAGGTTAATGTTTAAAAGTGAATTCTGTTTCTTAACATAATTTTCAGAAAACACATCGATATCTTCTGAATAAATTTAAAAACTATATTATGAAAAAAAATACTATTCTATTATTGATGTTACCCTTTTTAACTTTCTGACAAGATGTTAAAAGTCTTCTAGGTTCAGATGAATTCAATGTTAAAGATGAATCCTACTTAACGTATAATTTTCAACTACACTCGGAAGACAATACGTCTTACAAAATGAAATTTTTTGAAAATGTATCCGGTATAGAGTTTAGGGCTCATCATAATGTAGATTGCAGTAAAGGAGATAGGTACCTTTCTATTCTATCGGAGGAATATAAAGTAAATTTGAAAGGAGAACAAATACACCAGTTTTACATTCGAACAATGAGTAATTATAAAACATGTCAAAAAACGATAAGAATCAAAATTCAAATGTACATCTTGATCTAAACCTAAACGAAGATGGAACTATATCTTTCTCTAGTCATATGATAGGTGAGAAAAAAGTCTAATTACGTGTTTTAATTCAAAGTGTATTTTTCTAATTTGTTAATTGTGAATTATAGGAATACACAACTTCTGTTAAATCTAACATAAGTGATTTTAAGATTTAATTTTTATATTTTTTGAAATACTCCTGAATTCATCAGATAATAAAACAACTTTTTGTCTTTTGTCTACTTTAGATTTATTTTTAATGATTGGTTCATGTTTTAATTTAAAAATCGATTTCAAACGAATGGTTAACTTATCTAATTTTTCATTTGTAATTCGAGTGTTATGACCATAAGATAATTCGTTATTACTGTATGTTTCTAAAACAGAAATAAAACTGATATCCTTATTAAGAATAAGTGATTTTAGTAGTTTAATATCATCAGTATTAAAACCATATGATGATCCTTTGTGTTGAATAGATCGGGAGTTAATAAGAGTTTTATGATTGTTCTTTCTGTATAAAACAATTAAAAAAACTAACACAAGTGTAATTAAAATGTAAATCAATTTTAATCTGAATGGTTTATTATATAAACTGAGAGATTCAATAGGTTGAACTAAAAAGTTATCAGATAAAAGAATTGTCTCAATTTCTCCCGATTTGCTTAAAGTTTTCTTGATTTTAAAAGATTCTTTTTTAGTGGAGTAACTTACATCAAGTAGGTTATTAATTACGGTAGGTTTGTAATGTTTAAATACCTTGTTTAAAAAAGGGTATACTTTATAGACGAATTCTTGATCATAGAATACTGAGTATTCTTCACTAGAATAAAAGAGTTTCTTTGATTCAAAATCAAACTCTAAATCTCCAATGTTATTTAATTCTCGGGTTTCAAAATTGAATTCCACAATTTCTTTTGACCTTATTAGGTGCAGTTTATTTTCTGGATTAACTTTTTCCCCTCCATAAAACAATATTGATTCTTCATTGTAGTTTTGAAAACCTGAAAAACTACCCTGTATTGGAGTATTAGAAATTGTTTTATACAATTCCCATTCAAGAGAAGAGTTGTCGAAATAGAACATGAAGTTTCGTTGTGACCAAAATCCATATCCTCCATACTTAATTACAGTATCATTTAATTGAAAAATATAAGAATTGATTGTAATTCGTGAGTCTATAGACTTATCGATTCTGATGAGTGAATCATTTTGAATCAAATAAACTTCATTAAAGGATCCAAAATAATATTTTTCATTATCTAAATTGAAAATGACAGAGTCATTTGTCTTTAATAATTGACCAAACAAAGAATTGAAAGTAAATAATAATAAAATATATAGTCGCATCGTATTGCAAGATAATACCAAATTATTATTTATTTACTTATTTTGTATTATAAAATTTTATTTATGAAAAACTGGAGTAAAAAGAAAAAAATAATAGTTGGAATTATTGTTTTGATTGTAATAGGGATTGGATCAAATCAATCTGTTAAAACCTCATCTTCTATCGAAAATTCAGATCCAAATAGTGAAACGAAATATTTAAACATTAATGGTATATATAAATATGAAGGTTCTAATAATGAGTCAGCTCAATTCATAGTTAATGGAAATCAAATTACAGGATATTACGGTTATGGGATTGGTGATAGAACTTATTTAGAAAATAGTAATTCAATTTCTCACTATATAAATGATAGTAATCAAATAATATTTAATGATAAAACATTTAATAGAATAATAGTGAAGGGAGAAATCACAGATAATGGTGTTTTGAAATATCAATCTGAAAATGGATTAATTATAGCGAAAAAATAATTTTAGTGACTTTAATTTCTTCAATACTTGTCGGATTTACAACAACAATTGATATTGAAAAAGATGATTAATAATTTAAATAAAAACTAAATAACTATGGACTTTTTAAAAAATAAATTGAGATTAATTATAGTAGGAATTTTTTTACTATTATTTATAGGTAATCTTGTATTGAACAACTATGTGACAGGTAAAATCGAAGACCAACTTAAGTCAGTAACTAAAGAGTTACCGATTAAGTATGATGACATTTCTTATTCTGTTATTTCATCAACATTATCATTTGAAAATCTATACATAGGTGAAGATGATGAATGGTTAAAAATTGAATCATTAACTTTAAAAATGAATCCAGATGATTTTCCGACAAAATTGGAAATTGAAAAAATGGATTTTGAAATGGATTTATCAGATTCTGAATTAACCTTAGAAAACTTAAAGATTGTTGATGGTGAAGAAGTCCTTAAATTAAACAATTCTAGTTTATTTTTTAATGGTATCTTTTCCTCAAAGGGTAAACAAGAATGGGAATTAAAATTCGATAATTTAGTTGTCGATTTAGAAGGTCTAAATTTTGATTCTAGAAATGGAAAAGAAGATTTATCTCTTGATAAATTAGAAATTGAATTTAACTCAGATAATATTATAGACCTATTGAGTTTAGTAGATCAAATAGAGGAAATCCAAGATTTAAGTGATATGTCTCTTGATATTAATATTGAGAATTATGATTTACCAAGACAAATTACTAAAGAGATGCAACTAGGTAACTTTGGTATAAGAAACTTAACCGGAAATATATTTAAATTTGAAATAGAAAAAGATGATCAGGAGATAGATTTTGATTTTCAATTAGGTTCGGATTCTTTAGGGTCATTTGATATTGAGACATCTTTAGATTTTTCTGAAGATATAAAAAACCCTAATATTGAGTTAGAACTTACATTAGAAAATCTAAATAAAGATTTAAATAAAATGTTTAAAAAGTCGAAATTAGAAGAATCCGATAATGGTTTTAGTTTAGAGTTTGATGGAAAATTAAATGAGTTACAAACCTATTTTTAAATCAGATTTATTGACAGAATAAAAAATATCCGTCTTTAGTGACTCTAGTTTTTTTTAAACACAACTGTTGGATGATATGATTCTGGATCTATATTACCTGTTGAATCACTTTATAATTGTTGGAAATCAAATTACAGGATATTACGGTTATGGGATTGGTGATAGAACTTATTTAGAAAATAGTAATTCAATTTCTCACTAAATAAATAATGGTAATCAAATAATATTTAATGATAAAACATTTAATAAAAAATAGTGAAGGGAGAAATCACAGATAATGGTGTTTTGAAATGTCAATCTGAAAATGGATTAATAACATCAAAAAAATAATTAATTAATTACAAATTATGAAAAAATGGTATGAAAGAGACGGAGAAATAATATTAATACTTGTTTTGTTTTTTCCAATTGGATTATATTTAGTTTGGAATAAATCTGATTGGAGTAAAAAATATAAAATATCATCAATCATTAATAATTATCCTGAAGGATCTAAGTTTTCATCCATTATTACGGTAAGTGACAATGGAGAGTTCTTTATCACAATTTCAGATAATTTAATGATTTTAAGTTGGGTTGGAGATCTGGTTAAACTTCGATTACAAAGGTGATTTTAAACAGAGGTTTCATAAATAGTTTATTCACATTAATTTTAATTTTTTCATGTTCTAAAAATGATGTAATAACTGACACTGGGGATGGAATTACCATTGAATTTTTAGATGGATTAAATGATAACCCAACTTATCAACTTTCTAAAGATTCAAATGGGTTTTACATCTTAACCTTAGATAGAAGTAAAAATCAAACCATTCAACGAATCACAGGTAAATTACTTAGAAATGAGTCTCCTATTGAGGATTTATGGAGTGGTCCTCAATCCAAAAAAGTAAAGTGGGAATCTAATCTATATTGGTGGTTATTAGAGGGAGAAACTGTTGCAAATATTACTAAAACTTACCTTAATTTATTTACAGGAGAATTGGTTTACATTAACCTCCCACCTCTAATAAACTGGGAAGATGTAATCGTCCCAACTATCAACAAAAGTTCATATAGTAATACGGAAACTGGAATAGTAAATACTGTAATTGCTCCAATTCAAGAAATGATTGGAGATACTATGAAGATTAAAATGACATATTTTCACTCAATCACTCAAAAAGAAGAAGGATCAAAATTTTTTGATATAATTGGAGAAAGAGTTTTTAAAGATTCTACCTATGTTATTTTAAAATAACTTTAAATCATACCCTCGAAAAACTCCTCCCAAACTTATCACAAACTCTTCCAAAAGTTTCACTTCCCATAAAAGGGTCGAGAACTAATTCAAACTCTTTAGATGTTTGAAGAATAGTTAATCTGATTATTTCATTAGAGAAGTGTGCTGGGTGTTCTCCTTCGTTATGTAACTTATGTTAGATTTAACAGAAGTTTAAATCTATGATTTTTTAATAACTATCACTTCAGTTTCAGTCTTAACAAGTCTTTTTTACTTAAAATTGATTTGAAATAAAGTATCTCTCATTATTATTGTAGAATGAGCATAATCCATATGAGGTATTTTTAATAAGGGAATAATATCTTTAGAAAGAACAAATTCATTATTATAAAACAGATACATTCTCTCGTTTTCTAATGAAACATATGTGTGTTAATTAAATTATCCTCACTAACAATTAAAGTTTGTGAAAAAGAGAATGTATGAAATAAAATAAAAGCACTTGCTTTATATTGCAAGTTTGTTTAAGTTGAAAACTATATTATATATTTGAGTAAATCGATTAAACACTTTATTATGATAAAATTAATTAAAAAAATATTTCTGATGGGAGTATTAGGAATAATTGTAATTTCTTGTAGTGATTCTAAGTCATCTAAATCTAAAAAATGTGACGATATGAAGAGTTACAATAAAGGAAAGCAAGAGGGTCAAAATAACAATATGTATGCTGACTGTAATTATTATTGGGAAATGGATAAACAGTGGGTTGATGATAAATCATGTTTCTGTAAAGGATATAATGATTATAATAAATATTAATTAACAAATAAAATTTAAGCATTGTGAATTCTTTCGTTTGTAATTATTTTCACATGGGGTATGATGGATGAAAGTCTTAAAGTATTCTAAAGATCACGTTTTAAAAGACAGATAATTAAAAACTAAATAATGAAGTACGAATGTCCAAATTGTAAACAATTTGCGTATGAAAAAGGATGGTCCAATCTTGGATGTGGATTTATACTTTTATTAGGTCTCCCAATTTTTATTGGAATGATTCCTGGAGCGTCTGGTTTTTATGGAGGAACTGTTGATATGGGGATTTTTATTTATATTATACCATTTTCGATGATCATTGGAGTAATCGTAATAATCTTTTCTTTTATCTCACCTCAAAAAACAATTGATTATACATGTTCAAACTGTAAATTCACCCAAAAACACGAAATTTAAATAATTAAATAAATCAAATATTATGAAATCTAAACTTATCAAATCATCATTTATTTTATTTTTTTTAATGGGATTCTTAACTTCTTGTGTTGGATCTCCTACTCTTTGTGATTGTTTAACTACAGGAGGAGATTTACCAAATGGGTGTGAACAAGTTTTTAAAGATAATTACGGAACTACAGATCCGTCTCTTGATCAAATGAGAGATGATTATAATGCCTGTAAATAAATAAAGAGGAGAAGTTAATCTCCTCTAAATCAGTAACTTAATAAGTTAAAAAGTCGGGATGACAGGATTTGAACCTGCGACCCCACGCCCCCCAGGCGTGTGCGCTACCAGGCTGCGCCACATCCCGTGTCAATTGTAAACTAAAAAAGCTCAATGAAGAGCTTTTTAGTCGGGGTGGCAGGATTCGAACCTGCGACCTCCTGCTCCCAAAGCAGGCGCGATGACCGGGCTACGCTACACCCCGAAAAATTCGGTATGCAAATATAATATTTATCCGCTTTCTGGCAAGTTTTTCCCAGTCATATCAACGCCTTTTTTAAAGATGTCTCACCCCTTGTAATTGAGTGAGTTAGTTGTCTGAAGTCTTTATTTAAAATCCATCTTGGTCAATGCTTAGTTCAAAATCAGCTTCGTCATCGGAAACTTTGATACGCAAACGGTCCTTGTCAATATCTATGTTACCACTTATTGAGGTGCAATCTTTACAAATAAGAGTGCCGTTTTCCATTTTCCATAAATGACCCGCTATTTTTCTACGCGAATAATCCTGATCATTTTTAATTCTTCGATACATCAAAGAACTGAAGTCCCTATCGATATACAGGTACTGTCCCTCTGCAACTTCTAAGTTCAATAGTATTTGCTGTTCGTTTCTTGCTTGAGCAACTGAAGTTTGCCATTGGCTGTCGAGCAGCAAATTTTTATTGTAATATTCAAATGGATATGAAATCGCATTTGCATTCTCTCTGGCTCTTTTTTGGTTTCTTCCTTTTGCCTTTTTATCTATTCTAAGTTGTGTAGTGTTGTCTTTGCTTTGCGTGATGTTTAAATGAATTTCATCTAATAATAAATTCAGTTCATCTTCATCGTTATAGATTAAATGTGTTGCGTTGAAAATTAGTATTTCATCGTCATATTGAACCGTATTCAGTCTGATTTGCAAAGTGTCCTTTGTGTCAATATCAATAAGTTTATTTTGAGTCTTTCGTGCTGTAAAAGCATTGGATCTGAACTCTCTAGCTATAGTAAAGGCTGCTACCAAAAGCGTGGTAATCCAAATTACTCCTAATGTATATTTAGTAGAATTACTCATTAACCTTCTTTTAGAAGTCAAAAGTCTGAGTCCTAAAACAAAAATAAATACATAGGGAATCCCGATTCCAAAAAGAATTAAAATTGAGAATGCCCAAAGCGGTAAGTCAGTATTCATAGAAAGAAATAGTGCCTCTTGTGGAAGTTCAATAGTACTGATAAATCCAAAAACAATAACACTAAAAAGTAATCCAATTAATACTATAGTTGAAATGAAAACCATAAAAAAGCCAATTACCTTTGCTGTAATTTTCAGCAACATTTTGAAAATTTTCTCAACAATTTCT
>Ga0209091_10000836_pt1 | contig 28635 bp, 21 predicted proteins | sample ArcticOcean_MG_C_6_FD_187438 | JGI IMG/M metagenome (GOLD analysis project Ga0209091, IMG submission 187438) | Marine microbial communities from western Arctic Ocean - ArcticOcean_MG_CB8_128 (SPAdes) (version 2) | ecosystem: Environmental > Aquatic > Marine > Oceanic | place: Arctic Ocean...
CAACGGTTCATACACAATCCAGATTACGAATATCGGTTTTAAATCTTATTCATCAGAGATTGCTGTTGCAGATCAACCGGTAAAACTGAATGTGGAATTGGAATCCACCATCCTTGAATTCGGTGAAATTTCTGTGGAAGGATTGTTTTCCACTCGCCTTGGTTACGAGTCTGTAGATATTTTATCCGGCGATCAGATCAAGTCCATGGAAAAAGAATCAGTTTCCGACGTATTACGAATGTTGCCCGGTGTGGATGTTCAATTCGCCCACCCCAACGGACGCAACGCAAATTTATCTATCCGGGGCTCTTCGGATTATAAACCCGGTGGTTACAATAATCGGGTGCTGCTCCTCCTTGATGGATTCCCAATTCAAATTCCCAACAGTGGAGCCCCGGACTGGAATTCACTGCCCCTTGAAAGTATTCAGCGAATCGAAGTGGATAACAGTCCTGCCTCTGCCCAATATGGACATAATTCCATGGGCGGTGTCATTAACCTGATTACGGATTATAATGGTAAAAATCAGTCCACGAAGATAAAACTGGGCGGCGGCACATTTACGACGGCTCAAACATCTTTAACCCATTATATTCAAAAGGGCAATTGGATCTTGGGTGTGAATGGTATGGCGAGAAAATCCGCAGGGCACCGATTTAATGCCGATGATCAATCAAACCGCATCCGCTCTTATTTAAAATATGCTGATCAAAAAGGGCGGACATATCGCTTGAGTCATATTTTGTCTTATTCGGATAATGGTCACCCAGGTTTTGCCAGTACACCATCCTGGCGACGATCAGAGCGTACATCTCATTACCTTCAGGGACATGGTTTTTATCCCATTGGTGCAGGTGTTTCCATGTCGCATTCGCTTTTCTTGAATAAGTTTGATACGCGCTATTATGATAAAAATGGGGTTCCCGACAAAAAGACTGTGGGTGAGCGAATGTATAATGACATAACCGTGGGGTTCCGGTCAGAAATGTTGATTACTAGATGGGAGCGGTGGATCTTTATGGCAGGATCTGATTTGGATTGGAGCCGGTCGAAAGTCACTGTTTTTAATCCGATCTATGATTCGCCAAGTCAATTCTCATTAGGTTCCTTCATTCAATCAAAATATTCCATTGGTAATGGTTGGAGCATGGGATCAGGACTTCGATACGATATCCGGAAGGTGGATCCCAGCAACAATTTTACTAATCGGGAATACACAAACTGGTCGCCGAAAATTAATCTCATGTATACGATAAAGGGAAAGCGTGCTTTTACCTTGTCTTACAGCGAAGGATTCCGTGCGCCATCTTTATCGGAACTATACCTGAAGCACACCAGCAGTTATGGGCTTACTCAACAAGGGAATCCAAGTGTTTTACCGGAACGAGTTCGTGCTGTGGAACTTTCTTATGAGCATCCCCATTCAGAATCCTTGTTTTGGAGCATTGCGACTTTTGTGAATCAATATGAAAACATGATCGACTTTGTATACAGCCTGCCCATCAAAGCAGTGAATCGGGAAGGCGTCACAGGAAAAGGTTTAGAATATCAGTTCAACTGGACACCTACAAAATCTTTTTTATTTTCCGGCCAATATGAGTATTTGGATATGGAAGATCGGGGAGGTGATCCCATCCTGTATCGATCCAAGCATAAAGGACAAATCTCTATGTCTCTGAAATCCAATTTGGCAGACATTCGCTTTTCAACCCGCATTTGGAGCGACCAACAATATGACGATTTCTTGAGTCATGATTATAAGATGGTTGAAGACAAGATTATTTTTCCTTTAGGGATATTGCCCGCACAAGCCATTCCTGAAATGGTTGTGAGTAAACAAGTCAGATCTTACAGAGTATCTTTTAAAATTTCGAATCTTCTTGATGCAGAATACGCGTTGATTCAAGACTACCCCATGCCTGGACGAACTTGGCATGGCACTTTAACCAAATCCCTATAATAAAAGAGGACCTACAATGAAACTCATGAAAAACCTGCTCATTTTATCGCTTACTTCTGTAATGTTTATTACAACAGCGTGTGAAGATGATGATGCAACTGAATCTAAGCCTGAAAACGCGACCATATCAGGCGTAGTAACTTTTACTGGTACTTACCCAGACACTGGTTCTGTAATGTTAACGCTTGATACAGCATATCCACCACAAGGTGCACCCGCTGGATTTAAAATGATAGCACAAACAGATTTAGATAATAGTAGCTATGTTTACTCATTTAGTGAGCTTGCTTTTGGTGATTTTTCAGCATTAACTGTCACCTATTGGCCAAATGGTTATTCAACTGCAAGCATGGATTATACGTTACTTGGTAGTTTCCCAAATCCTTTAATTCCACCAGTTTCAAGTTTCACATTAGATGAAGATAATGCAGAAATAATAATTGATATTGATGCTGATTTCGGTTTAGTTCAACCATAAATCATTTATTCATTTAAACTGTTCGCCAAGAAGAGACTGATTTAAAATGAAATACTATTATTTATCACTGCTCTTTATTTTACAACTTCACAATTATGGCTGTAGTCAAAAATTAAAATATTCTAATCATCTCATACAAGATGGTGAAGATCATTTTAAAAATCTTTGACAGTTAACTTTCTCAGGTGAAAATGCAGAGGCGTATTTTACAACTCTGATGGTTCAAAAATAGTTTGGCGTGCATATTATCCGGAGTCAGAAAAGGAAATTTCAGATTACGAAACCTTGCTTGCGGCAAATGCAATTCGCCCAATGGCGTTACAAATTTGGACTATGAATTCTGATGGAACGAATAAAAAACAGATAACAGATAATGGTGCTGCAAATTTTGGTCCGTTCTTTCACCCCAATGGAAAGAAAATAATATTTTCTTCCAACGTTCATGATAAAAAGGGCCGGGATTTTGATCTTTATAAAATAAATGTAGATGGTACTGGCCTAGAAAGAATTACCCACTTTGATGGTTTTGATGGTTTTCCCATGTTCAGTCCAGATGGGAAATACTTAGTTTTGGCTTCAAATCGCAATCAGAAAAAAACAGGTGACACCAATATTTTTATCTGTGAATGGGTAGAATAAAGCCTTCTATCGATTAGGATAGTTTTTATCCCCGCATCCATTTTGCTGCTGCCCAGCCAATAAGAATAAATATCCCTAACATAAGCCAGTTGTCCGTATTGCCGTAAGTGGTTACCGGGAAGTGACTACTGATCATTATGAAAATAACGGGAATAGACATATAGGTATTATGTTTTGAGCAATTCTTTGCTTTGGCACCCAATAACATATCCGGTTGTTGATCATTTTCTACAGCGGTAATCATTTTTCGTTGTGCAGGTAGAATAATCATCCAAACATTGGCCGCCATGATGGTACCAAATAATGCGCCAATATGAAACATGGCTGCCCTTGAGCTGAATATTTGATCAAGTCCAATAAATAATCCAATGATGAGCAGAAAGGAAACTGTCGTTCCTACATATTCATTTTTACCCAGTGGAGATAACCATAATAAACGATAAAAACCGAAGCCAAGCACCATTACACTGATCCCAATCAAACTTGCTGTTAATTCACTCATTTCTGAATCGGGTTCAAGCATGAGTCCGCCCATATAATAAACAATAATGAGCAGAAAAAATCCGCTGATCCATGTTAAGGCTGATTCCCATTTAAACCAATGGAGGGTTCGGGGCATAATTTTGGGTTTTGACTGCTTTTCTACTAAATAAAATCCACCACCATGGACCATCCAAAGTTGGCCTGACACATTATCGTCAGCATCCGGGTCAACTTCCAAGGGCAATGTTTTTTCCATCCAGTTAAATAAATAGGTTTGTCCGATCCAACTGATACCTGCAACAATATGGAACCAGCGAAAAACTAGATTGAGAATTTCATGTATTTTATACCATTCCAAGTGTTAACTCCCCCGGTAGGTAGAATATCCAAATCGACTCAATAATAACGGTACATGGTAGTGTCGATTAGGATCCGTAATGTTAAAAATAATGGGAATTGAAGAATAAAAACTATCTGACTGCTGTGATTCAAAATAAGAAGCAACGTCAAATGTTAAACGATAGGTTCCCGATGAAATCGAATCGCTTTCTCCTAATAAATTATCAATTCTGCCATCATCATTTGTTCTGCCTGTTCCAACTATTTCCCATGAATCAGAACCAGTTAATGTTTCAAGGTTTGCAGGAATATTATTTGCAGGTGTGCCTTGAACTAAATCCAAAACATGGGTTGTAATTTGATATGTCATGATTCTCTCCCTTCTAAAATATTTTTAAAGGATCGTGTTCGAATTTCATCCAAAGTGAGTCCTGTTTTTTCTACATCTTTCTCTAAAATAGCGCCACAACTAATGCCTTGAAGAAAATAATTCAATAGTGCTTGTCCTGTGGCTGCATCATCAAAAACATCACCTATCAATGTTGCTTGAGCAGCTTTACCCATAAATGATTTTAATCTGACTGATGTTGATGATAATCCTTCAAGAAAAAAAGAATACACTGCCGCATAGCGCAAGGGCAGGTGGCTTGGATGTAAATCCCAGCCTTGATAATAACCATGTTTTAGGGAATGGGATACGTTATTAAAATTTAATCGCCACGCATTATGAACGACCATTTTGTTTTCTTCTAATTGACTATCTGTTAATGGATTTCTATCGCTGGGGCGATGGGGTCCTACAGGCAAAATATTGGTTGCACCATCAGAAAGTCGTACGCCAGTTCCACCCAATGCAACCTGCATCATATGCCGTGCAAAATCGCAATTCGGATGAGTTAAACTTTGATATTCAGCGGTAATATTAGTGGATGCTGTATAATCATAGACACCAAAATGGGCGCCGGTACATCTTCCATCGGACGCTTTTACCAATGATGGTAATGCTGAATTTCCATTACTATCCAAAATAGATTGGGGTGTTTCTATCATCAATTCTAATTTTAAGGACCCGGTAGGTAGATCTGTTTTTTGTTCCAACACTTCAAACAATTGAACCAATGCTATCACTTGTTCTGGAATAGTGACTTTGGGCAAAGTGACAACAAAATTATCTGGAAGGTTCCCATTGGTTCTTTCAGATAGAGACGAAATAAATAAATCCAGTGTTCTGACAGCTCTATTCTTCTGCTCTTCAGTTAATGGTTTTATCCTGATTCCTATAAAAGGGGGCAGTGAATGTGATGTCATTCCTTTGGCAACTTCTTCAGCCGCTAATACGGCATGGTTATCTTCCTCCTCATCCGGGCGGTTTCCATAACCATCTTCAAAATCAATTCGAAAATCTTCTACAGCTTCTCTGGATAATTTTTCTAAAACACGTTGATACACTGTATAAGAAAAATAAGCACTATGTTCTTCTTTGCTTTCGGATGATTCACTTGCGAAATATTCTTCAAGGGTAGAAATATCTTCTTGGGAATTTGGAAGTTTATCATACCCTTTTAACTCAAGAATTTTTGAAAATTCCACAAAATTAGGAGCATAGGCTCTTATGTGGTTAATTGCACCAACACCCATTTTCATGGCTGTACCTTCTTTGAAAATATGAGCCCCGCCATAAACGGTATGGACAGGTTGCCTTTCGGGTGATTCACCGGGATAATTTTCACTAAAAAGAGTATTTGCTGTTTTAAGGTGATTATTAATATGGCCAATAATATCGGGAGTAAATGAGGATGTCATAATAAAAGTAGTTTCTCTAATCGTAATTGTGTGATCTTATTTTGTTCTTCTGCTGCATTTAGCATTTCTGCATTTGCATTATTATTTAACCTTGTTTTTATCAGCGCTAACATTTCACCCGCGGATTTTCCTGTGGCACAGATAATAAAAATAAAACCAAATTTATCTTGGTACAATTGATTTGATTCAGCTAAATCTTTCAAGGTGCTTTCTGCAGCATCATTGATACCTGATTGTTCATCTTCGGATATTGATTTTGTATTATGGAATTTTTTCCGCAAGGAATCAATATTCCCAATTTTAGGATGATGGGTAAAGGCTTCTAACCAATCCTTCGACGAAAGTGAATACCAAATAGATTCGGCTTTTTGATAGAGATCATCTTTATTTTGGAAGGGACGATTCTGATTCATCTTTTCAACCCAATTTGCAGCACCACAGCACGTTTCAAATTGTTCATTTGCATCGGAAATTGTTAACGAATTTAAGGACTCAAGCGTCATGATGCTTCACGTCCTAAAATTCTCAATCGACTAACACCGCCATCTGGAATAATACTGAATCTAATATGAGTTATGGGTGAATTTATGCTTAGAATAAAAATAGTTTCTTGGTTAGCGACAAGTTTAGAATTGGGCAACAATTCTGTCCATTCAATATTATCATTGAGAAACCAATCCTGGGTTTTATCTGGTTCATAGCAGCCTTCAATTGAACATGTGTCTGGGAAGTTTCCCTTAAAATGGAGCGTGTCAACGATAACTCGTTCGATGGTGCATGGTGATCCCAGTTTCAAAATTGACCAATCATATCCTGGACCACGTCGTCGTTTTGTTTCCCAACCATCGCTCATATCAATTCCAGTGGTGGGCTTAATTAAGTTTCCCATATGGCTAAAATGCATATCACTGCATGAGATCATTTTGCCTCCATTGTCACATAATGCAAAATCTTTCAATTCATTATCGCTGGCATCTGGTATTTCAGGATTCCCGTACACTTTGAATCGTGCCACACCGCCATCAGGATAGATATGAAGTCGAAGGTGGGTAAAGGATGAACTACTTGAAATCTTAAATTTATTTTGTGAATCTCCCTGAAGTTCAACTTTGGATAAAATTTCAATCCATTCCTCATTTTCAATAATTTCATCTAATCGGGAAAATTCCGGCATATTACATGCATCCACAGATGCGTGAGATGGAAAATTCCCAATAAAGTGATTGGTATCAATATCCACTTCAGAAATAATGCCGGATCTTCCCAATCGCAGGATGCACCAATCATGTCCTTCGGTTCTCTTTCTTCGGGATTCCCATCCATCCATCCATTTGCCATGATCCGTATATTTATCTTCGATAAACATCCCGCGACCCGATTTGAGCAGATTCTCTTTTGGTGCAAAAAAGTCATCGCTGGCTAATAAGGTGCGTCCGCCATAAGCTTCTGAAGCAAGATCTATGAGATCAGTATTAAATCTATTTTCCATTTTTATTCAATATAATTTTTCCCGATGGATGCCCTAAAAATTGCCCGTTTTCATATACTTTTTTTCCACGAAGAAATGTGCTATTCACAACCCCAAATAGCGTTTCACCTTCATAGGGCGTTAATTTGTTTTTATGATGAATGGCTTCTTTTTGAATGATATATTTTTTGTCTGGATTCCAGCATACTAAATCTGCATCATATCCAAGAGAAATCTGGCCTTTCTGCCGATCTTTTCCGATGAATTTTGCTGGTTCCGTGCTCATCCAATTTATGAGTTGATCCATTGAAAACCCACGTGCTTTGCATTCCGTCCAAATAACAGGAAGCGTAAACTGAATAGACGAAATGCCTCCCCATGCTTTTTCAAAATCTCCCGATTCCATACCTTTTAATTCCGGTGTGCAGGGAGAATGGTCAGATGTAATAAAATTGATAATTCCTTCCTCTAGCCCATGCCAGAGTCTTTCTCTATTATCAGCATTCCAAATTGGTGGTGCACATTTGAATCGTGTATCGCCATCTGATATTTGTTCAGATGCAAAGTGGAGATAGTGGGGGCATGTTTCCACAGAAATTGGAAAGCCATCATGACGGGCTTCAGCAATTTCAGATAAAATATCAGCAGAAGATAAATGCACAATATGAATTTGTGCATCATATTCTTTGCATAACTGAATTAATAATTTCACCGCATTATTTTCCCATGATTTTGGTCTGGAATCCTGAAAACTTTTATAGGTCTTATGGTTTTCGGACATGATTGCACCATTTTCAAGTTCTGCATGGATCAAAAGGGGCATCCCTTTTTTAGACAGAATGGGCAATGCTTCCCGAAGGTGGTTTTCTAAAATATTAGGAAATTCATCAATACCGGAATGACTTAAAAAAGCTTTAAAACCCAAAACGCCAGCATCTGCCAATGATTCAAAGTCATGAATATTATCCGGAATCAATCCGCCATAGAATCCACAGTCAATCCAAAGTTGATTTTTTGTTGCAGCAATTTTTTGGTTCAATGCATCGATGGTTGTGGTGACTGGAATGCAATTTAAGGGCATATCCACAAGGGTGGTGATACCCCCAGCCGCTGCCGCTTTTGTGGCCGTTTCAAATCCTTCCCAATCGGTTCGGCCCGGTTCATTGATATGGACGTGGGTGTCTACAAGCCCCGGCATAACTACATCGTTTGCCATATCTTCAACAGGACAATCTGAAGGGATATCTTGTTTAGAAACCACATCTAAAATTTTTTCGCCACGGATTAAAATGGCTGCAGGCCTTTCGCCATAGGACGTCATAACACGTTGACTGGTTATTGCAAGATCCGGAGTGAATACCATACTAGTTGGCGGGATTATTTCTATTTTGAAGTAATTGGGCTGCAACACTGATTGCAATTTCTTCTGGAGTGTTGCTCACCATAGGTAATCCAACGGGGGCTGTAAACCGGGAAAGTTGTTTATCTGAGATACCTTCATTTTTCAATTGTTTGGTGATTTCAGATATTTTTGCATTGCTTCCCATTACGCCAACAAAAGGGAATGGTTTATCCAAAATACCCAATAACACTCGAACATCCGATGCCACATCTGTTGTCATGATTACAACTTGAGTTTGATGTGGTAAAGTTATTCGAGATACCGCTTCTTTAAAATCATCTATAATATGAACCTTGTTAGCAAATTTGTTTAAGCCCAAGGTGGAAATATTCTCCTTCGTTTCAAATACAAACACATCATATCCTAGATTATTCATTACCCGTGATAATGCCAATGAACAATGGCCGCCACCCATAATTGCAATTCGATTAAAGTTTTTCAGCTGTTCTTGATAGTGCCAATTACTTTCATTTTTTGTTAGTGAATATTGAATTTCGTGACCATCTGTGTTTTTTTTATGAACGGCCAACCCTTCTGCAGAAATCGAAAGTATACCCAATTGACCTTTTTCTAATACTTTGACAATTTCTTCGACTATTTTACCATCTTTTTCAGGTTGACATAAATAATACAGATTGGTTTGTTGCCCGGCACAGATCATGCCCGATTTTTTGCCCGGTCCGGATTTTTGATGGCTCAAGATCTGTATTTCTGAGGTAAAAATGTCATTTTTTAAAATGTCTTGTGCGCGATTCACCAATGTGTATTCCATAATGCCCCCGCCGATTGTCCCCATCATATTTCCATTTTTTGTCACCAATAATTTAGCACCTGTTGTGCCGGGGGAATGGATGGTATGATGAACAACCATGGCTAAAAATACATTTTGTCCGTCCTTTAAAAGTGAAGAAACATATTCCCAATAGGTAATGTTTGAATTCCCATCTAATTTATTTGGACTCATGAATCCACTCATTCAGGTTCTGAAGAAGCATATAAACTCATGAGTACTTTTTCATTTGTAAATGGCGCATCAAAGGTAGAATTGAAATTTGGATTAAATGATTTTATTGCATTATCAATAGCAAAATAAGCACCAATACCATACATCAAAGGAGGTTCGCCAACAGCTTTGGATTTTAGAATAGCCATGTCGTTTCCATCTGTTTCCAACTTTTCGATAGTTACTACTTTAGGAATAGAATAAATATCTGGAATTTTATATGTGGAGAGAGAGTTAGACATTAATTGACCTTCGTCATTATAATGAATTTCCTCCATGGTCATCCATCCCATACCCTGTATTAGCCCACCTTCAACTTGACCAAAGTCTACATCTGGATTCATTGTTTTTCCAAAATCATGAACAATCTTTACTGCGTCAAATTCATAAGTACCTCGAATACAATCAAGGGTTACCTGAGTCAGAGCCAAGCCATAAACATGATAAGCGAAAGGATGCCCTTTTTCTTTATTCATATCAAAGTTGATGGTTGGCGTGGCATAATGCCCATTTTCCGTTAAACAAATGCGCTTTAAAAAGGCCATCAAAACCAGTTGTTCCCATACCAAATCTGTTTTGCTTTCATTTCTGTAAACCATGCCATCTTTCAGGGTTATATTATTGGATGAAACACCTAAATGTTCAGCAGCGCAGGTTTTTAATCGTTCTAATAATACATTGCAGGCCTTTTGAAGTGCTTTCCCATTTAAATCAGCAGTGGAACTGGCTGCAGAAGGAGACGTATTTGCAACTCTAGTGGTATTAGTTGATTCCAGTTTTATACATTTTGGATCAATAGAGAAAATTTGTGCTGCAATCTGTAGCATTTTTGTATTGACGCCCTGTCCCATTTCAACAGCACCAGTACTAATACCAACACTGCCATCCGTGTAAATGTGAACCAACGCCCGAGCCTGATTCATGGGCGTTTTTGTAAATGAAATGCCAAACGTCACGGGCATAAGAGAGAAGCCCCTTTTTATATCCGAGTGAATTGAATTGAATTCATCAATTTCCTTTTCGATAGCATCAATATCGAATTTTAATTCCATTTCCTGCCAGATGGAATTCAATTCCACTCCATCTGCAATTTGGCCATAAGGGAATTCTTCTCCATTTTTAAGGAGATTGTTTTTTTGTAATTCATGTTTAGAAATGCCTAACTCTTCGGCTGCGTGAGCCAACGCAGATTCAATAACAAACATGCCTTGGGGGCCACCAAACCCACGAAAGGCTGTATTCGGCGGCAGGTTTGTTTTACATGAATAAGCTGTCATTTTAACATTGGGAATAAAGTAAGAATTGGTCCCGTGGAATAGAGTTCTTTCCATGACGGCAGGGGATAAGTCAGCAGCTGCGCCGGCATTTTGATAAAATGTGGTTTCATAGGCCAAGATTTTTAAATCTTTAGAGATTCCAATTTTATAATCTGAACTATACGGATGTCTTTTTCCCGTCATTCGCATATCATCCAAGCGGCTTAACACTACTTTAACCGGTGAATTCAAAATGGTGACACCCAGTGCTGCCATAACGGCCCATGGCGTTGCTTGATCTTCTTTGCCGCCAAAACCGCCCCCGATTCGAACAACATCCACTTCAATTTTATGCATACCAATGCCCAATACATTTGCAGTAGTACGTTGCACAACTGTTGGCCCTTGTGTGGAAGATGAAATCCGAATCTGTCCATTTTCCATGGGAATCGCATAGGCGCCCTGGGTTTCAATATATAAATGCTCTTGCCCATTCGAATCCGCTTGCCCTTCAAAAATATGAACACAATTTCCCCAAGAATTTTCCGTATCACCTAATTTAAATGTTCGGGGCGGAATAATTAATTGATTTTTCTGCTGTGCTTCCCGTGGATCAACAATAATATCCATTTTTGAAATATTGATCTCAATACATTTCCGCGCTTCAAAAGCAATATGGTCAGATTCAGCAATAATGAGTGCGATAGGTTGTCCCACAAAATGGACTTCGGTAGACGCGAACAATTGTTCATCGGGAATAATGCCGCCAATTTGATTTTGTCCAGGAATATCTTTATGGGTAATAATTCTTATAACACCTGGGGTCGCGAGTGCTTTTGTATAATCAATAGATGTAATAGTGCCGTGTGCCACGGGTGAATCAAATACCACCCCGAACTGTGTGCCTTGAATAATGGGAATATCATCCAGGTAAATGGATTTCCCCGTTACATGACCTTTGGAATCAATATTTTTCATTTTAATGAATCCAAAGTGAATTGATTTGGGAAAAGTGTAATAAAATGGGCGTAAAAAAGTTGACGGAGTAATAATCGTTTATAATCGGCAGATCCCCGAACATCACTAATGGGATTGATTTCTGTCTGAATTATTTCATGGGCAGATTGAACTGTTTCCGGCAAAAGTGCCTTGTTCAAAAGGAAGTCACATGTTTTGCCCAAGTACATTGGAATGGGGCCTACACCGCCGGCTGAAAGATGTGCCTGCGTTATGATATTTTTGGAAATGGTGATTTGAAAAGCGGTATTCACACTGGCAATATCAAGGTGAATCCTTTTGCTTACTTTTTCAAAATTATAATGACTATTTTGTGTTGGCAGTTTAAACGAAATTGTGGAAACAATTTCATCAGATGATTTATCCAGATTTTTATATCCTTTGTAAAAATCTTTCAAGTAAATAGATCTGTTTTGGCCATTTTTTGTCAATTTTATTTTGGCGTTCAGTGCCAGAAAAAATGCAGTGAAATCACCGATAGGTGATGCATTTACAAAGTTGCCACCAATAGTGGCCATATTGCGGATAGGAGATGATGCCACCAATTTTAAATGGTTTTTAAGTCGTGGGAAGGCAGATTGAAAATTGTCCGATTCCAATAAGTCTGTTGCCGTTATTCCAGCACCCAATGTACAAATACCATTTTCAATTTCAATAAAGCATAGATTGGGCGTATTTGAAATTAAATCCACATTTTGATCGATTAATTGGGCATGCTTTTGGACGTAAAGGTCGGTGCCACCACCGATAAGTGTTTTGTTTTGGGGCTTAATATTTACTGGTGGTAATGCATTCAACATTTTTGGAATTTGGGCAAAATATGATGGGATAAATTGTTGTGCGATTAACCAATCCAGGGTTTCATTTTGGTCTTTATCAGAAAGTGATTCAGTGATATGTTTTGCGACTCTCTCGATAGGCTTGTATCCTGTGCACCGACAAATATTTCCATCGATTGAAGCAATGGCATCTTTATAGCTCGGCGTTGATTTTGCCAAACAAAACTGGGTGAGTGAAACAACAAACCCGGTTGTACAAAATCCGCATTGAGATCCACTTTCATCCACCATGAATTGTTGGACGGGACTTAAAGAATCCATATTAAGGCCTTCTATAGTGACTATATGCTTTCCATGGACATTACCGAGGGGCGTCAGGCAGGAAACTATTTGCCGATAATTCAATTGGGCATCGATCAATTCGCCAATGAGAACGGTGCATGCACCACAATCACCTTCCCTGCATCCTATTTTTGTCCCCATAAGTGATTTCTCATACCTCACAAAATCAAGGAGTAATGCACCTTTGGGTAGCTCCGTTTTTATGGGTTTATTATTGAGAATAAATTCAATCATTAATAATCTATTTTATTATCATTTTTCTGCCACTGGATAAATGCGGATTGTGCTTCATCTCTTAATAGCTGAATGGCAGGAAGTTTTCTTTCATTAATCGGTAGTTCCATTTCTTGATAAATGGAATTGTCATCAAAATTTATTTCTGCTGCATCTTTTTTTGTATTTGCAAAATAAACTGCTTTTAGCCGTGCCCAATAGATTGCACCTAAACACATGGGGCATGGTTCGCAACTGCAATATATTTCACAATCATCTAACTGAAATGAATCCAGTTTTTTACATGCATTTCGGATAGCGATTATTTCGGCATGGGCAGTCGGATCGTTAGTGCCAGTGACTTCATTTACACCGGTGGCAATCATTACTCCATTTTTTACAATGACTGCACCAAAAGGGCCGCCTTTTCCTGATTGTACATTTTCTAATGATAAGCGAATAGCTTCCCGCATGAATTTCTTTGGTTGATCAATACTCATTTAATTATTCTGATAATAGGATTCAACTTGGTGAATTAATTTTTCTTTTTCGCTTTTAGATAAAAAGCTAGACTTAAAGCTATTTTTAGCGAGTTGAGTAATCTGCTTCTTGGTAAGATTTAAGGCAGAAGCTATTTGGGTGTAATTCTCATTCATGTATCCACCAAAATATGCCGGATCATCTGAATTTATCGTAACCATTAATCCTGCTTCCATTAATTTCAGTAAAGGATGATCTTTCAAATCATTTACGACTTTTAATTCAAGATTAGATAATGGGCAAACCGTTAAGGGGATTTGTGTTTCATTAAGATACTTAATCAATTGTTCATCATCAAGAGAACGATTACCATGGTCAATTCTGGATACCTTCAAAAGATTAATTGCTTCCCATACATATTCGGCCGGACCCTCTTCTCCTGCATGGGCCACTGTGATGAATCCTTCGTCTCTTGCTTTAGAAAAAACACGCTGAAACTTCGATGGCGGATGTCCCATTTCAGATGAATCTAATCCCACCCCAGCGATCCAATTTTTATAAGGCAATGCTTGGTTCAATGTTTCAAATGCGGCTGCTTCATCTAAGTGTCGTAAAAAGCACATGATTAATTTGGAACTGATTCCTAGTTTTTCTTTTCCATCATCTAATGCACTGCGTATGCCTTGGATGACGGTATCAAATGAAAGGCCACGATCGGTATGTGTTTGCGGATCAAAAAATATTTCTGTATGAATTAGGTTTTGTTCGTGCACTTTGTTGAGATATGCCCACGTTAAATCATAAAAATCTTGGACGTGTAAGAGTACGCTAGCTCCCGCATAATAAATATCCAAGAACTCCTGAAGATTATTGAAACTGTAGGCTTTTTTTAATTCATCTATCGATTTATAGTTTATAGAAATATTATTCCGGCGAGCAATTTTGAACATAAGCTCAGGTTCAAAAGTGCCTTCAATATGTAAATGAAGTTCTGCTTTGGGAATACCTTCAATAAAATTATTTAATTGAGTATGATTCACGTGAGTTATTTTACTAGAATGAATCACAAATTTAAGGTAGGAGGTATAATTATTACTGGATTTTCTACCAATTTAAAAATTAAGAGTGGCCCGGGCCGGAATCGAACCAGCGACACAAGGATTTTCAGTCCTCTGCTCTACCAACTGAGCTACCAGGCCACATAAGGATTGGGAATGCTTTAAAAAAAGTGGGGAAAAATTACCGGATGGTTTTTCTAAAACAAAAAGAATTAATGTGAAAATTAAGGAAAGACTTAACTCTTGTTTCAAACATTGTTTTCTTATATGTTTTCCGGCATTTTTTAGAAGGGTTTCGGTTATCATGTCTCCACAGAAAACATTGGTTCTGGCCACGCGTAATATTCATAAACAAACTGAGATGAATTTTATTTTATCCAGATTAGGTGTGATTGTCATAGGTTTGGATCAATTTCCGGAGATTAAATCCATTGAAGAAACGGGAACAACGCTCATTGAAAACGCATTAATAAAAGCAAGGACTGTTCATGAAATAACAGGACTTCCATCTCTAGCAGATGACACTGGCTTGGAAGTGGATGCCTTAAATGGTGCGCCGGGGGTTTATTCTGCAAGATATGCTGGTGAAAATGCCACCTTTGACGATAATGTAAATAAAATGCTGATTGCTTTAAATGGTATTCCTTATGATAAGAGGAGAGCTAGATTCAGAACAGTGTTAGCTTTTGTAGATTCTAATTCGGAACTCTCTGAGGATGGAGTCATTGAAGGTAGGATCATAAATAAAGCTCGTGGAAAAGATGGGTTTGGATATGATCCAATTTTCCAACCAGAAAGATATGATATTACTTTTGCGGAAATGACACCTGAAGAGAAAAATAGGATTAGCCATCGCGCAAGAGCATTAGAAAAAATGAAAAAAATATTAAAAATATACTTTGAAAAAGGAGAATTTATCGATTAAAACGATATCAGGTTAATCAAGACTAAACTTGATCTTTTTAAAACAAACTTGTACTTTCTTTTTCCGATTCCTTTTAATCGGTTTATGGGGATTCTTTTCCCTATGGCCCATCTATGCCCAAGACTCAGATTCCATTTTAACCGTGGAATCACATATAATTTTAATTCCTGATTACATTCCGTCATCACCATTCGTTGTGAATCCTTTTCCTATTTTAAAAAAATCACTGGTCCAACCTTTGGACTCAATAAATACACCTTTGGGATTATTGAATTTTCCTTATCAAAGTAAAAAAACTGATGTTAAGCTTTCTTGGGATTGGCAAACAATTACCATCTCTAAATTTGTTGATGGAAAGCAAGTCCAAATGCCCTTTACAGCTTCTGTTGAGTGGTACCTAAAAAAGTTTCACCAACAATCATGGCATAAGAAATTCATAGAAACCATGCAAAAAGATGCCAAGGATGGTAAAAAAAATCGCCGGGGCCAGATGATTGAAGTAGTGGGTGTGGATATTGGTAGGTTGGGACGGGCATCACTCCGAGTAAGTGGGAACGTGAATATTAATGGTAAAATGGTTTTTCAGGATCAAGAATTGGTTCGATCAACATTGAATCAGACACAAAATACCCACCTTGAATTTGACCAGAAACAAAATCTGAATATCCAGGGAAAAATTGGAGATAGAATCACCGTTGCTATGGATCAGGACTCTGAACGTGATTTTGATTGGGAAAATAATATTCGGATTTCCTATGAAGGACACGAAGATGATATTATCCAAAAAGTAGAGGCTGGAAATATTTCTCTTTCTCTTCCATCTACAAAATATGTCACTTTCTCCGGGAAGAATCAGGGGCTTTTTGGAATAAAAGCAATTTCAAAATTAGGTCCTGTAGACATTACCACGATTGCTTCAATTGAAAAGACGAAAAAAGAACAATCTGAATGGGAAGGTGGTGGACAAAGTAGTACCCAACAGATTAGGGACGTAGATTGGATAAAAAACAGGTACTTTTTTATTCATCCAATGTTTAGGAACGGATTGGATACAACCCTAAATAACCAAGATGGGCAATTAAAATCAGTTTCAATTCCTTCTTTTTATCCAACAAAGAACGGAAGGCATTCCCTTGGTAATATAGTGGTGAAAAATTTTGAATTGTATAAATCTATTAATACTAATAATGCGAATGCAATGACCGGGATGGCTTACATCGATCCATTAAATATTGCTGATACGAATTATGTAGATGAGAATGAGGAAGGGAGTTTTATACGTTTAGAGCAAGGAACTAATTATTATGTAAGCCCAGACTTGGGCTTTATTCGAGTGCGTGAGATGGTTTCACAGGATATTTTAGGATGTACTTTTATTCTTGCGGATCGAGAGACAGGTGCTACCGTGTTAGAAGTCGGTACAGGTGCCGATTCTCTTGGAACTAATTTATCACTCATGATGCTAAAGCCTCGGAACAGTTACCCTAATCACTCAACGTGGCCCCTCATGTTCAAAAATGTATATTACCTGGGGACAACTCAGATCAATACAGAAGGATTTGAAGTTAAAATTTTCAATAAAAATGCCACTCCAGTTTCTGAGAGAGATAAGGGCACAAGTTTACCCTATATTACATTATTTGGATTAGATAGTTTGGATGAAAATGGTCAGCGGAATTATGATGAATTGATCGATTCAGATCCGAATATCATGAATGTGGTAGATGGCGAGCTCATGTTTCCAACGCTTCATCCTTTTGCTAATTCAGATTCTTTAGTCGGGGGAACAAATGCAGAACAATTACAAGGACAATTAGGTTCAGGACTTCTTTATACATCATCATCATCATCAGAAGTGAATGCCGATCATCGGTGGATGATTGAAGTAGCATATTCGAACCAAAGTTCTACCATTAGTCTTGGCTTTATGCTGGTGGAAGGTAGTGAGGAGGTCATACAAAATGGTGTTACTCTTAAACGGGGATTGGATTATAATATTGATTATTTCTCTGGAACCATCGTTCTTTTAGGGGATGCAGGTAATGACCCAAACGCAAAACTCAAGATCAATTATGATAAACATGAGTTAGTATCCTTTGATAAAAAAACTATTTTTGGAACACGGGCTCAAATGGATCTGGGAAAGAAAAACTCCTTTATTGGTGCCACTGCACTTTATTTTAACCAATCCATCATTAACGAAAAAGTAGAAGTGGGTTATGAGCCTACACGAAATTTTATTTGGGATTTGAATGGTCGGTATGAATGGGATGTGGATGGTATAACTCGTATTTTGGATAAACTTCCTGTGATTGAAGCAGAAAAAATGTCATCATTTTCGATTGAGGGGGAAATAGCTCAAGTAATGCCGAATCCAAACTCCATTAACAATCCAGAAACGGGAGATCCCAACGGTGTTGCTTTTATAGACGATTTTGAGGGGAGTAAAAGAACCACATCACCATCCATTCAAAGGCGATTTTGGAAAGCATCTTCTGCGCCTATTTATTACGATGATATCATGGCCTCCTTCGAAGATGAATATTCCCAGCGAAATCGAGGAAATTTGCATTGGTTCAATCCTTATGTGCCATACAGGACCAGAGAGATTTGGCCAAACCAGTCCACATCACTACGGGCCGGAAATGAAACCACGGATGTGATGGTGCTACGGTATAAGTCCAAAAGGCATCAAAGAGATATTGATCCTGATTCACTCTGGATAGGTGTTACCACATCTTTGTATTCCGGAGATTATGAGCAAACGCAAAGTAAATTTTTTGAAATTTGGTTAAAAGGTGAATCCGGCCGCATCCACGTTGATCTGGGAAAAATATCTGAAGATATGGATGGAGATGGTCAACTCAATACCGAAGATGTCCCTGGCGCTGGATTATCATTGGGAAATGGATTTTTAGAAGATGCTGAAGATACAGGACTGGATGGCTGTTTTGACGAAACAGAAGATGGATGGGGTGGATGTCTTGAAAGTGGAAATTATAATGAATATCTTATTTCTGGAGAAACGGATATAATCAATGCTTCGAGTGATGTTGATTCCCAAGACCCCAATGGTGATAATTGGAATTATGATCAAAATAATATTTCGGACTATACTCAAGTAAATGGAACAGAAGGGAATGGCACAGGAAACAGAATCCAAGAAGGTGGGAAATATCCTGACACAGAAGATTTGGATCGTTCTACTTTCCTGGATAAAACAAATGATTTTTTTTCCACAAACTTTATGTTGACGGATACCACCTACCTTGCAGGCGAGACTGAGAAAGATGGAATACCAACAGGGTGGCGTCTATTTCGCGTACCTCTTTCAGATTTTAAACAAGTGAAAAATATTGAATGGAATGAGATTAGGTATGTTCGCCTGGCTATTACTGGAATAGACTCGATACAAAAACAACTCCAAATCGCTAAAATGGAGATAGTGGGGAATGAATGGCAAGAAAAAGGTATTGTTGGGTTGGACACGAGTCCTGTTGATACATCGGTATCTTTTAATAAGTTACTTGGAAATTTTTATGGCAGGGATGATGATGACGATCCCACATTCCAAGTTGCAGTTGTTAATACTGAGGACAATGCAGACTACATTCCACCCAAAGGTGTAAAGGGAGAATATGATCGGTTGAATGAAATTAGGTCAAAAGAACAATCTCTTGTTTTGAAATTTAATCATCTTCCATCGCAAGCAACGGGAGTCGCCCAAAAAACGCTTTACACTTTAAATGATAATCAAAAACGGAGTTTCATGACCTATGACTTTATGAAAATGTATGTGTATGGAAACAGTCCATGGATTAATGCTCAGGGAACAGATGTAGAAGTTTTCTTAAAATTTGGATTGGGTGACGCATATTATGAGATTACTAAACCGGTTTATAATGGATGGGATGAAGACGAGAATAGAAATAGTTTTAATATTGATCTAGATTGGCTGACTGCTTTAAAACAAGCAGATACATCCAAGATCAAAAAAGATTTTGAGACGGACATTTTATTAGATTCGGCTGATGTTCGGAAATATTATTTTACGGATGCAGAAGGTCAATTAACTGGAAAAAGAGTGCGCATTGTGGGGAAGCCTGCTTTGAATCGACTTCAATATTTTTCCGTAGGTGTAAAAAATATTGGGGGTGAACCTATTACAGGTGAGGTATGGCTCGATGAATTAAGACTCAGTGGTGTGAAGAAAGAAAAAGGGATGGCCATGCGGGTTCAATCCAAGTTTAATCTATCAGATTTAGGGTCGGCAACAGTTGTTTATAGCCGGCAAGATGCGGAATATCATCGATTACAGGAACGAGTTTCAAAGGGAACAAATAGTTCAGAAAACCTGAACGTATCGGGAAAAATGGATTTACATCGATTATTACCCAGATCATGGGGAATATCAATCCCATTGAGTGGGTCATTGACCCGGAATCAAAGTCGCCCGAAATATTTTTCAGGGGAGGACATATTAGTTGATCAAAACAATACACCAGATTCCATTATGATATTGACTGAATCTATTTCATTAAGTACATCTTTGAAAAAGACCGGGAAATCAGATAATCAATTATTGAAATATACCGTAGATAAAATTTCTGCGAGTTTCAGCGCATCGCAATCCAAATCATCCGATATAACCTATCAAGAAAAGCGGACAGAATCTTACACAGGAAAATTTTCCTACAGTATTCCCTTCGGGCGAAATAATTACATCAAACCATTCAACTGGACGAAAGATGTACCATTTTTGGGAAAATCTATTAGTGATTTCCAGATCTTTTATACGCCAAGCTCATTTAAAACGGGACTTAATTTGAATGAAAAATTAAACTGGAACCAACCACGCTCAGGTGATCGCAGTCCTGAAACCTACAATTTTGGTTTGAATCGAACTATGAATCTGGATTACAAATTCACCAATGGTTTATCGGCGAAATATGCTTGGAGCGGTCAAAGTAAACTCAATGATTTTAGAGGGTATGCGTGGACTGCCCTGCGAGACCTGGACCCAGGTACTGTAACCCAAACCACAGAAAGCTTTAATACGACTTTCAACCCTGGCATAATGAAATGGTTGAAACCGTCCTTCAATTATACAGCAAATTTTCGATGGTCTGATGATTTATCCCGAGAAGGGCAGAATATCAGCACCCAACTGCGGTTTGGAACTAACTTTTCATTAACACCGGTCCATTTAGTTGAATTTATCTATAAACCAAAATCATCTTCAAAAGGGAAAACTGGAGGGAGGTCGCGAGGCTCAAGATCAAAGTCTAAAAGTGAGAAAAATCCTGAAGATTCCAAGGATAAGAAAACCAAAAAACTAAATTTGAATCCCCTCAATTTTGTTCACGGCCTATTTAAAAAAATTAATCCAATTTCCGTGAGCTATTCTGAAAACTTGAATCGGTCTGCAAACCAGGTTTTGGGAGACGTACCAACTGGTTACAAATTTGGTTGGTTACCTGAACACGACTTAGATCAATCAGCTGAAGTGGGTAGTAATCTTGGGAACTGGGATCATAAACGAGATGGATCTATCAGAACCGGTTTCCAAATCAGCCGTTCCTTGACTATCAGCACAAATTTTTCGCAAAATTTTACCACCACTCGGTCCAGCACAGGCTTAGAACAACTATCTATGACGCGGGATTATTTTGCCTTTGGCGATCTCCTAAAAGAAGGCCTTCCCTTCCCGGGCTGGAGTTTTCGGATGAGTGGATTGGAAAAGTGGCCTATAATAAAATGGGTGGCCAAATCTGCATCCTTGGAACACAGTTATTCTGGGAAAGAAACACGTTCCTGGCAGTTTGAAGATATTTCTCCCGAGCAAATGAATTTTTACAATTTTGGTACATTCGCTGAAGATTATAAAGAAAATGAACGGTCTTCACGAATCAATCGAAATTTTTCACCCCTTATTGGGATGAATATGACCTGGAAGGGAAATGTTTCTGTTACTTTCAGGCACAATCGAAATAAATCATTGGATGAATCTCCAACGGGTTTAACCATTAATAAAGATAATAGTTATACATCAACCGGTACCTACACCCATCGAGGCGGAATAAAAATACCTGTCCCATTTTATGGTGATGTCAATATGAACAATACCATGAGTTTTACCTTAAATTTTGACCTGAATGAGAGCCAAGAAGAACGATCAGGAGACAAAGTGAATTTAGAAGTGGGTTCCTTTTCTGAAAGTTGGAAAACAGGTTTGAGGGTATCCTATCAATTTTCAACAAAAGTGAGTGGTGGACTGCGTTATGAATATCGTGAAAGTGCTACCAGAACAACTGGTCGTAAAATAGATCGGGATTTTGGATTTGATGTAAATTTGGCAATCTCTGGATAATATGAAAAAAATATTTCCTAATTCTTTATTCCTAACCCTCATTTTTTTAGGGTGTCAATCAAATGTGCCCCGATTCGATGAAGACCATGCGTTTTCCTATTTAGTTGCTCAATGTGATTTCGGCCCGAGAAATCCTGGCTCAGATGGGTATTATGCTTGCCTTGATTATTTGATTACTGAGTTAGATCAATCTGCTAATGAGATCATTTTGCAGGATTTTTCTTATCAAGAACGGCGATATAACAAAAAGTATAATTTGCAAAATATCATTGCCCGCTTTAACCCGGATGCAGAATTTCAAACTGTTATTTCTGCTCATTGGGATACACGACCTTGGGCAGACCAAGAAGATTTACGGCAAGACCGAGACCAACCCATCATTGGAGCAAATGATGGTGCATCCGGTGTGGCGATCCTATTAGAATTAGCAAAAATAATGGGAGAAAATCCCCCTCCCATTGGTGTAAATCTTGTCTTTTTTGATGGTGAAGATATGGGGGTCCCTGGAGAAAATGAAACCTATTGTCAAGGCTCAAGGTTTTTTGCTAAAAATTTGCCCATCCCCCGTCCGAATGAGGCGATCAATCTGGATATGGTTGGCGATAAGCAATTGGTGCTTCCCATTGAACGATATTCATTGGAATACCACCCTAAACTTGTTCGACATCTTTGGGATCGGGCAAAAGAGATGGGACTCGATGCTTTTATAGGTAGGGTAGATTATGCCATTTACGATGATCATATTCCATTGAATGAAATTGCTGGAATTCCTTCTATTGATATAATCGATTTCAAATATCCCAATTCGTATGCCAATTTTTGGCATACGATGAATGATATTCCGGAAAATTGCAGCGAAGAAAGCCTTGGACAGGTGGGAGATCTCATGGTGGATTATATTTATAACAGGGAAGGGCAGAACTGGAGTGAGAATTAATGGTCATAAATCCTAAATTCCTGGCTATGCGTTTCTATATTCTCTTCATTTTCGGCATCTTTTTTTTGGCTTGCCCTGACCCAACTAGAGATTCTGAACTAAACCCAATCTCTAACCAGCAGTTTACATTTCATCAGGATGTAAATCAGCTTTACTATGGAGTGGATGTAGAAGACACATACGAGACTCAGGCGTTATCTCAAGTAAAGATTAATTGGTATGCAACAACTCTGAATAATTCACCGGATACTTTGATACTATACGATGATGGAACCAACGGTGATATTCTCATAGGAGATGGCTTTTATGGTTTAAAGATCACCAATGATTCAACCACAATTCAAAATAGGTTGGGAGATGATTCTGGTTATGTATATTTGGATTATCTAGCTATTTATGGAACTGAAACGGTAATAGTTTTAGATTCTTTTAGGATCGGGAATATCATACCTCGGATCGTTTCCATTTCAGCACCAGATACGATTGTTCGCCCCTCGGATGCTACGGTTAGTCTCCATTTGATATCCGCAGAAGTTTTCGATGCAGACGGGCTTGAAACTATTAAGATGGTTGGATTTACATCCTATCATGTGGATGGTGATTCCATGATGAATAATGGGAATTATCTTTATCTTCATGATGATGGTAGCAACGTGGTCTTATATGAGCCTGATTTTACTAGTGGCGATTTAATTCAGGGTGACGGAATATACAGTTTTAGGATTCCAGTATATGGCACTGGATTTTCAGATCCTGATTTTCAAACCAAACCAGGATCATTCATCTGGCGATTCCTAACGCAAGACCAATCTAATGAATATAGCAAAGTGTTAGAACATGCAATCCTTATTCAATAGATTATTTCTACTCATAATGCTGTCAATTCCTCTGTATCCTCAGAGTGGCACACCATCGAGGTTCTCCTTAAAAACAGCATTGGAAGACACTTTTTTAATTGAAGGACTTACCAGCAACGTTGTAGCAGAGATACGAACAATGGGAGATTCACTCACATGGTTTGGAACAGGACAGAGTTTAGCTCTTCACGATGGTCACCGTATTTATGCCCACCAAATAACTTCAGAATTATTAGATGATGGTCAATTTACAAATTTGGTTCCGCAGGGTGGAATTCCTGCCATTGCTGTTATGGGCGATACCATGGCCGTAGCTTATTCAGGTGACGATGGTTCTATTCAGGTTGGCTATGGATTGACTCTTACATATTCTGCAGAAGACACTTCTGGAATTACATGGACTTACCTCCAGCAGCCCATAGATAATGAAGCAGATACTATAAAGCCTTTCGGTGAAGGCTATTATCGACAGTTACCAGTCACAGTTCCTCAAGCCAATGTAACATATGATGCCTATTTATCCGGCGAATTTTTGTGGACAGCAAGCTGGGCGGGCGGACTTCGAAGATATCATCTAACCAAAAAAGTTTGGGAGAATGTACCTCTGCCAATGGACGATCAGGATTCATTATCCCTATGTGAAGGATTCGATGAAACAGCATCAGATGGTAGACCAATTCTGCCGGATTATTATTTGAACCCACGCGACCCGGGCGATGGCGGGAATCATAATCATAAAGCATTTTCCGTTATTGTTTTTGGAGATACTGTATGGGTGGGGACAGCAAATGGGATCAATAAAGGTATCCTAATCAAAGAAATTGTTGAAATTCAACCCAATGTTTTTGAAATATTAGACTGTATTGAATGGGAACATTATTCATATCCGGAGGATGGTTTATCCGGGAATTTTGTCGTGGGACTTGCCAAGCAATTCTGGAATGGCCAGATCACAATTTGGGCTGCATCAATGCATGCAGATTCCCCAGGCGAAATGAGAGGTTTGAGCTATACACGGGATAATGGCTTATCTTGGTCAACTGCCCTTTTGGGAGAACGGGTGTACAATGTATTTGCAAAAGACTCCCTTGTTTTAGCAGCCACAGCAACCGGGCTTTGGAAAAGCCTCGACGGCGAGAATTGGGCAAAGTTTCAGGCAGTTACGGATACAACTTTTATGGCACAAAACCAGATATTAACAGATATTGTTTATACGGTAGCCTTGGATGAAAGAGACACCACTCTCAATTTATGGATCGGCACGCCGGATGGAGTTGCTTTATCCTCCGATATGCACGGCTCCAGTTGGTCTATTTATCAAACTGAATATGATACAACTGATGTGTATGCCTACCCTAATCCCTTTTCCCCATTTAGCCATAATCAATTAGGGAATAATGGCTATATTCGATTTCACACCGGTAAGGTATTTAACACAATTATTAAATTGAATATATTCAATTTTGGGATGGAAAAGGTATATTCGGAAACTTTCGATTTAAATACTTATCGAGGTGCAATCAAATGGAATGGTAGAGACTCGAATGGAATTCATGTAGCGAATGGAGTATATTTTGCAAGATTAAATTATGCTAATTCTCCATCCCATTCTCCATCGGATGATTGGGCTAAATTTATTTTGGTGAAATAATGAGGAAAATTGTTTCATTTTTATTTATTATTTCTATAGTGTCTGCACAAGATTGGGCTGGGCAATCAGGTGGTTTTTTACGAATGGGCATCACAGCTCGTTCGATGGCTATGGGAGGTGGTTTCACTGCAGAATTAGACCGAAGCTTTGCTGCATTCCATAATCCTGCCTGGACTGCATTTTTAGTGAAACGTCACTTGGGTAGTTCTTATTCCAATTTATCCTTGGATCGTCGTTTAGCTGCTACAAGTTTTGCTACTTCGTTACCTCCAACTGCCGGTTTAGGAGTGGCATGGGTCAACTCAGGCGTGACAAATATCCAAGGAAGGTACAGTACCGGGATGAAATCATCTAAAATGCAAACAGGTGAAAATGCTATCATGATCACTTTTGCGCAAAGAATTCTCCCCTGGATTTCATTTGGTGCCAATTTCAAGATTCTTCGGCACGATCTTCCCATTACGGAATCAGACCAATTAACCGGTTCAGGTATTGGTTTTGACATTGGGATTATAATCAAAACGGGGCAATTTAATACATTGGGTATCATGGTTCAGGATATCAGTTCCAATTACCAATGGGACACGGGAGACGTCTATGCCGAGGGCAGATTGTACAAAGATGAATTTCCCACAATTTACAGGATCGGGTCCCGAACAAATATTAAGGGACTGATCGTAGTAGGCGATATTGGGTTGATTACGAATCATGATACGTTTGCTAGTGTGCTCCCTCGCTTGGGCGTTGAATATGGATTTTTGGACCAATACTATTTCCGCGGAGGCTATGGAAACGGAAGGACTGCGTTTGGGCTAGGGTACGAATATGGTTTGTTTAAAGCTCACGATTCTCATATAGATTATGCATTTTCCATGGATTGGACCGCCCAAACAGCCCATACAATTTCTTATGCATTCAGTTTTTAAATTATTTCTAATACTGCTCTTCCCATTATATGGATTGGGAACACAATTTCTGGTTCTGCCAACCCATGCGGAAGAATTAAGCATCGGAAGTCACCCAACCATGAGTGGCATATCATCCGTTAACCCGGCCCTTTTTTCTGTATCGCTAAATCACCCTGGCCTTTCAATAAGCCGTGGTATTTGGCTTGGGGATGTTACATTGACTCATTTAGGATATACTCAGCCAGCAAAAGGGAAAACATTTCATTTTAATGTGAAATATTCCGGATTATCTGATTTGGAATTCAGAGATGCTGTGCCAATCGATGATGCACTATCAACTTTTTCAACCTATGGTGTTTCCATGAATGGCGGGTTTTCTGTCCAACGTGAAAAACAGAAATTTGGTATTTCTTTTTCTTATATTTTTATGGGGCTCTATACGGAAAGAACTTCAGGATTCGGATTAAATTTGGGATACGCTAGAGATATTGCTAAAGGAATTAAGTTGGGTATATCCATTCAAAATTTGGGGATAATGTCAAAGCTTTCCAAAAAAGCGCCTTCCCTTCCAACTCGGATGATTGGCGGAGTTTCCAAGCAAATCATATTCAATGATTATCGGAATACCGTTTATTGTTCCGGAGAATGGAACCAATCAGCCTCTACAGGAAAGTTCTATTTTGGAAATAATTTTCGTTGGGATCGGCTCAGTCTCATGGGTGGATTTTCCGCATCCAAAAATGTTGTTGAATCTTCGGCTGGTTTCGGTATCAATCTGGGGCAATATGAAATCACCTATGGTATCCAATTTGGTTCGCAAAACTTGGGTACACCCCAAATATTAACTTTTCAATTCCGACTTCCATGAAGAAAGAAAAATCCCGCTTTTCTGTCAATTACATTCTGATTGGTATCATTGTTGTGTTATTGTTCTTCCTGAAGAGAATGGATGATCGTATATCAGTATTGGAGAAACGGGAAACCGATGTAGAAAAGGTTGAATTAAAAAAAGAAAAAACACCCCATAAACTAATTCCAGTAGTATCTCCACCCACCTTGAGAGGTACAATTGGGATCGTCATTGATGATTTTGGGTATAGAAATGATGATGTCTCCGATGGATTTCTAAATTTGGATGTGCCTTTAACATATGCGGTCATTCCCGGACACGAATACAGCAAATCCTTTGGAGAAAAAGCTATTGGCAGAGGGTTTGAAGTAATCGTTCATATGCCCTTTGAAAACCTTGCGAATAAGGGCGGTGAAGAAAGTTTTGTGTTATCCACAACAATGGATAGCGAAACCATCCAAGAGCGAGTGCAGGCTGCCTTGGATGAAATTCCATCTGCCATCGGGATGAATAATCATCAAGGGTCAAAAGCATCGGCAGATCAGCATGTTATGTCCAACGTGGCGAGAGTGTTGAAGAGAAGGAATTTATTTTTTTTGGATAGTCGGACAACAACAGAAACTGTAGCGGAATCCACTATGGAAGCGTATAAAGTTCCCACAACCAGGCGGAATATTTTTTTAGATAATGAAGATGATGAAGGAAAGATTCATGCGCAACTTATTAAATTGGCAGAAAAATCAGAAGAGTGGGGTGCGGCTGTTGGCATTGGTCATGTTAAGCCAAAAACTTTGAAAATATTAGAGAAACATATTCCTGAATTACAGAAAAAAGGGTACAGATTCGAGTTCGTCTCGAAAATGCTTCATTAAAATAAATGCCCATCCTTTGCAGAGTTACCCGTGGTGATTTGACCGAAAGCATCCACGTTGTTTTTGCGGTTGCTGTCGATGAGACTGGAACTGTATTTTACTCTACCGGTGACCCTTACTATCTCACTTGCATCCGGTCTTCTTTAAAACCTTTCCAGGCTGCAGCTGCTGTAAAAGCTGGTGCTGTGGATGCTGCCGGGTTTTCTGATGATGAACTAGCCATGATGTGTGCTTCCCATAACGGTGAGGATATTCATGTGAAGACTGTTCAATCTATGTTAAATAAGCTTGGTCTTTCCACTGCCGATCTTGAATGTGGTTCTCATTTCCCATCTGACAAAATCACACGTCACAAAATGATAAAAGAAGGAAAAGCGGCAGAATCAATTCATAATAATTGCAGCGGAAAACATGCAGGCATGCTGGCATTGGCCAAACATTTAGGGCTAGGTATTAATGGGTATATTCAGAAGGAACATCCAGTACAAAAAGAGATATTCAATCTGGTGCATGAATTAACAGGATTGGAGAATATTCCGACAGAA
>Ga0209091_10000837_pt1 | contig 28578 bp, 19 predicted proteins | sample ArcticOcean_MG_C_6_FD_187438 | JGI IMG/M metagenome (GOLD analysis project Ga0209091, IMG submission 187438) | Marine microbial communities from western Arctic Ocean - ArcticOcean_MG_CB8_128 (SPAdes) (version 2) | ecosystem: Environmental > Aquatic > Marine > Oceanic | place: Arctic Ocean...
GATAATTGCTTTGGAGTCCACATGTTCGCATTGAGAATGGTTTTCTGCTTGAGGAATTCAGCGACGTTGGCGATTCGACGTTCGAACTTGAATCGCTCGGATTCAATCCAACTCGATCCGAGAATCAAATTGGTGTTCAGCAAACGTGCTCGTGCTGGACCGATGTAGCGTGTACGTGGGTCAGACTTCGAGATGTCAGAGGCAGGGTTTTCTTCCCAAGGACCTGTCCGAGGAATGTATTTCAAAAATTCAACATGGTCGAATTCTTCGACTTGAGCTTTTGATACGGCTTCTTCAACAATGTCCATTAAGCGAACATAGGATTCGCTCGGACGCATTATTTTGTTTTCAGTATAGACTTTATTTGATACAGTTCGATGTTCCCACATAATTTCACCTCAGAATTTCTTTTTTGGCCCGTTTTCAACCTGTTCTTCGGTTTCGGTGCTGGCATCACCGTCTTCTTCCGCTGCTTCTTCAGTTGCTGCTGCTGCTGTTTCCACTGCTTCTTCTTTCGCTGCTTCTTCAGTTGCTGCTTCTTCCGCTTCTACTTCTTTCGTTGCTGCTTCGACAGCCTCAGTTTCCGCCGCTTCGACGTTCGCCGCTTCGACATTCGCCGCTACCTTTGCAGCCACTTTCGCTTTCTTTGCAGCCGCTTTTACTTCCTTAACAGCCGCTTTAGCAGCCGCTTCCGCCGCTGCTACTTCTTCAGCTTCAGCTTCTTCTTCCGCTGCTGCAACAATTTCGTCTGCCATTTTTTCTGCTGTTTCTTGGATATGTTCGTCCTTAACTGCAGAAATGATGAGTGCAGCTGTTGCTTGCATTGAAGCATCAACGTAAGGTGCTGCTCGATAGAAATATTGAATCATGGTACCGACGGTGCCAAAGACTGCACCTGTGCCAATAACCCAGCCGTTGTTGATGTTTTGAACTCGGTCAGGATCGCCAAAAATCTCTGAGGCAGGAATACCTGTTTCCGGCGGCCACCCTGTGGCACCTGTAGCGTTGGTGATTACTTCAATAGTGGCCCAAATTGCATAGATTAGCATTAAAATGGACATGTAATTGACCATTGACCTGTTTTCAAGGAGGAATCGAATCAGAGCACGTTCTTGAGTTGGATTGGCTTTAGGTGCCTTGGTCATGACTTTTGGACTAACTTACCATACTTAAGTAAGGACCCATTTATAATAGGCCACCAGTGCGAGGTGTTTGGCTTTCGGCTTTCCAGTTTCAATTCATTTCCCGTGGCTTCATACCTTTTTCACATAAAACGTGTGGAGTTCTCTTCAGCCATCACTTTGAGCAATGAGGTCATTGCTATTGAGTGTCTTTGGCGCTCTTTCGATGCGACACCTTGGAATGTAAATCACTCTTCTTCTCTTTGACCAAGAACCAATGTGCTCGGGATTCGTGCAGCACTCGCTTCTCCATCCATTCGTCCGTTGAGTTCAATGTCGACAACGCCAGCATCCCCCATCAATTCCGCCATGATGAATGTCCTGTTCCCAACAGCCATGGTGTCGAGGAACACTTCTTCACCACGATGTAAGAAGCGGGGTTCAACATGTTTTACTTCCCAGCCTTGACCGACGGGTGCATCGAATCGTAATGCCGCGAGATCCCAATGGCCTTCAAGAATATGGACGCCAACCATCAAGGGAATGCTTCCTTCAGTTTTCGCCATTCGACCATCCAATTTCCATACGGCAAGAGCCACATTTTCAGTCCGGTATTCTAAGTCAGTCTTGCCCCAGGCTTTGTTTGCTTCTTCCCAATTGAGGAAAGAAATTGCTTGGAGTGCTTTGGCGAGGCTCTTTCGAGATTGTTGTGGCGTTCTTTCACCTGAATCCATTTGTTGCTTAAACCACGCAAGTTGTTCGGATTTCACAAATAAATTCACAGCAGTTTTTTTGATACGGTATTGAAGAATTCCAAGATAGGCGACCGGGACGAGGAACAAAGCGCCGAGGAAAAATCGAGCACGAACGCCCCATTTCTCGGCATTCTCATCCGGTGGGAAATAGGGTTCATCTCCTTCATCAATTAGGGTGTAACTCGAGGACAATGAGTAGGTGAGACTTGGGACATCTTGGCCCCAATCGTGCTGCGTGTAATTGGTATCATCTAACAGAGATACTCGGAAGAAATGTGTTCCTTCACTCACTTCAATCGCCAGTTGAATTTTGCCATTTGCTAACTTGGCAGCTCGAGATTCAACATCACTCCATGTCTCTTGGTCCATGCTCCAAAGTTCAAGTTTGAGTACTTCGATGCTGTTCCCCTCGACAATGATTTGAATCATGTGTTCAGAATCTTCCCAACCTTCAATTTCAATTCGATACACATCTGCAGTATCGTGAATTGAAAGGGTCAATTCGCCTTCAAGTTGGGCAGATTGCTTTGGCATGTGGGGCCATGAACTGTTATTACTCGTAGCCGATGAAGGACGGTATGATGGCGCTTCTTCACCAGACTGGAGGTCTGAGAAGTCCGAAACATCAATGCTCACCCAATGAACGGGCGATTCAACATGGACTCGAACAGCACTGACATTTGGATAGGGATAGAATACACTCATGTTCTCAACACTCATGTTTCTCGTCATCCCTTCGATCCATGTGCCACCGACTAATTGGTCGATACGAACAGTTGGGGATGAGTGGATTGATTGCATGCTCATTCTCTGTGTATCGTTCAACTCAATGGTGACGGATGTTGAAAAATGACCGATAATTTTGAGGTCTTCATGGTCTTGAATGAATACATTTGAATCGCTTTGTTGGTGAAGCATTCGCTTGAGTACCCAAGCGGTATCCACACCCTGACTTTCGACTTTGAGCAGTACGCGGCCATCGTTGGTAAAGTGCCATATCTTTGCTTCCCCGGGTGCATTGGCAAGAAGGGCTACCGGCTGGTCAATGGTTTGGTTGAGATGCGTTTCTGAATCTTCATCTTGGAAGTAAACGGACAAACTGATCTCATTCGTAGCATGCATGAACTGCAGTTCAAGCGAATCACCAGCAGCGACTTTGATTGGAATGAAGTCAGGTGTTGATTGTTCAAGAACTCCACGGATAAATCCACTTCCATCGTATTCTCCACTTTGGATGCCGTTGAGGTGGCCCCGCGTGGGATTGATACATGACAGAACTTCATCGCAGTAGCCAAGAGCATCAAGCGTGATGTTTTCAGATGGAGAGGGACGGGTGTGTTCGAAATTTCCAGCAATAACTTCAACAAGTGAATAGGATACATATTCTTCAATGGTTGAAGCGATTGAAAGTTCAGCAGTTCCGTTACTGGTTGCTTGGAGGGATAATTTCGTAGTGGATGTAGTGATTATACCATCAAGAGTAACCTGTGCTTCACACTGATTACAATCTAAGACAAGACTGAACCATTCACCTTCTGCCATCGACCATTCCCGGACATGGGGTTCGGAGGGTTCTGCTTGGAAACCAGCAATTCGCCCGTCAATGAGTGTAGGAGTTGATGCTGAATCTTCCGCAGATGCAAGGCCAATCGGGCTGAATAAGAGAACTCCAAAGAGCATTGTTAAGCCAATACTAACGAAGACGGTGTTGATGCCTTTATCTCCGTCCATACCAATGCCTACAAAGTATTTGCTTTGAACTTAGGCCTTCTATGGTGTCCAATGCTTGAAGAAGCAATGGCTTTTGGCCTGTCCATGGAGGCAGGGCTTGGTCGAACTGTGACGGCACGATATCGCTTTGCTCGGCAATGGGCACTGGGCGACCGAAAAAACCCAGTAGCAGCGACCCCTGCATTGGTTTTGCTCGATGGCGACTCGGATATTGATGCACAACTTGCACCTTTTCGTTCAACCACTAATGACAAGATTCCAGCAACAATGACCTTCGAATCCCGTCTTCCACTTTCTCCACCGGATTTCTCTGAACCTTCACCGAAATGGAGCGTTTCAATTGGTCACGTTCTTCCGCCTTCTCTGGATGAAGCCGATGCAGGTGAACCCGCAGGCACTGCTCAAGTCTTGCCCGTTTCTTGGCAACGATTGAATCACGATGCAGGTCTTACCGATAAGACCCTCAAGCCCGATGTTGTCGTTCTTGTCGATGCAGTTCAACTTGCATCACAACCCGGTAAACTTGTTGAAGCCATTACCATTCTCAAACGCCGATTCCCTGGTGCACTGCTCTGGACTCCCGGACTCGGTGGCCCCGATAACCTCGCAGTCTTGACATGGTTTGGTGTTGACCTGTTTGATTTGGCTCGCTCCCGACAGGCTGCAGCTGTTGGCGTTCTATTGACTCAACAAGGTCCTCGCCACACCGTCGAATCGATGGGTGAAACGGCAGATATGGATTCCCAACTTGTACACTGGAAAAATGCAATCGCATCGGTTCGTGGCGCAATGGCCTCAAACCAAATGCGTTCATTGGCAGATATGCAATCGCTCACCAGTCCTCGATTGGTTGAACACCTCCGTCGACATGACCTTTTGTGTCAAACAGTCCCTGGTCTTCTTTCATCGCACGTTGCATCGGACTTTACCTTCCCTTGCCATTCGGCTTCCATTCAATCCGACCCGATTATTGCTGACTGGGAACATTTCATGTCAACAGAATACAAAGCACCAACAGGACTGGACAATATTCTTGTTCTGCTTCCATGTTCTGCTCGTAAACCTTACCGCCTCTCGAAATCCCACGGTCGTTTCATTCGTGCAATAGGCACAAGTGCGTGTCACGAAGTCATGGTTACTTCACCTCTCGGATTGGTTCCACGTGACTTAGAGGAAGCTTGGCCTGCGGCGCATTACGATGTTCCTGTGACCGGCGATTGGACCGGAGACGAATTTGGACGCATCCAAAGAATGTTCAAAACATTGGTTGAACGTCATCAGTATCAACGTATAATCAATCACTCTGGAATCGAATTCACCCATGACTCAATTCAACTCACCGATACGAGACAGGGCGATTCTGCTGGGTCCCATGAAGCGCTTGAGCGCCTTACAGAGGCTGTTCGAACCGCCGTTGATGAATTAAGTGCGCGTGGCAGAAAAACTGAGAAAATTCTACAGGATAACTTTGCCAGTATCGCTCGAAAGCAAATGAAGAGTGATGCATGGCTCAAAGACTTGCGAGTTCGTGGAAAACCGCCTCGGTATCGATTGGAAAGCGGCGAAACACAAATGGCCCTCTGGTCGATTGACCGCAGCGGTTTCTCACTCCCAAAGGCTGTCATTCCGATGCTTGCTGAAGTGAATGCTTTACCAGTGATTCACCTTTACTCCAATGTTGTTTGGAAAGGCGATGTGTTTGGACCTCTTGTTGAATCGTTCGATCCAACCATTCGTGCAGGTTCAGATGTACTTGTCTATCAAGACGGTTCGGTCATTGGATTGGCTCGTGCGCATGCGCCTGCCTGGGAATGGCCAACGACTCCCGGCCGTCTGGCGAAATCTCACCAACGCTTGTGATTTTTCGAATTGATTGCCTTTCTCTACACCGTTCATCTCAATCCAAAAGGGCTTCGCTCAAGCGGAGCGATTAAGAAGGGGAGACAAGACGCCGAATTACTTGGAGTTGTTCTTATGGCACGTATGTATAAGTCTCGTAAAGGAAAGAGTGGGTCGAGTAAGCCCTATGTCGATGAAGCACCAGAGTGGTCAAACACCGATGCTAAGGCTGTAAAGAACCTCATTGTTGAACTCGGTAAAGCAGGGCATTCCTCTGCTATGATCGGTACTATTCTTCGTGACCAACACGCCGTCCCTAACGTTCGACTCGTCCTCGGTAAGCGTATTGCTGCCGTATTGGCTGAGAGCAGCATTGGTGGAACATACCCTGAAGATATGATGAACCTCATGCAACGAGCTGTTGGCATCATCAACCATCTTGGAAGTGGAAACCACAAGGACCTCCACAACAAGCGTGGACTCGAAATCACAGAAGCAAAGATTCGTCGTCTTGCTAATTACTACAAGGCCGAAGGTCGTCTTCCATCCGAATGGCGATACAAGCGTGACGAACTCCGCCTTATGGTTGAGTGATTTCACTTTTGTAATCCGCCACATCATGTGGTGACTTCATGAATGGTCACCTTTTCGATTCAATGGGTGGGGCTATGAATGACTTACTTTTGACAGCATCTTTTTCAGATGTGAAAAGTCGTATTCAAGAACTTGCCAAACAAATCAATACAGCATCAATGGTTCACATTCATGCACCTGCTGATTTATCTGGTCTGTTAGCATTGTCCATGCTCGAATCTGCGTTTCTTGACACCGGCATTCAATATCACCGTCGTTTTTTACCTTCACATCAATCAATTCCACGTGATGAACGAGTTCAACCCGAACTCCCTTCAAGCGGTTTGTTGATTTTTATTGATCCTTTTGAGGATACGTGGACACTACCTGAATTGCCTGAAACTGAATTCATACACATTACTCCACTCTCCGTCACCGTGCGCTTGGGTTCTACACAGTCCGAACGTCGTGGAGCGCTTGATGTTGTAGCCCAGTGCGCAGCATTGGCTGCAGAACTCGTTCCGAATGGACAAAAAGTTCGACTTTTGCGACCCTTTGCCTCCACTGGACTTTGGCTTCGTGAGGCCTTAGATACCACCTTCGATCCAATTCATACTTCTATTCGGGACCATTTGCATGCGGAGGGTTCGTTTCGAATGGTACCGCTTCCCGAAGTCCCTTCACCCGCACCTGAAATGATTCCAAGCCTTTCCGAACGTATGCTGTCCCGTCTTCAGAAGGGGTGGCCGAAGATGGATGCTGCCTCTCGTGCTTCCGCACTCAGCGAATTGATTTTACCGACGCTTGTCAATCCCACTCTTTCGACACCACGGCTGGAGGAACTGGTTTGGCATCGACTGGTCATTGGGACTTCGGATGTCGATGTGATGAGTCAAGTGTTTTTGGCCGAGAAAGCATGGCCAGATGATGTCGTGCAAGCCAAAATCCATGCCTCCAAACTGGCTGACTTGTTTCTGAAAACCGGCCTTCTTCAATGAGATGAATCATCGACGGGTTGAAACCTCATAACACACTGGGACATCCATGGCGATTGAACGATTACTTACCGGTAGCATTCGTGACCAAGTTCAAGATTTAATGTCAACTGAGGATTTAGTGATTGAGGCGTTTCGCGATTTAGTCAAAGATGAACTCAAATCACACATTCGCAGCAAAATCGATGAAGACCCTGAATTGAAAGCTGAAATCAAGGAAGCAGTTGCCTATTACTTCCACACCAAGGCTCGTACCATTTACGCAGAACTCAAAGCCACTCGGGCAGCAACTCGACTTGGCCTTCGTCTCTTACCGGATGACCTTCAAGGTGAAGTTGGTGAAGCAGTTGTTTCTCTTTTCGAGAAGGAACTTGGAGCTCTCCTTGAGAAGGCACTTTGAGCCTCTTAGAACACGGTTAGGCGCTTCTATTATGTGCCATGCGCGCTGCGTTGAATATAGGGTGAAGTCATGAAAGCACGTCCGTTCTTGTTTGTGTTGATTTTTATCGCCTCGATGATGTCGCCAATGGTCGACTCTTTTGTTGGCACTGCAATGGCTGAGGATACAGTTGTATGCTGCGATTCAGCAGAAGTTGACCTTCACCTACTCGGTTCTGCATCATCCGGTTCAATGTCTCCATTTTCTCAAGACCTCACCGATACCACCACAGCAGCAACCATCGCGAATGCAGTGACTTCCGAAGAAACCGTCGGCAAATGGGTTTTACCAAATGTTTGGCCAGGTACCATTCCTGCCAATACATGGACAGTCTCGATCAAATACGAAGTGACTGATGCAGCCAGTGTTCAAGTCAACGCAACGGCCACTTTGAAAATTGGAAGCCAAACTTTCAGTGACACAACTGACCCTGGAAGTTCCTTCTTAGCACAAGGAACCGGGACACTTACTTTTGACATTGATGTTGATGCAACATCGATTTCTGATAAAGGGGCAATTGAACTCACCCTTACAGCACGCTCGGTTGTGTTTACGTTGCCGACTGGTGATGCGAAATTAGAATTCTTGTGGGGTTCCGAAGACAGTGATTCTACTATCGAGGCAGTTATCCCACTCTTTGATCTCACCCTACTTGAGCCAGAAGTTGAAGGTTCGGAAGTCTATTTTTCAGTCGTTATTGATTCAAACTGGGGGATGGATGTCCTTTCAAAATCTGATTCACTCGTAATGAGAGTCGGAGGAACCGTACTGGATGATGACCCCATTCTAACGACACTTGGAGACGGTGTTCGAGTGACTTGGACTTGGCAAGGAGCCAAAGGCGGTATTGAAACGGTGACCCTCGAGATTCGATTGACCATTGAAATGGGAAGTGAAGCACTCTCTGGCTCAACCACTTTCGAAATTGAAACATTCGATTCATCAGGCGGAACTGGGACTTACTATCCACCCGAAGAACCCTTGAAGACGAGTGGCGATGGAAGCCCATTGTCAATTACAGGTACTTTCTCTCTTGATTCTTTAGATGGCAAAGTCCAACTTCAACGAGAAACGCGAATTGAAATCGGTGGCGAAATGGCTTTCTGGATGCGCTGGGGCATGGACCACATTGGTGATGAAGTCACCACTCTTTCTCCTGTTTTGAAAAGTTTCGATGCTGGAGCTGTGAGTGATGACGACCGAGTCAGTCGAACGATTGAGGACAGCGAAGAGGTTGAATTCAAAAAGCAAATGTTGAGCAGGTTGAGTACATATTACCTGTTCGAAGGACTTGGGTTTGATGTTGAAGAGTTACTTGGATACAAAACGAAAGATTTCGACGCTCTTTACTTTGATCTGGATTTGAATGGTGAATCAAATGTTGTGAACCACCCAGTCACATTGATCATCACTTCTACGAAAGTTCTCGACAGTGGTGTACGTATTCGTCTTCTCGAAGAATTCATTCGAGTTCAACCTTCACCGTTATGGAGTGGATACTCCCTTTCTCTCAGTGGTTCAACTACAGCCATGACTTCTTTTGCAGGAGCGGCTGTGAATCCTTCAGGAGTTATTTCCGTCAGTCATTCTCGTCTTCCTTGGGGTGAATCACTTAGCATCGAAGGTGAAAATATCGAACAAGACGAAGAGTTTAGAGTGATGGTTACTCCAACCAATTCTCCAACCCACAGCCCACTTCCACTTCTTTTGATGGTTATTTTGGCCCTCGGATTAGGATTTGTGGTGGCATTACGTTTGGCACGAAACCGTGCTCGAAAGGTCTTGTACATTGAACTGGTTTTGATACCACTCGTTGCTTTCATTCATTTCTTTGCCTATCCTCCACTGTTTGTTGGTGGAGCGGTTGGAACATCTGTGCTCATTTGGTGGCTCACTGCCGTCACAAGTCCACGTTCTCGCATAACTCTCGCTGAAGATGCAATAACGCTTACAACACCTGTCATTCCTTGTCCTGCTTGCTCGACACCAAACCCAGTCATGAGTCCTGAACGACCTCTGAGATTTGCTTGCGTAGGTTGCGAACGAGTTATCAAAATCGTCGCTTAATCAAAGTTTGAGACCTTTGAGAGAAGACACCAATGAACTCGCTTGTTGGTAGTCTGATGGAGAGAAGTATCCTGCAAAGTCGCCATCGGAGTTTACCGCTACAACTGCTTGTGGTGCCCGTTTTTGGATGTCTGCGAGTACTGATTTGAGAGATTGACTAAGCTCAACTTCGAGAAAATCCATTTCCATCCATTCAGAACATTTGACGGCACTGGAATCAACATTGTCTGCAAAAGCCTTGAGAAATTGTCGGTGTCCAAGAACGCCCTTTGTTTTTGAATCTTCATCGAGGACAACGAGAATGCCACCACTGATGGTGAGAAGTCTTCGAGAGGCTTCAGCCATCGTATCATCGATGCCAATGGTCATGTGTTCATCATCAAGGTCCAAATCTGCTACTGTCTTCGACATGCTCGCCACTGTTCAACGCTTTCAGTTTCGTCCTATCATTGTTGCCTTGAAATATATTTCAAGAATGTGTGAAGATGAGGGTTGTACTGTCAATCACCCGTGCATAGCCAATTCTTTCGAGTTGGACCATCGTTCCTTCGGGATAAGAATGCGTTTCCAGTTTACCTTCAATATGCTTGACCTCACCATCTTCTGCAACCAGAAGAGTGGCGTTGGTAGTGCTCGGCTCAGGGAGCCAATGGATAATCGGACGTCGGTCATTTCGGTCAATAGAACCCATTGCCGCCTTCGTCCCTTCAATGTGAATGTTGGCAAATCCCTTCAATCGAACTTCGGATTTTAAGAGATCTTCGTTTTCAATCCAAAGGGTTTTGTTCGATACATCGAATGTACGCATTCCACGACTGGTATGGTTTGGATGAACCTCGACTTCCACTTGATTCGGATGTTCTCCATCAAGCGTAATACTCTCAGGTTGGCGAATAAAGGACAAACGGGGTGCATCATCGTCAATAGTTTTTGTATTGTGGGAAAATAAAGTTGAAAGTGGAACTGAAATATCCTTCTGGGTGACACCCAATTCGACCCAAAAGTCACGCAATGCCTTCGCAGTAATTCCTCGGTTCCGTAGTGCAGTAAGTGTAGGCAATCTTGGATCGTCCCAGCCTGTGAACAATCCCGCTTCGATGTCTCTTCGCATTTGTGAGGTTGAGAACCCTCCCCATTCGTGGACCTTCACTCGGCCCCAGTATGTTGTTTCAGGATAGGTCCAGCCAAAGTGCTCATAGAGTAACACTTGCTTTCGAGTCGAATCCATGAGGTCCTTCCCTCGAATGATATGGGTAACGCCTTGGATTTTGTCTTCAACGGCACTCTGGAAATCGAGAAGTGGCCAAACACGGTATTTGGAACCAATCGATTCTCGTGGGTGCGGGTGGTCTGCCGTATTTTGAATTCGTAATGCAGGCCAATCACGGAGTGCAGGGTTTTTCAAATCCATAGCCGTTTTGACACGAACAACCGCATCACCTGGGACAAAGGTACCATCCATCATTTTCGTCCAAAGTTCATTGTTCAAAGAAGGAGTGTTGTCTCGGCAAGGGCATTCGGTTTTACTGACACGGAATTCCTTGAAAGTTTCTCCACTGCATTGACACACATAGCCAAATCCTTCCTCAAGCATCTGTGTTGCGTGCTCATAATAATGTGGTATTTGGTCACTTGCAATGACGATACGGTGTGGTTTGAATCCAAGGAGCCATTCCGCCTCTTCTGGAATTTGTTGGTATGCTTCAGGCAGTGGCGGTTTAACCACAGTATCTGTGTCATCGAATCGAAGAATCAATTCCCCATCCCATTCTTTGGCATAGTCTCCATTGATGACAATTCCACGTGCGTGGCCAAAGGAGAGTGGACCGTTTGGATTTGGTGCAAATCGAAGCACGACTTTCCCTTTGACTGCATTCTTGAGTTCAGGGAGGCCTTCACGACGCTCTTTCTTCTCTCTTTTTTCCAAAAGATGTGGAGCTTCTGCTTCCAAAAGTGCTTGAAGGGCAGGTATTCCTTGTTCTGTAGCCATCTTATTTGCCTCAGCTACGGCCTTAGCGATCAAAGGTGAGATGATTTTCCCATGTTCTCGAAGGTCACTTCGAGTCCCCATAAGTCGGCCAATGACCGAACCTGGCGCTGCCTTCCCTTCGTATTCAATTGCATTTTGCAGAGCAAGATGTCTGAATGCTGTGAGCGTTTCTTCATCAGGTGTCCAAGTCATGGGGCTCAACCTTTCCTGTAACCCTTGCTTCATCAACTGCTCGCTTGAGGACCTTACTTTTTGTCAAAAAAGGGTCTTTTGATTTTCATCTGTAAAGGGTCGCTTTGGGGGTTCGACTCCATACATCTCCATCCATGCACGGGAGACAGTTTTCCACGACCAACGGAGTGCTGGGTGAGGTTCAGTTCCACGCAGTAAGTCTGGTAAGGCCGCTTTGGTATTCGGATCAGCAGGATAGCCCGAACCTAAAGGCCGTCCAATTTCCTCGGTCAATTGTTCAATGATTCTGTCGCGTTGAACCTTGGCGAGAATACTCGCCATGCCGACAATTGGATAGGTAGAATCTGCCTTATGTTCAGAATGAATGGTTGAATCGGGCCAAGGCCATTGTGGCATTCGTGCTGCAATTCGGTCGGTGAATCGCTGTTCATTGACATCACAGGCGTCGTTCAGTACAGTGAGTGGCTCGGGTACCTGTTGCCGAATTTCAATCAATGCTTCAGAAAAGAGTTCAATTTCAAGGAGATTCAATCCCGTAGTTTGAACGCCATGGTCCACACGTTCAGGTCCACATACAATTAAAGAAAATTTCCATCCTCGTTCTCGTGCTTGAAGATGGAACCATTCGACCAGTTCGACACGCTTTTTGTGCGTCAAATCTTTTGAATCCTTTACGCCATGTTCGACCAGCATTTCGATGTCAGCCGATGGTATTGCGACTGCACCTACAACAAGTGGTCCAAGAACTGGCCCTCTTCCTGCCTCATCCATTCCTACGTGCCACATGATTTCACCTAAATGTCGAAGTCATCATCATCAATTGGTAGAGGAACTGGACTGATGGTGGTTGGTTTTGGTTCAAGTGTTTGAATGGCTGGAGTTTGAAGCGTCGTATTTGCAACGAGTGGTGTCGCAACCTTACCTGCTTGGGTTTGGTCTAACAAGGAATCGGCAGATGTTCGTGATTCGTTGGAACTGTGGAATTGTAACACCGTCGTTGCTGCTTGGGTTAATGCTGGATTCACGGGTTCACTGGTTTCCTTGTAGGCACCTGCTCGTCTTTGGAAGTCCTCTTGGAACTCTTCAGAACCAACTTTAATCGAAGTATCTTCAGTAACTTCTTGCTCAGTTTCACTGAATTTTGTCATCCAGTCACCTGTTGCTTTCGAGTCTTCTTTCCGATACATTTCTTCACGCTGACGTTGTTCAAGGTTCCTTTGATTTCGTGAAACAATAGCCTTGAAAATAACGACACCCGAAAATAAGACGGCACATATCATCAAAAACCAGGCCTTGAATATTTGGAAGCCTGTTGAGAACGCAGCAGCCAAATCAAAGGAGTCATCAACCTCATCTTCTTGCCAGGGGATTCCGTTATAGTCACCTTTACTGGTGTGAATAAAGAGAGTGCTTGGTTCGAATTGTGAACGAATCGTGGTATTGATCCACACCGTGCCGTTAGTTTGTTGGTCGGTAGGCAAATCAACCCAAGCACGAACTGTAAAGTTGTTACCGATTTCGATTCCACTCACTTCAAAAGAGCGAGGGAACTCAATATCTTCTTCGTAGATGGCGATTGATGGGGGTAGGAACGCCATATCAGTTGAGTGCGAGGATTGTAACTGGACCAAAAGTCCGTCCGCTGTATTCCCCTCATTCCGAAGTGTCATAGCGATTGAAAGTCGTCCATTGCTGTCCAATTCTTCAATGACATCGGCAAACACCCATTTGATGACCGGTGCTATTTTCACTGGCACTCGCGCAATTCCAACGAGTGTATCTGTATTGAGCAAACGGATTTCAACCACGACATCTCCTAATTCAAATGCAAAAGCAGATGAGTTTGCTGTAATGTTCAGAATATCTCTTTCCACCAAACCGTTTGGATTAACTTCCGTTGTTGAAACAAGGAGTTCCGCGTTGACAAAGTCTGGAACTTGCGTCACAAAGAACTCGTAACTATCAACGGCATTGCCCGTGTTTTCAAGTGACACTCGGGCACCGCATGATGCATTTGGAAGCAGTTCTTGACAGGAGTTCGTGAGCAATTGAACCGTCCCGTTACGTTGCCAATCGATTGAAGCACCGACGTCAATGGTCTGCATTCGAACCAGAGCACCGTTGGCATATACTCGCAATCGAATGTCGATTTCACCCGAATATTCAAGCGGTGATTGGAATCCAATCTCGATGGTTCTTGATTCATTTGGTTGGAGAATATTTCCTTCTAAGCCTCCGAAAAGAGCGATTGTCCAACCGTTGGTTGCGATTCGATCATCGATGAGAACGCCTTCAATTGGTTGACCATCTTCAGAAATTGCTTGAAGTTCCATATTGATGAAATTCTGAGCGTTTCCATTGTTCCGAACTGAAATTGGAATTCGGTCGTTCCCTCCCGGTCTAAGCAATAAGTCATCAGCAGCATCGTCGATGGTGACGTTACGATATACATTCATCAGCAAATCAAATGACCATTGCGAAACAGCATCATCAATACCAGATACAGCCTTTAATTGGAAACGAGGTCCGGTGTATGAAAGTGGTGCGCCATCAACAATCGGTGGGACATCAATCCAAAGGAACACATAGCTCAGAGAACCCGGTTGAAGTGTTTCATATGCATTCACTCCTTGAGTTGTGTTCATTGTCCACCCCCAATTCCATTCTGTTTGCGAATACAAATTGTAGGTGATATTGTCTTCCAAAGTTGCATTATTTGTGATGTTCATTGCAACGGCAGTTCTTGTTCCAGGTGTGGTAATGAAGGATGACACTCCTGTCACACCAAAATTAAGACTTGAGTATGGTGCTACTTTGGCTTGAAAATCTTCAATTTGAAACCACGTAGGGTCATTTCCTGAAGTAAAGTTCAACGATACATTGTAGAGGCCAAATGCGGCATCGGCATCGGCAGTCAAATTGAATTTAACCTGTCGAAGATAACCGCTTTCAACAAATTTTGAATGAGGTAATCCGGTTGCTACGAGTCCACTCACTTCGGAAACCAGTTCAAATGAATAGGTGTCATCAAGATCTCCAGTGTTATGGAGTGTGAACAAGACTTCAATCAATTCACTTTGATGAATCGTTACTTGGTTGAGTCCAATCACATCCAATTCCACGCTTCTTGCAAGAGGCGGAGATGTGTCTGCTTCAGCAACGACTAACGGAACAATTGAATGCAACACGATGAGCATCACAATGAACACTCTGCGCATAGCCTGTCCACCGAGTCAAGCACTTCAATCTCTCTCAAAGGGTGCATCACAAAGTTTCGTAGTCTTCATCAAGCAGATGAAACTCGGACTGCTATGGCACCACTTTGGCCCTTTGGCAAAAAGAAACCACCTCTCATGCTCGATGAACCAGAACCTGAGCCGATTATGTATCGGAAAAATGCAGAAGAAACGGAACAAGTTTTGGCCGATACCTCGCATCGGGAATCAGTCGATTACAAAGCCGCAGTATCGTTATTTAGTAACGGTGATACGACGGTGAAACGGGCTGAAGAGCAATCACAATTCTATGAAGGTCTTGTCGATTCTTCAACACTTTCTGTGGCGACTGAAACATTCACATGGGTTCATCATTCCGATGGCTACCATTACAAACAACTCGAAAGCGGAGCATTTGATCCAGTGCCACACCAAAAAAGTGCAGACGGGGCATACACCCCTTACCAATCTTAAACAGGGTCTGGAAGTACTGACTGCAATGCTGCAATATCAAATTCAGCTCCATTCAAAGGTACCCGTAATTCGTATTGTGCGCTCACAGCAGGGTCCATTTCCCCAAAGCAGCCAACGTGTACGCCATCGATGACGACTTGTGCACATCGTCCAGTAAGCCAAGGACCCATTGTACCACTCAGTGCTTTAATCGAGTATTCTTTTGCTCCAAGGTCACGCAAAAGTGCTTGGATACGTCCACGGATTGCAGCAAAGCCACCACCTTGTTCAGCGACCAAGAAGGCAAAGCGGTCACTGTTTTTATGGTCCCGGATCACCGTACCTAATTCATACACTGCTTGAGGTAAATCATGATGTCGATTTGATGCCATCAAGCGGAACAAACCTGGCAAGAGGTACTGTCGAAGGAGTGTGTGGTCGATGGTAATCGGGTTTGTAATACGAGTCACTTCTCCCATAGGGGGCCATCGCATTGCCTCAAATTGGTCAAAATCATTTGACAATGTAAGCGATTGAATCTGCATTAATCCGAGTCCTTGGAGAGAATCTCTTAGGCGGCGACGAATATGTCCGTCAGTTCGAGGCACTGCGGTAAGTGGTGCTTTCGGGACGTCGTTTCCTAAATCTTCGTACCCGTGTCCAATGGCAACATCCTCGACTAAATCAACGGGGTGAAGGATGTCGAACCTCCAACGAGGCATGGCAATGGTAAGTACCGAATCACCTTCGATCACATCTGCCATTTTTGTTACCGTTGTTGAGGTAAATTCAGTTGCAGGTTGACGGCCCAAATATTCTCCACCCATTCGATTGATGGCTGTAGAGACTTCTTCATCGGTAAGGCTGCGTCCTAGTAATCCATCGAGGAGACGTTGGGTAACTTGGTGTTCAATCGGTTCCGGATTTGGAAGGTGTTCAATTGTTCCATCAAATCCAGTCACTTCGACCGATTCAATTTGCCCTCCACGTTCTGCAAGTTGCAGAGCAATCAACATCAAACTCGATTCACAAGCACGGCGATCCCAACCGGTGACGTCGATGAAGAAATCCTGAGTTGAGTGACTCACAGTTGTATGGTTGCCATTGATGATTGGTGGGAAGGACAGAACTTCCTTGTTTGCATCAAAAATTATTGGATAGGCATCCATGCCTTCGAGTAAATGAGCATAGTCGACTCCCTTTGGATGTGAGGTGAGAATTTCATCGAGGGTCATTTCTTCAGTCATGGCCAATGGGCAAAACGAAGTTGAACTCGGTACCGCTTGAACATGGAAAGGTGGAGCAATTTTTGCCAAGTCGTGAACACCAATCGATGCTCTTCGTCGTCCTCTTCCTAAGGCGAAATGTAACTTCTCTTGGTGCTCCATCAGTGCTTTGATGAATTCATCTTTCTCTTCTTTAGTGTTTCCAGTCTTTACATTTCGCACCACTGCACCGAGAATAATTGGACGGATATGTTCCAATGCAGGGTCAACACGCATCTGTATTGAACCGGTATTAACGTCGAGACTTGGTTCGCTCTTTGCACCATGCAAAAAGGGACGAATCGCTTTTGCCAGCGTTTCCCCGGACAAAAGGTCTGGACGGTCTGGGAATATTTCGATATCAAGCGTATGTTCGTCGCATGTATCAATATCGGTGCCAAGCAGTGGCAATTCGGTAGCCATGTGCTCAATGTCATGTTGCAAACCATGCTGCGCCAAGAGTTGGCTCAGCAATTTTTGTTCAATAGAAATCGTTGGCATTCTTTCACCTCAACGTGCAAACCAATGTGGTAGTGGTCGGTCATAGCCGACAAGTCGTAAACCACTGATCGCAGCAGTTTCATAATCAAGCGCTCGCAAATGCTGGCGTTGGAGCAGTTCAATCGAATTGAGTCCAAGTCGTGTGAGGATGCCCGAGAGTTCTGTTGATATGCTTTGTAGCCAGTGTGCAAGGTCATGTGGGTCTTGCATTGGAACTTCGCAACAAATAACACTGATGCCAGATGCGCAGAGAATTGCTAAATCTTGTCCGCTCGCAGAGAGTCCAAGTAACATTCCGGTTTGCGTTGTGGTGTCGGTTAAGTGAGATTTAGTTGAACGCCCAATCATCGGAAGTGCAGCAGCCTCAGCGATGCCGGACCCGTCTTCAATTCTGCTGATTGCCAAATCGACTGAATGGTGTGATGAACGAACATGAAGTGATTCTACACGGGAGATGGCGTTAAGGAATGCTACAGGTTTGTCCATGCCAAGCAAAGTCCGAGTTGCAACAATAAATCCATCAATTTCTTCTGAGTTCATTGCAGGTAATTGGTCAAGGTCAATCACCATTCCACTGCTGTGTTCCAAAAGTTCAGGAACGTCTGCCAAATTGGTCGTATCAATCAAAGCAAAATCAATTGGCCGAGGTTGTTCGCGAGTAATGAACGGTTGCTTTGCTAAAATCAAGGAAGCGAGTGGGTCACTTTCATCAGGCATCTGAAGGAATTGACCACTCGATACGATTGGGAGTAATGGTAGTGGAAGTGCGATTGGTGACTTTTCATCCACGCCATCTGCAACCAAGACGACAGTATCGCAGGTTTGGTAGTCGACGGAATGATGTAAATCGCCAGCCACTAATCCAATACTCGACAAATCCGAGGTTGAGACTGGTGGTTCTGGAGCTTCAACATGAAGCATTTCTCCGGGAACTAAACAGGCAGCATCTTTTGGAATCTCCATTCCTTCATTATCGAGGTCAGCATTGATCGACTTCACTTCAGCAGCAGTAAGCAATCTTTGAGAAACCCCTGTAGGGAGTCGACTTGGATATCGTCCATTGATGACGATTTTACCGCCGGTCATACCAGCGCCAGGGTCTGAACCGACATCGCCGTGAATGACGATAAGTCCACCTTTCATTCCACCACCGATACGAGCACCTGCTGGACCACGAATCATCAAAAGTCCACCTTCCATTCGAGCTCCAGCATCGTCTCCAACGCCGTCCATAATACTGATTTTACCACTCCGCATAGCATAGCCAGAATAGTTTCCAGCCATTTGTTCACAGACAATGGTATTGCCACGGTTTCCAGCACCGAGGAAGGCACCCGAATCTCCTTGAATTGTGAAATTGCCACCGCTTCCGAAAGCAGCTACCCATGAGCCAAGAACCCCGAGAGCGCGCATTTTTGAACCAGAGGGCAGATTTGGGCAGAGGCCAAGTTCGCCATCCTTAGGAACCGGGTCACCCGCACTGGTCCAGCCAATACGAAGAATTGCATCTTGTTTTGCGGCTTCAATCAACCTCGGGCCGAGTTTCTTGTTGATCTTGAAAGAGCGTTCAACAACCTCTCGTGGTTCGGCCATGATGTTTGCTGTTGGTCCATATCCAAATAGCCTCCCGTAGCAACAGTTCAATTTTTGATGTTTGACATATATGTTCTCAGAACCAATGTGATTTTTTTCATCGATTCAACGATGTGTTAATAGAGGGTCTCCAAAGGCAGGTATAATGAGAACCATGACAATTAAGGTGGCCATCAACGGATACGGAACAATTGGAAAGCGTGTTGCAGATGCAGTTGACGCTCAAGAAGATATGGAAATTGTCGGTGTAACCAAGACGCGTCCTGCGTTTGGTTGTGACTTGGCTGTTCGAAAGGGGTATCCTCTTTTCTGTACTTTTGATGATGCTGACCGTATTGCATCCTTTGCGGATGCCGGATATACCTGTCACGGCGGACTCTCAGATTTACTTGCACTTGCAGATGTTGTCATTGATTGTTCACCAGGGAAAGTTGGTGCATCAAACAAAGCAACTTACGAAGCAGCTGGTGTGAAATGGATTTTCCAAGGTGGAGAAAAGCATGAAATGACCGGCATGTCCTACACTTCATCAGCCAATCACATGGAAAACATGAACGCTCCTGGTACTCGTGTTGTTTCATGCAATACAACTGGTCTTTCACGAACATTAGTTCCCTTGTATGACCATTGTGGCGAATTGAAAGTTGAATGTACCATGATTCGAAGAGCTGCAGACCCCGGCGACTCAAATAAGGGTCCAATTAATGCAATCAAGCCAGTGTTGAAAGTACCATCTCACCACGGCCCTGACGTGATGACTGTCAAACCGGGAATTCAAATCAATTCGATGGCAGTCGCAGTTCCTACAACAATCATGCACGTTCACGTGGTTACTGCAACTCTACCAGAAGGCCATGGCTTGACCACTGCCTCGATCTTGGAGATGTGGTCGAACAGTCCTCGTTTGGTTCTCATGAATGGTGCTGAAACTGGAATTACGACCACCGCAGAAGTGATGGAGTTCGCACGAGATATTGGCCGAAAATGGGGTGACTTGCATGAAATTTTCATCTGGGAAGATGGTGTTAAACTCGAAGGCAATACGCTGTACTACTTCCAAGCCATTCACCAAGAATCAGATGTCATTCCAGAAAACGTCGATGCCATTCGTGCACTGATGGGCATTGAAGGTGATTGGAAGGCCTCTGTTGCAAAAACAGATGCTGCAATTTCAAAGTACAACCACCTTTGATTTGTGTGCCCCTAAGGGGCACAGACAAGGGGCGTTTTGAAAAGGGCAATTGGTTACGAATGCTCATGCAAGACATCCGGCGACCTGTTCTCATGCTCTTCTTGCTCCTGTTGACCTCGCTTGGTCCAGCGCTTCAAACCGATGAGAACCTCGAGATATCGGCATCTTCCGATGAGGCCATTCTGCTCTCTCAATCTCAACGTCTTGAACTTGCATCAAGCCTTTGGCAGGTTGCTGATTCGATTCCATTGGTTGATGTTGAACTGCGTCCATCATCAGGTATTCTTCGCATTCAAGCAGGCGAATTCGACCCCCTGCTCACCGATGGGCCAGTCTTGGATGACCATTTCATGGATGTGAATGACCCTCTTCAAACCGGTTTGGCATTTGTTCAACTGCATCAACATGATGGCACAGTTCTCGAGTCCCTCATCAAAGATTATTCCATAACTCCGCTTGATTATATCGCCGATGAAGGTTGGTTGGTCCGACTTGCTTCTCCTCCACTTTCATCTCTTGAAGCATTGCAAGATGACGACCGAATACGTTGGGCTGGAATTCAACACCCTGGCTGGAGAATGCATTCATCACTCCTCCAACCTTCAACGACAACCCATCTTGCTCTTGTTCCTTCATCTGACCTTGCCATTGGTGGATTGGATGTATTGAGTCTCGATTTGATCAAGATGGGAGCTGAAGAAGCATGGTGTGGTATTGGTTTGTGTGAAGCACACTATGCAGCAGATCACCAATCGGTCTTCCTCAACAATCTCATGCATGATGGCCGTATTATTTGGGCTGCACCAACGACTGGATTCATCGTTCACAACGCAGTAGCAGGGGCGATAGTTGGTTTGAATGACGTTGCAGCCAACGCCTCATTTACACTCGATGGTTCTGGCGAAACGATTGCAATCGCAGATACTGGATTAGACCAAGACCATCCCGATATCATCGGCCGAGTTGCTGGTGTCTACACGAATTTCGGACTCGACCCTTCACCTTCTGATTCAAACACTGGCCATGGTACACACGTTGTGCTCTCTGCGATTGGTGATGGGACAGGAGATGCTGATGCACAAGGCATTGCACCGGGTGCGAATCTTGTCATGTATGCTCTTGAGCATGACCCCTCTGGTACATTTGGCCGTCTTGGTTCAATCTATGACCTTCTTAATGATGCAGAACAAAAAACTGCACGTATTGCCATCAATGCATGGGGTCTCAATGGGAACTACGGGCAATATACTGCCGATTCACGTTCTGTTGACCTCTTGGTGAGTGATAAGAATACGGTACTTCCATTGTTTTCTGTTGGTGACCGAGGCAGCCAAGGTGCATCCCAAGTAGCTGCTCCAGCCACTGCAAAGAATGTTCTCGGCGTCGGAACTTCGAACACAGGAGCATTGGCCGGTAGTGTCGCAAACATCTCCAGCCAAGGTCCAAGCCTTGATGGTCGAATCAAACCCGACATTGTGGCTCCTGGGATGAATATCTGTTCAGGATTGGCGGAGGAAGCAAAATCTCCAGCAGGATTTGGTTGTGCCACCGGTACGCACGCCGATGGAAGTAGCCTCTACATTTCCCTCTCTGGTTCATCGCACGCAACTGCAATAGCTGGCGGGGCTACAGCACTTATTCGAGAATTCCTTCGCGAAGGAATGGGACTTAATTCTCCATCTGCTGCGTTGATTAAGGCAACTGTGATCAATGGAGCAACTGATTTGGGAACTCCCGATATTCCAAATGCCCAAGAGGGATGGGGTCAAATTGACCTTGAGCGAACCGTCTTACCAATGGATGGCACACTTCCACTCAACACTTTTATTGACCACAATAAACAGTTGAATGCTGGATTTGGACTCCTCTATTCCTTCACGGTCGACCCAAGCCATGGCATCGATATTACGCTTGCATGGTCGGATGAGGAAGGAAGCGCAAACGCTGCTCAATCGACTTCACGTCTGGTCAATGATCTCGACCTTATTCTCATCGACCCGTCTGGAAATGAATGGCTTGGAAATGATTTCGCATCAGGCTTTTCGACCACTGGGGGTACAGCCGATTCAATCAACAACGTTGAACGAATCAAGGTGGCACCAGGTGTGTTAACAACTTCGGGGCAATGGCAAGTCAAAGTTCTCCACCGTGGAGGAACAACCCAATCTTTTGGTATGATTCTCGTTGCAAACGCAACGTCAACCCCGCAATCTGATTTAGCAACCTACAACGGGAGTATCATACCTTCTTCCCAAAACCCATTGAAGAATGACATCATTACACTTCAACTCGGTTGGATTAATCAAGGCACTCTCGCTTCAAATTCCTTCCACGTTACTCTCGAAGACCTTACGGCAAACACGACCTTGTTCGATGCTGACCGTCCAGGACTTGGTGCAGGCATTATTGATTCCTTCTTACTTCAACACCAGTTCTTAACCACTGGAATCCATACACTTCAACTCAGCATCGATACGCTGAATCAAGTTCCTGAAATGAATGACGGGGTTACGGGTGTTAACAATAATATCTGGACTCAAGAGATTGAGGTCACAGCACTTGGTGTTCGTGTCGTTGCCTTGGACGCCGAAGGTGTTGCACCTACTTCTGCTGAAGACAGGGCATCTTCGGCATTGAACGTATTCGATGTTCTCAACGAAACTGGTATTGATATTCCAATCCATATCCTTCACGAGGGTACAGGCCAACAAGCTGTCACTCTTTCGGTGACCAATATGCAAATGCCACAACCTGGGCGCCCTGACTTTTTACTCGCACCTGAAGACTATTGGACCAAAAGTGTCTCGGAAATTGGACCTTACGTGATTGAAGGTCAAGGTGAAGTTGGCGATTTCAAGATGCTCACAATTCATATAGAGAACGAGTATGCAGACTTAACTGACTCCTCAGCCCCTCGATATGCCCGTGCGGGTACTTTTGTCATCGATGTTACTGCTCGATACCAATCCCAACCAACGGTCTCTCATACGCAACGCATCACCATTGTTGTTCCTGAAGTGAATGCAGTGAACATTGGCGCAGCAGGAATTACCGGCTTATCTGCAGTTCCAGGCGATTCGACTGGTTTCGTTATCTCTGTGATGAATATCGGGAATACACCTGGTCAATATGTCGTATCTTGCACATCAGAGAACAGATGGCAAGTGATGTTGGGTTCATCGAACTCTTCGACTTTAGAGTTTGAACCACTGAACATCAAAGAATCTCTTCCAATGTATATTCAGATCTTTGTTCCACCGGTTTCAAACGGTGCTCCCCTCGCAGGTTCCACCGATACAGTAACCTGTTGGGTCAATTCGCTCACCGATTCAGAGATGAATTTCACTCAATCAGTAGACGTATTGGTTCTTGCACAAGAATCGTTTAGCAGTGATTTGTATGATGATGACGGACCAATCGGTCCTTCTGCCATCAATCGGAATGTTATGGTCGATACTGGTGAACAAGTCAGTCTTAATTTGACCATTGAAAACACAGGAAATACGGTCATTGATTTAGATGTTAACATTCAACCTTCGAATCCGCTTTGGCCAATTCAAGTTTCTTACCAAGACCAACTCGACAGTCGAGAAGTTTCCGTTACCCTACAAGGTGGGGAGATCACAACCGTGAATTTTGTCTTAGGTGTTCCTCCAGTGGCTGAAGAAGGAGAAACAAATAATTTTGTCATCCGTACTGAACTGACTCCTCAGGCCTTTGTATCGAATACCACTGTTCTCAAAGTAAGTGATGACCTTTCGATGGAATTATCAGGTCCTTCAACCGGTGTTATTGCAGCAACCATCTCTTCGGAATTTTCCTTCGGAGAGTTCTTCGTAGTGAATACCGGAAATGCACCATTGACTCTGAATTGGAGTCACGGCCTAGCACCCGATGGATGGGTCGTAGGTTTTGCAAACCCAAGTACTTACATCGAACCAAGAGAAGAACGAACCGTTCGTCTTGGAATTATTCCTCCAGCCAACACCCTCGCTGCAGACAACGCATTTGACTTGGTCGTGACAGTCTTGGGATTCAACAGCGGTCGAATGATTCAAAATTCAATTTCCGTTAATGTTTCTGTACTCGCATCTTCCTTCGCTAATATTACTGTTGAAGACGCCAGCGTTACTCCATTCTTCCTTGTTTCTCGCGAGGATACTGTCAGTCAAAACATCATTATTCGTAACGATGGAAACACTCCTTTGAGTGGTGATATGATCAGTCTTGTCCTCGATGCCGATGGTAATGTTACGACCGATTGGATCGTTTCATGCACACCTGCTCGTATTGAATCAATTGCCATTGGGGAACAAGTCGTTCTCCTCGTTGAACTTACGCCAACTGAAAATGCTCAGAAAGGAAAAGTGATGACAACGCTTACGCTCAATTCTGGAGATACAGTTTTAGGAACTCTTGCAATTGAATCCACAGTTGATTCAGCAACGGGTTCAAAGGGCTTGTTCAGTTACCTGCCACTCTATCTCTCTCTGCCTCTCGTGAGTGTGGTACTGATTGGAGCGATTGTTCTTGCTCTGCGAATGAAAAAGAGTGGTGAATTAACCAACTCTGGTGAAGAACTCGTCGCTCCAGATGCCTTTGTTAATCCAGACCATCTTGGAACTCGAAGAGAGGATGCATTGGATATTGGACATGCAGTCGATGATTTGGCCAGTGGTGAAGTTTCCTCTGACGAAATCGCAGCAGCTCTTGCCCAATCTTTACAGATGCCGTCACCGGTCGCTCCGGCAGGAATTCCTTCCGGTCTTCCACCTGGTGGAATGCCTCCTCGGCAATCTTTGGGTCTCCCTCAAGGACTCCCACCTGCAGGACTGCCACCAATGCCATTGCCATCTCTTCCAATGCCACAACCGAAGTCTCTCCCTTCTCTCCCAATGCCACAACCGATTCCGATGCCAGCGCCAGTGGCAACTCTTCCACCTCTCGGACCTCCTTTGCCGGCCGCTGGTTTGCCAAATGGTTGGACCATGGAACAATGGCAACACTATGGTCAACAGTGGTTAGATGGCCAGTAACTTCTGGGCGTATCTCTAATATGATGCACCATTACGGTGTGCTATGAGCAGTATTGTATTGTTTGGCCCTCCGGGTGCTGGAAAAGGTACGCAAGCAGAACGAATCATGGAAGCAACTGGTTTGCCCCAAGTATCAACAGGTGATATATTACGTGCTGCAGTCAAAGCAGGAACTGAAACAGGACTCACAGCAAAAGGATACATGGAATCGGGTCAATTAGTGCCCGATGGTGTGATTATCGACCTCATCAAAGATCGAATTCGTGAACCAGATGCAAAGAATGGTGTGATGTTTGACGGTTTTCCTCGAACCATCCCTCAAGCCGAAGCATTATCGGAAATCACCCCTGTAACGCATGTAATCGCTATCGAAGTACCTGATGAGCGCATTGTAGAACGAATCTGTGGGCGATACTCGTGTGCAGGCTGCGGTAGTGTCTATCACGATACCTTCAATCCAGTCAATGCAGATGGTTGCAGTTGTGGGCAATGGGAAGAGAAGCGTCGAGCTGATGACAATGAAGAAACCGTCCATTCTCGTTTGGGTGCTTACCATGAACAAACGTCTCCTCTTGCAGATTGGTACCGTTCCAAAGGAATCTTCCACGCAGTCGATGGAGATCGAGCAATCGATACAATTACCGCAGATATCTTAGTCGTTTTAAACTCGTGAGGTGAGGACTTGAAATCCCGAAACAACCGTCGTCGGAGAAGTAAAATCGACCGACGTGAAGTTGCACGAACAAGTCAAAAGAGTTTGATTCACATTCTCCAAAACCCTTCACACTATGATGATAAAATCGTACGTTCAAGTTCCCGTCATCTGGTTAAAATTTCACAGCGGCATCGACTTTCAATTCCTTCTGAGGGGCGTTCTCTCTTTTGTCGAAGTTGCCTTGTTCCTCATCGTCATGGCGAAAATGTTCGGGTCCGAATCTTAGCAGGTCAACGTACAGTGACTTGCTTAGAGTGCTCAAACATCCGAAGATACGGCGGTGGGCCTAAATTCCATCGAACACAGCGTTCGTAAATGTAGAGTGAACAACGGGCACATACTTGAACAAGTGATTGCTCGGAGGGTTGAGATTCATGACGACCCGTATACCAGAATCAATCCGACGAGAGGCTATGTCTCGTGAATTTCAAGTGAGTATTCGAATTGGTAAGTCCGGAGTGACTGAAACATTAATTTCCGAAATCGATACCCAATTAAAGAAACGTGGTATTGTGAAAATCAAAATGAATCGAGGTTTATTTGAGCGAGATGCAATTTCTGGTGTCTGGGCTCAACTGGCTGAACAAACCGGTTCAGTTCTCGTTTTGGCACGCGGGAATGTTGGCGTTCTTTGGCGTTAATCAACAATTTGAAAGGAAATAGTCAAATGATGATTTACACAGGGGTGCCTATGAAGGCATCTGCGACACTTGGTGGTCACCGCCGACATATCTCTCAGTACATCGCCATGGGCCTCTTGGCTTTCACTGGAACAATGATGTTCACTACCGGTTCTATGGCGAGTGGTTCTTCATCCGGTGGTTCACCTTTTGCTGATATTGATAACTCTCAGGCAGTTTGGGTCGGTTTGGCCATTCTTCTTGGCGTCTATGCGCTGATTATCACCGAAGTCGTTCACAGAACTCTTGCAGCTGCTCTTGGTGGACTCCTTGCAATTATGGCTTTGAGTTTTTATTCCGAAAAAGCGTTCACTCTTGGAGAAGTAACGACACTCATAGATTGGGAAACCATTGGTTTACTCCTTGGAATGATGGTCATGGTGGGTATTCTTTCTCACACTGGTCTGTTCGAGTGGTTTGCTGTGCAGGCCTACAAGCGAAGTGGTGGTTCAGTTTGGACGCTTGTCGTCATTTTGTGTTCTGTTACAGCAGTCCTCTCTGCATTCCTTGACAATGTCACGACGATGTTGCTGTTGACTCCAGTTACAATTCAACTTGCCAAAGTGCTTGATCTGAAACCAATTCCACTGCTCATCTCGGAAGTTCTGTTCTCGAATATCGGAGGTGCTGCTACCATGATCGGTGATCCACCCAACATCATGATTGGTTCTGGTCTTTCCGCAGCTGCCATTGAAAAAGCAGGGTACCCTGATCTCATGAACGCAGGTGTTTCATTCAACGATTTCATTATCGAAATGGCGCCAGGTATCCTCATGACAATCGTTCCAAGTTTCATGTTCATCAAGTGGTTCTATGCAGAAGAGTTCTCTGGTAGCCGGGTCCGTGACATTGCAGAGCTTGAGTCAAAGTACGGTATCAAAGATGAAGCCATGCTCAAAGTAAGCGGAGCGATATTAATTTTGGTAGTCGTGAATTTCTTCCTCCATCCAGTGACGCACATCGCAGTTTCTTGGATTGCGTTAGTCGGTGCAGTTCTCATGCTTTTGGCAACTGACCGTCATGAACTTGAAAAGCCACTCGAGCATGTCGAATGGACGACGCTTTTGTTCTTTGCAGGACTTTTCGTTCTCGTACATGCATTGCAGTACCTTGGCGTTATCTCGTTCATTGGAGAATACGTCACGAAAGGAATCGAACTCTTTGGTACAGATGCTGAAGGTGACGTTGTTCGTCTTGCTGCAGCAATTATGATCATTCTCTGGGTTTCTGCGATCGCCTCTGCATTCATAGATAACATTCCGTACACTGCCACAATGATTCCAGTCGTCATGCAAATTGCTCACGATCTAAATATCGACCTCAACCCTCTCATCTGGGCTCTCGCATTTGGTGCATGTTTAGGTGGTAATGGTACACTTATTGGAGCCTCTGCGAATGTCGTGACGGCAGGTATGTCCGAGGAAGCAGGATATCCGATATCCTTCAATGAATTTTTCAAGGCAGGATTCCCAATCATGATTCTGACAACTGCAATTGTTTCCCTCTACATGATGCTTGTTTATGTTGTTGGAGCAGATGGGGGCGCCACTACCTGGAAGCTTGTTCTCGTTGGTCTGACGATGTTTGGAATTATCTTCCAAGTCTCTCGAGGTCGCTCAAAAGGTAAAAGTTTTGCAGATTCTCTTGTTGATGATGACGCCCAAGAAATCAAAGAATTCGTAGAGTCATTCGTTGATAAAGTTGCCAACCGTTCTCCTGAAAGCGAAGAATAATCACACTCAGTTCTCCGTTGAATTGAAGTGTTGAACGGGCATGGTGCGAGTAGAGGGACCACATGTTTGAGTGTACAATATGCGGATTACTCTCTCTCGGTGGCTCCGCATGCCCTGCGTGCGGTAGTTTACTGCTCGTAGATTTGTCCTTAGAGGATGATGATTCAGGTCCTTTACCAACTGAAGTGCCTGGACTTGATGATGCTGTTGCATCCTGGTATGACTTAGAAGGAATAGAACCTCCATCAGAGCCTACTGTTGAGCCCGTATCTTCTTCTGGAGCAAGTAGCCTGCCGTTCGGTTATTCCGGTGAATCAAACACCCACATCTCACGCCTACCCTTTGGAGTCGGAAGTTATGCTGGTGGAATGCCGTTTGATGAATCTGAAGATGCATTACCATTGATCAGTGAACGTTCTTCTTCTGCAGTTGAATTAGCCTCGTCAGAGGCACCTGTCGTACAAGTATCTGAGCCAGTACCGGTGCCAATTAC